>ERZ827168.3423-NODE-3423-length-16233-cov-3.350538_pt1 | contig 16233 bp, 15 predicted proteins | sample MGYA00519868_ERZ827168 | MGnify/ENA primary metagenome ERZ827168 (study PRJEB31778, sample SAMEA3449271) | human gut metagenome | biome: human gut; feature: human-associated habitat; material: faeces | place: United Kingdom | collected 2010/2012 ...
CCGTGTAGAGCTCATGCCCCTCACACAGATCCGTCCAGCGTTTATCAGGCTCCTTAATCGTAAAATAAGTATTGATATAACCGTCATCGCACTGTGCATCTGCGATCAGATCAATGACCTCATCGGCCGTCGCCTCAAGCGCCGCATCCGGATAGCAGGCCAGTGAAAAACCGACTGCCTCGAGCCACTTCGCCACATCTGTATCCTGAAAAACTGCCCCGTAAAACTCGCCCTTTTCGCGTCCTGCCGCAATCTTGAAATTCTCCAGACAGTGGCTGGACTCTGCATCCGGAATCCGGTCATTCATCGCCTCCCACTGATACGGAATGATCGCATTCCGCACCAGATCGACGTGCTTCGACCAGAACGGATCCTGAATGGAAATGTCCTGTAAGTTTAATGAATGTAAGCGCATCGTTCCTGCTCCTTTTTCCCATTTTCTTCTATAGTACCCGCTCCGGTTCTGCCCGGCAGGCAGTTCACACCGCAGGGCAGTCCTCTTTTTAAGAATGATTTCTTTTTTACTTCACGCGCTTCAGCTCATACTCCCGCGTACCAAGTCCGATCTTCTCTGCCTGATCCAGAGTCGCCTCCCACTCAATGTTCGGGTTCGAATCCTTGAAATGGTCATGATGGCAGTGCCAGTCCGGTCTTGCAAGGTGCTCACCCAGCTGGCTGTTTGAGATCGGGGTCGCATCCAGGCATGCATCTGCACACGCCTGATCCAGTGCTACCGGATCGAAGCTTGCAAACATTCCGATATCCGGAAGGATCGGCGCATCGTTCTCACCGTGACAGTCGCAGTTCGGGCTGATGTCCTGTACCAGCGCTACATGGAAGCACGGACGACCATGACAGACAGCCTGTGCATACTCCGCCATCTTGCGGTCGAGCAGTTCATTTGCACTGCTGTTCGGATTGTATACCGCGTCAAAACTGCAGGCTCCGATACAACGTCCGCAACCCTTGCACTTGTCATAATCAATGACTGCTTTTTTATCGACGTAATAAATTGCATCGCTTCCGCACTCCTTCGCACAGCGACGGCAGCCACGACAGACGTCCGTATTGATGGCAGGTTTTCCGCTCGCATGCTGCTGCATCTTTCCGGCACGGCTTCCGCAGCCCATACCAATATTCTTCAAGGCACCGCCAAAGCCGGTCGCCTCATGGCCCTTAAAATGGGTCAGACTGATAAAAATATCCGCGTCCATGATCGCATGTCCGATCAGCGCCGTCTTGCAGTACTCACCGTTTACGACCGGTACCTCGATCTCATCCGTTCCGCGCAGTCCGTCTCCGATCAGAATCTGACATCCGGTGGAAATACTATTGAATCCGTTCAGGTTCGCACAATCCAGATGCTCCAGCGCATTCTTTCTGCTTCCCGGGTAAAGCGTATTACAGTCAGTCAGAAATGGCATACCACCCTGCTCCTTACACAGATCTGCTACCGCTTTCGCATAGTTCGGACGCAAAAAAGCCAGATTGCCAAGCTCCCCAAAATGCATCTTGATCGCAACAAACTTTCCATCCATGTCGATGTTCTTGATTCCCGCTGCAACACACAGCTTTTTCAGCTTATCCAGCTGGCTTGTCCCGACCGGACAGCGAAAATCAGTAAAATAAACCGTTGATTTCTCCATCTTCTGTTCCTCCTCGCAGTATTCTGATGCAGGCTCCAGCAGCCACTTCGCAACCATGCAGCACTGCACTTCTATCTAAAGAATACACGGGCGTCTCGGGTTCCGTCAAGCGAATTTTTGTCCATTCCTATCCATATGTTGCGACAAAACTCCGTCTTCCTGCTCTTATAATTATCTACTATCTGTTCTGCCACCGGAACTCCTCTTTCTCCAGCATCGGATAGCGAGCAAGTACCTTACTGTCCAGATCCTCCCGGTGCATATCCACTGCCGTGATCTGATGATTCGTGTACGTCGTATAGTAGTAAATACCTTTTGCCGCATTCCAGCAGGACGTATAGATCGTGATCTCATATTTTCCATCCGCGACCTCACAGCAGCCACGCTGCTGATCGACCGAGCCCAAAATATGGAAAAACTGTCCCACACTCTCCTCCTCTGACGGTCCGGAGACGGAATGTGCTCTCGTAAACGCGACCCGTGCAAATCGTGACATGGAAGAAAGGTCGCCCGGCAGCCCGAGCGCACCCATACCGCGGCTGTAGGTCATCAGCGGAATTGCTTCGGAAAATGCATTCTCCGGCTGCTTTGCAGATAAATGCATGTAATTGTTCAATGCAAAGAGCTGCTGCAAAAACGGCGGATTGTTCGTGAGTACCCCTGTCGGATTTTCATAAATATGGAGACCATCTGCCATCGATTCGACTACGATCGCGCCGGTCGCATCTGCGATGATCCAGTGCAGCTGCGCACTCGGAAGCTGTCCGGAAAATGGCGTACCGGTCAGATTCATCTTAGAAAGCCTGCTTCTTGCCTCATCAAGCGTCGCGCACTGACTGAGCAGCCATGGGATAAATTCATACTGCGCGACATTCTGCTTTCCTTCTTCCGGCTCTGCATAAACTGCATTTCCGACAAAATTCAGCCCTGCCATACCGAGCCCTTTTTCATTGACCGCATCATAGTAGAGCGGATAATCATCTGCGACGTGTGCCATGCCAATGATCGCATAATGCGACTCCGTCTTTCCTCCATGCCGAAATGCAAGCGGATACCTTCTCGGCATGACCGTGATCTCCTCGCCATAGGAAAATTCATAATCGAGCGTCCTGCCCATATAAAAATCTGCACTTTTGTAGGTTGCTGCTGTACACATATTCGCTTCTTCCTTTCTATTATTTTTCTTGATTTTTGTATATTTTCCTATCATCTGCTCATTTATAGCCTTCTATCCACATTCCCCGCAAAACAAATTCTATTTCCTGTTTTATCTCTTTTTTGTGCCAACCAGTAACATTGCGGAAATGAATCTCATCAGCAAAATCCTGTCGTTACAAACCCAATGTGGATTCGCAGACACATCTACTCAGTAATATAGTTCTGCTCCCCCGGCTTCCAAAAATACTTCCGGTGCAGCCACATACTAAGGAACAGCGTCGCTAATTCCGCTGCCGGAATCGCGACCCAGGCTCCTGTCACGCCAAAGATTTGCGGAAGGATCAGCAAAAATCCTACCATAAATAATAATGTCCGCGCAAATGAAATCCATGCAGATGCCTTTCCATTTGAGAGCGCCGTAAAAAATCCGGAGGAGACCAGATTCACACCACTGAACAGAAAATTCACCGCAAAGATTTTAAATCCGGCGTCTGCCAGAGCAAATGTCTCCGGTTCCTTCGTGAACACGGATACGATCGGCGTAGCCAGTATAATGGAGGCTGCCGTCATTGCTATCGAAGAGATAACTGTAAATAAGAAGGAAATCCGGTATATTTTCCGTAGCTCCCTCCGGTTTCCGGCTCCATACTGGTAACCGACGACCGGTGCAATCCCGATCGCAAATCCAAGGTAAAACGCATTGAACAGAAACTGTCCGTAAAATAAAATCGTCATTGCCGCGACACCATCCGATCCTGCCAGACGCATCAGAATGATATTAAATAAAAACGTCGTGATCGCTGTAGCCATCTGACCGATCATCTCTGAGGAGCCGTTGATGCATGCGTCCCTGATCTCCCGCGGTCGAAAGGAAAAACGGCAGAATCTCAAGGTTTTATGCGGAATTGCAAAAAAGATCAGTCCCACCGCAGCAGGAAGCAGCTGCCCGAATCCAGTCGCCAGCGCTGCGCCCGCGATTCCAAGCGGAATCGGTACAATCAGCACATAATCCAGCACCGCATTTAAAATTCCGGCTGCAACGGTCAGCCACAGCCCAAGTCCCGGTCTGGAAGCCGTGACAAAATACGACTGAAACAGTGTCTGCAGCGTGCAGGCCGGTGCGAACAGCATCGAAATCGTCAGATATGCCTTGCAATCTGCCATTAATTCATCATTTGCGCCGAGAAACCTGCAGATCGGATCTTCAAAAAGAATGACCAGAGCCGCAAACACCGTACTGATCAGTACGCCGATCACGACAAATTCCGTCAGCGCCTTCCGTGCCTGCTTTTCCTGTCCCTGACCAAGATACCGGCTGACGATCGCATTGCCCCCGGTCGCAAACATAGTCGCAATCGCTATCACTACACTGATCATCGGATAGACGATATTCAATGAGGACAGCGCATTGCTTCCGACGAATCGTGAGATAAAGATCCCGTCCACGATCGTATACAATGACATAAACACCATCATAATTATCGACGGTGCCGCAAACCCGAGCAGGGACCATGTCGTAAAGCTTCGATTGAGTGATGTCTGATTCATACAAAAATAAAAGCCTTTCATTCATATTCATTTCTCCTGTAGCGGTACGGCTGCAAGACTACAATCCATAGCCGCTAATTTCAGGCTATCTGATTAGCTTATACCACTTTTCCACTCTGCGTCAAGACCTTTCCAGAATCCAATGCCTGCCCGAAAAGTCCTCGCACCAGATGATCAGGACTTCCCACCCGTCTGCGATAATTGCTGTATATTTCATTCTTTCCCCCATTAGCCGTCGTTTCCAGCCGCCCACACCTTCACTTCCTGTGCCATATGCTTCACAGCCACCTGCACTTCCTGAATCTGTTCCGGCGTCATCGCGTCGATATGAAAGCCTCCGGTGCAGACAGTCACAGCGTCTGCTGCAGCCGCAACCTTCTCGGCCAGATAGCGACAGAGCGCCTCGTCCTTGTGACCGGTGACGTTGATTACGGAGGCCGTCGCACGGCGGCTGCCATCTCCTGTCAGGGATGGGCGCGGAGTTGCCAGTACTATGCAGCCGATGTGGGGACTGCTGCCACCTCGCAAAAGCAGCTGTATGTCACATCCGACTCTGGTCGCCTGAATCTCGATCTGTGAAAAGGAAAGTCGGTGGGTGAAACGGCGGCGCACGGCTGCGGTCTGACGCTCTGCGCAGTCAGAAGTCAGTACTCCTTCTGTTTTCCTCCGTACTTCTGTTCCTCCGTCTCTGTTCTTCACATTTTCTCTCCTTTTTTCGTTCTTCCATGGAACAAATTTATCATAATCGATACCAAATTGCAGCAGTACTTTTCCGACGACATGGCGAACCTGTTCTCTTACTGTCTCTGCTCCGTTGTAAAAGGTCAGCATCGGCGGCACAATCGCGCAGTCACAGTCTGCTGCTTCCTTCAGGTTCCGCAAATGGATTTTTCCGAGCGGCATCTCCCTCGGCACGAGTACAACCTTCCTGCCTTCCTTCAGGCAGACATCCGCCGCACGTAAGATCAGTGTCTCTGCGTAGCCTGCCACAATCCCGGCCAGCGTCTTCATGCTGCACGGCATCAGGATCATCCCGTCGGTCACAAAAGAGCCGCTGGAAATCACTGCATCCAATTCATCCTCCTGATATACAAAATTTGCCAGATCATACATTCTCTGAAGTGGCATTCGGCTTTCATAGTCCCATGTCATCTGTGCACCGCGGCTTATGATCAGGTGAACCTCACAGCCTGCCCTCCGCAGCGCCAACAGCAGCTCATAGCTCATTTCCACGCCTGTCGTACCGGTCACTCCTACAATAATTCGCATATTCTCCTCCTACAAATACTGCCCGGTCACACTTTCCGCATTTTCCCGAATCTGCTCCGGAGTGCCGACGGCCACGATGCGTCCTCCGGCTTCGCCGCCACCCGGTCCCATGTCAATGATATAGTCTGCATTGCGCATAACGTCCAGATCATGTTCGATCACAAGAACGGTCGCACCGTTTTGTACCAGTGTCTCAAAGACCTGCAGAAGTGTCTGCACGTCCAGCGGATGCAGACCAATCGTTGGCTCGTCAAAGATAAACACGCTGTCATCCTGTCCTTTGCCCATCTCGCTCGCCAGCTTCAGGCGCTGCGCCTCGCCGCCGGAAAGGCTCGGGGTCTCTTCACCGAGTGTCAGATATCCAAGTCCCAGATGCTGCAGCACTTCCAGTCGCTGCTGTACCGTTTTCAGTCCATCGCAGGACAGGATCGCCGTATTGACATCCATCTCCATCAGCTGTGGCAGGCTGTAGCGTTCTTTTCGTTTATTCGTATAATAAATTTCCTCTGCCGCTTTGCTGTAACGCGAGCCTCCGCACTCCGGACATGGAATATCCACATCCGGCAAAAACTGTACATCCAGACTGATTTGCCCCGTACCGTCACATACCGGGCAGCGCAGCTTTCCTGTATTGTAAGAGAAATCCCCTGCTTTATAGCCGCACGCCTTTGCATCCTCGGTGCAGGCAAATTTCTTCCGCAGCTCATCGTGCACATTGGCGTAGGTCGCTACCGTAGAGCGCACATTGATCCCGATCGGCGTCGCATCGATCAGCTTTGCATGTGCAATCCCCTCTGCCTGTATCTTCCGGACATGCTTCGGCAGCTTTGTCCCCTGAATGCCAGCCTCTAAAGCAGGCAGAAGGCTTTCCAGAATCAGGGTCGTCTTCCCGGAACCGGATACACCGGTGACGACCGTCAGTCTGCCCTTCGGAATATCGACCTCCAACGATTTGACAGTATGGATGCGATCCGTGGACATATGAATGTATCCCTGAGAGAACAGTTCTTCTGCCTTGCACCGGTTCCTCATATGGGTATCTGCCGTTCCTGCCAGAAACGGTCCAATCATGGATACCGGATTGGCTTCTATTTCCTGCACCGTACCTTCTGCGATCACGTAGCCGCCACCCGCTCCGGCTTCCGGACCCATCTCAATGATCCAGTCCGCTTCCGAAAGGATCTGCGTATCGTGATCTACCAGCAATACGGAATTTCCATCCGCGACCAGATCGTGCATCACACCGTGAAGACCGACGATATTAGACGGATGAAGGCCGATCGACGGTTCATCCAGTACATACAGCACCCCTGTCGTGCGGTTTCTGACTGCCCGGGCCAGCTGCATACGCTGGCGCTCCCCGGTAGACAAAGTAGATGCCGCTCGATCCAGTGTCAGATAGCCAAGCCCCAGATCCATTAGTCGCTTTGCCACCGTCAGAAATGATTCGCAGATACTCTCTGCCATGGGACGCATCTCTTCCGGCAGCGATTCCGGCACGCCTCGTACCCAGTCCACCAGCTTGGCAAGTGTCATCTGGCATACCTGATCCAGTGTCAGCCCCCGCAGCTTCGGCGCTCTGGCCGCCTCATTCAGCCTGCTTCCATGACAGAACGGACAGATATCCTCTTTGAGGAATTTTTCCACACGCTTCATGCCTTTTTCATCTTTTACTTTGGAAAGCGCATTCTCTACCGTATATACAGCATTAAAATAGGTAAAATCCATCTCTCCGGCTGCGCCGCTCGTCTTGTTCTGATAGACTATATGCTTTTTGATCGGTGCTCCGTGAAAGACAATATCCCGCTCTTTTTGGGTCAGCTCCCGGAATGGCACATCCGTCCGCACACCGAGTTCCCGTGCAATATCTTTCATCAATGACCACATCAGTGTCTGCCACGGACGTACCGCCCCTTCTTCGATCGATAACGATTCATCCGGCACAAGCGCATCCATGTCAACCCTTCGCACCAGCCCTGTCCCACTGCATTCCGGACAGGCTCCCTGACTGTTAAAAGCCAGCTGCTCCGCACTTGGCGGAAGAACTCTTGCTTTACATATCGGGCAATAAATCGGCTGTTCTGCTGCCACTGCCAGCGTTGGCGCGACATAATGTCCGTTCGGACATCTGTGACTGGCCAGGCGGGAATACATCAGACGCAGGCTGTTCAGCAACTCTGTTCCGGTACCAAAGGTACTGCGAATCCCCGGTACCCCCGGTCTCTGGTGCAGCGCCAGCGCTGCAGGCACATACAGTATTTCATCCACCTGTGCCTTCGCCGCACCGGTCATCCGCCGTCTGGTGTAGGTCGAGAGCGATTCCAGATACCGTCTGGAGCCTTCGGCATACACAACGCCCAGCGCCAGAGACGATTTCCCGGAACCGGAAACTCCGGCAATCCCTACAATCTGATTCAGTGGAATCTCCACATTTATATTTTTCAGATTGTGTACCCGTGCGCCGTGAATTTTGATCCGTTTTGGCGCACCATCTGTGTTATGCATGTATGTCCTCCATTTTTCTTATCACTTTCGTCATCTTACTGGCATGGCATACTCTGACTTCATGGATCAGCGGCGCTAAATCCGCCTCAAAGGAATGGTCATATTGAAACCCCAGCTTTTCCTGTACCCGTCTGGATTTCTGATTTCCATCATAATAGCCACACCAGATCGTAGTCATTCCCAGTTCCTCAAAGCCTCTTTGCAAAAGCGCCGCTGCTGCCTCCGGCATATAGCCTTTTCCCCAAAATGGTTTCCCGAGCCAGTAGCCAAGCTCGCACTCATCCTCACGGTCCGTCATATCGGTATGTCCCTTTAATTTCAATTCCACCGCGCCGATTGCCTGATTATTTTCTTTCTCACAGATCGCATAGCACTCTGCGCCATTGAATACATCCCGGATGACAGCCCTGCTTTCTTCGATGCTCTTATGCGGCGGCCATCCGGCGGCCGGCCCGACATCCGGATCCTTTGCATATTTGTACAGATTTTCTGCATCTTCTTCTGTCCATTTTCGTAAAATCAAACGCTTCGTTTCCATATCATTTAAATCCTTTCCAGCTCTTACTTCTCATCCACTACCTGGAAGATGAAAAATTTCAGATAATACGACTCATCCGCTGCCCACAGAATCGGGTGATCCGGGGACTGAGTACGGAATTCTACCTGACGGAGACGCTTGTGTGCGGAACGTGCCGCCTCGCGCACGGTCTTTGCCAGAAGCTCCTGTGTCATGAAATGTGAACAGGAACAGGTCGCCAGATAGCCACCATCCCTGACAAGCTTCAGTCCCTTGATGTTGATCTCGCGGTACCCCTTGATCGCATTTTTTGTCGCCTCCCGGGACTTTGTGAACGCCGGCGGATCCAGAATGACAACATCATACTGTTCCTTCTGCTCTGCCAGACGCGGAAGTTCATCAAACACATTTGCACAGCGAAAATGGACCGTACCCTCCAGATGGTTCCGCCTTGCATTTTCCTCTGCCTGTTGAATCGCATACTCGGAAATATCCAGACCGGTCACATCAAAAACCCCTGCTATTCCGGCATTCAATGCAAAAGTTCCCATATGAGTAAAGCAGTCCAGCACGCGTTTTCCCCGACAGAGCCGCTGAATCGCCAGCCGATTGTACTTCTGATCCAAAAAGAAACCGGTCTTCTGACCATTTACCACATCAACCTGATAATGAACCCCATTCTCCGTGATTTCCACATCCGTATCAAATGGCGCTCCGATGAAATCCTTTACCTTCGGCAGTCCTTCTTTTTTCCGTTCATTTGCATCGCTTCGCTCGTACACTCCACGAACCACAATGCCATCCTCTGCCAGCACTTCCTTTAAGAGCTCCACAATCGTTTCCTTAAATGCCTCCATGCCAAGCGCCAGACATTCTACGACGAGCACGTCCTCATATTTATCGACGACCAGACCCGGAAGGAAATCCGCTTCTCCGAAAATGACCCGGCACGAGGATGTATCGACCGTTGTCTTTCGATAGTCCCATGCATTTTTCACACGCATTTTCAGAAATTCCCGGTCGATCTCCTGGTCGATATGACGGGTCATCATCCGCACCCGGATTTTCGAATTCCGGTTAATGAAGCCTCTTCCAAGCGGATAGCCGTCAAAATCATGCACCAGCACGATCTCCCCGTTTTCTGCGTTTCCCATTATACTTTCAATTTCATTATCATAAATCCATGCGCCGCCTGCCTTTAAGGTGCGGCCCTCGCCCTTTTTGAGCGTGACAATCGCCATACTCATCTCTTTTATCTCCTTTTCCCTTCCTTATCAGGCAGAATGTATCAATCAGTTCTGCAGCTCCAGCAGACGCTTTGCAATCCGTCCCATCGCCGGTTCCAGTTTTGTTACATCCGTATCATTGCTGCAGATGCAGAGAATGAACGGCTCCCTTGAAAAAATGATCGCCGCGTCATGCGTCGTATTATCATCTTCTCCTGTCTTGTGTGCGATCTGTGGAGCCTGCGGCATCGGATCAATCAGATACGGAATCTTATGATTCAGCTGCTGATCCTTCATGATCGAAATCATACGTGCGCTCGCCGCTTCACTGACCAGTGTACCACGGTACATCATTTCAAGAAGCGCGCCGACCTCTTCTGCCGTGATGTAATTGTGCAGTCCAAGCTTTGCCTTTTCCGTATCAAACAGCTTCCGGTTCAGAATTGTCTTTTCAAAGCCAAGAGCGCGGATCCGCGCGTTAATATTGTCAATGCCGAGCAGATCAATCAGCACATTCGTCGCGGTATTATCACTCACGATGATCATCAGTGTGATGAGATCTATCACCTGCAGCTTCACGTCATCATGCAGATACGTCAGCACGCCGCAGGACGGCACACAGTCCTTCCGGTGTACGGTGATCTCCTGATCCATTGCCAGTTTTCCGGCCTCGATCTGTGCAAATGCCTCCGTCATGACATACAGCTTGATCACGCTGGCCGCTATGACCGGGATATCGCCATGCCATGTACAGGTCTCCCCGGTCACCAGATTTTTATAGTAGCATCCGATTTTGCCGGAAAGTGCGGCAAGCTCTGATGTAATGCATGTTTCTACCGTATTCATTGTACTACTCCTTCTCTGTCAAAGCGGATATTCGCAATCCGCTTCGCTGCTTATTACTTCGCGCAATTGAAGCAGGGAACCTGCCTGCCTCATCACTGTGTGTCGCACAGCCTTACCAGCCTCTGCAGCAGCAGCCCGATCACATAGTATAAGGTTTCAAAATGCATAAAATCCAGCGCCTTCCGATCCCACAGAATCATAATTTTCGGCGCAAACTCCTCGTCGCCCTCCCAAAACTGAAAGATGACCGGAAAGAACGGCAATATCGGAATCTTGCTGCAGACGTCTGCACTCTTCGGCACAGGCTGAGGCTCTCCTCCAAGTGCCAGGCAGGCCTGCGCAAGTGCCTCTGTCCTACCGCTAAACTTCTCTGCATATCTGACAAATATTTTATCCGGACTTGGGCTGCTCATCGTCGCCTGCAGGCCATACAGCGGTCCCCATTCTCCGGAAAGCTCCGGCTTCGCAGCCGAATGACACAACACATCGTAAATAGTCATGACCAGCTCATAATTTTCACATGGCGTCCACATACCGTCCAGCTCCAGCCGTTCTACTACTCCGGTGCTTCGCGAAATGCGGTAGGACTGATGCAGCAGCTCTACATATAAAAACTGTCCATCTGAAGTCAGATCAAACTTCCGGATCATCGCATCCTGGTCATATCTGAGGAAGAGATCTCTTGCAAAATATACCTGTTTTTCATAATTGCCTGTACTTCTTCCATCCATTCGTTTCACCCCTGCTTTCTTTTCCCTGTTTTCTGCCTATCATTTTACTCGTCTTTTCATTTCCTGTAAACCGCAACCTGAAACGCCTGTGTACAAAATCACCCCGGGTACGTTCACCTGACAAACGCACTCCGGGGCGCTTCATTGCTTTTTCACTCCTGCTCCGCTTCCAGCAGCGCCGCATAAATCTCCCGCTTTGACACCCCACGGTCTTTTGCTGCCTGCTTCATCGCTTCTTTTCGATCCATCCCGCTCTCAATGTAATGTGCCACGTGTTCCGATACAGAAAGCTCCTCCCAGCGCATCTGTGCTTCCTTTTGCAGCTCCGCACGACTCCTGCCTTCCATCACAATGACGCATTCGCCCTTCGGCGGGTTTGCCGTGTAGTAGTCGACCGCATCGGATAAGGTCGTCTGAAACGCTGTTTCATGCTTCTTCGTCAGCTCACGGCAGATGGTGATCCGCCGGTTGCCAAGGGCCTCACGCAGTTCCAAAAGCGTGCGCAGCAGCCGATGCGGCGCTTCATAAATGATGATCGTGCGCGTCTCGGTCCGCAGCTCTTCCAAAATCTGTGCCCGCTCTTTTTTCTCCGATGGAAGAAACGCCTCAAAGCAGAAGCGCCGCGTCGGAAGTCCGGATAAGGTCAGTGCGGTCACACAGGCGCACGCCCCCGGAAGGGATGTCACCTCCACACCGGCCTCATAGCACAGCCTCACGAGATCTTCCCCCGGATCTGAGATGCCCGGCGTCCCCGCGTCCGTAATCAACGCGATATTTTTCCCTTCCAGAAGTTTTGCGATCAGCGTATGTGCCTTTTCGATCTTATTATACTCATGATAGCTTGTCATCGGCGTATGAATATCAAAATGATTCAGCAGCCGCAGGCTATTGCGCGTATCCTCCGCTGCGATCAGGTCGACCTCCTTCAAAATCCGGAGCACCCGCATCGTGATATCCTCCAGATTGCCGATCGGCGTCGCGCACAGATACAGCTTTCCTCTCTCCTCGCTCATGAAATTTTCCCTTTTCTTTCTGTATAAGTTCAGTCTTTCCATCCTCGGAACATCCGAATTGTATAATCTGCGACATTAATATCCATATATATCCGTAATCTCTCCCGTATATACACCCGGCTTCTCGTACACGATCAGCGGCTTCTCCACCGTCATGCGTGGTCTGCCGCCCCGTACCGCCTCGATCAGGACCATATTCGGCTCCCGGTCTACATATGGATAGACCAGCTGCATTCGCTTTGGCTCCAGCTGATGGGCAGACAGCACCCGGATGATCTCTGCCAGCCGGAACGGGCGATGTACCATATAAAACCGTCCGCCGGAGCGTACCAGCTTCGCCGCCGCGCTCACGACATCTTCAAGCGTACAAAGTACTTCATGTCTCGCCGCTGCCTTCTCCACATCCGGATTGACCAGGCCATGCCCGCCGGTCATGTACGGTGGATTCGAGGTCACGACATCAAAGGAAGCCGGAGCAAACAGCGCCCCGGCTTTTTTAATATCTCCCAGCACGACATCCATCCGCTCTGACAGTCCGTTCAGGGCCACACTCCGCTGCGCCATATCCGCGCTCGTCTTTGATATCTCAAGTCCGGTAAAATGCTCCCCTTCTGTCTTCGCCGCGAGCAGAATCGGAATGATACCGGTGCCGGTGCCAAGATCCAGCACCCGCTCCCCCTCCTTCACCTTCGCAAATCCGGAGAGCAGTACAGCGTCCATTCCAAAACAGAACAGGCGCTCATTCTGAATAATCCGGTATCCATTGCGGTGCAGCTCATCGATCCGCTCACCTTCTTTTAATTCGATCGTCAGATTCTGTTCAGTCATCGAGCTTTGATTTTCCTTCCTTTTTCTCCAGTGCCTCCAGCTCCCGCAGCTCGCGGTCTGCTCCGGATCCCTTTTCGCTCCGCTCTCCGTGCTCTGATCTCTCGCCTTTTCCACCCTTTTCTTTGCGGCGCTTCGGCTTGAACTTCAGCTCCCTGACGTCATACTCACCCAGCTCCTTTTCATCGCCCGCATCAATCAGTACCTTAACCTTCTGGCGTAGTACATTGACGCTCTGTACCTCGCCGCGCACACCATCGATCGTTGTCACCGACTCTCCGATGTTCGGGAGCTTGCTGTTCAGATACTCATACGTATCCTCTTCATTTTTCAGACAGCACATGAGACGACCGCAGACGCCCGAAATCTTCGTCGGATTCAGAGAAAGATTCTGCTCCTTCGCCATTTTGATCGAAACCGGTGCAAACTCAGAGAGGAACGAGTTGCAGCACAGCACCCGTCCGCAAATACCGATACCGCCTAATATCTTCGTCTCATCCCGGACACCGATCTGCCGCAGCTCGATCCGCATCTTGAATACAGCAGCCAGATCCTTTACCAGCTCACGGAAATCAATTCTCCCGTCTGCAGTAAAGTAAAACAGGACCTTATTATTATCAAATGTATACTCCGCATCGATCAGCTTCATATCCAGCTTGTGCTTGCGGATCTTCTCATTGCAGATGCGCATCGCATCCTTTTCTTTTGCACGGCTCTTCTCTGCACGCAGGTCATCCTCCTGCGTTGCCACACGGATGACCGCCTTCAGCGGCTGCACAACCCGGTCGTCTGTCACTTCACGAATCCCGCCGATCACCGTACCGTATTCGACACCGCGTGCCGTCTCCACGATCACGTGATCCCCGGCCTTGATCTTATAGCCTTTCGGATCAAAGTAATAGACCTTCCCGGCGTTTCTGAATCTCACTCCTACAATTTTAACCATGTATGTTCTCCTTTATGACAAGGAATAAAAGCTCCATTGTCAGATCAAAATTAACATTTGCGGCAAGGCGCGCCTTGGCGGTCTCGATCGCCTTCATGACCTCCTCGACACCCTCATAGGAGCAGACCCGCACCGTCTCACGGATCGTCCGGATCTCATCTTTGAAAATAATGCCGTCTATATCGCGCGTCGCCTTGAAATATACCATGTCCCGATACCAGAGGGCCAGAATGTCCAGGTAGTCCTCGATCGAAACCTTATATTCCTGTACTTCTTTTACATACTCAATGATCTCACTGATCTCCATCTTCCCGACATTGCGCACCAGACGCATCGCAGAGCCCTTGATGGAATTGAAGTCCTCCGAGGAGGCCAGACGGATTGCCTTGCCGATATTGCCCTGCGCAAAAGCTGAGCAGATATCCGCCTCGTAATCCGGAATCTGCAGATGCTCCATCAGATATGCCTTAACCTGCTCATCCGGCACAGGCTTGAGCTGCAGCAGCACGCATCTGGAACGGATCGTGTCGAGAAAGCTCTGCTCGTTTGTCGTGAGCAGCAAAATGATCGCATACTCCGGCGGCTCCTCGATCGTCTTCAGGATCGCGTTCTGCGCCTGCACCGTCAGCTTCTCCGCCTCCGGGATGATGTAAATCTTATATTTTCCATTATAGGGACGGATCTGTACATCGCCTACGAGCTGCTCCCGGACATCCTCCACGCCGATGCTGTTCGGCTTCTCGTGTGTGAGATGAATGATGTCTGGATGATTGCCGCTCGCCGCCTGTTGACAGGAATGACAGCTGCCGCATGGCCGCTCTCCCTCGCCTGTACACTGCAGCGCCATCGCAAATGCATCGGCTAACGTCAGCTTTCCGGTACCCTTTGCTCCGCTGAATATATAGGCATGGCTCACCTTCCCGGCTTCCATCGCCTTTGTCAGATGCGCAATCTCACGCTTATGCCCGATAATCTCTTTAAATCCTGCCATCGTCGTCCCCTCCGTTTCATTGGTATAGCCTGTTCAGTATAACACAGAATCGCTCACTTTTCCAGTATCGTTCCGATATAGGACGCCACCTTATCCATGCATATTTCCCGGTCGGCATTATTTAAAAAACGCCGTGTGATCCCGGCAGCCTGAAGCTTTTCCTCTGAAAAGTCTTCCTCATCCGCGAGATATCTGCGGCATACCTCCTTAAAATTCGGATGCTCCTGCTTTTTCTCCCGCTTGATTGCGCGCAGCAGCCGCTGCTCGTCCTCTACCTGAATATAGATCGGATACACTTTTTCTTTTCCATAATACTCCTGAATCTTCCGAAATGATTCCAGTGTGCCGAGTGCCAGATAATCAATGTCTACATTCGAAAGCTCCGGGCTGTCCGCCGTAAAATAATGCCACGGTCCGTACACCGTCTGGTAGGTACGCAGCTCGATGACTTTTCCGGCATGCTCCAGAGCCTTCAGCTGCTCTTCCGTCACAAAATGATACTGCACGCCGTCCGTCTCTCCGGCGCGGATCGGCCGTGTCGTGTACATGATGAGCGGATGCAGCGAAAGCCCCTCTCTGCCGAGCAGGTTTTCATAAATTGTATCTTTTCCCGAGGAACTCTTCCCCATAATATAAAAAATCTTTCCCATAAGCTTACCTGTGATTCCTTCTGCTTTGTATGATTCATTCCATTCCGTGCATTACGCCTTCACAATCTGGATTTTCTCTCCCCTGTAATCTGCCATTCCCTCAAGCGCGAATCCGTTTGCCCGATACTGCAGCAGCTTTTCGAGCAGCTCGCCGCTGATCCGTTCTCCCGGTACCAGAAGCGGTATGCCCGGTGGATACAGATAGACAAACTCCGCCGAAATGCTTCCTTCGCTTTTGGCAAGCAGCATGCTCTTTTTCTCGGCCTCTGCTGCCTCTCCAATCCGCAGCACCGCCTCATTTTTCCACGCGGCAAACGGCCGGGCCGGCTTCCCTATCCGGCATTCCAGCTCTGAATCTATTG
>ERZ827168.3424-NODE-3424-length-16230-cov-6.429366_pt1 | contig 16230 bp, 15 predicted proteins | sample MGYA00519868_ERZ827168 | MGnify/ENA primary metagenome ERZ827168 (study PRJEB31778, sample SAMEA3449271) | human gut metagenome | biome: human gut; feature: human-associated habitat; material: faeces | place: United Kingdom | collected 2010/2012 ...
CTCGAACCTGTGACCCCCTGCTTGTAAGGCAGGTGCTCTCCCAGCTGAGCTATGCTCCCCACTCGAAGCCGTCTTACGAACGGCAAGGGTTATTATACTAAATCCCCCTCGCCGTGTCAACAATTTTTTTCAAGACTTTTGAAACTTTTTTTGACCCGGCAGAAGGGCGCGGTATGCGCGCCCTTACTTGCCGATTTTTTTAAGCTCGTCGATCATGCGTCGCAGCTCCTCACCGGAGAAGCTGTGGATGCGGTCGCAGAACTGGCAGGTGAGGTCTGCCTTGCCCTGCTCGCGCAGAATGTCCTCCAGCTCCTTCGAGCCGAGGGAGAGCAGCGCGCGCTCCGTGCGCTCGCGCGAGCAGTAGCAGCGGTATTCGATCGGGTCAACGGAGAGGATCTCCATGTCAAAGTCGGACAGCACCGTTTTGAGCATGGCCGCGGGGTCGGGATTCTCTTTGAGAATGTTCGTCACGCTCGGCGCTGCATAGATGCCGCCTTCAACCTTGGTGATCACGTCCTCACCCGCGCCGGGGAGGAGCTGGATGAGATAGCCGCCCGCGGTGAGCACGCTGCGGTCGCGGTCGATGAGCACACCGAGGCCGCAGGCCGACGGGATCTGCTCGGATTCGACATAGTAGGCAGCCACGTCCTCGGCGATCTCGCCGCCGAGCAGGTCGATCGTGCCGACGTAGGGCTCGCGCATGTTGAGATCCTTGATGACCGTGAGCGTGCCGCTGTGACCGACGGCGGTGCCGACGTCCAGCTTGCCGTCCTCGCGCAGGGCAAGATCGACGGCGGGGTTGTGCACGTAGCCGCGCACGTTGCCCTCAGAGTCGGAAACGGTCAGGATGGCGCCGAGCGGGCCGTCGCCCTTGATCTGCATCGTGACGCTCGCGCCGCTGTCCTTGAGGGCGTTGCCCATCATCGAGCAGGCCGCGAGCGCGCGGCCGAGCGCCGCGGTCGCAACGGGGGAGGTGTGGTGAATCTGGCGGGCGCGCTCGGTCAGATCGCGCGTGTAGACCGCGACAGCGTTGACAAAGCCATCTTTCGAGATGGCGCGGACCAGACAGTCCTTCTGTGCTTCCATATATGGTTCCTCACTTTCTGATACAACTGAAATAAATGCGGCCGTCGCGCTCGTTCGCGCACCGCAGCTTGAGCTCGCCGTGCGTGCGGATGGCCGTGAAACCGGCTTCCTCGAGCCAGGCGCGCAGCTCTGCGACGGAATAGGCGCGCTGGTGGTGCTCTTCAAAGTCGCGCTCCCACGCACCGTCCGGCCGGAGACGGAAGAGATCGACCTCATAGTCGAGCATTCTGACATGTTTGCGGTAGCGCGTGCGCCAGAGGCAGAAAACGTCTTCGCGCTCGTCGAGCAGCACTTCGCCGTCGAGCGCTTCCATCTTGGAAACGGCGTGTACGTCGAACACGAGCGAGCCGCCGGGGGCGATGGTGTCGTACAGGCGGGCAAAGGTGCGCTGCACGTCGCGCACTCGCGTCAGGTAATTGATGCTGTCAAGGCAGCAGATGGCGGCGTCGACGGGTTCGAGAAGACTCAGCTGCGGCATCGACTGGCACAAAAGCAGCGGCGGCGGATCGAACGCGGCAAGCTTTTGCTGCGCCTGGGAGAGCATCTCGGGCGAATAGTCGACGCCCGTGACCGCATAGCCGCGGCGGGCGAAGAGCGCGCTCATCGTGCCTGTGCCGCAGGCAAGGTCAAGCAGCGACTTCACGGGGCGCTTGGCGCGCAGAAAGAGCTTTTCAACAAAATCGGCGCGCTTTTCGTATGCCACGTCCTCCGTCAGCTCGTCGTAGGATGCGGCCAGCGCTTCGTAGCTTTCCATGTGTCTCTGCCTCCGTTTCCTGCAAGGATTCTTTATAGTTTAGCAGAGTGCGCGGGATTAGTAAAGTGCTGCGCCCGTTTTTTCTTGCGCACACCGCGCAGGACGCGGCAGCATACACTGATTCAAACGGGGAAGAGGGAGAGAGGGCATGAAGGATCGTCTGGTTTTAACATTGGGGGAAGATCTTGCGGAGGAAAAAGAGTGGCAGTGGGAGGGCATTGCCGTTCTCACCGCCCACCTTTTGCTGCCGCAGACGGGCGGGGAGAGCCGCCGGGAAAAACGCTTTGACCGCTACTACCGGGGGCTTGCGCAGACCTTTATTGCCCGCTGCGAGCAGAAGAACTTTTCGCGTGCGGCGGCGTCCTGCCGCGAGGCGATGGCGCGCTCCGCGCCGTGGCAAAAGACGGCGCTCACGCTTACCTACCGCGTGAGCACGCAGACAGAGGAGGCGCTCATTCTTGCCTTTGCGGTGAAGGACGGGGAAGAGGTGCTGCGGCACTGGGAAGAAGGATGGGAACGCAGCGCGTTCCTGCCGCTTTTCAAAAGAGAAATGTGAAAAGGGGGATTCTCTCATGCGAGAGAATCCCCCTTTGAAAACCCAAGAGAACGCAGGAGCAGCGTGCCCTTGACTCTGTACGGCAGAATTACTGCTCCGTGGGCTCAAGCTTTGAGAGCATATCGATCGCCATGGTGTAGCTCTCGAAGCCGTGGCCGCGGATCTGCGCGATGCAGGCGGGCGCGGTGACGGACAGATGGCGGAACTCTTCGCGCTTCTGAATATCGGACATGTGGACTTCAACAGCGGGAATGCGCACGGCCTTGAGCGCGTCGTGAATGGCGTAGCTGTAATGCGTGTACGCGCCGGGATTGATGACGATGCCGTCGAAGGTCGTGTCGGCGTCCTGAATGGCGTCGATGATCGCGCCCTCGTGGTTGGACTGGAAGCACTCCACGGCAAGGCCGCGGTTCTGGGCATGCTCATAGATGCGCGCGCAGAGGGCGGCATAGTCCTCTTTTCCGTAAATGTCCGGCTCGCGGCGGCCGAGCATGTTCATGTTGGCGCCGTTGATGACTAAAATTTTCATGCGGGTATTCCTCCTGTGACAGCTTACGCCTGCTTTGCAGCGTGGGCGCGGTATTCCTCGCTCTTTTCAAGGTAGAGCTTTGCGTTGGCAAGAATGCTCTCGCGCTCTTTTTCCGTCAGCTCGCGCACGACCTTAGCCGGGGAGCCGAGGATCATCGAGCCGTCGGGGGCGTTCATCTTGCCCGTGACGAGCGCGCCGGCGCCGACGATGCAGTCATTTCCGATCACAGCGCCGTCGAGGATCGTTGCGCCCATGCCGACGATGACGCGGTTGCCGATCGTCGCACCGTGGACGATGGCGCTGTGGCCGACGGACACATCGTCGCCGATCGTGACCTTGTTGTGAATGAGGGCAAGATCCTGAATGTTGCAGCGCTTGCCGATGCGCACGCTCTGCAATTCGCCGCGGCAGACGCTGTTGTACCAGAACGCCGTGCCCTCGCCCGCGACAACGTCGCCGAGCACCTGCGCGCCCTCCATGATGAGCACCTTGTCGTTGCTCTCAATGCGGTTAAAGTTCATAGCCATAATAGTTCTCCTTATCAAGCGGGCGCGGCTTGCGCAGCCCGAAATCTCTTTTTTACAGGGCGAAGTTGCCGTTTACGAACACCGGCACCTCGCGTCCGTCCTTCGTTGTGCCGATGATGGAAAGATCGCTCGTTCCGATCATGAAGTCAACGTGCGTGTTGGAGTCGTTCAGCCCAGCGGCCTTGCGCTCTTCCTTGCTCATGGCTTCACCGCCCTCCACGCACTCGGGATACGCTTCGCCGAAGGCAAGATGGCAGGCGGCATTTTCGTCAAAGAGCGTGTTGTAGAAGAGAATTTTCTGGTTGGAGATGGGACTGTCGTAGGGCACGAGCGCGACCTCGCCGAAGTAGGACGCGCCCTCGTCCTCAGCAATGGCGGCGCGAAGGATGTCCTCACCCTTCTCGGCGTGCACGTCGACGATCCTGCCGTCCTTGATGACAAAGTGGAAATTTTCAATGATGTTGCCGTTGTGGACGAGCGGCATGGCGGAATAGACCACGCCGTCGATGCCCTCTCTGAGCGGGGCAGTGAAGACCTCCTCGGTCGGCATATTGGCAACGAACGGGAAGCCCGCGCGGCAGAGATTGCTGCCGCCGGACCAGACGTGCTTTTCGGGCAGGCGGATGTTGAGGCGCGTGCCGAGGGAGTTTTCGTAGTAGAGCGACTCGAAGTGCAGTTCGTTGAGCTTATCGACGCGGCTTCTCAGCAGCGCCGTGTGCTCGCGCCAGCGCGCGACCGCGTCGCCGTCGCCGCTGATGCGGACGGAGGTGAAGATCGCGTCCCAGAGCTTAGTCATCGCCTCTTCCTCGGAGGCGTCTGGGAAGACCTTCTTCGCCCAGCTCGGAATGGGGACGGAGGCGACGCACCAGGGGCATCCGTTAGACATCACAGCGTTTACATAGGGCTGGATGGCCGTTTCGCTGCGGCTCGCGCGCGTCAGGCGGTCGGGGTCTACACCGCGCAGCGCCTCGGGATCACAGGCGGAGATATTGAGGAATGCTGCACCCTCGTCAGCATAGCCGTTGAGCATTTCTGCCTGCCAGACGGGGAAAACGTCGAACACGGAGTCGTCCGCGCGCAGGAAGCGCTCGCGGTTCATGTAGTCGTCCGTCCAGCGCATCACGACCTCGCGGCAGCCGACGTCGTAGGCGGCGGAGGCGCACAGGCGCGCAAAAAATGCGCACTCGACCGGGCAGCGGATTACGACGGTCTGGCCCTTTTGAACGTTCAGACCCACTTCAATGAGCAGCTTTGCGTATTCTCTGAGTTTATTTTCCATGGAATGTCCTCCTGAAAAAAAGAAGAGGCGGCTGCGCATGGCACAGCCGCCTCTTTGAATATCGTACAATGCCATACAACATGCATCATAACACAGTTCATGTGCGATTGAAAAGAGTTTTTCGTATTTTTATCAGATTCCGAGAAGAAGCGAGGCAAAATTAAAGTAGATCATCAGAGAGATCGCGTCCACGACCGTCGTGATGAAGGGCGAGGCCATGACCGCGGGGTCGAAGCCGATCTTCTTGGCGAGCAGCGGCAGTGTGCAGCCGACGACCTTGGCCGCGAACACCGTGACCACGAGCGTCAGGCAGATGACTGCTGCGACGGAAACGGTGATGGGGTTGCCGAAGAGCATCTTGTCGACGAGCATGAGCTTTGCAAAGTTTGCCGCCGCGAGCGTCGCGCCGCAGATGACCGCCACGCGGATCTCCTTCCAGATGACGCGGAAAAGATCGGAAAATTCGATCTCGTCGAGCGAGATACCGCGAATGACCGTAACGCTTGCCTGCGAGCCGCAGTTGCCGCCCGTGTCCATCAGCATGGGAATGTAAGCCGTCAGGATAGCAAAGGCACTCAGCGCATCTTCAAAGCGCGCGATGATCTGACCGGTGAAGGTGGCGGAGACCATTAAGAGCAGCAGCCAGGGAATGCGGGACTTGAAGGTATCCCAGACGCTCGTTTTGAGATAGGGCTTGTCCGTCGGCAGCATGGCCGCCATCTTTTCGATATCCTCGGTCGTTTCCGCTTCCATGACGTCAATGGCGTCGTCAACGGTGATGATGCCGACGAGGCGGTCTTCCTTGTCAACGACCGGAAGCGCGATGAAGTCGTATTTTGAGAAGGTCTGCGCAACGTCTTCTTTGTCCTCAAGCGTCGTCACGGAGATGACGTGCGTCTCCATGATCTCCTCGATCACATCGTCCTCCTCGGCAAGGAGAATGGTGCGCAGCGAAACGATGCCCTGCAGCTTGCGCGCGGGGTCGACAACGTAACAGACGTTGATGGTCTCTTTGTCCGTACCGGTGCGGCGAATGCGCTTTAAGGCGTCTTCAACGGTCATGTCGCGCTTTAAGTCGACAAACTCCGTCGTCATCAGCGCGCCCGCACTGTCGTCAGGGTATTTGAGAATTTCGTTGATGCTCTTGCGTGTGTCGGGGTCTGCGTGCTTTAAGATGCGCTTGACGACGTTTGCGGGCATTTCCTCCACGATGTCGACCGCGTCGTCGAGGTACAGCTCGTCCAGGACTTCTTTCAGCTCGGTGTTCGAAAAGCCGCGGATCAGCATCTTCTGCGCATCGGGATCGAGTTCGACGAACACCTCCGCCGCGGGCTCTTTGGGAAGGAGCCGGAAGAGGAGTGGAATGCTGTCCTCGTCCAGATCTTCAAAAAGCGAGGCGATATCCGCCGGAGCGAGGTCAGAGAGCAGATCGCGCAGCGCGGTGTATTGTTTTCGCTTGAGCAAATCCTCAATTCTTTCCAGCAGTTCGCCGCGCATTTCTTCAAAGCCGACCATAGCCGTCTCCTCCTTTCCGAAGATAGTGCAAAATATAATAGATCCATGCGGAACGGGGGTAAAAAAATCCCCCATATCCTGCGTCCGGCGACGCGGCTATGGGAGCGATGATGCCGAAACACTGCCCCTTGTGCAGCATTTCCTTACCGTTCAAGCTTTAGCATCACAAGGCAGTGAAACTGCATTAGATGGCACCTTGTTTTCGATGCAACCTGTTCAAACCCTCTCATAGTGTCTCCACTACTCCGCGGCAGCAGTCCGTATCCTTGTGGTAGCCTTACCTACCGGACGATATATGAACTTAACACCCTTATATTATGCACATTTTTCCGCTGTGTCAACCCCTTTTCTGCCTTTATTTCGGGGAAACTTTGCACGCTTTCGCTTTTTCGCTTCCCTTTCGAAAAATGCTGTGTTATACTATAAGGATTAAAGAGAAATCATTTTTTGAGGAGGTGGGCATTGCCCTTGCAGCAGTATCTTGACCGACACCGTTTTTTAAAAGGCACTTACCTGATGGGAAGACGCTATTTTGACCATCATGTCGGCCGCGACAGTGCGGCGCTTACCTATTATCTCCTCTTTGCACTTTTTCCGCTGCTGATCTTCCTGAGCAACCTGGTCGGCATCATGTCGGTGGACATCAGCGGTTTTTTGCATGAGATCCGCGCGTTCATTCCACAGGAGGCGCTCGACATCATCGAGCAGTACCTTATTTATGTCGGCCGCGATTCAAGCCCGAGGCTGCTGTGGTTCTCGCTGGTGTTTTCCGTTTACTTCCCTTACCGCGCGGCGGGATCGCTGATGGTCTCGGTGCGCCGGGCCTACGGCGAGCATAAGCCGACACAGTTTGTGCGCCATCAGCTCAAGCTCCTGCTCTACACGCTGAGCCTGATCCTGATGATCGTGCTGTCCATCGGCCTTTCGGTCGTCGGCGGGCGGGTGCTGAATTTCTGCTCGGAGCATCTGTCCGGTTACATTGCCCTGAGCGATGGTTTTATCAGCCTGTGGTCGGGGCTGCGCTTTGCTATCCTCGGCGGGATCGTGTTCTTCCCGACTGCAATGATGTACGGTCTTGCGCAGGAGTCGCGCAAGATGAACCGCATCTGGCCGGGCGCGGTCTTTTCGCTTGTGATGTGGCTCGTGCTGTCATTCCTCTTTTCGTACTATGTGGAAAAAGTCGCGCGCTATTCCGTCATTTACGGGACGCTCGGCGCGGTGATCGTGTTGTTGTTGTGGCTGTATCTCGCCTCGGTCATGCTCATCATGGGGGCGGAGTTCAACAGCGTTTTGATGGTGCTGCGCAAGCAGCGCACACCGGAAGAAAATTTAGGAGAATCGCAATTATGAAAATCATCATTGTCGGTATCGGTAAGGTCGGCTATGCCATTGCCGAGCAGATGACAGGCGAGAATCACGATCTGGTCGTCATTGACCGCGACAGCGCCGTGCTCGACCATGTGGACTCCATGCTCGATGTGATGTGCGTGGAGGGCAACGGCGCGAGCGCGAGCGTTCTGCTGGAGGCGGGCGTGCGCGAGGCGGATCTGCTCATCGCCGTTTCGGAAAACGATGAGGTGAACCTCATCTGCTGCCTGATGGCGAAAAAGCTTGGCGCAAAGCACACGGTCGCCCGTGTGCGCAATCCGGAATACTTCCGAGATGCGCCGATCCTGCGCCGCGAGATCGGACTCGATATGATCATCAACCCCGAGCATGCCGCCGCGCAGGAGGTCTCGCGCATTCTGCGCGTGCCGTCGGCGTTCAGCGTGGAGACGTTTGCCCGCGGCCTTGTCGAGCTCATCGGCTTTCAGACCGAGGCAAACGACACCCTGGTCGGCAAATCCCTCATCGACTTCAACCGCGAGAACCCCAACAGTATTCTCATGTGCGCCGCCAAGCGCGGCGATGAGGTCATCGTGCCGAACGGCTCGTTCGTCCCGCAGGCAGGGGATCGCGTGTATGTCATTGGCACGCCTGCGGAAACGACGCGCGTGCTGCGCTCAATGGGGCGCGCAATGTCGCCGATCCGGCGCGTGAGCATTCTCGGCGGCGGGCGCATCTCGCAGTATCTTGCCTGGCTGCTGGCAGACCTCGGCACGCATGTGACCATCGTGGAAAAGGACGAAAACAAGTGTCTTGCCCTTGCAGAAAAGCTGCCGAAGGCGACCATCATTCACGGCGACGGCACAGACCACGACCTGCTCGAATCCGAGGGGATCTTCCACTGCGATGCGTTCATCGCCGTGACCGACCGCGACGAGGAGAATCTCCTTATGGCGCTCACGGCCAAGCGCTACGGCGTGAAGAAGGTCGTGCCCAAGATGTCGCGCATGGGCTATCTCGACATTGTGAATCTCACGGGACTCGACACGGTGATCTCCCCCAAGGCGGTCATTGCAGGGCAGATCTCGAGCTATGTGCGCGGCCTTGCCAACTCGCAGGGCAGCGCCGTGGAGAGCCTGCACTATATCCTCGGCGGCGCGATCGAAGCGGTCGAGTTTACGGCGACGCCCGCCACGCACTTCCTTGACCGGCCGCTGAGCGACCTTGCCTTCCGCAAGGGGCTGCTCGTTGCCGCCATCGTACACGAGGGCAAAATGCAGATTCCGAACGGCCAGTCGCAGATCCGCGCGGGCGACCGTGTGATCGTGATGGCGCAGAAGCTCTTTTTGCAGGATCTCAACGATATTCTCGGCTGAATGACCGGGTCTGACAGCGAGGAATGTTTACTATGAACCAAAGTCTTATCCTAAAGATCGTCGGCGTGATCCTCTGCATCGAGGCGTTGTGCATGGCGCCGTCGCTGCTGCTCTCTGTGGCGTGCGGCGGCGTGGATCAGCGCGCGTTTTTGTATGCGCTGCTCATCTGCGGCGGCGTGGGTGTGCTGCTTTCGCTCATCCGCGCGCGCAACACCCGTTTGCAGACACGCGACGGCTTTGTCTGCGTGGCGCTGTGCTGGATCGTGCTGAGCGTGTTCGGCGCGCTGCCGTACTTTCTCAGCGGCAGCTGCGGATTTGTCGACGCTATTTTTGAAACGGTCTCCGGCCTGACGACGACCGGCGCGTCGATCTTCTCTTCTCCCTCGTCGCTGCCGCGCGGCCTTCAGCTCTGGCGCGCACTCACGCAGTGGATGGGCGGCATGGGTATCCTTGTGCTGATGCTGGCGCTGCTGCCCAAGCTCAGCGAGGGCAGCGTGAACCTGATGAAGGCGGAATCCCCCGGCCCCATCAGCACGAAGCTCCGCCCCCGCACGGGTGAAACGGCGCGCATCCTGTACCGCATCTATATCACGCTCACGGTGGCCGAGGCGCTGCTGCTGCGCATTGCGGGGATGCCGCTGTTCGACGCGCTGACCACAGCACTCACCACGATCTCCACCGGCGGCTTTTCCATCCGTGATGCAAGCGTTGCCTATTATGATTCGTCACTCATCAACTGGATCATCATTTTCTTCATGTTTGCGGCGTCTGTGAACTTTACGCTGTTCTACCTCACCGCAACGCGCCGCTTCCGCGAGGCGGTCCGCAGCGAGGAACTGCGCGTTTACACCTTTGTGGTGCTCGGTTCGTCGGCGCTGATCGCGGCGGATCTTGTCATGCGCACGGGGCGCAGCATCGGTTCGGCGATCGAGCACGCTGCGTTTCAGGTCGTTACGCTCATCTCCACCACCGGCTACTGTACGGAGAATTTTGACCTCTGGCCGCAGTTCTGCCGTTGTATCCTCATTCTGGTGATGTTCTTCGGCGGCTGCGCAGGCTCTACGGCAGGCGGCGTCAAGGTCTCGCGCGTTCTGCTGCTGTGCAAGTCGCTGCGGCGCGATCTGCGGCGCATCATGCACTCGCGTGAGGTGCGCCCCATCACGCTCGACGGGCATCGCGTGACAGAGGAAACGGTTTCGTCCGTTGCGGTATTCTTCTTCACCTATATTGCGATCCTGCTGCTCGGTACGCTGGTGCTGACGCTTGATGAGATCGACTTTACCGCGGCCTTCACCGCCTCGCTCACAGCCATCAGCAATGTGGGTCCCGGCCTTGGCGCGGTGGGGCCGACGTGTAACTTCGGCTTCCTCTCCGGCGTCAGCAAGCTCGTGATGAGCGCCATCATGCTGCTCGGGCGGCTTGAGATCATGCCGCTGCTCGTGCTGCTGATGCCCTCTGTGTGGCGCAGAAAGTAAGAGAACAGAAAAGAACGCGCTTTGCTGTGCAGAGTGCGTTCTTTTTTGCTGCGCGAAAGCAAAAGCAAACATGTGGTTTTGAATGAAAAAACAGAGTTTCGGGCGGATTTTCTCTTCCTTTGCGGTGTTGCACGGTAGAAAAAAGTGTGATAGGATATCATAGAAATAGTATGTTCGGCAGCCACCTCGCTGCCGGATCGATTTTGAGGTATGCGAATGAAGAAAAGCGACAAAACAGCAAAGCCAACCCACCGCCGTGCCGACCCAAATGTCATGGGTCTGCGCGCGGACGTGGTGGAGCAGAATATCACAGAAACGCTGGAAACGAACTACATGCCCTATGCGATGTCCGTCATCGTCTCCCGTGCCATTCCGGAGATCGACGGCTTCAAGCCCTCGCACCGCAAGCTCCTTTACACGATGTACAAAATGGGGCTGCTCACCGGCGCGCGCACAAAGAGTGCGAACATCGTCGGACAGACGATGCGCTTAAACCCCCACGGCGACGCCGCCATCTACGACACGATGGTGCGCCTTTCCAAGGGCTACGGCGCGCTGCTGCACCCGTTTGTCGACTCAAAGGGCAACTTCGGCAAGGTCTACTCGCGCGATATGGCGTGGGCGGCCAGCCGATACACCGAGGCAAAGCTCGCGCCCATCTGTGCAGAGATCTTTCGTGACATCGACTCAGACACCATCGATTTCGTCGACAACTACGACAACACAATGAAGGAACCGGCGCTGCTGCCGACAACGTTCCCCAATATTCTCGTTTCCGCCAACCAGGGCATCGCCGTCGGTATGGCGAGCCAGCTGTGCGGCTTTAACTTAGGCGAGGTCTGCGACACGACGATCGCCTTCCTCAAAAATCCCGAGGTGCGCATCAGCGAGACGCTGCTCGCGCCCGATTTTCCCACTGGCGGCGAGGTGCTGTACGACCCGCGCGTCATCGAGGATATCTACAATACCGGCCGCGGCGGCGTGAAGGTGCGCGCCCGCTGGCGATACGACAAAAAGGAAAATCTCATCGAAATTTACGAGATCCCCTACACCACCACGAGCGAGGCCATTATGGATAAGGTCGCCGAGCTCATCAAAGCGGGCAAGGTCAAGGAAATTTCGGATATGCGCGATGAGACCGACCTCTCCGGTCTCAAGCTGACGATCGACTTAAAGCGCGGAGCGGACCCCGACAAGCTCATGCAGAAGCTCTTTAAGTCCACGACGCTTCAGGATACGGCGTCGTGCAACTTCAACGTGCTCATCGGCGGCATGCCGCGCGTGATGGGCGTGCGCGAGCTGCTGGAGGAATGGTGCGCGTGGCGGACGGAGAGCGTCAAGCGGCGTGTGTACTTCGTGCTCAAAAAACGGCAGGACAAGCTTCACCTCTTAAAGGGCCTCAAAAAAATCCTGCTCGACATCGACAAGGCCATCGAGATCATCCGCGAGACGGAGAAGGAAGCGGACGTTGTGCCGAACCTGATGATCGGCTTCGGCATCGACCAGATCCAGGCAGAATATGTCGCCGAGATCAAGCTGCGCAACATCAACCGCGAATATATCTTAAAGCGCGTGGAGGAAACGGCTTCTCTGGAGTCGGAGATCGAAGACCTTGAGGATACGCTCGCACGTCCCTCGCGCATCCGCAAAATCATCGTGAGCGAGCTTGAAGAAGTACGTAAGAAGTACGCCGAACCCCGCCGCACCGGCATTCTCTACGACTATGCCGAGGACGCGGACGCGGAGGAGGACGCGATCGAGGATTATCCCGTCACGCTCTTTTTGTCGCAGCAGGGCTACTTCAAAAAGATTACGCCGCAGTCGCTGCGTATGTCCGGTGAGCAGAAGTTCAAGGAGGACGATGCGCTCAGCGTGAGCGTGGAGAGCAGCAATGCCGCCGAGCTGATGTTCTTCACCGACCGCGCGCAGGTCTACAAGACGCGCGCGAGTGACTTTGCAGACGGCAAGGCGAGCCTGCTTGGCGACTACCTGCCCTCGAAGCTCGGCATGGACGAGGGCGAGAGCGTTATGGGCATGGTGCTGCCGGGCGATTACAGCGGCTATATGCTCTTCTTCTTTGAAAACGGCAAGGCCGCCAAGGTGGAGCTTTCCGCCTACAAGACGACGTCGAACCGCCGCCGCCTGACCGGCGCTTACAGCGACAAGAGCCCGCTCAAAGCGCTGCTGCACCTCAGAGAAGACCGCGAGATCGCCGTTTATTCGACTGAGCCGCGCGTACTCATCGTCAATACGGCGCTGCTCGGCGTGAAGACCACACGCACAACGCAGGGGGTCGCGCTTTTGACGCTCAAAAAGAAGTACACGCTCGATGCGGTCCGCTTCCCCGAGGAGACCGGTATCACCGATCTTGCCCGCTATCGCGGACGCAGCATTCCGGCAACGGGCGCACTGCTCAAAACGGAGGACAGCGACGATAAACAGCTGTCGCTGATTTGAAAAAGACAACAAATGGTTGAGAGAGAAGAGAAGTTATGAAGAAAACAAAAGTTTGTGATCAGGTACGCAGTTATCTCATCATCACGCTGGCCTGCGTGATGTACGCACTGTCCTTTGACTGGTTCTATGCGCCCAACGACTTTACCATCGGCGGTTTTACCGGTATTTCGCAGATCATCAATTTCTTTATCCCGGTGCTGCCGGTCGGTGTGATGATCATTGTGCTCAATGTGCCGCTGTTCGGCGCGGGGCTTAAAAAATTCGGTTTCGCCTTTCTCGTGAAGTCCATCTACACGATGGCGCTCAGCTCAGTACTCATTGACGTCATCGCCGCCCTCTATGAGTTTTCACCGATGGATCCGCTGCTTGCCTGTCTCTACGGCGGCGTGACGCTCGGCATTGCCTCGGGCCTTCTGTTCCGCGAGGAGGCGACCACGGGCGGTTCGGAGCTTGGCGCGTGGATCCTGCGTACGCGCATCGAGGGATTCTCTATCGGCAATATCTGCCTCGGCATCGACCTGACGATCATCATGATCTACGCCTCGGTGTTCAAGAGCCTGAACAATGCCCTCTACGGTGCGCTCGCGCTTTATATCACGACCAAGGTGCTCGATCTGGTCGTTTACGGACAGAACACAGCGAAGCTTGCCTATATCATCAGCAGCAAGTATGAAGAGATCATGCGCGAGATGATCAAGCTCGACAAGGGCGTGACGCTCCTGCACGGCAAGGGCGGCTACACGGGAGAAGACCGCCCGCTGCTGCTGTGCGCGGTGCACAACAAGGAAGCTGTGATGATTAAGCGCTTCATCAAGGAACTGGATCCCGATGCCTTCTTCATCGTCTGCGACGCAAGCGAGGTGCTGGGCGAGGGCTTCGGCCAGTATAACCCCAAGGGACTTTAAGAAAAGAGACAAGTTGCTTTTCAGGAGGTACGATCATGGATTTTACAACGGTTCAAAAGAATCTCAAAGAACGCGGCTTTGCTGTGTCGACCTTTGCAACGGCAAAGGAAGCGGCGGACTATCTCAATGCGCAGATCGACCGTTCGAGCGTGTCCTTCGGCGGCAGCATGACGCTTTCGCAGATGGGACTTTTTGAGAGCCTCGGCGCGCACAACACGATGTACAGCCACTGGAACGTGCCGGATGGAATGAATGCGGAAGAGGTGCTGAGAAACGCTTCGACCTGCGAAAACTATCTCCTCTCGGCAAACGGCCTTGCCGAGACGGGCGAGATCATCAACATCGACGGCACGGGAAACCGCGTGTCCTCGTCGCTCTACGGCCACAAGAAGGTGTGGTTCGTTGTCGGCAGCAACAAGCTCGCACCGACCTATGACGAGGCGCTCTGGCGCGCCCGCAACATCGCCGCGCCGAAAAACGCGCAGCGCCTCGGCGTGAAAACGCCCTGCGCCGAAAAGGGCGATCGCTGTTACGACTGCAAGAGCCCGCAGCGCATCTGCCGCGGCCTTGTTGTGCTGTGGGAAGCCGTCAAGGGTTGCGAAACGGAAGTCGTGCTCGTCGATGAGCCGCTCGGCTACTGAGAAAATCGAAATGCGCGAAAGGGGGGCGGCCGCCGTGCGCAAAAAAGGGATACTGCTTTTGTTGACACTCTGCCTGATGCTTTCGGGCTGCGGCGGCAACGTCGTGCTCGAACGCAGCTACAGCGTTTCTGCGCCGCACAGCGAGGTCTACTGGGAAAACGAGGGCGCGGACACCCTGCGCGCCGACAGCTACCAGGATCTTGTCAATGCGCTGCTGCTGCTCCTTGGCGAGCACAGCAAGGAGGGCATCGTGCGTTTTTACAGCGGGGACGATGCTGCGGCCATGGCCGAGCAAGCCTGCAAGGAAGTGCAGGAGGAAACGGCGCTGGGCGCCTATCTTCTTGACTACATCAGCTATACCGACGCGCAGGAGCGCGGCTATTACGAGATGCGCGTGCGCATGGGGTACCGCCGCACGGCGGAAGAGCAGGCGGCCATCGTTACCGCTACCAGTACCGAGGCATTGCCCGACCTTTTGCGCCTGACGGCGAAGGAAGGCGTGGTCAACCGCATTGCCATGCGCTTTACCTATTTCACGGCAGATCGAAGCGGCGTCCGTGACATGGTGAAGCAGGTGCAGGGCGAGATCGAACCCGGCTTCACACAGCCGTGGCAGGTGAACTTCTATCCCGATACCGACGATGCCGGTATCGTAGAGGTCGTGCTGCGGGAGAACTGAACACAACAAGAAAAGAGCCTGAACATTTGTTCAGGCTCTTTTGGCATTTTGTTGGAGGGAGAAAGCAGAGACGCTCAGGAGAGGATCGCGCGGTCGTTGGCAAATTCATCGCCGCTTGCCTTGGTGAACTGCTCGAGAAGGTCGGGCACGGTGAGATTTTTCTTTTCCTCGCCCGCAATGTCGAGAATGATGTGCCCCTCGTGCAGCATGATGAGGCGGTTGCCGTACTGAATGGCGTCGCGCATGTTGTGCGTGATCATCATGGTGGTGAGCTGACCCTCGCGCACGATGCGGTCGGTCAGCTCCATGACCTTGGCGGCGGTTTTGGGGTCGAGCGCGGCGGTGTGCTCGTCGAGCAGCAGGAGCTTGGGACGCTTGAGCGTTGCCATCAGCAGCGTGAGCGCCTGACGCTGGCCGCCCGAGAGCGTCGATACCTTGGTGGCAAGGCGGGACTCAAGACCGAGACCAAGACCACCCAAAAGCTCGCGGTACTGCTCGCGCTCTTCCTTTGTCACGCCCCAGGAAAGCCCGCGCCGCTGCCCGCGGCGGGCGGCAAGGGCGAGGTTTTCTTCGATCTGCATCGAGGGGGCCGTGCCCATCATCGGATCCTGGAACACGCGGCCAATGAAGGCGGCGCGCTTGTGCTCGGGAAGGTTCGTTACGTCTGCACCGTCGATCAGCACCTTACCGGAATCGACAAAGAACGTGCCGGCGGTGGCGTTGAGCATCGTGGACTTGCCTGCGCCGTTGCCGCCGATGACCGTCACAAAGTCGCCGTCCTCCAGCGTCAAATCCAGCCCCTTGAGGGCCACCTTCTCGTTGACGGTGCCCGCATTGAAGGTCTTATATACATTTTTGATCTCAAGCATTGTCCTTGCCTCCCTTTTTCACGGGTACCTTGGTAAAGTATTTGCCCTTCCAATACGGGATGGTCAGGAACACCGCCACAACAAGCGCCGTCAACAGCTTCAGGTCGTCGGTGGACAGGCCCATGCGCAGCACAAAGTTCATGACGATGTAGTAGATGATGGCACCGATGACGGAGGCCGTCAGCTTCAGTGCAAAGTTGCGGAAGATCTTGCCGAACACGACCTCGCCGATGATGACCGCCGCCAGACCGATGAC
>ERZ827168.3429-NODE-3429-length-16207-cov-4.717063_pt1 | contig 16207 bp, 16 predicted proteins | sample MGYA00519868_ERZ827168 | MGnify/ENA primary metagenome ERZ827168 (study PRJEB31778, sample SAMEA3449271) | human gut metagenome | biome: human gut; feature: human-associated habitat; material: faeces | place: United Kingdom | collected 2010/2012 ...
TACTTGCTCATGAACGCAGTCGCTTCGCGATCTGTCAGTGGGAGCTTTCAACTCCTACTGACAGACGCATCCCCCTCACCCACCGCTTAGTGCTCCGCGCACTTAAAGCGGGGGAATGCTTATCTGCGTTCAAAACGGCACAGTCCACCTGAATCAAGTATAGAACCGGTGTCTTCTTATTGTCAATTGAGATATCGCCCTTCGCCTTGATTTTTCCCGCAAAAATTGGTATCTTTATAGAGATGACAGATCGTTTGTTCTGTGCTTTTTTGCCGGAAAATTCTGCTTTGATTTGTTACCGTTTAAACCTTACTATCTATATGGGAGAATACGAATGATGATTCAGCTTTTGATTCTCGCAGGAGTTCTGCTCCTGTACTTCTTTTTCTATTATGCGTTCGGTGCACTTGCGGTGCGGCTCGTTCCGGCCTCGGATTTTTCATTTGCGCGCACGACAATCCTTGGATTCTTCGTCTATCATTTTCTGTTTACGGTGCTGGCACTTCCGATGAAGGTGCTTTTATGGCCGTTATCCCGGCTGTCGGCTGTGTGGGCCATTGTACTTATACTCGTATCGATTCTCTTTTTTATTACCGAGCGAAAGGATTTCGGCTCCAGGCTGGCATGTCTGCGGTCGCTTTTTACCGGACAGCAGAAATATAGCACCTGCGTGCTGCTCATCCTGATTGCCGCCCAGGTTCTTCTTTTTAATCTGAATGACGAGACCTACGCAATCTGGGATCAGTCCTACTACCTTGGTGACACGGCGACTTCGCTGTATACGAATACGCTCAGCCAGTACAATCCATATACCGGTAAGCTCCTCGACTACCTGAACCCGGAATATCTGCTGGAAACCTATCAGAATCACGGCGCGGTCATGTGCCAGCTGCTACATCTGCATCCGATGGTAGAGAATATGACCGTTATGGCATCTGTCGTTATCATTTTGTACCAGTGCATCATGTATGAGATCGGACGCTTCCTTTTTCATGGGAACCGTGCAAAGAGTACTCTTATGCTCGCCTTTCTCTGGCTGCTGAACTTCTTCAGCTTCAACCTGTTCACGGCAGCTGAATTTCTGATCATCCGCCCGTCGGAAGGCAAAACAATTCTCGCCGTTCTGATTATTCCGGCGCTGCTGTACTGCTTCCTGAAGACGCTTTTGAATCCGGAAGGGAAAACGTGGTGGGTCTACTCGTTTCTGGTCATCCTCGGCTCCTTTGGGCTGAATATGTCCTCTATCTTTATGATTCCGTTTGAGCTGACGGCCTTTTATCTGCCGCTCGCACTGCACAAGAAGCAGCTGCGGATCGTGGTGCGGTATGTGATTCTGATCCTTCCATGCATGCTCATGGCTGCTCTGTACATGCTGACAAAGAATCATATCCTTATTTATACCGGAAAGTAGGTGATGCAAATGTCTTCCATCTTTCAGTTTTCAAATGTAACTTTTTTATACGAAATGTTCCGGACCGCCTTCGGTGGGATCGAATGGTTTCTTATCGCTTACTTTGTATGCCTGGCCGGATTTTTCGTGATCGGAAAGGAACGCTTAAGCCTCGGCTTTCTTTATCCGTTTCTTTTCATGCTTCTTACGATCTTCAATCCGTTCTTCATCGTGCCGCTCGCGGCAAAGATCGGCCTGACCACCCGGATCCGCCGCCTGTTCTGGCTGCTTCCGGTCAATCTCGTGCTCGCCTATGCCTTTACCATGCTCTGTACTCTCCGCATGAAAAAATGGGCACAGCTTCTTTTGTCTATCGTCTTCGCTGTCTTTGTCGCGACCGTCGGCTCTTCTGTCCGGCCTTATCTGCACATGCCGCAGAATATTTACAAGACAAGCGATGAGATCCTGGAGATTTCTTCCATCATCGAATCGGATTCTGCCGCAACCGGACTGGAAAAGCGCACACTCTACTCAAGCCAGCAGCTGCTGGAGCTTCGACAGTACGATCCGTCGATCCGTGGTATCCTGCGCCGCAACGATCTGCTTGACTGGAGCATTGATCCGGACGATGAGACACAGATCGCAGATGTGATCGCATCAAATCACCATCTGCACCGGCTGGCCCTCGTCTCCCGCTATGGCATCCAGATCGACCGGCAGGAATTTTTAACAAGCGCAAAAAAATGTACCGTCAATTATATTATCTCGCATTCTGATATGGGGCTTGCCGATTATTATGAAGCTGCAGGCTATGAAAAGCTTGGACAGGCCGGGGAATTTGAGATTTTCCGCATCCGGCAGACAGATACCGTACAGCCGTAAATCCGGCGTATATCTATTTGTCTGTACACCGCAGAGTGCCTCTCGACAGACATGATACCCGAAAGACGGTACGCACAATAACTGCAACAAATCCGCATATACAGCATCAGAAAGGAGCATCTCGCATGGCAAATTTCTGCCTCATGATTCAATATGACGGCACCCGCTACAATGGCTGGCAGCGCCAGGGCAACACCTCAAATACAATTCAGGAGAAGCTGGAAACGATACTGGAACAGCTTTACGGCGAGCCTGTCGATCTGAATGGCTCCGGCCGCACCGATGCAGGCGTACATGCACTGCGCCAGATCGCCAATTTCCGGATTCCGCGCATCATGAGCCGTTATTCCTGCCAGAAAATCCAGGATTATTTTAATCAGTATCTTCCGCAGGACATCCGTGTCCTCGCAGTCGAGCAGGTGCCGGAGCGCTTCCACGCACGGCTCTCCGCCAGCAGCAAGCTGTATGAATACCGGATTGACTGCGGTGAAGTCGCAAATGTCTTTCAGCGACGCTACCTGCTCCGCGTGGAAAATAAGCTGAATCTTGAGCACATGCGCAAGGCCGCCGATCTGCTCACCGGCACTCATGATTTCAAAAGCTTCTGTGCAAACCGGCACATGAAAAAATCGACCGTTCGTACCATCTATGAGATTGCGATTGAGGAAAACGACGGAATTCTTTCCATCCGTTACCACGGAGACGGCTTCCTCTACAATATGGTTCGCATCCTGACCGGTACGCTCCTTGAGGTTGGGCTTGGCGACCGTTCCCTTCCGGAAGTCCGGCTTGCACTTGAAGGGAAAGACCGCTCGCTGGCAGGATTCACTGCGCCGCCGCAGGGACTATTTCTGGTGGATGTGTTTTATCCGGCGGCGGAAGAAGAGCGTACACTATAACACCTACTTATCTCTTCGCTAACAAGAAATGTCTGGTTTTTCAGAAAGGATATCTTATGAGCGCTTACTATTTTAACTTTAATGAGTGTCAGGATCTGTCCTTAACAGAAATTGCCACCCAAAAATGCGAACCATTTTTTTCTTATGGTCCTACTGTTCTGAATCAGTACATTTTTCATTATATTATCAGTGGAAAAGGCTACTGCTGCTGTGGAAATTCTCCGGAAATCTGGGATAATTATGAACTGGAAGTCAATGCAGGGGAAGGATTTTTACTGGAGCCAAACGTAAAACACCTCTATCACGCAGATCCGCAGAATCCCTGGCATTACATCTGGATCATTTTCAATGGCCTGTCTGTACCTCAGTACCTGCACGCCTGCGGCATTTCAAAAAACAATATCGTCTACAAGCCAAAGGATTACAGCGCACAGACTGCCACTGCAAATAAAGAGCATTTATTCGCGATTTACGATCACCCCACTGCTTCAAAAGCATATATTCTCGGCCATTTGCATCTTTTTTTCGATGCACTTGCCCAGAACAGTGCTGTCTCCATAAAAAAAGCCCCTCAGAGCAATGGCAGCAACAATTTCTATCTTTCTGAGGCCATCCGATACATTCAAGGTCAGTATCCAAACATCCGCTCGTTGGATGAAGTATCTGCTTTCTGTAATATCAGTCGAAGCCATCTTGGCCGATTATTTCGTACAAATCTGCATATGTCTGCACAAGATTACCTGATCGAAACACGGCTGAATCAGGCCCGCAAGATGCTAACCACCACTACCATTCCTGTCAGCGAAATTGCATGGCGCGTTGGATATCAAAATGAGCTTAATCTTTTTCGCGCTTTTAAAAATAAATACGGAATGCCACCAAACACTTATCGCAAGCAAAATACATTTTAATTTAAAAAAGAAGAACTGTCCTGAAAAACAGTTCTTCTTTTTCGCTTTTTGCCTGTAAAATCTCAATGTATGAAGCCTTCCACCCTGATCATCTTACTCAAAAAACAAACTGCCATATTCGTCAATTCTGACCTGACAACATCCAATCTGGCAATCTCTGGAATCAATAGCATTCTCTGCATGGAAGGAAAAACAATCTCTTCCCTGCTCATCTTTGTAAAAAGCCCCGTGTCCAGGTCCGTAAACTCCATGAAAACTATAAAAAGAAAGTGCCGGAGTGGTCTGCTTTTTCCATGCTGCTGCGTCCAGAAGGTTGGCAGTTATATCCGCAGACAGAATCCCCGTCGAATATGTATACCCTCTCGCATCTCCGCCTGCGTAAGCCAGATATATCTTACCCTCTCTTACCAGCGCATTAGGACCTTCATTATTAATTGTTCCATTTACATTTTCCCATCCATAAAGTGGACGGGACAGCAGCGTCATTTCACTTGTCAGCTTCCACGGCTTCTTTGCATCGGTTTTTGCTATATATAGCATTGATCCCGTATCTAACGGAGTGCCTGTATGCTCCCGGTAAGACCATACAAGATAATCCATTCCACCCACGGAAAAATGTGTCATATCTAAACTGATTCCATCTTTTGCCAGAGGCATGCCCGCCTGATCTACGACAAGCTTTGCTTCCTCCCAGTCTTCGGTATTACAGATTTCCCCGCCTTCCTTTAATCGCATCATATAGCACTGTGGCTTCCACTGATCGGCGCTGACCGCGAATAAAATCCACAATCGCCCACCGATCACATGAAATTCTGGTGCCCAGAAACATTTTATAAAATCCTTCTTTTTGTTCTGACCCAAAATCCGATACTCTTTTGTCGTTTCTGCAAACAGCTCATCTATATCCGATGCTTTCCGTACATACAGTCCAATATTATCTGTCTTTTCATTCGTTGCAAGCAAATACCATGCATTTTCCCATTGAAAAATCACCGGATCTGCATATCCCTTCTTAAGAGGGAATCGAACCCCTTTCCCCCGCGCACATTCTCTTTGCCGCTTTTTTTCCAGCCTTTCGTACTGTTCATCTGTCAGCTCCAGTACACAACCGGTTTCTGTCCCATCCGGCAGACAATCTGCCTGTAAATCAGAAAAAGCAATTTTCTGCGGAATACACGCTTTATCTTCTGTTGGTGTGCACGAACGGAACACTTCCAGATCAGAGCTAATCCAGCTAACCTGTTTCCGTGCTATATTCTCACTTTTATCTGTTGCTACTGCTGACAACCGACAGGTACCATCTTCCAGCAGTGATACAGACAAATCAGCAAGTCCTCTTGAACCAATTGTATTATCTGTATTTATTACCCCTTCTGCAAACAAAATCCCATAATTTCCATTCATTGGACACAGCTTCTCTCCTGCAGCACCAATTGCCATATGTACGCTCCTAGCCAGTTCAAATGGATAATGTGTTTCCTCTTTTCTTGTATAAAAAACAAGTAATTTTTTTTTGTTCTGATCCATTTTTCTCCTTCTGTATACCTTTCTTACCCTGCTCTGCAGCTTATTTACAGACGTACAATCCTGCAAGCCTTCCGCAGTGTTTCACCCATTTCATATAGCCAGTCCTCTGCCTTCTCCAAGTCTGGATGCTCCATATTGCGAAGCGCTTCTACCCGTGCTGTTGGTGGATTGTTCATTGGTACCAGTTCGCCTGCCTCCAGAATATTCGCTCCATACTCTAAAAGTTCCAGAAGTGCTTCCCGTTCTTCCTCATAGCCCATATGGTTCTGCATTCTACATCGGTAAAAGAATTTTTCGATCCGAAGTAACAGCTCCGTGACATAGTCTTCCTGATTGACATCTACCCGCACAATTGTTCCTTTTCTGCGTCGGTAAAAGCCGAACAACGCAGCAATAATTGCCGGATCCCGTATTGTGCCGTCCGGATATATAAGACCATGTGCCTTGCTCCACATATCCTCTCCAATCGTCAGTTCAAATAAATACCAGCCAATTTTTCGTTCTTCCAGAATTTCCAGAGTCATATCATATGGATTTGCCCTGCACAGGCATCCTGTCTCATTATTCAGAAGTGGTTTCCCATATTTTTTGCTCATCTTTTCCGCGTAATCATAGATGCGGTTCATCCGCCCTCTTGTCGCTGAATAATCATGAAAAATCAGTACATCTACCAATGGCGCTGTTCCGGATGGATCGGTCTCGAAAATAAAAATATTTCCCACACCAAGCTCATGCTCCGGATCCTTCGCCCGCACATAAGAGCAAAAATGCCGCACAAGGTTCCATGTCTTCTCCTGTTTCTCCCGAAGTTCCTTCATATCCGGACGCGTACTAAATTCCTCCAAATACTCTGGCTCATCCTCGTACCAGGTTACAAAATCATCGCTGTATCCTGGTTCATTTGCAATATCCCAGAATAAAAGCCCCGGTTCAGCCCCGATTGCCGCGATCATATCATCTATGTAAACTTCTCCCAGGTGCCAGCAGGACGGATCTTCTACTGTCCGTGCCAGCGGTTTCAGTTGACCAGGCTCTGCTGAGAGTTCTTCATCTGTCTCTCCAAGAAACCGAAAACCATTAAACAGGATTGGATTCGTGGAAATCCCATGTGACCATGCAGTTTGTACAAAGTCTCTCACCCGCTCAAGATAAACCTCTTTATCCTCCAGATATACCTGATAGTTCAGAAAGATCCTAGCACTGTTCAAATTCAGCCGCTGCGCAAACCCCATCTCCCGATCTACCATCTTATGATCATATTTCTTCCAAAATTCATAGTCAGAGCGCGCACTGCTCTGTGTATAATTAAAACCTCTTATTTTTGAATAATCCACTTTCTTTCTCATTGTTCCCATGATGTCCTTTCTCTTTTATGATTTCATCCCTTCACTGCGCCTGCAGTCAGTCCGTCTACGATCTGATTGCTGAAGAGACAATATACCAGTATTGTCGGTAATATCGCAATCATAATTCCCGCAAACATTTGTACATAATTCGTTGCATAAGGACTGACAAAATAGGTCAGGGTGACCGGCAATGTCTTTTTCGCATCTTCTGTCACAAACACAAGTGCGATAAGCAATTCGTTCCAGTTCCCAACAAAATTCATCAATCCTGCAACCATGATGCCAGTCTTTGCCAGTGGCAATGCAATCCGAAAAAAACACTTATAAATAGAACATCCATCTATAAATGCAGCTTCCATTAGTTCAGATGGCATTCCTTTAAAAAAGTTTGTCAGAAGAAATACCGCTGTTGGAAGGGAGAATGTAATATACGGAAGCAGCAGGCCAGTCAGAGAATTTGTCAAGCCCAGCTTGGAAAACCTAACAAACAAAGGTATCAGTACGCAATGAACCGGTATCATCATTCCAGACAAAAAATAGATCAGTGTCAGTCCTGAAAATTTCCAACGCATCCTCGCAATTGCAAATGCAACCATACTGCCCAGAAGCATACTGACAATCATCGTAATTCCGCTAACCAGAACAGAATTTAAAAAAGCTCTTCCCATCCTGGCATTTTCCCACGCAAATGTATAATTTCCCCACTGGTAGATTTCTGGAAGAGAAAACGGAGATCCCATCACCTCCGCATTTGTTTTTAACGATACCAGAAGCACCCAAAGCATCGGTGCAATATACACTACAGCCAGCAAAATCAGTATGAGGTAAATACAGGTCTGCAGCGGCTGGATAATCTTCTTTTTACTTTTCATAAGACTCCCTCCTATCCTTCATACGTCTCTACCTTAATACAGCGGTTCACGATCAGTGTAACCAGCAGGCACATCAAAAGTAGCACTACTGAAATAGCACTTGCATATCCGAATTTAAAATACTGGAAGCCCTGCGTGTACAGATGTGTGGCAATTACCTCTGTTCTGTGATTTGGCCCGGCTTTTGTCATATTATAGACCAAATCGAAAAATTTCAATGAACCAATACAGTTCAAAGACAGAGACGTCACCATCATAGGACGAATCAGCGGAAGGGTAATGTACCAGAATGATTTCACTTTAGATGCGCCATCAACATAAGATGCTTCATACAATTCCTTTGAAATTCCTGTGATCTGTGCCATGTAAAGCATCATATTAGTTCCTACGTACTGCCAGAGTGCAATAATTGCAATCATCCACATTGGAAGCACAATAAATCCTTTTGTATCAGCCAGCCACATCGGTCCCTGAATGCCAAACTGTGCAAGGATCTGATTGATCCCCATTCTTGGATTAAAAAGAAATGCCCACAGCAATCCAAGAGCTGCACTGGAAAGTACACAGGGCAGATAGTAAATGTTTTTAAACAGATTTCTTCCTTTATTAATGTTGGTTAATAATACCGCAAGAAGCAGTCCGAGTACCTGCTGTGTAATAGCAGAAAAAACAGTAAAAAACAACGAATTTTTCAATGCAATCCGCATCGTCGCATCATTAAAAATCAGTTCTTTGAAATTTGCAAATCCTACAAATTTGGGGGTTGTAATGCCGTCAAATTCACATAACGAATAATATAATACCTGTATAACCGGAATAACCAACACCAGTGTAAATAAAAGCGTTCCTGGGAAAACGAAGAGAAAAATTGCCTTTTTATCTTTTAAAATTCGATCCATTTCTTATTCCTCATGATTGTCAGAGAGGCCGCGGAAATTTGAGATTTCACTGTCTTTCTGCAAATCTCTTCATCCGCAGCCCCTGTTTTACTTATTCACTCTTATCCTTTATTATTCTGCCCACACATTTTCGGTATAGTAGTCCTGAAGCTGCTGGCATGCGTCTGCAGGCTCTGCATTTCCCATTGCGACATCACTCATCAGATTATCAAACATATCTGCCGCTTCCTTATCCGGTGTGCTCTCGTTGTAAAAACCAAAAGTACTGGTTGCATTCTGAAGAACATCAGAAATGTAGCTCATTTCCTTTGCTGCAGTACTGTAGTCAATTTCTGCACCAGTTACTGCCGTCTTTCCACATTTTTCTACATAATATTTTTCAGAAGTATCATCTGTGAACATCTTAAGCAATGCAATGCACGCATCCTTATGTTCAGTTGTTGCACTGATACACATATTATCTGTCTTCATCATAACTGCATTTGGATCTCCCTCTGATCCATCAATAGCCGGAAACTGCATGATTCCGGTCACTTCTTCCATGTCCGGTGCGTTTCCATTGATACCTGCCACAGACCAAGATCCTTGAATCAGCATTGCTGCTTCTCCATTGTAAAATGCAGCCACTGCCTGATCGTTTGAATCACCGATTGCAGTCGGCTGGAAATACTGTGCAATATCCTTTGCTTTCTCTGCTGCTGCTACATATTTGTCATCTGTCCAGTTTTCTTCATGCGCATTGATCGCATCCATGCTACAACCAGATCTCTGGAACAAATAACCCGCCATCATAGAAAATACCCAGGTGGTATTGACTGAGCATGCGATTGGTGAAATCCCTGCATCCTGAAGCTTCTTACATGCCTCAATCAATTCGTCATAGGTCTTCGGCACTTCGATTCCCTGCTCCTCAAATATCTGTGTATTGTAGAAAAGGCTGCCTATTGCCCCGTTAACCGGGACCGCACAAATCTTATCATCAAATGATACACCATCAAATACACCTGGATTAAAGGTATCATACCAGTCCTTTTCATCTGTCTTCAATGTATCCGTCAGATCTGCAACTGCCCCCGTATCTATATATCGTTTCATATACGGGCCAGGATTACAGATAAATACATCCGGTGTATCACCTGCTGCAATCAAGGCACTCAGCTTTGTCTCATACTCTGTTAAATTTGTTGTAACTACATTTACATGATACTGTCCATCATACGTTTCATTAAAACGGTCTATAATGTCCCCGTACCCGAGGCTGACCAAATCCTGGCTCGCCTTTACATCATCCCAGAACATCCATGTGATTTCTTCTGGCTCAGAATCTGCCAGTGCGATTACCCCCGTCCCCATAATCATGCCCATAGCCATTGTTGTAGAAAGCAACAGTGATATCCATTTTTTCTTCATTTTCCTTCCACCTTTCTATCAAATTGCTTATATCGATTTGTTTAGATTCTGTTTATACCGGCATATCGACACGAATCATTATGCTATTATTATATTCTTTGGTCATTCTAAACAAAACATCATTATTCGTTCATTTCTATACATTCTGTACATGTATAGTTTAATTTTGATGGATATGCGCTGTTTTGATATATTTTGTTTTTTCACAAAAATTTGCTTTATATCACAGGAATACAGATGTCTGTTTATAGTTCTCGTCCATCAGCAAAAAAAACAGGCAGTAGACTTCTAATATACTATCTGCTAAACGCCAGCATATTCGAAGCTCTGCCTGTTTTTATCTTTCTTCTCTTTTCTTTCAAATCTTTCGGCTTACAGCAGCTCCTTCAGCTCCTGCCACACTGCAGATACCGGCAATCCGACCACATTGTTGTAGTCACCCTCGATGCCATCCACATAAGCTGCGAACCGTCCCTGAATGCCATAGGCACCCGCTTTGTCCATCGGCTCTCCGGTAGCAATGTAGCGGTCAATCTCCTCGTCAGTCATCTCATAGACATATACCTTTGTCTCCTGTGAAAACGTCTGTACATGCTGTACCGCGCCATTTTCTTTTACCAGAATCGTCACTCCGGTATAAACGGAATGCTCCTCGCCCTGCAGCTTCTGCTTAGCGTCCGCCTCATCCTTTGGCTTGCCCATGATCTGGCCATCCTGACATACAACGGTATCTGCCCCGAGCACGATGCCATCCTCTACCGCTGCTGCTACGTCCTCCGCCTTCTGTCTGGAAAGCTCCTCCACGACCTCCGACGGCTCCTGCTTTGTGACCTTTTCTTCCGCGTTGCTCGGAATCACTTCGAATTCCACTCCGATCTGCTCCAGGAGTTCCCGCCTGCGCGGGGAATTTGATGCGAGTATCAGCCTTTTCATTTTGATTTTCCTCCCTGCTCTGTTATTCTGCGCGTTTCATACATAGCTCTACCTTCTGCCGATTCCTGTCCGGGATATCTTACAAGATCGCTTTTTCCGCAACATTGCACTAGACATCCTGTGTTTGCTATGCCATACTTGATCTAAAGTATCTGGTCAGGCGAATATTCACAATCCGCTTTGCTGCCATGTATGCTGCACTGACCGAATTTCTCTGAAAGGATTATACCACAATGTTTGTCATTATAGTGAATCAGATTTTGAAAATGCTGCTTCTTTTACTGCTCGGCTGCCTTTGCTTCCGGATGAGGCTGATCGACGAAAATGGCAGCAAGGTACTCGCCAATCTGCTGCTCATGGTCGTCAATCCGATGCTCGCTATCGTATCTTTGCAGACCGAGTATTCCGCCCATCTCGCACAGGGGCTGCTCGTCGCCTATCTGCTCGCTTTTCTGACGCATCTCGTAGCCGCCATCCTTTCCACCGTCCTGATCCGCACGACCGGCAATCCGGACTGCGGCATCGACCGCTTTGCCAGCATGTATTCCAACTGCGGTTTTATCGGTATACCGCTCGTGCAGAGCATCTTAGGTAACGAGGGCGTGCTCTATCTGACCGCCTACATGACTGTCTTCAATTTCTTTTCGTGGACGCACGGCATCATGATCATGACTGGAACTTTCTCTTTAAAGGAGCTGAAAAAGGGCCTGCTCTCCCCCATGATCTTTGCCAGCATCCTCGGCGTGGTGTTCTTTTTCGGCAGGATCCACATCCCGTATCTGCTGCTCGACTCGATGAACTATGTCGCCGGTATGAACACACCGCTCGCCATGCTCATAGCCGGTATTTCTGTCGCACAGACTGATCTTCTGAGCATGCTCCGAAATCAGAAGCTCTATCTTATTTCCGCTTCCAAGCTGCTCCTTATGCCGGCGCTTCTGCTCGTCGTGCTCGTGCTGATTCCGTTTGACCCGATGGTTGGCTGCACAATGCTCGTTGCCTCCGCCTGCCCGGTCGCTGCCTCAGGCACAGCATTTGCCCTGCGCTTCCATAAGAACTCTCTGTACGCCTCTGAGCTCTATGCCTTTACCACGGTGACATCGCTTGTGACAATCCCATTGTTTGTGTTCGCGGCAGAGCGGCTGATTCTGTAAAGCAGATATAAATGAAGCAAGCGGATCTCTCCTTGATACGCCTTAACAGAATAGACACCTCGTCCTTATTTTACAGGACGCAATTTCCTGTAAAGTAAAAAGACACGGAACGTCGTCTCCATAGCATTGGAGATGACATTCCGTGTCCTTCCTTTTTCTGATGTACTGCGTGAGTAAAGCGGACATTCGCAATCCATCCCTGCAGCTCTGCTGACAGGGCCTAGCTTCGCTACTTGCTCATGAACGCAGTCGCTTCGCGATCTGCGTTCAGTTTCGGCAAATACAAACTGCCGCTTTATTGACAATGCGATGCTAAAGTATTGTCCATGCTACTGCCGGATATAAATCCCCTGAGACTCAATAAAATCATCGAGATCCTCTATCGTTTCCTGCGCCCAAGTCTCGCTTATTGCAGAATGCTTCTGCACTGACGGCTGCTCACTGGCCATCCGGGACGTTGTTGGATGCTCCGGCTTTCCCGCGTTTCCCATTTCTTTTTTGTTTCTGCTCATACTGGAATCTCCCTTCTGCACGAAACCGTGCTCCGTTTGTTCCACACTTTCCCCTTTTCTGCCTGCCTACTCGTTGTCCTTCGTCCAGAACCCTTCCTGACCGAGCTCAGTCATCTTCACGCCGCGTTCCTTTCGATCCTTGAACTGCAGCTCCGGATTCTTGATGCTGACTCTCGTGCCCCCAGGCACAGAGGAAGTAATAAATGCATTCGAACCGATGACTGCTCCGGCCCCGATGACCGTATCTCCTCCGAGAATAGATGCACCGGAATACACCGTCACATTGTCCTCTAAGGTCGGATGGCGCTTCGTATTGCGCAGGCTCTGTCCACCTCTGGTCGAGAGTGCTCCCAGTGTCACGCCCTGATAGATCTTCGCATAATCCCCGATTCTGGTCGTTTCACCGACTACCACACCTGTACCATGGTCGATAAAAAAATACCGCCCGATCGTAGCCCCCGGATGAATGTCAATCCCGGTCAGGCTGTGTGCATACTCGGTCATCATACGCGGAATGAGCGGCACACCGAGCGCATGAAGCTCATGCGCGATCCGGTTGACCGTAATCGCGAATACACCCGGATAGGAGAAGATGACCTCATCGGTATTAAAAGCCGCCGGGTCACCGTCGTAAGCTGCCTGCACATCTGTCGCCAATACTTCGCGCAATGCCGGAATTCGTTTCAGAAATGCCTTCACGATCTCCTCCGCCCGAAGCTGCGCATCTTCCTCGCGAATACTCTTCTCATTTGTATGATACAGAGCCTTCGCCACCTGCTTACGCAGCCGGTAATGAATATCCTCCAGAAGCTCCCCGATGTGGTATTCGATCGACTGCGCGTTCAGATTTTTCACCTCAAAATATCCCGGAAACACCACGCTTCGGATCTCTTCCAGAATATCAATAATAATGTCTTTACTAATGCGGTTTCTCGTATTAATGCTGCAGGTCTCCGGATGCGCCTCATAGCTTTTCAGAATCTCGTCCACGAGTGCGTCCATTTCCTGCTTTCCTGTTCCTTCCATCTTCTCTTCCCTCTCTGATATATTTACTATACTTTATGCCTGATCGAGTCCTGCAGTCTATCCTGATTCTGGCAATTCTGTCGACAGAATCCGTTTCACTTATCAGGAGAAAACCGGTTAAGTAAATTTCCTCTGTAGATTTGCTTCGGCACAGATACTGTTCAATATATCTTCCGTGACGGAAAACGGAACATTTTTCAGCTTTGCCTCGTTTGCAAGAATACCTTCTACTGCACGTGTTATAAGCTCCGGCTCTGCCTGCATCGGTCCGAGCAGCCGGTGGATAAAGGCTGTAAAATACGCCTGATCCGGAAAACCGATCAGTTCAAGCACCTTTCGGCGCATTGCAGCATCCGCAGCCGCAACATAGCCCGGCAGAAAATATCCGACAGCCCTGCCATGCGGCACATGATTTTCATAGGTCAGATAATAGCTAAGCCCATGCGGCAGCGCCGTCCCTGTATGTGTAATCGCCATCCCCGCTATCGTGGATGCCAGAAGCAGCCGGTCGCAGTCCTCCACCGTCCGCTCTGCCCCGATCAGCACACTCTTCGTACTGCTCCATATCTTCATACCATATTCACAGAGCATATGGCTGTAATCTGTCGCATTCGCATTGATATAACTCTCGATGAAATGTCCCAGCGCATCGACCGCCGTATTGACCAAAATGCCACGCCCGGCTTCCAGTAAATACTTACCATCTGCCAGCGCATATGCCGGATAAATCCGATGCGGCAGACTGGACTTCGTACGCTTCGCATGGATCGTCAGAATCGCATACGGCGTCACCTCAGAACCGGTCCCGCAGGTCGTCGGTACTTCTACAACAGGGAGCGCCTCATCGTCGCCATTCTGATACAGAAACTCTGCGCCCTTCTCCTTATGATACAGCATCAGCGCAATCGCCTTCGCCGCATCCATCGGAGATCCACCGCCAATTCCGATGACGAAATCGACGTTCTCCCGCAGACCAAGCTCCCGCACCCGCATCACCATCTCGATCGACGGATTTTCCTCCGTCTCATCGAAAACGACTACCGCCGTACCATGCTCATGCAGCGCACCGAGTACATCCATCAAGGCTCCGTTCTTCGCAGAGCTCTTTCCGGTCACGATCAATGCTTTTTTCCCGAGCGTTGCCCATTCCTGACTGTACCTCCGGACGCAGCCGCGCTCGCTGTATACCTTTGTCGGCATATAAAAATGCATGCTATCTACTCCTCTGATGCGGATTCCGCAGCTTCCTTTGCGGTCTCCTCTTCTGCTTCCTCGACCGCTGCCTCTGCATCTGCTGCCAGCTCATCTGTCGCAACGGTCTCTTCCTGATGGGCACCCCTGGCACACGCTCCGGTCTCTTCTGCTGCCTCACAGACTGCTTCTTCTGCTGCTGACTCTGTCTGTTCAACTGCGTCTTCGGCTTTTTCTGATTCTCCTTCCTCTGATTCAGCCTCCGGCTCTACAACGGTAGATTCTACCTCTACCGCATCCTCATCGGTCGTCTCCTCAAGTTTTACCGTCTCCGGCATTTTATTGCCACAGTTTGTACAATAACGGTCTCCGGCTGCCACTTCCATATTGCAGCACGGGCAGAGCACAACACCCTTTACATTACGGATCTTTTCCTGAAGCAAATCAATCGCCACATAGCGCTCACGGATCTTGCGAAAGTCACTGTCGAATTCTTCCAATGGGAGCTCCACATCCTTATACGTATCGTACAGCTTCTGACCCATCTCCAGATACAGACGGTTCAAAAGCTTTTTCTCATCGCTGATTTTCCCGTTCAGCTGACGTACCTCGTTCATCTTCTGAACCTCTGTCACCGTATCCTGACTAAATTTTTTCAATTTTTTCCCAAGCTCTTCGAAATCCATATTCATGCCTCCTACTCGTTGTAAATCAATGCCATAAATACCAGGTCCTGATCGGAATTATTTTCCATCGAATGCCCCTGTCCAACTTCAATTACACAGACATCGCCAGGTCCTACTTCTGTCCGGGTCCCATCATTATCAATAAAAGTCCCATGACCTTCCAAAATATAGTACGGCTCTGTATTTCCAATGTGCTTGTGATATCCTACACTGCAGCCGGGCTTCAGGCGAATTTTTGCATACAGACTACCATGACCGTTTAGCTCATCCTTATCCAGAATGTGCTCAAACTCGACTTCTCCTCTTCCGCCCTGTACCTGTGACTTCGTTGCTTTTACTGTTTTTCTTACCATAATAATACCGCCCCTTTCTGCAGAACTGTTACATTTCATGCTCTCGCAATCCTACTGATGCCTACGAATTGCTCCGCTGCAAAGCAGCTCCCGCAATTCTGCATCATCATTTCATAGTGACATGCTCCCACCACTTAAATCCCAGATTTTGAAGTGGGGGCTTCTTGCTCAATGGCTCTATTGAGCCAAGTATCTACAAGCTATCCTCGCGTGCCC
>ERZ827168.3436-NODE-3436-length-16184-cov-7.841962_pt1 | contig 16184 bp, 16 predicted proteins | sample MGYA00519868_ERZ827168 | MGnify/ENA primary metagenome ERZ827168 (study PRJEB31778, sample SAMEA3449271) | human gut metagenome | biome: human gut; feature: human-associated habitat; material: faeces | place: United Kingdom | collected 2010/2012 ...
CTTCTCTGCCATGTGAATAACGAAATCGCGTTCGTCCGGATCGGCCTTTGCAAAGTCGATCTGATACCGCTGGCAGGTCTTGCGGAAGTGGACAACGTATGCCAGATCTTCTTTCGTCGGAGGCGCGACATAGCCGTTTGGCGCAGCAAGCGCATCCAGCTCCAGATATTTTTCGTTCTGCATCTGTCAAACCTCCGTTTTGGCTTCGCTGCTTTACTTGATCCGTTTCTGGATATCCTCCACGGACGGCAGCTGTTTTTCCAGCTCCTCCGGCAGCTTTTTTGTGACCTGATAAGCACTCACGCCGATGGGTTTGCTCATATCCTTCAGCGAATATTCCGCGACTAGATCATTTTTGCTCTTGCACAGCAGCAACCCGACAGACGGATTATCCTGTTTCTGTTTCAAGAGTCCATCGACTGCGGAAAGATAGAAATTCAACTGCCCTGCGTACTCCGGCTTAAATTCACCGGTTTTGAGTTCAATCACCACGTAGCAGCGAAGGTTCAAGTTATAAAACAGCAGGTCGATATAAAAGTCGTCACCGCCGACGTTCAGGTGATACTGATTTCCGAGGAATGCAAAACCGGTTCCAAGCTCCAGCAGGAGCTTCGTCACATCTTTCACGAGCGCCTCTTCGATTTCCCGTTCCAGCATATCCGTCTTGAACGGGATAAAATCGAAAATATACGGATCTTTCATCGTCTGGATGGCAAGTTCACTCTGTGGGGACGGCAACCGCAATTCAAAATTAGATACCTTTTCGGCCAGCGCCTGCCGCTGATATAGGTCACTCTCGATCTGATGCACCAGAACGTTGCGCGACCAGCCGTTTTTTCGACTCTGTTCTGCATACCACAGCCGTTCGACTTTGTCCGCGACCTTATCCAACAGAACAACGTTATGGCCCCACGGAATTTGTGCAACAGGTTGTTGCACAAATTCATCGGCTGAATACGCCTCCGCGAACTTCGCCATATATTTGAGATTCCGGACGGAATATCCCTTCATCTCTGGAAAGGACAACTTGATATCCGCGGCAAGGTTTTCAACAAACCTGCTGCCCCAGACCTTATGCGCGTTGATGACCGTACCGATGGCGTGATACAGCCGAAGCAGCTCGCAGTTTACCTGAACCGCCGCGCGATACTGCGCCGTGCGGATCTCCTGCTTGACTTGCTCGACTGTTTCCATATATTCGTTTGCATTCATCAGCATCATTCATCCCTCCCTACAGACTTATTGTAACAGAGGAAAACGGGAAAAGCAAATGTACAATGTGTGCTGCCCACCCAATCAAGCACATTGGAAATACCAATTATGCCTTTAACCGCTCCCTATCCAGTGACAACTTCAGCAACAGCATCTTGAATTCCGGCGATATCCATGACGCGAATTCGCAGCCAATCATCGGATGCGCAAATGTTCCGCCGCCTTTGCCTTGTTTGGAAGCGATACCGATCGCCTCTGTCTTCTCAATCCATAGCTTTGGCGTCAAAGTAAACGAGGCAGTTTTCTTTTTCTCTAAAAGTTCAATGTCCAGTGCCCGCTCAATGGTCAACTCAGGGTCGATGGTCTCCTCAATGCGCTCTCGACCGACCTGTGCCAGCCAAAGCTTGAACGGTTCGGCCTTCGGTGAAGGAATGGACTGGATGATACGCAGAAGCTGCTCTGTGTCAGCCACATCGGTCATACGGCGTTTACCGTCTGCGGCAGTCATTTTCAAACCGTTACAACTTGTAACGGTTTCATTTCCTTCGTCCTTCAATCGCTTTTTGAGCACGCGCCAATAGGTTTGGGGATTAGGGCTATCTGTCAATACAGCCACCACATCGACAATGGAGAAGTACCATTCTTCCTTTTCTTCATCCCAAGCCGTCCGTATACGCTTGTTCTCAAACAGTTGGATTTTATCACTCTGGGCCATTTGTTTTCACCTCAACTTCACCTTCTTCTGTGTTCTCGTGGGGTTTATCCTCGACATAATGTAATAAGAAGCTGCCAATTCCGCTGAATTCAACGACTTTTGGCATCTAATTGAAACTTTTTGTTATTTGCTCATCCTATACTTGCCATCCAATTATCTAATTCTTTCCGTGCATTGGGAAGGTGAGCCAACACATGAGCTGGATTAACACAATACATAAAACACAAGACATCTCTGGCTGTACGTTGTTTTTCCTCAACGGTAAGATGACTAAAGAAACTCATCTCCGGTGCTCCTTGTACGGCTTCCTGCAAATGGCTCTCCGTGTTTAAAACCAATCTATACATAGAGTTTTGGAAATAAGCTCTTTTGTTCTGGTCTGGAATTAGGGCAAGTACCCGTGGATTCAAACTTACTTTATCGGGTCCTTCTTTAAATGTGAATGTCGAAAATGCTTCCAATACTCGCCTTGTCATATTGCCAATAGTTAGCTCCGCCGTAGGTTCAGGATTGCGGCCATATTCATAGACACATTTCATTAACCTCGTATATTCGTTATGTGACTTAGCTTTAAACGGAACTATTCTCTTATTCACAAGCTGGAATGAGCAATACTCCGCATGTTTTCCAACCTCAGCACAATTTGCGGAAACCTCATCCATGACTTTCTGTAAATCAAATATCACGCTCACATCATGCGACATCATAAGAACTTTTGTAGTCGCGCAAGCGGAAAGCATCTGGTTTAACTTATACCTCAAGAAAGACAAAATCCCAACACGATTTTCAACATCAAAACTTGAAACAGGATCATCAATGACCACGAACATCTCATCATGATACAGTTTTTGCAATTCGGTTTCTTTTGCAATCTCTGAAAAGAAGTAACATAGCGCCAAAGCATTTCGCTCGCCGCATGATATCTTATCTGGAAAGACATCTTTCCCGTTTACCGTTAGATGATACATCTGGTCATTTTCGAGGTGTAATTTTAGCCGGCTATCGCTATAAAAGATATAAGAAAGCGATTTGTTGATCTGCTCAACTGCAATCTGAAGATTTTTCCGCTGTGCGTCCAAGAACTGCTGCTCCTTGACGTGGTCTTCCCTTGCTTGAATTAATTGGTGTAATTCCTCTTCTGCGGTTTGCTTTGCAGATCTCTGTGATAGCAATGATTGATACTCCGTATAAATTACATAATGAGCAATCTCATCATTCAATTTCAGCAGTTCTTTTTCCGTAGTTTTCCTGTTGGTAATAACTCGGTTAAAGGATTCTCTCTTGATTTCTAATCTACCTAAAAGATTATTCAACTGCTTATACGCAGTTATCAAATCTTCAGAGCTGACACATTCTACCGGAGAAAGAGGGTCTGCAATTTTGCTCTGGATAACTTTATTGTAGTTTGTAATCAAGGCGTTGACGGAGGCTATCTGCAAAATAATCTGCCCAAGGAGTTCAGAATCCAATACACTATAGCACTGGTAATGCTCCGCCTCAATTTCGGGCAAAATTAGTTTTTTTAATTCCTCTCGGCACTCTTCTACTTCACGATTTAGAATATCCTCAATTTGCTGCAGAGACTTTGTTCGATGCTCTTCTGAAATCATCTGTAAGCAGGTTGGACAAATCTCGTGTGTCTTTACTGATAAAAAGCCCTTTGCGTTTGAAAGCACTTCTATTCCGAAGAAGTGAAGTAACTCCTGTTCACGCTCAGTCAGTATCGGCTTTTGTGGTACTTTCGCTAATAGCCTTTTCGCATCCTCTACTACTTTCTCTGGAATGTCAATGGCTCGAATTTCTGGAGCAACAGGCGATACAGAGGTTTCAATACTATCAAAAACACTAAATAATTCTGTGAATTTTTCTCTTGTTAATGTTTCGTCCCTTTGCGGGGTCAATTGTCCCAACCGGTCAACTTCTGCATCTGTAACTCGAGTTTTTATTTGATTTCGTTTTATTCGAATTCCACTTGTTTCAGCCCATCCACCAGATGATTGTAATTTTTTCGTTATTGCAGCCTTCCAGTATTCCGGGGAAATAACATCACTTACCAAATTAAACTTCTCAACATTCTCGGCTTTAGAATCAATATTAGCTTGAAGTTTAGCGATTTGCGCCTTCAGCTCTTCCAATCGTTTTTCGAGCTCAACTTGTTCCCCCAAGAGGACGATTGTCCCCAAGCCACTTTCCTGTACTTTAATATTGCGGGAAATATACTTCTCATCAAAAACAAAGATTTTTCCTGATTTCATTCCCGAGGACATTTTAATAATCGCCGCTCCTGCTGTAGGGTTCAATTCTACTGTCTTTGGTACTACAGATTCTGCGTATTCCCTAAATCCTTGAGCTATTGTGCTTTTACCACTTCCATTTGATCCATATATAAGTGCCACCCGATTTTTCTGCGGTGCATTCGGATTTTTCAACACATTTGGATGGACAGGAAACAACTCAAGTGATACAGCAGTATCAAAAAACGGAGATTTTATTTCTACTCCTGTCATGCTATCAATTGTTGTTGGCATAATATAGTCCTCCCATCTATCTGCCACCAATCATATATAGACCACTTATTTTATAAGTGTGCCGCCTAAATCAACCATAATATATCAAGTTTTATCGTTATCCTTGGCTTTAGCGAATCAGTCAGGCTGATGAATTTATCTCGTTCGAGACTCCGCTAAACCTTGGTTTCTGTTCTATGAACAACCAGTTTGTTTTTCCATCCATTTTGCAATAAATTCTTTCAACATTCTCCTGCAAATTCGATATGAAACTGCAACCCAGCCCGATATTTGCTCATCGCAATTTTGTTTTATCCAGCGACAACCTTAGTAATTGCATCTTGAATTCCGGGGCAATCCACGAGGCAAACTCGCAGGCGATCATCGGATGGGCAAACGTTCCTCCGTTTTTTCCCTGCTTGGAAACGATGCCGATTGCCTTTGTTTGGTCAATCCATAACTTTGGTGTCAACGTAAATGAGGCATTCTTCTTTCTCTTCGAAAGTTCTGCATAACCGACCTCACTATAATTCGGATTGTTCTCCTGTTCCCAGAGGTTTAAGAATGCTAAAGTATTTCCATTTCTCAGCCAACTCTGTATCACATATCCTGGAGCATCCTCGCTGTGAGCTCGGGCAATCTCGGTCAGAGAGATATAGCTCTCATCTTGCTTTCTGCCCTGTAATTCCGAGCTTTTCCTCCGCTCTGCCCGTTTCAACACCTCTTGCTTACTTCTTCCATAACCGGCAAGATTCGAAAGCATATATTCGGCAATATCGTTTTCCCGCGCAATTCGCAATATGACTCGATCCCGTTCCTCGCAGGTAAGGTTGTCTTCAGCTACAAGGTATTCCAGCATAACTCCAATTCCGTACATATCTACCAGATTCAGTTTCTTTGCCACACAATCACCTCGCAAGGTCATTGTAGCATAACTTTCAGAGTTGTAAAAGACAAATTAAATCTGAACCACAGCGGGAGACACATAACGCGTATCTTTCCTCGGTGCCCCATCCTTGTCGTAGTCAATATTACAGCGAGCAGCTTTCTCAAATTGCACATCCAAGAATTTCTCCAACCCGACAACAGCCACATATTTGCCATTAGAAAGAAGGTGATCTACCGTAGCGCGGGTCCATTTCAACTTTCCGGTTGGAGAAGATATCTGTTTTGAATGAAGCATATCCACCACTTTTCCCAAGCTTGCTCCTGCCATATAGAAATCAAAAATCATTGATACGATATTTGCCTCATCCTTGTTGACTTCAAGTGTCCCGCCGCTGATCAACTCAAAACCATATGGTATTCTCATGCTTTATTCCTCCTAAAAGCAAAAATTCCCATGTGTTACCCCATTCAAGAGATAAAACATAGGAATATAGATTATTTCATTTTCTCCCGTGCCGTTATTTTGCACAGTTTGCAGGCTAAATTTGTGTGTTTGCCCTGTTAAAAGAGCAAAAGCTGTGTATAACATAAGTTATACACAGCTTTTGTCTAATTTGTGCGCTCGCAACACTATAGATGAACTCCAATTATCTGTATTCCCCAGTTGGAGCTGATGGTGTATTATCTGGCGATGAAGTGCCATCTATATTTATGCTTCCAATAATCGAAAGCAAATAGTAGCCAGTTGAAATGACACAACAGCCATATGACAACAGGACTCCTGCACTGACAGATAGGTACAGCCGTGAAACTTGGTTTGTGTCTTCAACTGCAGCCCCTAAAAACACGAAATAAGCCACAACAAATAAGCCAACTACCAGCGTTTCTGTATACCGTATTTTCAACTCTGGGAAACCGCCATTTCTTTTTATTTTTATCATAATTTGGCTTTCTGTTGCACCGATCAGAATTGCAACAGAAGATATAATGAATCCGGATACCGTTGTCGCACAAGAAATAATGGCGTTTAACAGGAACTCCAAGCGCGGCATTACTAAATCGGGAATTTTCATCAAATACAGTCCAAAACCAGTCAGAAATCCAACTATTATAGGAAACGCTGCAATCCGCATATTTCGTCCCATGGTTGCCTCCCATAAAACTTAGTCTGTTTCATGTTCTTCCATATATTTTCCTAAGCACATGCGATATAACCTTTCATGTGTAATTGGGTTGCCCCTGGAATAGTCGACTTCTATTCTATACGATGCGCGATCATCCAGCAGATTTATTGTTTCAAATGCTGTATCTTCGTTCTCTGCAAAACTTACACGCAGGTTTTGCGTCCCGGAAAAGCCATATGCCTCACGAACCAGGTCATTGACTTTAGCAGCGTTCAGCAACCCCTTTTTCTGGCGGCCAAAGCCTAACTCAACTCTTACAATCCGTCCTTGGTATCGCTTGACGCTTGTGATGATATTTTTAAGCGCTTGCTGTTCTGTTTCATCAGTCAGTTGTTCACAATCCACCGCGAGAATAACCTTTCGAAACAACTTATCCTCATTAATTCTACCGATACGATTTCCTATTAATACAGGCTTCAACAACACAGGAGTCCCGGCAGGAGATATTTGCTCCAAAAGTTGCTCAAGAGCCTTTATGGATGTTCCGTATATGTTTCGCTGCATACACAATACACATCGTTGTGCATCGTATAGCATCGTTGTAGATTCTGCTGGATACTGGTTGTCCTCAAGCTTGATCAACTCATATGTGCCGCTGTCATCTGCAATACCAGGAAGCATTTTTTCTCGCAGATGTAGAAGTTGAAGTTCCCATACAGGAGATTTTGCATTCTCCCTACATACATGAAACATTTGTGTATCGCCGAAAATTTTCTTTTTCGTGTCACTAAAAGGATGATTTGCAATATGCTGTAACAATCCGGTCAGGTCATATAAGCACTCTTGTTGGCTTCCATCTTTATTCTTTTTTAGATAATATGCTTTAAACAAATCAAATTGAACCGTCTTCTTTTGGCTTGCCACGCGACATCCCTCCTAATACACATAGTGTACTATAAAATTTACAAAATTTGAAGTGTTTTTGTAAATTTGGCACATAAAATGTCGTTGGCTCTTATGTTCTCAACTAATACTGCCAATCCCGAGCATCACTTATATGCATATGCAAATCGTTGTCTATGTGTTATCTCATCCGTAAAGTCGCAGCGCTTTTGATTTCCGTAGCAAAGCGCTATAATGTCAAAGGCAAGACCTATTTTAACTATCCGAACAAGTACTACTATACAGACATCGGTCTTTGTAATGCACGGCTGTCTTACTGGCAGTACAATACTAGTCATATCACAGAAAACCTCATCTGCAGCAAAACTGGGATTTTCCACTGTTACCTGATCGACCTGCTTTTCGGACGAGTCGAACTGTTCTAAATGCTCCGTGGAATCTGCGCCACTGTGTATGGCCTTCAATAGCTGCACTTTTGACCACCCACGGCATAGCGCCTGCTCCAGATACCATTTTCGCTCGGCTCGTGTCAGCTCCGCTTCCATGATGACCACGTTCAGCGTCCAGCCGATTTTCATTGCCAGCCGGAGGAGCGGTTCGTCATTTTCGTAAGTCCTGTAAAAATCGCGCATCCGGCGCACGTTGCGCGGGGAAAAGCCTGTGCGGTCAGGGAAATTTGCCCGTAAAAACTCTGCGGCTGCGACCGCTGCACCTTTCTCCGGACGCTGGTTGATAGCCCTGCCGATGGCATGGATTTCGTCCATCTGCGGAAGATTTTGCGCAAGAATTGCGGTCAATTCCCGGTACATCGTGCCGTAATCCACAGGTTTTCTGACGTTCATGGTTTCTCCTTTCCGCGCTGGCGCGCATCATATATTTCGTCGTTTTGCGAATAGGCTGCTACAATATTTTGTGGTATGATTACCCCGTTCGTTTGATTCTTGCAAGGGAGGAGCAATCATGCAGTACACCGATACCGAAGCCGCCCTGATCGGCGGTCTGATTTCAACCTATTTCTTTCAGCCTGCCGTGTCCGCATCCTTGAAGGACGCTTATAGCCGTGTTTTGGAGCATCTGCATCAAAACGCCCTCACTTCTTCTGACCTTCAGCAGATCCGAAAGGCTGTGAATTTCCTGATGCCCATGTGTCAGGCCAACCGGCAGACCCAGCGGGAGCTTATGGGAATCAACGCACGGACAACGGCACTGCTGAATACATCGCGCCGATAATCTCGCCATTTTACAGGGCAACGAAAAACACGGTTCTATGACCGCGCTTTTCGTTGCCCTGTTTTATAATATCCGCACCATCTGCTCATAGAGCAGAACGTACTTTTCATCGATGATCCGGTTGTCGTGGTAGTGCCCGAATAACCAATAGTGGAACTGGCTGCAGCGTCGGATTTCTCCCAAGAAGTTCGTCAGCTTGTCCGGTTTGAAGTTTGCGTTGATCTTTTGCTGAATTGCTGTCGGTGCGCAGTGTGTGATGACGTAATCAACCTTCCAGTCCAGCCGCTCCATCGTCTGCCGGGCCTCGGCGTATTCCTCATCGGACGGCAGCTCCTCCTGCCACCATGAAATATGGTTGATACGAAACCGACCGTGATTGCGGCGTAAGCTGTCGTACCGCTCATAAAAATCCGGACTGTCCATGTCCAGAATCCCATCTGCAATGTCATGGCTCTGCGCGCCGCCCATCGTGAAGAAGGTGCGGCCTTGCAGCTCGAACGCCTGTCCGCGCATCAGGTGAATGACGTGCGGGCGGATTTTATGCACCTTTCCGCCGTGCCATTGCTCCACGGGATATTCGCTCAGAGCATCAAAGTTTTCATGGTTTCCATCCACGAACAGAACCGTAAACGGCAGGGTTTCCAGCCGGTCGAGCTGCGGATCGTCGCTCTTGTCGCCATTCCAAACACATCCGAAGTCGCCGCAGACGATCATGTAGTCATCCTTCGTCATGTTGGTTTGCTCTGGGAAATACTGAGGCTGGAATCGGAGGGTGTTTCCATGAAGATCACCGGTTGCGTAGATCATTTTCATCGCTCCAATCGTTGTCTGATTTCTGCGCCGCCCTTGATTCGCACTAACACTTCATCGGCAGAGAGGACGGTCACGCGCTCCACGATCTGCCGGACGGCGTTTTCATTCCATTCTGTGATCGTTGATGCTGTGCCCTCTATGGCTTGCTCTGCCTGCTTCATGCGGGTGCAGACGCGATCTGCGTCGGCGCTGGCTTGCAGGATTTCTTCCTTCTGCTTTTTGAGCGCAGCCTGCTCGGCCAGGATTTCCGCGAACTGTGTGTTGCAGGATTCTTTATCTTCGGCATCAATGGCTTCCGCCAGTAGCCGCTGGAATTGCTCATCTAATTGCACCAGTTGGCGTTCGATGTCAGCAAGGCTCATGGTCTGCCCCTGCACCGGCAGAAGCTCTAAGGAAACCGCATTCTTGATACGATCAAGCAGAGCCGGTTTGTTGCTCATGGCGGAGTTGATCGCTGCCAGAATTGCTGCTTGCAGCGGTTCCTCCTTGATCGTCGGGGACTCGTGGCAGTATTTTGTGCCGTAGTTCAGGCGGCTGGTGCAGCGCCAGACAGGATATTTTCGCCCGAGCGAGGTCCATGTGCATCGCCTGTAGAGCGTCCCGCACTCGCCGCACACGAGCCTGTCCGATAAGGCGTATTTGCTGGTGTAGCAGGACCGTCCTGTGACCGCCGCTTTGGATGGGCTGCGCAGGGCGCTCCGACGCGCCATTTCAGCCTTCACTGCATTGTACTGCTCCCGGCTGACAATGCCCTCATGATGGTCTGGCATATAGTATTGGGCCATCTGACCGACGTTTTTGATGACCTTCTTACTGATCACATCTGCCCGGAATGTTTTCTGAAGCAGCACGTCGCCGCAGTATTTTTCGTTTGTCAGGATGCCCTTGATGGACGTCGTTGTCCATTTGGATTCCCCGAGAACCGTTTTGATCTGATTTTCCTCCAGCCAGTCTTGCAAATTGCGCAGGCTGGCGCCACTCTCATATCGCTTGTAGAGTTCGCGCACGATCTCTGCCTGTTCTGGTATGACGCGGAATTTGCCATCTGCATCTTTTTCATATCCGTAAAGCCGGTAACAGGGAACCTTAAGCGTTCCAACCTTCGCGTGCATCTGCCGGCCGCGGCGGATGTTGCCAGAGATGGATTCGCTTTCAGACTGTGCCATCGCGCCGTACATCGTAATCATGAATTCACTGTCGGGCGGCAGCGAGTTGATATTTTCTTTCTCGAAGAGGACGCCGATACCGAGCTGTCGGAGGATTCTCGTGTAGTTGATGCAGTCAAGTGTATTGCGGGCAAACCGCTGGATGGACTTTGTGAGGATGAGGTCGATCTTTTTCTGTTTGCATTGGCGGATCATGCGCAGGAATTCTGTGCGCTTTTTCGTGGACGTGCCTGTAATGCCTTCGTCCGCAAAGATGCCAGCCATTGTCCATTCCTTGTTGGACATAATTTTGTCGGTGTAGTATTCGCACTGGGCTTCGTAGCTGCTTGCTTGTTCTTCCTCTTTCGTCGAGACACGGCAATATGCCGCCACGCGAAGCTGTTTTGTGACCGCAGCGGTCTGCTGCAATTCCGGCTTGGGTGGGATTATAATGACGCGCGGCTTTTCATCTGTCATACCAAATCGTCCTTTCCAATGATCTGTCCGTTTTTAAGTTGCAACCGCACCGCCTGGCGCGTCACCAGCACGGCGGTTACAGCGCTTTGCAGCAGCTCCGCGTTGAGTTCTGCCGTGCATTCAAACGCCGCGAACAGTCGCCGCAGGCGCTCGGTTTCGTATTCTTCGTTGCCAATAGCGTCGTATTGCTCCTGTGCCAGCTTGCAAATCAGGCTTCTGGCAGCGTCCTCGTCGAGCGGCTGGGTGTTCAGAACGTCATCGAGTTCGACTTGTGTATTCGTATGTGTCGGTGCGGGTGTTTTCCCTGGCTGCGTGATGCGCTCCGGCTGTTCTGCCAGTCTGCTAAGCAGGTGCGTGACCTGCTGCTCGATTTCCGGTGTAGGTGGCTTGGAACAGACACTCTTGAGTGCTTTCTGTGCGAGGGTTCGCTCCGGCAGGCGCTGCTTGGTTTGCCGCTTTTCAGCGGCTGCCTCGAATAAATTTATGTCAACTAATTTAGGATAATTGTCTGCACCGGTGTACTTGGCATTCTCCAAGATCCGGGCAACCATGTTCTTGTTCCAACTCTTGCCCTCGTCATAGGTGGGGCCGGTCTTGCTCATCTGCTCTGCGATCTCTTTGAGCGAAGCGCCGAGCGTGTATTGCAGGAAGATGTCCTGCACGGCTTTGGCTTCCGGCTCGTTCCGGACGATCTCACCCATGCGCATCTGGTAGCCAAATGGCAGCTTCCGATTTCCCATCAGCGTCTTGTCCTTTCAATCTGTTCTGTCAGTTCCAGACCGTTTTTCAAGCGGAACCGCAGGCGCTCGTTGCTGTCTACGATGATTTTTTCCACAAGCGCATCGAACAGCTCCGCATCAAAGCTGTCGAGGAAATCCGGCCCGTCCTCCAGCGCGTCCATGAGATCGCGGGTGCGATCCGCCAAATCGTCGCTGTCGGTGTCGAGAAGCCTTGCCTTTTCCTGTTTCAGCCTGCGGAGCTGTTCGCTGAGTTTGTTGTTGGATGAGATAAAAGTATCAGGATCGACGCCGCCCGCCTGTTGGAGCTGGGTGAGGAATTGAACCTGACTGAGTGTGTCGGATATTTTCTTGTTGATGGAGATCACGTCCTCGCTCCAAAGCATCCGGCTGTAGCGGATCTTCTGGAGGTTTGAGAGCATCTGCGTGAAGATGGGGCTGCCGTGGTGTTTGAGTTTGTAGTACAGACGGCAGAATGCTTCTTGCATAACTGTTTCTGGTATCTGGCTGTTCGGGCAGCTGTTTCGATCTATATCATGCTGCCTGCATGACCAATATGTGCAGCCTCTATTTTGGCGAAGTCGAAACATGGAACTACAGCATCCACAAAGAACCTTTTTCCGAAATGCTGACGGAGCATAATAATCTTCTGGATGTTTTTCGCCTGCCCGTTGCATTCGCAATTCTGCAACTGCGTGCCAAACGCTCTTTTCTACAATTGCCTGATGCGTATTTTCTACATAGTATTGTTCTTTTTCGCCCTTGTTCTTGCGCTGCTTATATGGGAAAGTGTCCCCCGAGTAGGTTTTCTGCCAAAGAGAATCCCCAATGTACTTCTCATTGGCGAGAATGTAGGAAATAGCTTTTCGCGTCCATCGGTGCTGCTTTTCATTTTCTCTGAACGGAATATTGGCAACATTCAGTTGATCTCGAATGAACTCCATGCTGATCCCCGCTAAATATTTTTCATAGATCATGCGGACAATGATTGCCTCTGATTCAACAATGCATAACCGACGATCAACCAGCCGATAGCCATATGGCTCTTTGCAGGTAACAAACGTTTTATCCTGAATCCGTTTCTGTACGCCCCATTTGACGTTCCCAGATATGGACTCGCTCTGCTTCTGTGCCAGCGATGCCATGATTGCCGTGACCATCTCACTGGATACCTCACTGGTGTCAATACCCTGTTCCTCGAACTGAACACTGACACCGAGTTCTTTGAGTTCTCGGACAGCCGCAAGGCAATCCTTTGTATTTCTGGCAAATCGGGAAATGGACTTGACCAGAATCCGGTCGATTTTTCCTTTGCGGCAATCCTTTATCATGCGCTGAAAATCTTCGCGCTTTTCAACCGACGTGCCGGTAATGCCCTCATCGGCATAGATATCGACCATTTCCCAATCCGGATTGCTGGAGATGAGTTCGGAATAATATTGATTCTGGACGCGGTAGGAATTGAGCTGATCCTCGCTGGCGGAACTGACGCGAGCATACGCTGCGACGCGCAGCTTTCGCGCTACGATCTCGTCGTGCGCTGGGATCACAATGACGCGCGGTTGTTCTAAGGCCAGGTTTCCGTTGGTTTGCTTTTTCGCCATATTCTCACCTCTCTCTGTAGCAACACACACTACCACACCGGTGGCGCAATAGCTATGACCAAAACGGAGAAAAATCAAGCGTAAAGTGTGAAATTTGCACCAAGCTCGACCGCGATCCGCCGCGCGATCTTCTTGATGTCATTCTCAGAGAAACCAACCGTCCGGAGTGCCTTCAAGAGCTGGCAGATGCCTAAAAAATCAATGTTTGGATTCATAAGATTCTCCTTTAGCCACGGGGCGGCTCTGCAAACCGCAGAGCCGCCCCTGCTTTTGAAATTTTGATGCTTGCTCCTGTTCGACGCTTCTTCCCGGAGCCAAGGCAGCTACTGAACGGCAGCTGGCGCTGCTCACGGGTCTGCACCCCTCCGAGGATCTCTCCGAGCTGCCCCCATTACGTTCCGTTGTGGCTGGGCAGGAGTACCATTGTCCGCGGACAAGATCATTGCGAGGCAGCTTGCCAAAGCTGCTTTTGGATGGATGGGTACCGCTCGTCACCTTCTTGGGCCGTCTTTATACAGGAAATCTGTACAGGTGGTCTTCGCGCATCCTCCGCATCGCTGTTCCATTTCTGGCTCATCCGCTTGATGTCATTCAGTCGCTGGCTATGTACTTTTCAAGCTGCACGAGGTGGACTGAAAATGTCCCCTCATTACTGGTAGGGATAAAATCACGACTTTTTACAACCTCATTTGAAAAATTTTTTAATTTCTTTCAAAATTCCTCGTTCGCCCTTGCTGACGGCCTGCTGTCCGATATGCATGATCCTTGCGACCTCCTGCTGCGTCTTTTGATACTGATACCGCAGCGTCAGCAGGATTTTCTTTTCCGTGGATAAACTTGAGACCGCTTTGTGCAGCTGTGGATTTTCGATCTGGTCAATCCAGCCAAGGAGATTGCGCTTTGCCAGCGCATCCTCTATTTCTTCGTTTTCCAGATTCACAGAGAAAAGTCGATAAGCGCTACGATCGTATCCAGCGGATGCACGTTCCACCATTGAATCCAGTGACTCGTGCAAATCGTAGTATTCTGCGTCTTCCTCTTGCTCCTTTTTACGCTCACAGGCAATATAGCGATTGAAATAATGTTCCGGATTGCGGATTTCTTCCGCTTTTGTTCTGCGCCTTGACATGGCGTTTCCTCCGTTCTTTTGAAATTTTGAGAAAACCAAAATTTCAAAAGCGGAGGAGCGCGGGGTTGGAAACAAAAAGCAGCTATCGGCGTACATCTTCCATTTTTGGAAGATATACACTGATAGCTGTTAGTTTTTGCATCCGCTAGTGTATGTCGTGCGTATGCGGGGTTCTTGTTGCATCCTGCAGCAGTTTTGGGGTTCAAATGCCATGCTACAGTATGCTGGTTAGCTGGTCACCGCAAGAAGCGGCGTTGCCACTTCCATATCCCCACAGAACGCATAAAACACTCCATTCCCAGCGGAAATGGAGTGCCTAGGGTCATACAGGTAGACTCCCAACTCCGCCGTTTTTTTATATGGCGGAAACGGGAGTATCCTTTATATACTCTATTGGTGGCCATATTTCGCCACCTATAGAACATTTTCTAGTTGGGTTATTTCATGTAGAATATCGTCGACGGAGGTGATCTATCGGTGGTAGAATTACATGAGCCGGTTTCCGAGCGAATCGGCAAAATCCTGCGGGAAAACCGCGAAGCGCAGGGACTGACCCGGCAGCAGCTTTCTGAAAAAAGTACAGTTAGTGACCGACAGATCTCCGCGATCGAGTTGGGCGAAAAGGGACCGAGCATGAACTCGTTGGAACTGCTTCTGCGCAGTCTCGGCCTTTCTGCCGATCAGATATTTTACCCGGAGCTGGCCGAAAAAGATCCGATGCTGACGCAGATCACGCATCTGGCCGCATCCTGCACGGAGCAGCAAAAGCGAATGGTCGTTAGATTCATTCGTATGCTTCAGGATGAAGAATACGGGGACTAAAAATAGCGGTGTTCGCTGGAACACCGCTATTTCTTTCTCTGTAAATATTCTTCTACTGCGCGCAGCACCTCATCCGTCAGCATCCGCTCAGAAGCAGATACTATGAAGTTCTCTGTATGCTCACCGGACAGCACATCTGTAAACAACGTATCCGCAGAGCACTGGAGTGCTGCCACAATTCTTGCACAGAGGGCAGCACTTGGCTTAGCCTGCCCTAATTCGATTTTCGATATGTACTTCTGGCTGCAAGCAACGCGCTCAGCAAGTTCATCCTGCGACATTGCTTTTTGCTTTCGCAGATAATGTATGTTTTGACCGAAGCGGCGATAGAACGCTACGGCTTCCTCATCAGTGAATCGTTTCCATGGCATAATTATACTATTTCCGGTATTCTCAAAAAAACACATCGCCTTGTGTGTTTTTTCAGAACTATTTGATTTTTCACTATATTATTCGGATAGATCGATGTTGGTTCTCGAAACTGTGTTCGCTTTCACAGTTTCTTTCCGTCGAGATAGATGGTCTTCTGGTTCAGTGCCTTATCGCAGACGACGAAATCTGCAAGCTTATCGGGGGCGATTGATCCGATCGCCCTGTCGCACCCGATCTCCCGCGCGGGAATGAGCGTCGCAGACAAAATCGCCTGCTCCTTCGGGATGCCAAATTCGACCGCTTTTCTCATGCAGTCATAGAGATTTGTCGCGGAGCCTGCGAGTGTGCCGTCTGCGAGCTTCGCTACGCCGCCATGCAGGAACACGGCCTGTCCGCCGAGGGTGTACTGCCCGTCCGGCATCCCGCAGCAGCGCAGCGCGTCGGAAACGAGGCAGACCCTGCCCGGAAACAGCTTGAACGCCATGCGCACCGCGCTCGGGTGGATG
>ERZ827168.3438-NODE-3438-length-16179-cov-5.559601_pt1 | contig 16179 bp, 12 predicted proteins | sample MGYA00519868_ERZ827168 | MGnify/ENA primary metagenome ERZ827168 (study PRJEB31778, sample SAMEA3449271) | human gut metagenome | biome: human gut; feature: human-associated habitat; material: faeces | place: United Kingdom | collected 2010/2012 ...
GCTAAGAAGTTCTTTTATATATAAGTATACCACAAAAGATAAACAAAAGATAAACGTCTTTGTTTACCGGGCGTTTACCTTCACGCGGTATCCTTTAGTGCATCGAAACAAACCACACCCGAAACGGAGGATACGAATATGAAAACGCTTTATCTTGTCACCGGTGCGGCCGGATTCCTGGGCACGAACGTCTGCGCACAGCTGCTGGAACGCGGCGATGCCGTGCGTGCCTTTGTGCTGAAAGGTGACCCTGCCGCTAAATTTGTTCCGTCCAGTGTCGAAATTTTTGAGGGCGACCTCTGCAATGCCGACGACTGCGAGAAGTTTTTCACCGTGCCTGATGGCACCGAGACCGTCTGTATCCACTGCGCCAGCATGGTGACGATCAACCCAAACTACAGCGAGAAGCTGATTGCCGTCAACGTCGGCGGCACCGAGCACATGCTCAACGCCGCCAAGCACCACCCGGAGTGCAAAAAATTCGTCTATGTGTCCAGCACCGGCGCCATCCCAGAACTGCCCAAGGGTCAGTCCATCCACGAGGTCGCGCAGTTTGTGCCCTACGACGACGCCCGCGTGGTGGGCTGGTACAGCCGCAGCAAGGCCATGGCGACCCAGAAGGTGCTGGACGCAGCCGCCGGCCTGAACGCCTGCGTCGTACACCCCAGCGGCATCCTGGGCCCCAACGACCCAGCCATCGGCCAGACGACCCACACGCTGATTCAGATTTTAAACGGCGAAATGCCCATCGGTATGCAGGGGTCGTTCAACCTGGTGGATGTGCGCGACCTGGCTACCGGCACGATCGCCGCCGCCGACCGTGGCCGCAAGGGCGAGTGCTACATTCTCTCTAATGACGAAGTTTCGCTCAAAGAATTATGCGAAATGCTGAAAGCCGACACCGGCTGCCGGGGGTGCTATTTCTACCTGCCGCTGTCCTTCGCGCACTTTGCGGCCAAGCAGATGGAAGCCCGCGCAGCTAAGACAGGCAACCCCGCCGTGCTGACCGAGTTCGCGGTCTACAACCTGGAACGCAACAACCATTTTGACTGCACCAAGGCTAAAAACGAGTTAGGCTTTGCCCCGCGCCCCTACAAAGAGACTCTGCACGACCTGGCCGTCTGGCTGAAACAGGAGGGCAAAATCGCATGAAAAAGATCTGTGTCATCACGGGCGGCGGCAGCGGCATGGGCCTTGCCACAGCCAAGCTCGTCTGCGAAGCCGGGTACTACACGATTTTGGTCGGCCGCACGGTATCCAAACTGGAAAAGGCCGTGGCTGACCTGCGCAGCGCAGGCGGCGAGGCCGAGGCGTTCAGCTGCGATGTTGCCAACCGGGAGAGCTGCTTTGCGCTGGCTCGCCACGCCGCCGACTGCGGCGAGGTAAAAGCCCTGCTGCACATTGCGGGCCTCAGCCCCCACATGGGCGACGCCGAGAAAATTTTGCGCGGCAACGCGCTGGGCACGGTCAACATCAACGATGCATTCTATGAAATGATGGCGCCGGGCGGCTGCGTTATCGACACTGCCAGCATGAGCGCCTACCTTGCGCCGCAGTTCATCATGCCGAAGGGCGCGTACAAGCTGGCCCGCACCGACCGCGAAGCGCTCGTAAAAAAGCTGCTGGCGCGGGCGTGCATCGCCCCCAAGGACGCCCGCCCCGGCCTGGCCTACGCCATCAGCAAGCACTTTGTCATCTGGTTCGCCAAGAGTGACGCCGCGCGGTTCGGCGCAAAAAATGTGCGTTGCCTGAGCGTGACCCCTGGCAACTTTGACACCCCGATGGGCGCGTTAGAGAACAAGGAAGCCGAGGCGTTCAAGAAATATTCCGCTCTCAAGCGCAACGGCAAACCGGAGGAGATCGCCGCGCTGTTCGCCCTGCTGCTGGACGAGCGGCTGGGATTTTTGACCGGCGCGGACATCATCATGGACGGCGGCGTGATTGCCAGTGGAGTAAGCGGATTATGTAAATGTTTTTTTGAAAAAAGAATTTTCACAAGATCAATTAGCACTACTGCCGAGTATTAAGCTATTCGAATATTTGACTACCATTTGACCACTACTGTGCAGTGACACTAGAAAATGCCGGAAAAGCCTGTTGTGACAACCACCAACAGGCTTTTTGCTATTTGGGCGGCAACTATGCAAAACCAACAAAATCTACGTTTCAACGTCGGTCTATGCCGCCCTGTCGTAGTTCTCCGACTGAATACCTATTTTCAACTGCACCGCTTTATATCTTGCATCGTAAAAATCAGCGTATTATCGTCTGTATCTGTCGCGTATCGTTCGAAATTTTAATCTCTATTGAATGTCGTTTTTTCATACTGTTGAACTGCGACTCTTGAGCGATGCTCAACTCAGCTAACCTTATTTCCAATACATCTTGCGCCAACCTTGAATTTTGCATAAGATAAAAATATACAAATATTGTTTATATTTCAAAATGACAACAGCCTTTCCCTATGCTTTTTTGAAGCGTAAGAGAACGGCTGTTTTTGTTATGACGCTGACATGGTCTGCAAGATTTTCTCTAAGGTGTTTTTATAGGCGTTGACCTGCTCCTTCGTTCGCGTTGGACTTTCTTTTGGATGCTTCCCGGCGCGGAGGAGCTTTTTGTTTTCGTGGCCGCGAAACAGCATGACGTGATATGAGGAGCGGGTGGTTTTGCCGTCATGATACACCTGATGAGGTAAAAACACCACATTGCCCCATGATGCTACGGTTACCGAAACCCGGAGCAAATGCATGAATGGAGCGGACTCTGAATATTTCCCCGGCGGGAGGTCCCTATATGAAAGAAATTAAGATTACACCTGACCAAATGCCCCAAAAACAAAGTCCCCAACCGGACGGCATTTCTAGTGCCTGTTTGGTTGGGGGCTTTTGTGCAAACTTATGGATGTTCGTTACTTTTTGTTCTTCCGGAATTCTTTTTGACCGCGAATCGTACCGCCATCGCACAGAATATCAACGCCTGCCAGATACCCGTTGCGTTCATCTGCGAGGGTCGCAATCGCAAACCCTAATTCTTCGGGGGTTCCCATACGCCCTTCGCAGGAGAAAGCCAGCATACTGCCGCCATGCTCGGATTCCAGATTTCCCATATCGGTAGCAATCAGACCGGGGGAAAGAGATACTACACGGATACCCTTGGAACCATAGTCAAAGGCACATTTGGCAGCATACCATGTCACAAAATTTTTGGACAGCGCATAAATCAAGCCCTTCTTCTGGTATTCATCCTTCGTAAGGGCAGAAAGCTTCAGAATCTTTTTCAGGAACAGCGCCTCGTCTGTTTCTGCAAGGGGGTACGCCTTTTTGGGTATCATAAAATTCGGTGTGGAATAGGCCGACATCGAAGCAATATCCACAATAACGCTGCCTTGGTTCATTTTTTGGGAAAATTCCTGATTTACATAGACAGTTCCCAACGCATTGATGCGTAAAATATTTTCCATCGTGCCTTTCATGGCCGGGGAAACACCCGCCGCATGGATCACGTTGGTAATCGTCCCAAGCGAGGCGGCATACTCGGCAAGCGCTTTTACGCTGTCGCGCTTTGAGGTATCACAGGCTTTTGCATAGGCTTCAAATCCTGCTTCCCGCAGTTGCTCCACCGCTTTTGTCAGCTTGCTTTCCGTCCGACTGGACACAACAATAATACGGTCCTTCGGCATAAATTTGGCTGCGGACAGTCCCATGCCGGAGCCGCCGCCGGTAACAACGCAAACCTTACTCATAATCGGCCTCCTTGTGTACCGCTCTTAGCGGTACTGTGTTTACTTTTGTTGATTACTCCTACCCGTATTGTACAAGACACACTTTCTTCGGCAAAGCCAAAAAGTCGGGATTCAGGATACTTTTTAAGAGAGTTCCTTCTTCCAGACGCGCGCCATCATCACGGCGGCAATCAGTGCCGCAGCCGTGTCCGCAGCAAAGTGAGCGGCGGCGATTCCGGTCACGCCAAAGAAGAAGTCCAAGCCATAGAGCAGCGGCAGCAAAAGCAATCCCTGCCGCAGCAGCGAAAGAACAACAGCCGACATTGCCTTGTTGACCGATTGCAAAAGATTGGTGACCAGATAGGTCAGACCAATGACCGGGCTGCCCAGCACGAGCCAGACAACCAGTTTTTCACCAAGCGCGGCGACGGCAGCCTCCTTGATGAACATACCGATCAGCGCCTTTCGCCCCAGCAGGCACGCCACACCGGCGGCTACGCCGATTCCCATTGTAAGCAGCCCGATGTTTTTGAGCAGCTCCCGCAGGCGGCGCTTATCCCCTGCCCCGTAGCTGTACGCCAGTAACGGCTGGCAGCCCATGCAGATTGCCATCGTGATCATGCCGATCAGCATCGTTGTCTTGCCTGCTGCGGCCATTGCGGCAATCGCGCCCGTACCGTAGGCGGACAGCAGCCGATTGCTGAAGGTAGAGGCAAAACCGGAAAGCAGGCTGCCGATGCCGTTGGGCAGACCGATGGTCAGAATTTCGCCCAGTGCGGCAGGCTTTTGCAGTGCGAAGCGTGGGTCAACCGTGAGCACCGTTCCTTTGCGGATAATGTAGAGCATATAAAACCCGGTTGCCACGACATTGCCCAGTACACTGGCTGCAGCCGCACCGGTGACACCCCATCGAAAAACCAGAATGAACAGCGGATCGAGCAGCAGATTTGTAACCGTTCCCAGCAGGTTGCCGATCAACCCGTCTTTGACTGCACCTTCGGCACGCAGCAGCATCGCCGCCGTGTTTGCCAAAATCAAGAACGGTGCGCCCACAGCTAAAACCCGCAGATATTGCAGGGCATACGCTGTGGTTTCCGGTGTGGAGCCGAGCATTTGCAAAAGCGGCATCCCGCTCAGCAGCAGTGCTGCACAGACCAACACGCCCAGCAGTGTTCCTGCCCAACAGCACAGCGATGAATAAACACGACCCTTTCCGACTTCCCCAGCCCCTAAGCACCGGGCGATAATGGTGCAGCCGCCTGCGCCCAGCATCGTTGCAGCAGCCGCCAGAATCGAAAACACAGGGCCAACCACCGAGACTGCCGCCACCTGTACCGTGTCACCCAAGCAGCCGATAAAGAACATATCAGCGATATTGTACAGGAACATCACAAAGATGATAACGACCGACGGTACAGCCATCGTAAAGATGGCGCGCCAGACAGAGCCGGTGCGGAACAGTGCTTCGTTTTTCAAAGAAAATCCCCCTCTTACAGCGTATCCAGTGCCGAAAGCAGACCTTGCAGGGCTTCATCGGGCAGACCCAGCATTGGGCCGATTTTGCCGAAAGTCATGCCGTAGGCGGCTTTTGCCTGCTCATTGGCGGCAAAGCCGGGCAGGAATTTTTCAACAACAGCCTTGGCATCGTCATTTTCCATCAGGGCGGCAATCGTGCTCTGGCTGTTCAGCTTGCCGTCTGTCAGAATTTCTGGGTGCTTCCAGCTGCTGACATTCTGGTGCCCTGCGGAGAGTGCACCATCCACCGGGATGGCTGCGCCCGTGATGTATCGCGCCAGATCACTGGCCAGGAACAGTGCCAGTGCCGCGCAGTCCTCCGGGTCTCCCATCCGCTTGGCCGGGCAGTCATTGGCAAAGAAATCCATCGCCGCAGCGGGTGCATCACCAAAGATGCTCGTCTTAGTATAGCCGGGGCAGATGGCGTTGACCGTGATGCCGTAGGCGGCGTAATCCAGCGCGGCGGCGCGGGTCATGCCCACCACACCGAACTTGGTGGCGCTGTACAGCGCCTGACCGCGCTGAGGCACAAGGCCCGAAATGGATGCGACGTTGATGAGGAAGCCGCCCTTGCTGTGGCTCTTGAGAATTGCTTCTGCGCCGTACTTCATGCCGGCAAAAACGCCCTCGCAGTTCAGGGCAAAAATCTTCTCATAGTCGGCCACGTCGTACTCATGCAGCGGTGTGCCACCCATGCCGATGCCCGCATTACTGACAACACCGTCCAGCCTGCCATAGTGGGCAACCGCCTTGTCCACCAGTTCTTTAATGGCGGCTGCCTTGCTGCAATCGGTCTGGATAAAGATGACATCCCCACCCTTTTCGCGGATGCCGTTTGCTACGGCTTCGCCCTGCTCCGCACTGCGGGCGGCGCAGACGACCTTCATGCCTTGGGCGCCGTAGCACTCGGCAATCGCACGGCCAATACCACGGCTTGCACCGGTAACGATGACGACTTTTCCCTGCACGCTATTGAAATCCATTCGTTTTTCTCCTTTTTTAGTATTTTAAATTTTGTGGTTCTTCTTCAGCCACACAATTTCGTCGTGAATCGTCTCGCGGTATGGGCGCGAGGTATAGCCCAGTTCCCGCCGTGCTTTGGTGGAATCATACTCGTTGTTTCTTGCCAGATTGTAAATTTCATAGCGGGTCAGCGCAGGCTTCTTACCGGATTTCTTGGCCTGTCTTTCCAGAATGTCCGCCGCCAGGTTAGCAATGCCCTTCGGCAGATAGAACAGCGGCTTTTTGCAGTGTCCCTCCTGTGCGGTCAGTGCGGCAAATTCCGGGTATGTCACAATTTCGTTGGCGAGAATGTAGGATTCGCCCGCTTTCCCCTTTTCCACCGCCAGAAACAGCCCGTTGGCAAGGTCGCGCACATCGCAGAGGTTAAATGTGCCTTTCAGCCCCACCGAGACTTTGCCGCGCATCTGCATTAACAGACCACTGGTAACAGGGCCGCAGGCGGCATCGCCGGGGCCAAGAATGCCGCTGGGCATGACGATACAGGCATTCAGCCCGGCCTTTGCAGCATCCAGCACAAGCTGGCTGGCCATTGCCTTGCTCTGGCCGTAAACGTCAAAGCTTTCCTCGGGCACAAAGCATTCCGACTCTTTCATCCGCTGACCATGCGGCAGTTCCTGAATGGCTCCCGTGCTGCCCACATAGACGAGCTTTTTGCATTCCAGGCGGGCGAAACACTGGTCGATGATGTTCTGTGTGCCCTGCACGTTGACTTTCATGACCAGCTCACGGCGCTCATTACCGAGTGCTACCATACTGGCGCAGTGCAGCACGATGGTCTCGGTGTCCGGCGCAACGCTGAAAAAGCGCTCCAGCGAGGCTGTATCACACAAATCGCCCTCGCACTGCTCGATTTCCCTGGGGATATACTGGGCAGTTTTATCGCCCGGCAGAACCAACGCTCTGCCGTGTAAACCGCGCTCAACAAGTTGGCGGCAAACCTCGCCGCCAAGGTAACCGGCCGCGCCTGTGACAAGATACAAGGTTTTCATAAAACTGCTCTCCGTAATAGAATCATTTAACTCCCGAGGAGATATCCAACTACAGTTGCATATCCGTCCTGCTGGTGTTATACTACCATTATCGGATTGCCTTAACAATCAGCAACTTTTTGGGGAAAAGATGCTTATCCAACCTTTTGCACCAAATACGTTGGATAAGCGCCGCCTTGCAGCAAAATTGACGGAGGATCAGCCATGGATTTACGCATTAAGAAAACGAAACGTGCCATCCGCAGCGCGTTTTACGAGCTTATCAAGGAAAAGCCGCTGGAAAAAATCACCGTGCGGGAAATTGCCGAACGGGCCGAGATCAACAAGACTACCTTTTATGCCCACTATGAGACGGTCTATGACTTGGTTGACCAGTTGGAGCAGGAGGCTGTTGCCGAGGTCATCAGCCAACTCAACACTGCACAGGGTCTGCTGAGCAGCCCGCGCGCCTTCGTCAAGGAAATATACACCCTGCTGAGCAAAAACCAACTCTGTACCGAACTTTTTTCTGCACCGGCCATGGCACAGTTCACCGCCCATCTTCGCAACGCCATTCTTGAAAAGGTAAAGCAGGATGGCATTGACAGTACCCAGTACGAAAACATCGGTGCGGTGCTGGTTTTCATCTTCAACGGCATTGCGGGGCTGCAAGCCTCCGCACCGGAGCTGGCAGAAGCACAGCTGGACACGATTGCGACTTTTGTCGAAGGCGGCGTCAAGGTCCTGACAAATGCGTAAGCTTTCCTAATTATTATCTCAAAACACGAAATGTTTTCTCCCATGCCTGAGGATATTTCTTGTATACTATTGAAAAAGGAGGATGTTTCCCATGAAAAATGCCACTGCAATGGCCGATTATGAGCTGCGCCACATCGAAGCGCTGCGCAAAAATTTAGCGGGCTGCACCGTACTGCTGAAAAAGGACGGCAGCTTCCCGCTGGAAAACCCCTGTACCCTTGCCGCCTACGGCAGCGGCGTGCGCCGCACGATCCGGGGCGGCACCGGCTCCGGCGAGGTAAATTCACGCTACAGCGTAACCATTGAGGAAGGGCTGCAGCAGGCAGGCTTCACCCTGACCGGGATGGAGTGGCACACCGGCTACGAGCAGGCGCGGGAAAAGGCCCACAAAGCCTTTTTGAAGCAGCTGAAAAAGGACGCCAAAGCCGCCAAGCAGAACTTTATCCTCTACGGCATGGGCAAGGTCATGCCTGAGCCAGAATATGACCTGCCGCTCAACGCTGAGGGCGATGCAGCGATTTATGTTGTCTCCCGCATTTCCGGTGAGGGCAACGACCGCACGCCACTCAAGGGCGACATCCGCCTGACGGATTCCGAGGTGCGGGATATTTTGGCGCTGGACAAAAAGTTTACCCGCTTTATGCTGGTGCTGAATGTCGGCGGCGTGGTGGATCTCTCCCCCGTTATGGGCGTGCGCAACATTCTGCTGCTCTCTCAGCTCGGTGTCGAGACCGGCGGTGCACTGGCGGATATTCTGCTGGGCAAGGCCAACCCCTCCGGCAAGCTGACGACCACTTGGGCCGCCTTTGAGGAATACCCGGAAATGCCCGACTTTGAGGACATGAACGAAACCCGCTACCGCGAGGGCATCTATGTAGGCTACCGCTATTTTGATACCTTCCGCAAGCAGGCTCTTTTCCCCTTTGGATACGGGCTTTCCTACACAGAGTTCCGCCTTGGGGCTGCCGAGGTGGAGGCAAACGGCGCGCAGATCACTGTGCGCACTGCCGTGGAAAACATTGGTGTTTTGGCAGGTCGGCAGGTCGTACAGGTGTATCTGAGCAAGCCCGCCGGTAAGCTCGATGCCCCCTGGCAGGAGCTTTGCGCCTTTGCCAAGACCCGCACACTTGCCCCGGGAGAAGCAGAAACTGTCTCCTGTACCTTTACCCTGCCGGAGATGGCAGCGTATGATGCCGAGACTGCCTCCTATATTCTCGAGGCCGGTGATTACCTTGTCCGTGTCGGCGTCAGCAGCGCCGAAACCGCCCCCGCCGCCGTCCTGCATCTGGACAAGACGGTCACGACTCTGCAGGCCAAAAATGTGCTGGGATGCACGGATTTCACTGACCTTGCCGCCCCTGCCGCCACAATGGATTGCCCGGGGGGTGTGCCGGTCATCGAAATCGACCCGGCCGCGATTGCCTGTGAAACGATAGACTATGCCCGCACCGAGGAAGTTTTGCCCGAGGTGGACGCCCTGACCAAGGAGGACGCCTCTCTGCTGCTGATCGGCGACTTCGACCCCAACGCAAAGGGGTTTGCTTCGATGATCGGCGCGGCGGGCCGCCATGTCTGCGGTGCTGCGGGCGAGAGCTGCAGCACTGTCAAGGGCATTCCTTGGCTGATCATGGCCGACGGTCCTGCCGGCCTGCGCCTTGCGAAGGAGTATTATGAGGACGACAAAGGCACGCACGCTGTCGGCAATGCTTCGATGCCGGATTCCATTATGGAAATGCTGTCCGGCCCGATGAAGCTGGTGATGAGCCTGATGGGCGGCAGCGGCAAACCGAAGGCCGGCTGCGAAATCAAGACCCAATACTGCACGGCCATTCCCATCGGCACCGCGCTGGCACAGAGCTTTGACCTTGCTTTTGTGGAGCAGTGCGGTGACATTGTGGGCGAGGAGATGGAGCGCTTCGGCGTGCAGCTGTGGCTTGCCCCGGCGCTGAACATCCATCGTTCGATCCGCTGCGGGCGCAATTTTGAGTATTACTCGGAGGATCCGCTCGTTTCCGGTAAGATGGCAGCAGCCATGACGCGCGGCGTGCAGGCGCACAAGGGCTGCGGCACGACCATCAAGCACTATGCCGCCAACAATAAAGAGTACAACCGCACCCGCAACAACAGCATGGTTTCCGAGCGCGCCATGCGTGAAATTTACTTAAAGGGCTTCGGCATCTGCGTGCGGGAGTCCCATCCCAAGGCCGTTATGACCTCCTACAATCTGCTGAACGGCACCCACACCGCCGAGCATCGCGGGCTGATCATGGATATTCTGCGTGCCGAGTTCGGCTATGAGGGCATCGTCATGACCGACTGGGTCACGGCGATGGCCGGGGACAGCCGCTCTGCCAACCGCGACTCGCAGGCACAGCTTGTGGCTGCGGCAGGCGGCGATTTGTTTATGCCTGGCAACAAAGGTGATTACGACAATCTGCTGCAGGGCATCGACAGCGGCGCAGTAACGCTGGAGCAGGTAAAAATCAATGCCTCCCGCGTAGTCAAAATGGCGCGGGCGCTGACAAAAGAATAAGACGCAAAAACCTCTGCAAGGCAATCGCTGCCCCGCAGAGGTTTTTTGGATAAGCACTTACTTTTCGCGGTATTCCATCGGAGTTTGACCTGTGACCTCCTGAAAAATCCGGCTGAAATAGTTGCGTGTGCTAAAAGAAAGTGCAGCGGCAATGTCCTGCACGGTCTGGTCGGTGCTTTTCAGCAAAACCTTGGCGCGCTCGATCTTGGCAAATTTGATGTAATCTGTCACGCTCAAGCCCGTCTCCTCTTTAAATTTGTGGGTCAGATAATATTCCGTATAGCCCACCAGCGCTGCAATATCTGCAGCGCGTATTTTTTTATCGAGATTCATCTCAATATAGTCCACGCACTTTTGCACCTGCTGGCTGAGATGCGGGTTGGTGCGGCATTTATGCACGCGCCGGACAAAGTCGTCATACATCATAAGGCCGAGCGGTTCAAGATCTTCCAATGTTTTTGCATTTTCAGCGGATTGGATATAGCTGTCCCCCAGCGCGTAGGCTTCCTCCGGCGAAAGGCCGCCCTCGATGGCGGCACGGCATACCAGCGAGGTAAACACAATAATGCTTGTTTTGCTCTGGCGCAGGGCATCATCGCTGCGCACCGGCACACCTGCGCTGATCCCCATGCTGGCGGAAAGTGCCTGCTTATAATTCAAGTCGCCGGTGCGCACCATCTGCAGAAGTCCCTGCTCTGCCATCCAGACCTTGTGGCGGTCGTGAGCGGGCTGCTGCACTGTACTGTGTTCCTGCGCCAAAGACTCGCTGTTGATGTCGCTGATCGTAAGGTGGTTACCGGTCAGGCAATAGTGCATCATCAGGGCGTAGCGGTGCAAAACCGTGCATTGCAGCACGGGGACGGTTTTCAACGCCTCGTACAGCTGCATGGTCCATGCCACGCTCGTTTCCAGACGGTTATAGTATTGCAGCCCCTGCTCAATCCCGCGCAGCGAAACATCCTGATAAAACACCGGCCCGATGACCCAGGCGCGTTTCAGCACACTGCCGTCTTTTTCAAAGGCAGCTGCCCATGTCATGCCAATGGCCGTGCCGAGTGTGACCGGCGTTGTGTGCCGGCTGCCGTAGTCCAGCATTTTTTTCTTACAGCCGAATAAGTCAAATGCGCCGGAGAGGAACCCCGCCTCCGGGCAGTTGCTCTGCAGCAGGCTGCCATCGGCATTATAGCACCATGTATAAATGTTGCCGCCGCACTGGATCAGTTCAGAAAACAGCTCCATATTTTGAAAAACATCCATCGAATCCCCCTCTTTTTATACCAGTATACCACAAAAAAGTGGCTGCCGTACAGACAGCCACTGACATTTTTATGCGTTGGCGTATTCGCCCAGCGCCGCAAGGCTGGGCTTCGGGGTGCGCTGCATCGTTTCGCGGTTCACGGCAATCAGGCCAAAGTTCATGGCATAGCCCTTCTGCCACTCAAAGTTATCCATCAGGCTCCAATGGAAGTAGCCCTTGACGGGGATGCCGTCGGCGATGCAGTTTTGTACGCCCGCCAGCGCGGCCTCGATAAACGCCACGCGGCGGGTATCATCGGCGGTAGCAATACCGTTTTCAGTCACCATCAAGTCGCCCTTAAAGTTGGCAGCCACCTTGCGGATGACATTTTCCAGCGCCTGCGGGTAGACCTCGTAGTTCATCTGGGTCAGCTCGGCGCCCTGCGGGGCGGGCAGCTGCCCCTGCGCACCGTACAGCGTGCGGGTGTAGTTTTGCACGCCGAGGAAGTCATCTTCTTTAATATAAGGAAGATAGTGGGTGAACTCCTCCTCCCATGCGGCGGCGGCAAAGGCTTCACCGCCCGGCTGGGCCTGCAGGTCATGCAGCGAGAGGGTCAGACCGACCTTGACCTCAGGGCAGATTGCCTTGATGGCCTCCCGCGCGGCGGCATGGGCGCGCAGAACCAGCAGATCACCCTCCGGCGTGCGCTCGCTGACAAAAATTTTCGGCTGCGGGGTGCCGAACACGGCGGCGTTTTCGGCGGCGGCGTACTTCATGTTTTCCATCATCTTCTGGAAGTTCATACCCACCTGCACGCTGCCCTCGGCGGATTTGCCCGCGTTGGCGGCGGCTTTGGCAGCCTGCTCTGCCATCAGGCGGAACCGCTTGGAGATTGCCGCCAGCTGCAAGCCCATATTTGCCTCATTGATGGTGCAAACATAAGAAAGCTCGCTGCCCAGCTGCCGCATCACATAGCCGGCATAGCGCTTGAAGTATTCGACCGTGGATTCTGCTTCCCAGCCGCCCTTGGCAATCAGCCACTTGGGGCTGGTGAAGTGCAGCAGCGTCACAACAGGTTCCACGCCGTGTGCCTTGCAGCAGGCAATGACCTTGCGGTAATGCTCGATTTCGGCGGGGTCAAACTGGCCCTCCTCCGGCTCGATGCGCGCCCACTCGATGGAAAAGCGATAGGCGTTCAGCCCGGCGTCTGCCAACAGCTTGATGTCCTCTTCATACCTGTTATAATGGTCACAGGCGATGCCGCTCGGCTCGGCAAAGCTGGTGTGGGGCAGCTGCTCCTGCGCCCAGTAGTCGGAATGGATGTTGTTGCCCTCGACCTGATGGGCGGCAGTGGCCGCGCCCACAAAAAAGCCTTTTTCAAATTTCTGCATGATTTTCTCCTTACCTGTGCTGTCTAAAACAAATCAAGAAACCTCTATACCTGTATCATAGCACAGCAAGCGCAAGCTGTAAGTGTATTTTTTAGCAAAATGGGGCAATATTTCGTGTGTGTCGGAAAAATGCGCGAATTTTTGTTCCTAACCTGCTGATTTTTACCCCCTGCTGCTTTTTTGTTTCTGGTATAGTGGTGTCAGTGCGAAAAAACACCGCAGAATTATTCTAGGAGGAAAACAAAATGTTCAAAAAGAAACCCACTGCTTCAGAAGTTGACGGCGTACAATACCGCCGCGCCAAGCTTTGGCAAATCATCTGCTATGCCTGCAACGGCCTTGTCGGTATGAGCGTCTATTCCCTCATCGGCATGGCGAGTTATTCCGCCAGCATCGGCTACGGCATCACGACCGCTGCCGTTGGCATTATTCTGACCTGCTCCCGTATTCTGGACGGCATCACCGATCCCCTGCTTGCCTTTGTGTATGACCGCGTCAACACCAAGTTCGGCAAGCTGCGCATTTTGCTGGTTGCGGGCTATCTGATTGAGGCGCTCGCCCTCTACGGAATGTTCACCGGCTTCTCGTCCAAGGGGCTGGGCCTGCCGGTGTATGCCCTGCTGTACATTGTTTACATCATCGGCTACACCATCACCAACATGACTGCGCAGACCATTCCCGCCATCATGACGAATGATCCGCGCCAGCGCCCGACCATCGGCGTATGGACAACCGCCTTCAACTATCTGGTGCCGATGGCAATGTCGATGATTTTCAATGTTGTGCTGCTGCCCAAATGCGGCGGCACCTACAACCAGGCATTTCTGACTGCCGCCTGCAATATCACCCTGATCGTTGCCGCCATCGGCACCCTGCTGGTCTGCCTCGGCGTTTCCGCTTTCGATAAGCCCGAGAACTTTGTCGGCACCAAAAAGTCCGAACCGCTGAAAATGTCCGACATTGTCGAGGTTCTCAAGCACAACAAACCCTTGCAGTGCTACATTGCCTCCAACGCTTCTGACAAGCTGGCACAGCAGGTGGCCAGCCAAGCCATCATCAACACGCTGTTCAACGGTATTTTGATCGGCAATATGGGTCTGGCCACCATTCTGACCGTCATCAGCATGGTTCCCTCCATCTTCTTTGCGGCGTTCGGTGCCAAGTATGTCGGCAAGCACGGCAGCAAAAAGGGCATCGTCACTTGGACCTATGTCAGCATGACGATTACTGCCGCGCTGGTTCTGTTCTTTATCTTTGGCGACCCCACCCAGATCGGCGTTATGGGCAGCCCCTCCATGATTCTCTATGTGGTGCTGACCCTTTTGCAGAACGGTTCCAATATGTGCATCACCACCTCCAACACCTCGTATATGGCGGATGCCATTGACTTTGAGCTGGACCGCAGCGGACGTTATATCCCCGCCGTTGTTTCCGGCACCTACAGCCTGGTCGATAAGCTCATCACCTCTTTTGCCGCTGTCATCGCCACCGGCGCTGTGGCGCTGCTGGGCTACACCACCACGATGCCCCAGCCCACGGATCCTTCCACCCCGGCCATCTTCTGGATGACCATGGTGCTCAAGTTCGGTCTGCCTATCATCGGCTGGATCATTACGCTGGTTGCCATGCGCGAATGCCCGCTGACCAAGGAGGAAATGGTCAACGTCCAAAAGCGCATTGCCGAGAAAAAGGCTGCTGCGCAGTCTGAGTTCTATAAAGAACAGCTTCAGTAAGCCCATTAACCAAAGCCGAAAGGGTTTGCAGCCTTTTCGGTTCTTTGAAGTTAAAACCACCCATAAGGAGTCATTCTATGAGCAAAGCAATTCTGTTGAACACCGGTTGGACTTTTACCAAGGAAGGTCATGACGAGCCGGTCACCCTGCCCCACACATGGAACGCTGTAGACGGTCAGGACGGCGGCAACGACTACTACCGCGGCACCTGCAGCTACACCCGTAACCTGGAGAAACCGGAGCTGTCCGATGGCGACCGCGCGGTTTTGCAGTTTGACGGCGTTGCTATGACTGCAGTTGTCAGCCTGAACGGGGAGAAAGTGGCCGAGCACAAGGGCGGCTACTCCACCTTCCGTGTGGACATCACCGATGCCCTGCACGATGGTGCAAATGAGTTGATTGTTTCTGTTGACAACAGCGACAACGACACCGTCTACCCCCAGAAGGCCGACTTCACCTTCTACGGCGGCATTTACCGCGATGTAACGCTGCATGTTGTGCCCGCTGCACACTTTGCCCTTGCCGAAAACGGCGCTGTGCCCGTCAAGGTCACGCCTGCTGTGACTGACCTTGACGAGCGCCGCTGTGAGGTGACTGTTGAGGCGTTCGTTGTCGGCGCGCAGAGCGTCAACTTCACGCTTGACGGCCAGCAGACGAGCGCCGCCGTCAAGGACGGCACCGCCAGAGCCGTGTTCACGCTGGAGCACGCCCGCCTGTGGGACGGTCTTGATGACCCGTATCTCTACACCGTAACTGCGCGGCTGGACAATGGCGAGACCGAGACCGCCCGCTTCGGCTGCCGCAAGTTTGAGATTGACCCGCAGAAGGGCTTCATTTTGAACGGCCACCCCTATCCCCTGCGCGGTGTCTCCCGCCATCAGGACCGCAAGGGTGCGGGTGTAGCCATCACCAAAGAGATGATGGAAGAGGATATGGCGCTGATTCTGGAGATGGGCGCCAACACCATCCGCCTTGCCCACTACCAGCACGCGCAGGCATTCTATGACCTGTGCGACGAAAAGGGTCTTGTCATCTGGGCCGAGATCCCCTACATCACGATGCATATGCACAACGGGCGCGCCAACACGCTGACCCAGATGGAAGAACTGATTGTTCAGAACTACAACCATCCCTGTATTGCCGTTTGGGGGCTGTCCAACGAAATTACTGCCGCATCGGCTGTCAATGAGGAGCTGCTGGAAAACCACCGCGCCCTGAATGATTTGGCGCACAAGCTCGACCCGACCCGCCCGACCACGATGGCGAATGTCTTTATGCTGGAGATTACCAGCCCGATTC
>ERZ827168.3443-NODE-3443-length-16162-cov-5.022971_pt1 | contig 16162 bp, 15 predicted proteins | sample MGYA00519868_ERZ827168 | MGnify/ENA primary metagenome ERZ827168 (study PRJEB31778, sample SAMEA3449271) | human gut metagenome | biome: human gut; feature: human-associated habitat; material: faeces | place: United Kingdom | collected 2010/2012 ...
CATCTCTTTTGCGAAAATATTTTGTCAAAATTTAGTCAAGAAAAATTGTAAGTACATATTTCGTTTTTCAGTTAAAAACGGTGATGCCCAGTGGAGAAAAGGCATGCGAATGTTTTTTCTGACGGGCCTGAATGACGGGCCACGTTTGCAGTAATGAGTCATCGGCCTTGGCGGTATGGATTTGGATGAAAGGAATAAAGGCCGAAATGTCGTAAGCGATAAGGACAAGGGTGAAAGACAACCGAAACGGTTGAGGCCGTCAGTAAACATTATCCTGTCACCGCATTTGTGTTTTTTTCGTGCGTTTACGGTGTGTATTCAGAAATATTTTCCGTATATTTGCACATTCATAAACATTTAGCCGTCAAGGTATTATGTGGCGACAGCGTGGCGGAAACGCCGCTGTGCCGCAGTCATGTCAATGTAACGTAACCGGATTTGAGCAAAAGATTACGCATACAGATATCTTTGTTCCTGCTTGTACTCTTCGTAGTGTTCAAGGCAGGCACGACGATGTTTGTGCACGTCCACACCATTGACGGCGTCAAGATTTCCACTCGCATCCTTATTCGGGCAACAATCACAGCCATTCTTCTTCTCAAATCCATTCCATAGCTTTCGCTTCAGCCCAGCTTATGACGGCACCAGGCGGTGCCATGCCATTGCAGGTGTGTCTTCATCTTCTCTATGTCCTTCTGCAGGACAACAATGAGAGCAGGCCAATGTCAGGCTGTGTGCTGAACATCAATCCCCGTGCTCCTCCTTCATTTTATTAATATGTTTTTTCAGTATGCCGGATAATGTCCGGCAGCATCATTCATTCTATTCTGTCGGAAACGCGCAGTTGCCGGCAGACAATACACATATCATACATATTGATAAACAATGAGACATTATATATTAATGCTTGCGCTGATGGCTTTCGGCGCATCCGGGGCCGTGCGTGCCGACGAAAACAAGCCAGTGACCGAAGGAAACGCGGTGACCGTACACGTGATAGAGAAAGACAGCGAGGAGAATCTGCCGGGCGCAGTGATAAAGATTGAGGAGGCCGGACTGGCCGCAGTGACCGATGCCGACGGCCATTGCGTGTTCCGGAACATTCCTGCCGGAACCTACACGCTGAGCGTGCGACTGCTCGGTTACGCATCTCAGGAGAAGAAGATAAGCGTGAGCCGTGACTTCGCGGCCGACGTTCATTTTGTAATGACGCCCGATGTCACTGTCACGGACGAAGTAGTGGTGTCGGCCAACCGCAACGAGACCAACCGCCGCGACGCGCCCGTCGTGGTGAATGTTCTTAACAGCAAGCTCTTCGAGGCAGTCAACTCGTCAGACCTTGCCAAGTAGTTGAACTATCAGTCGGGCCTGCGTGTGGAGAACAACTGCCAGAACTGTGGTTTCCCGCAGGTGCGTATCAACGGACTGGAGGGTCCTTACTCTCAGATACTTATCAACAGCCGGCCTGTGGTGAGCGCTCTTTCGGGCGTTTACGGACTTGAGCAGATACCGGTGAACATGATAGACCGCGTAGAGGTTGTGCGCGGAGGAGGTTCGGCCCTGTTCGGAGCCAACGCCGTGGGAGGCACTATCAATGTCATAACAAAGGACCCGGTGAACAACTCTTTCCAGGTATCCTCAACGCTTTCTGATATGAACGGCAAGGCGTGGGAACAATATTTCGGTGCCAACGCGTCGCTCGTGTCGGACAAGAACACCTATGGCATAGCCCTGTATCAGACATATCGTAATAGGAATCCGTACGATGCCGACGGCGACGGGTTCTCCGAGCTCGGCAAACTCAACATGAACAGCTTCGGACTTCGCGGATATTACCGCCCGTCGCAGTTCAGTAGGCTGGGCATAGAGTATCATGTCACCAATGAGTTCCGCCGCGGCGGCAACAAGTTCGACCTCGAACCGTTCAAGACAGACATCACCGAGCAGACCAAACATGTGATAAACAGCGGCGGTCTGACCTACGATGTGTTCTTCAACTCATACAAGCACAAACTGTCGTTCTACTCGTCCATACAGCATACCGACCGCAACAGCTACTACGGTGCGCAGCAGAACACCGACGCATACGGCAAGACCAACGACCTGACATGGGTTGCCGGAGCAATGTACACTGGCAATTTCGAACGCCTGCTCTTCGCTCCCGCCGTCTTCACTTCGGGCATTGAGTATCAGAGCAACTCATTACACGACGTCATGCTCGGCTACAACCGCGACATGAGGCAGGACGTACGCATAGGCGGCGGATTCGTACAGAACGAGTGGAAGATAAACCGCTTCACGCTGCTTGCGGGTTTCCGCGTGGACAAGCATAATCTTATTGACAATCCGATATTCAGTCCGCGCGTCAATCTTATGTACAAACCGTCGGACAAACTGCAGGCGCGCCTCACGTGGTCGACAGGTTTCCGTGCTCCGCAGGCATACGACGAAGACCTCCACGTGACGGCTGTCGGAGGCGAGGGAGTGCTCATAAAGCTGGCCGACGGACTGAAACCCGAACGCTCCAACAGTTTCAGCGGGTCGATAGACCGCACGTTCAGCTTCGGTCACTGGCAGGCAAACTTGCTTGTGGAAGCCTTTTATACAAGCCTCGACGATGTATTTGTTCTCGAGAAGACAGGCACCGACGATGCCGGAAATATAATAAAGGAACGCCGTAACGGCAACGGTGCGCGTGTATATGGCTTTAACTTCGACGGTAAACTGGCTCATGGCTCCAGCCTTTCGCTGCAGGCCGGCTTCACGGTGCAGCGCAGCCGTTACGCCGAAAAGGAAAGTTGGAGCGAGGATCCCGACGTCGCTCCTACCAAATACATGCCCCGCACGCCCGATTGCTATGGCTATTTCACACTCACGAGTGCGCCGTTCCGCAACTTCGACTTCTCGCTTTCGGGTGTCTATACTGGCCGTATGCGTGTGCCGCACATAGCTCCCGACGCCTCGGAGATACCTGCCGGATATGAGTATAGTTACATCACGAAGGACGAACTCGTGCATACGCCCGACTTCTTCGAGCTGAATCTCAAGCTGAACTATACCTTCGTGCTTAGCGATCATGTGAAGTTGCAGTTCAACGGAGGTGTGCAGAACATGTTCAACGCCTTCCAGAAAGATCTCGACAAGGGCGCCTACCGCGACTCGGGATACTTCTATGGTCCGGTGCAGCCGCGCACTTTCTTTATCGGTGTCAAGATAACCAACTGATATATAAGCGCCGTGCGCTCTACAGCCGAGGCGCCGGCGTGGTACAAAACAAAAAAAGGCGCGGAACAGTGATGTGCTGTTCCGCGCCTTGTCCTTTATTCTTGCCGGTCGTATAGAGTCATTTCCGGTTCGTCTTTCAGTCTTGTTCAGAATCCCGGTACAAAGCGTTTGTGTGGCGATATTGCTTTGTGCTCCATCCTTTGTAGGCCGTTCTTCTGTCTCGGTTTGATGTTGTCCTGATCCAGCAGATAGTTTGCCTGACGTGCGGACAGCACCTTGCAGAACTCCTTGAAATATTTTTCCTTTATGTCTATGCGCTTGCGCTGTGTGTCGAAGCCTTTTACTGTCATTTCAGCCACCTGCTCGTCTGATAGAGCTTGTCTCTTGCTGGCTTTCTTGTCGGGCTCGTCGCCTTTCACCTCTTTCATGTCGCTGCGCTTCTCTTCCTTCAGTTTTGAAAGCTCGTTTATGTAGTCGCAGTAGGTACTTTCCATCTGTTGGGCCTGCTTGTCGGTGAGCATCAGGTGTCCGGCCAGTGTGTGCCATCTGTTCTTCACCATTTCTTCTCTCGACGGTCTGTCGGCTCTGTCTGCCTTGTTAGTGTTGTCCTGTGCGTAAGCCTGCATTCCTGCGGTGAGCACCAGAGCCATGACTAATACTTTGATTCTACTCATAATAACTCCTTTTTTACTTAATCCTTTAATCAATTTTCAGTTAAATCCTTAATCAATCAATATGTATGTTCTTCTCTAAATGCTGTTTTACATAAATCCTACCACCTTATACTTCTTTCCTTTAGGTGTCTTTACCTTCTTGTATAACACTCCGTCGGACAGATAAAGTTTCTCTTTGTTGCGCTTTACGGTCTTAGGTTTGTGTATCTTCTCGACGAGAAGACCTATCGGCGGGCGCACTATCTCATATCTTGACGGCGCGAGTTTGCGGTAGTATCTGCCACCTTCGTCGTAGATGAACTGCAGTCCGTTGAAGCTGACGTATATACTTTTTGAAGGTATTACGCTTATGGTTCTGCTTCCGAATGTTCTGTGGCTCGGTGCAACCACTTCAACTTTCTTCACTTTCTTTGCCTTCTTAGGCTTGTGCGGCTGTGCGAAAGAGTCTGTGCATGCGAGGCTCATCAATGCTGCCATCATGTAAATCATAACCTTTTTCATAATCGTAAGTTTTTTGTGGTTGTTATTAGTTTGATGTTATTTCTCTCGTATGGTTTAATCCGATTACGTTTTGATAACGGTTTATAACCATTTGTGACATGTTGTCAATCGCAGGTCTGCTGCCTTGTCCGGATAAATCCGGTCTGTTGAACGGTTGTCCGCTCTGTGCATCCCCTGTGTTGTTTGTCTGATGCAAAGATGGGAATAATATATGGCTCCTGCAAAATGATATCCCTAAAATGCAGTAGGGAAAAACCTAAACGTTGTGGGCTTTTCCCTATCCGGGGGATGACGGATGCGCTGTCGCTGCAATGAGGCAAGGGTGGGGAGAGGCCAAAAACAAAGGGTTTTGTTTTGTCGGAAAGAGCGTTTGCACTATCTTTGCATAAGATAGGCTGCACTCGGGAAAGCAAAAGCGAGCTTTCTTTCCGCTCGTTTGCACTATCTTTGCAAAAGACAAGCTGCACTCGGGAAAGTGGAGTAAAGTTTTATATCCACCCGTCTGCACCTTATTATTTAAAAGAAACATTCACGCGGCATACACATAAAAGGCATGAAAGTATATTTTTATCACACACAGGACATAGCGTATATACGCAAACGCATGGAGAAAGGAGAATTTCCGGCGCATTTCCTTTACGGAGCGACAGGACTGCCTGCCAACGGCATTGAGGTGGTATGGCACCGTTCGCGCCTCGGACTGCCGCGCTGGCGCATGATGTTGCGCAATGCCTGGCTCATACTTACCTCGCGCGAGCATTTCGACGCCGTGTATGCCACGCATTACCGCGGACTCGAGCTCATTGTCCTTCTGCGTGCCCTGCGTCTGTTCCGACGTCCTGTCGTGATATGGCACCATCAGCCTGTCATCACCTCGCCGAGTATGTGGCGCGAGCGTTTCGGCCGTCTGTTCTACCGTGGGTTCGACCGCATGATATTCTTCTCGCAGAAACTCATCGACGATTCGCTGCGTTCGCCAAAGGCGCGGCCCGGACGTGTGGTGCTCGGACACTGGGGAGCAGACCTCAGGTTCTACGACCGTGTGATGGCGGCAGGCACTCATGAGCGCACGGGATTCATATCCACGGGCAAGGAACTGCGCGACATGCCGACGCTCGTGAAGGCATTCAACCGCACCGGAGCACGGCTCGACATATACACCGGACGCAACACCGGCGGAGTGAACTACGAGGAAGTGTTCGCCGCCAATCCTCCGGCTGAGAACATCACGGTGCACTACGTCAACGGTCTGTGTCCCTACGAGCTCAGTATGAAGGTGGACCGCGCCGCCTGTGTGGTGATATGCTGCAAGGAGACCAAATACACCGTGGGCCTTACTACGGTTGTTGAGGCTCTCGCTCTCGGCCTGCCCGTCATCTGTAGCCGCAATCCGCAGATACCGGTAGATTTCGATGCGGAGGGCTGCGGCATCACTGTGCCCTACTATGATGTGGACGGATGGGAGAAAGCTGTGCGCTACATAACGGATCATCCCGACGAGGCGCGTGAGATGGGACGCCGCGGACGCAGGTTGGCCGAGCGGCTGTTCAACGACGAACGGTGCGCCCGTGAGGTGGCGGGAGTGCTGCGCGAGGCGGTGGAGGAGAACCGGCGGTGACACAGCACAGCCGTGCACAGCTGATTGTACGACGGTGAAGGCGGGTGAAAGTGCATTATAAGTTAATTTGTCTTAATACTTTCAGATTGTCGCTTTTTTTTTGTTTATGTGAGGATGTTTTGCTAAATTGCACTGAAAACGATACGGTCTGTAACTCGCGTACCGTTTTGCAGCATCATGAAACTGCCGTTCCCGAACTGTCGCATGGCGCACCCTGCGGCCAGTATTGTTACAAATGGCACAGACAAATTCGGCCACGGCAGGGGGATAAGAACCGGATAAAAAGACAACCCACATATATTAACCCCATAAAACATATCTGCCTATGAAAGGATACATATTTTCTTTCTTTATGATGTTGGCAGCCCTGATGCTGTCCACGCTCTCGTTTCTTGTGCACAATGTGGATGTGGTTTATTCGCTTCCAGGAATTGTGCTCGCTGCGATAGTGTTGCTGCGAATGCGCTACGTGCGTCGCAAAGGTCTTGACGAGCGTCGCCATGCCTTGGCTTTGGTGTGCGGATGGCTCTTCTTTTTCTTCATTCTTATGGGACCGGTGTATGTCGATGATTATCCTGTGTACTCCATGTCGATTGTTCTCGGCTGGGGTCTGGCGATTGCGATGGCATGTCTCTACCACAGATACCGCAGTGTGGCTGTAGGAGCAGCGGGTGTCGTTGTGTGGCTCGCTTTCATCTTCCTGACCATTCCTACATGGGGTGAGTACTGCGAGAAGGTGAGAAGCGCCCGCGAACACAAGACTGAGAAGTGCAGGAAGGTGGAAGCACGGTCGGCTGATGCCGGCAGCACGTGTCGGTTGTGACCGTTGGAACGACGTCAGACGTGCAGGCTTAGGCTTGTCGCGCCCTATCATATAGCCGCAGGGATGGTTTTCCTTGCGGCTTTTTTGTCTTGCGGCGGTCGGTACGGGGCTTCGTGGCTTGTCTGTCTGCCGGGATATGGGCGGTGAGCGAGGCGCGAAAACGGGGAGACAACGCCGTGTTCATACACCGTCCGGTTCTGTATAAATATACACTCACGACCGTATATTTATGCAACACGGCTGATGCTCAACTGCGTGAGAATTGAATATTTGTGGGCAAGAGCACGTTTGGACGCAAATACGCGAGTTTTGAGAGGTTTGCGTAAAGTGCTGATAATCATACTGGTTACGCTTATGCGTACTTTCATCCGCCTTCCGATGCTTTGCAAAAGAGCCCATTTCGCCTTGCAAAAGAGCCCATTTCGGCCTGCGATAAAGCCTATATCGTGCCATGAAATGGGCTTAATCGGACTGCAAAACAGGCCATTTCGCAGAGCAACCCCCTCCAAAACGCTCCGCCGGAATATGAAAAACGCCTCGTAATTCACCGATTTAAGGTTCGTTAACTTCTCTTTTGCGAAAAATATTTGTCAAAATTTTTTACTTTCAGAAGTGTATATTTATTCATTTATAGCGGCTGAGCGGGCGTTGTGGGGAGTGCGGAGAGAGTGGAGGAAAGGGTGAAGAGGGATGATGTAATATGTGTGCGCGTATGGCTGCGCAGACATATCATGAATGTTATTTTTTATTAAGATCTAACAGTCTTGGCTTATTCACCGGTCTGTAGTCTTCGTCAAGTATAGCTGCGTTTGAGAATACAGTATTGCCAATGCGTGTCATTCCATAGCTGTCGTGTACATGTCCGAAAAGATGGTAGGTTGGAGATATCGTGGTGATTCGGGCAAGCAGGAACATACATCCATAGTTGGTGCCTTCTGATAAATCAAGAATCCCCATCGGAGGCTGGTGGGTTACTACTATGTCAGCATCGTCGGGAATTGCCTCTGTGTGTTTTATGTCATCACCGGTGATGATATCTTCCGGAAACATCGGCATACCATGAATTTTCAGACCTTCTATTGTTACATGTGAGTTGTTGAGATAATGTACGTTGTCAGGCAGCCCGTAGATACCTGCGTCATACATGCACAGGTCATGGTTGCCGGCAATGAATATCTTATGACGGTGGGGAAGGTCGCACAACCAGTTTATGAAGTCGATGGCTTCCTGCTCTTTTCCGTCGAGCGTGAAGTCACCGGAGTGCACCAGTATGTCGGCGTCCGGCAGGCGTTGCAGTTCTTTGTGTCGGCCGTGGGTGTCTGATATGTGTAGCAGTCTCATTCTATTTCGATTATTTTATTTCCGATTTGTGTCGCTGATGGCATCCTCCAATCTGGTTAGTACCGTGATGGACGGTTATTTTTCATATCTCGTTAATGTTGGAAACTATGTTGTTCGCGTCGAGCAACTCTTTGATGCGTTCTACGCGTTCGCGGCGTCTGACATGATTCGGATCACCGTTTGCATATCCGGCGAACAGAAGTCTCGCTTGTGAAGACACCCCTTTTATTTCCCGATATGCAAGCGGATTGTTTACGCCGATGCTCCTCATTATCTTCTGTATCTTCTTATAATATTCTTCGATGTCTTGTCTGTAATCGTTAATGAAGCGGTTGTAATCGGACATCTGTTTTAATATCTCCGGTTCTTTTTCGGAATCTTCCTTCTTTAGCAGACGATTGTCGGATATGCGTTTCAGTTCTACGAACTCAATCATTCCGTCTTCACGTATGGTTGTAAGGTCAATGCGTATTATCAGTCGCGGGTCTTCGTAAACGAAAGAATATTCCGTATCTATGTATTCTCCGTTGATATACAGGCGGCCTTGTATTTCTTTTTCACATCCGCCTTCATTGTTGTTTTTTCCTTTTTTATATACATTGTTAATGTTGTTTTTTATGCGTTTGAGGTCGGCTACTATCTTTTCAGGTTGTGTTTTATAGTATTCCTTAGGTTTAGCGTTCCAATCAGAATCGAGATATTTGGGATGTATCAAGGCTGCAAGTTTCTTGTTCGGATAATAAAGCTCCATTACCGAAGCGCCATTATAATATACGTTGATATGATTTTGTTTCCTGATGTTGATGTATAAATCATGGTCTTTGCAGATGATAGTCCACCATTCCGGTTTTTCTCGTTCCAATATTCCGAACATAGGAGCGTCAGGATTCAGATTGAAATAATAGCTTGGGGGCATAATATATTTGTTTTTTAGTCAAGCGCAAAGGTATGCAAAATTTATGATGAGGCCCTTGTTTTATCATGGATTTATACTTGTGGCGGCGGTATGTTTATATAAATAATACACCCGATAGGGTATAATAATTAAAAATAATAATAAAATTATACCCTAAAAGGTATAATGAATGTGCTTAATTTGTATATTTGTACCCAAACGGGTATAAAATGGAAGACAGGGAAATAGCCGCTTTTGTGAAAGAGATGAGAAAGAAGTTCAACCTCACGCAAGTGGACCTGGCCGACAAATCGGGCGTGGGGCTGCGCTTCGTACGTGAGTTGGAACAGGGCAAACAGACCTTGCGCATGGACAAGATAAACCAGGTGCTGAGCCTTTTCGGCCGGCAGGTGGGTGTCGTGGAGATAGGAGGCGAGGGCAGGATGCGCGAGGGATGACTGCCGGAACATGAACATTAATACACATCAGTGAGTATGAAGACAGCGCTTGTATATCTTTACGACCGCCTTGCCGGGCGGCTGACGGAGGACGAAAACGGTTTCACGTTCTGTTACGACCGTGAGTTTCTTGCTTCGGACGATGCTGAGGCCGTGAGCCTTACGCTTCCGCTGACCGACGAACCGTATCACGACACGGTGCTGTTCCCCTTCTTCGACGGACTGATACCCGAGGGTTGGCTGCTCGGAATAGCCGAGAGGAGCTGGAAGATAAACCAGCGCGACCGCATGTCGCTGCTCATGGTGTGCTGCAAGGACTGCATAGGGGCGGTGAGTGTGGTGCCCGAAAAGGACGAGGAATGACTCCGGCGGCGCATCGCTTCTGGCCATGCGGCGGACCGGGAAGTATTTTATAAAAAGCAATAATCATGGACTGCGACTCTAAAAGAATATGCCTGCATTGCTATAAACCGCTGAAGGACGGGCAGACAGACTATCATCCGGCGTGCGCACGCAAGTTTTTCGGTACGCGCGAGGCGCCGTCGCTGCCTTACGTCCGCTCGCAGTTGGGCGACCTGGCGCGGCAGGTGGTGCGCAGTCAGAGCACTTTGACGGGTGTGCAGGCCAAGCTCTCGCTCGACATAGACAAGGGCGGGCGCAACCAGCCCGACCGTTTCACCATCGTGGGTCTGTGGGGACGCTTCATCCTCAAGCCGCAGACTGGAACGTACAGGGCGCTGCCCGAGCTGGAGGACCTCACCATGCACCTGGCCGAGGCGGTGAAGATAAACGTGGTGCCGCACAGTTTGATACGGTTCAGCGACGGCGAGCTGTGCTACATCACGAGGCGTGTCGACCGTACGGAGACGGGTGCGAAGGTGCCGATGGAGGACATGTGCCAGCTCACGGAGCGTCTGACGGAATATAAATATAAAGGTTCGTACGAGCAGATAGCCAAGGCGATAAAGAAGTATTCGTCGGCTCCGAAGCTCGACCTCGTGAACTTCTGGGAGGTGGTGGTGTTCTCGTGGATAACCGGAAACGCCGACATGCACCTCAAGAACTTCTCGCTCTACAACAACATGGGCATGGGATATACGCTCACTCCGGCCTACGACATGGTGGCTACGGCACTCATCATGCCCGACGACCCCGAGGAACTGGCCCTCACGCTCAACGGTAAGAAGCGCAAGCTGCACCGTTCGGATTTCATAAAGTCGATAACGGCGTCGGGCATCGACGAGAAGGTGATAGACAATATGGCAAAGAGATTCAGCCGCGCCATCACGAAATGGTTCGAGATAATAGACCGTTCGTTTGTGCCCGACGACATGAAGAGGCAATACAAGAACCTTATACTGCGTCGCATAGTGATGCTGAAATGACGACGGGGGCGTGTGTCCGGAGCGCGCGATACCACACTGCCGACCCTACATTATTATATAGCGGCACGCGCATTATGATAATGCGTCGCTAACATTATCATAATGCGGTTTTCACAACATCATAATATAGTCAGTGCATTATCATCATATCGTCTGCAGGTTTGTGATTCAGTAGAACTTCGGGGGCAGGTGTTTCAATGGAAAGGTTGCGATTACGGCATTTTATAAGCATTTTTCGAGATTGGATAAACCGTTTGAAATCATTGATAATGGTTGTTTTTTTGTGCAGGAGAAAGAACGATATGGGCAACTTTCAGATTGAAAGCAGATTTTGATTTTTCCGTCTCAGTTTTCTGATATACCCCGAAAAATAAGCGCGTATTTGCAGACCGAGTCGTCTTTGGACGCAAATACGCGAAAAATAAGAGGTTTTTGTATGATATTGAATATCAATGATTTATGTTTAAGAGGTATTCTATCGTTTTGCAATATGCCCCATTTCGCATTACGAAATGACCCATTTCGGAGGCTAATATAGGCCATATCGCACCATGAAATGGGCTTAATCGCACTGCGAAATGGGCAATATCGGAAAGCAAAACGGACTTTTACGGACTACGGTTCGGGGTATATCACGATGCGGTATGATGCAAAACAGGTTGTATTATGCGCGATTTAACATTCCTTTACATCTCTTTCGCGAAAATATTTTGTCAAAATTTTGTCAAGAAAAATTGTAAGTTCGTATTTTGGGTTTCCTTAAAATGTGACGGTATAAGGTATGAGAAACGGGGCGGAAGGAATTTATACGATTGGCCTGAGGTATATGCCGCGATTGCGGGTGGAGTATGTCAGTTGCGGGAAGGTGAATTAATTGTCGTTGCGATATCGCTTTATTATTATCCGAACTCCGTGCGGTTCGGGTTTTATATCACTCTGTCCTTTCGGTAGGTTTTCCGGTGTTCAGTGACGGTTTGCGTATAAGACCAATCCCCGCATGGCTTATTCCGGCCATCGTAAAGCGTAGTAAAGACGCCTATTTAGGATTTTCCATAACGCAGAGGAATACTTTTCTCTTTCCACACATTATTTATATATTGTGCCGGTTTCATTTATATATTGAGCCGTTTTTATTTATATATTGAATCTTTCTTATTTATATATTAAGTCTTTTTCATTTATATATTAAGTCATTTTCATTTATATATTGAGTCTTTTTCATTTATATGCCGAACCGTTTCCGTCACGTCATCCCGTCAGACCGGTATCCGGCGGACAGCGGTCATTAGTCAAACATCGTTGCCGGCGGTGCTTCACGCGGGGCGTTTCAGCGACTCTGATCGGCAGTCTTGTGCTTTTCCGCAGTCGTGCGGATAATCCACAATGGTCGTGTATGGCGTTATGTTTGTGTTGATAACGTTATTAATAATGTATAAAACAGTTAAACTTTATTAATATTATATTCTTCTCCGATTCCGTTCTTGCTTTCAAAAAATAAAATAAGTAATTTTGCAGTCCGATTATTTCGGGGATACACTTAGAGTCCCCCGCGTGAGAGTGTTAATAGTGATGGTCTTTGGCCGGACCACGCGGTTAGTGAATCGCTCGCGCAAAGTTATAATGTTTTTTAGTAGTAATATTTAAATTAAACAATGAACACTTTAAGTTACAAGACTGTTTCCGCCAACAAGGAAACTGCGAAGAAAGAGTGGGTTGTTGTTGACGCAACAGATCAGGTGGTAGGCCGCCTCTGCTCTAAAGTAGCAAAACTTATCCGCGGAAAGTACAAACCAAACTTCACTCCTCATGTAGATTGTGGAGACAACGTAATCATCATCAACGCTTCTAAGGTGGTATTCACCGGAAAGAAGGAAACCGACAAGGTTTACACCCGTTATACTGGTTATCCAGGCGGACAGCGTTTCAATACACCTGAAGACCTGCGCAAGCGTCCTAATGGTGTTGACAAGATCATTCGTCACGCTGTGAAGGGTATGCTCCCTAAAGGTCCGCTCGGTCGCAAGCTGTTGAATAATCTTTATGTATTTGAAGGCGCAGAGCATGACAAGGATGCTCAGAAACCGAAGGCAATTGATATTAACCAGTATAAATAATCAGGAAAGATGGAAATGATAAATGCAATTGGTCGCCGCAAGACTTCTGTAGCCCGTGTTTATCTGACTGAGGGCACCGGTAAGATCACTATAAATAAGGTAGAACTGGAGAAATATTTCCCATCAGCTATTCTGCAGTATGTTGTAAAGCAGCCGCTGGAGCTCCTGGGTGTTGAAGGCAAATATGACATTAAGGTAAATCTTGACGGCGGTGGTTACACCGGACAGAGCCAGGCTCTGCGTCTTGCAATCGCCCGCGCACTGATTAAGATCAATGCCGATGACAAGAAGACTCTGAAGGACAAAGGCTTCCTCACACGCGATTCTCGTGCTGTTGAGCGTAAGAAACCGGGACGTCCGAAAGCTCGTCGTCGCTTCCAGTTCAGCAAGCGTTAATGTCGCGCGATGCCGGATTTGCCGCATACGTTCTGCTGGGACAGTGTTCGGCGGCATGATGTCTGGCGTCAAGACAGCATAAGTTTAGTATCCAAGCCTGTGAGACTTCGACACTGTTATGGCGGATTACCCATGGGCTGGTTCGAGAAAACTAAAAGGAAAGTAAACAATTCAAACAAACAAAAACAACAATGTCAAGAACAAACTTTGACCAATTATTGGAAGCAGGATGCCACTTCGGACACCTGCGTCGTAAATGGAATCCGGCAATGGCTCCTTATATCTTCATGGAGCGCAACGGCATTCATATCATCGATCTGCACAAGACTGTAGTTAAGGTTGACGAGGCTGCTGAAGCTCTCAAGCAGATTGCCAAGGCAGGCAAGAAAATCCTGTTTGTCGCTACTAAAAAACAAGCAAAGGAAATCGTTGCTGAAAAGGCAACAAGCGTAAATATGCCTTACGTTATCGAACGTTGGCCGGGCGGTATGCTCACCAACTTCCCGACAATCCGCAAGGCTGTCAAGAAAATGGCCAACATAGACAAACTGATGAACGATGGTACTTATGCCAAACTGTCAAAGCGTGAGCTTCTGCAGATTACACGTCAGCGCGCAAAGCTGGAGAAGAACCTCGGATCTATCTCAGACCTTACTCGTCTGCCGAGCGCACTCTTCGTTGTTGACGTAATGAAGGAGAATATCGCTGTAAGAGAGGCCAACCGTCTGGGTATTCCTGTCTTCGCAATGGTTGATACAAACTCTGACCCGAAGAACATCGACTACATTATCCCGGCAAACGACGACGCCAAGGATTCTATCGATGTAGTGCTGACAGCTTGCTGCAACGCTATAGCTGAGGGTCTGGAGGAGCGCAAGGCTGAAAAGGCTGACGAGAAAGCTGCCGCTGAGCAGGCTGAGGCTGCCGCTGACGCTAAACCGAAGCGCGCACGCAAGGCTCGCAAGGAAGCTCCCGCAGAGGAAGCTGCTCCTGCTGCCGAGGCTGCTGCAACAGAGGCTCCTGCCGCTGAGTAATGTATTGGAAACCATTTATTCAACTATAATTCAAAAGAAAACAATAAACTATGGCTGTTTCAATTGAAGATATAAAGAAACTTCGCGCAATGACCGGTGCCGGTCTGGCTGACGTGAAGAAGGCACTCACAGAGGCTGAAGGCGATTTCGCCAAGGCTAAGGATCTGCTCCGCGAGCGTGGACTGGCTATCGCTGCAAAGCGTTCAGACCGCGAGACATCAAACGGATGTGTGCTCGTGAAGAAGGTAGGCGACTTCGCTGCCATCATAGCTTTGAAGTGTGAGACTGACTTCGTTGCCAATGGCGCTGACTTCATAAAGCTGACAAGCGACATCCTCGACGCTGCAATAGCTGCCAAGGCTCACACTCTTGATGAGGTGAAAGCACTTACACTCGCTGACGGTACAAACGTACAGGATGCTGTTATGCACCGTTCTGGTATCACAGGTGAGAAGATGGAGCTCGACGGATACAACGTTCTCGAAGGCGACAACATCGAGGTTTACGACCACATGGGCAAGCACACTCTTGCAACAATGGTTCAGCTCAACAAGGAAAACGTGGAACTGGGTCACAAGATTGCAATGCAGGTTGCTGCAATGAAGCCTATCGCACTCGACGAGGCTTCTGTTCCTCAGGACGTAAAGGACAATGAGTTCCAGGTTGCTGTGGAGAAGACAAAGGAAGAGCAGATTGAGAAAGCTGTTGAGGTTGCTCTCAAGAAGGCTGGCCTGAACCCGAACCTGGTTGACAGCGAAGACCATATCGAGTCGAACATCAAGAAAGGATGGCTCACACGTGAGGACGCTGACAAGGCTCTTGTTATCAAGAAGGAAGCTGCAGAACAGAAAGCTGCTAACCTGCCTGAGCAGATGATACAGAACATCGCTAAGGGTCGTCTGGCTAAATTCCTCAAAGAGTGCTGTCTGGTAAATCAGGAATTCCAGTTCGGCGACGGCGACAAGACAAGCGTTGCCGACTATCTGAAGAAGCAGGACAAGGATCTGGCGATTGTTGCTTACAAGCGTTTCACCCTTGTTGCCGAATAAGAGTATAACTGAATATACAATCACAAGATAGAAGACGGAGTTATGAGGAGTGAGAGCTCTTTATGACTCCGTCTTTTGTTAATTATTCGCAATGAAGATATTTGCAGTAGGAATGAACTACATCCAGCACAATAAAGAGCTGGATGGAGCGTTATATAAACCGGAGAACCCTGTGATTTTCACTAAGGCCGACTCCGCTTTGCTGAAGGACCGTAAACCGTTTTTCGTGCCCGACTTCATGGGACGCATCGACTACGAGGCCGAAGTTGTGGTGAGGATATGCCGTCTCGGCAAGTCCATTCCGCAGCGTTTCGCTCACCGCTATTATGACGCCGTGACGCTGGGCATTGATTTCACTGCCCGCGAAATGCAGCAGGAGCTGCGCAAGAAAGGTTTGCCTTGGGACCTGTGCAAAGGTTTTGACGGTTCGGCTGCCATAGGCGAATGGGTCGATATCAACAAGTTCCGCGACATACAGGCCATACATTTCCATCTCGATATCAACGGTTCCACCGTTCAGGATGCCTGTACGAGCGAGATGCTTTACAGCGTTGACGAGCTCATTGCTTATATAAGCAGATATTTCACACTGAAGACCGGCGACCTCATCGTCTACACCTCGGCGGACAGCGTCTTCCAGATCGCGGCG
>ERZ827168.3457-NODE-3457-length-16095-cov-5.273192_pt1 | contig 16095 bp, 12 predicted proteins | sample MGYA00519868_ERZ827168 | MGnify/ENA primary metagenome ERZ827168 (study PRJEB31778, sample SAMEA3449271) | human gut metagenome | biome: human gut; feature: human-associated habitat; material: faeces | place: United Kingdom | collected 2010/2012 ...
AACTGGATGCGGAGGAAAAGGCCGTCATAGCATTAAAGGACTTCAAGGGTATCATTGAATTATAAGGAGGGTGTTATGGAAAAATCAAGATTCGATGCTATCAGCGACCTGTTCAGACTGTCAAACATTATTAGCGACAGCCTGAAACTTGCGGAATCGCTTGCAGGCAGGGCTTCCGGCAGTGGCGAAACAGACTGTAAGGATATTTGCAGAAATATCAAATACGACCTGAATACCATGCCTTTTCTTTTGGACAGCATCAGGGAATATATTGCCGAACACGAGGACAAGGAACTGGCACGGAAATTTGTCGGGCTACACGATGACACGAAGCGGCTCCACGACCTTTGTTCCAAACATGCAGATTTGGGCAAGGTTGCGTTCCGTACCGGCGTGGCTTACCTAAGCATGGAAATCATAGGACAATACTTTTTTCCTGAAAATGAACTGTCGGAAGCATCCGATGCCATTGGTTCTGTTCCCAAGCCAATGACTCGCTCCGAAGCCACCGATTGCATCGACATCATCAATACCTCCATACGGAAATGCGCGGAGCCTACGGACGAGAACAAAGGGAAAGGAATGTTTGCCATGCTTGCCAAAGTGGATAGAGAAAAAATCCAGTCTGTCAAGGACTATATCGTCAATGCCAACGACAAGGATTTGGCAAAGCTCTTTACGGAACACTTTGCAGAAGCCGTCCATCTTTCCATGCTGCCCCAAAATGCGAATGTCAAAGCGCAGTCAGCCGGAATAAAGATGTTCCATATCGCTTTGACGATGGGGTATGTCAAAAGGAATGTGCTGCATGAAGGCACATCCAAGCAAACAGCCCCTTGTAAGGAAGATGTATCATCCGGTTTTACCGCCACCGATACGATGCACGGCGGAGCGTTCCATACGACCGCCCAAGTTCCTGTTATGAGGTTGTACCGTTTCCTTACCTCTTTTACCGTACAGAGCGGTCCTGATAAGGGCAAACCCGTACTGGACGGCAACGCCGTTTCCGACAAGGACTTCATTCATGCCGTCATGCGAGCCGACTATTCTAAGATATACGGTAGTTGCGTGAGAGGCAAGATGCGTTGTGTCGCCACTCTATTGTCCAAAGCCTATTTCAAGGATTGGAAAGGATACAGGTCTGCCGCAGCATGTTCTATGGGATTGACACCCGAAAGCCTCGCCAAGTATAACGTGGAGAAAACTTTTATAACGAAGCTCAAAGAGCTGTTTCCCATGATAAAATAGTGACGTAGTCCACAAGTGGTTACAATTCACCACAATTCATAGTTTTGCACAAGCCGTTAAACATCAGTTGTTTGACGGCTCTTTTTATATCCGTTCATTTCACAGAATCCCACAAATTCACGGGCTTCATTCCTGCCGTACCTTTGCCGCCATAAACTTAAAATCAACGAATTATGGCAGATAAGACAGAAATGGTACTGGTATCGCGCGACGAGCTGCAACAGCTCATCGGTGCAAGCGTGAGGTGCGCGTTTGAGGAATACCAACAAGTACAGGCACCACAGGACACATCGGAGTATTACACCATCCGGCAATTGGCAGAGAAATGGGGCGTGAGCATAGCGACCATCTGGCGGCACGAGAAACTGGGTCACATCAAAGGTCAGCGTATCGGGCGGCGCGTCCTGTTCCCCAAAGAGCAGATAGACCGCATCAAGAGCCTGAAAGCCACCAGCAGGGATGCGGATAAAAATGCCAAGGGATAATTTGTAGAACGTACAACAAAAATCATTCGGGATTATGAAGAATTTGAAACAGCTTGTTTTGCCGTGCTACAAATTGGAAATGGTAATGACCGTGGAAGCATGGTACTTCCTGCATGGGAGTACGGACGGAGTATGCAATCTGACCTTTTTTCTTTCCCTTCTGTCAAAGATGACGGTTTCAGAAGTACAGAATACTAAACGGGGATTGAGCTATGCCATCCATCCCGGACAGGCAGACAGTTCCATGCTGGTACTGGCCAAGGAATGGGGCATCGGGCGCAAGGCAGTTGCCCGTCTGTTGGAGGATTTCTCGGAACGTGGACTTATCCGTGTTGTTTCCAATCCTATGACTACCATCATAGATATAGTGTGCGTGAAGTCATGGATGATAGCCGGACGGCTCATCGAGAATCCAACATACCATCAAACAGTCAAAGCATACGAAGGGGTCAGGATATTTCTTTTTAACGGGCAACGGTTAGAAACATTGCGCCGCAGTTCATCAAGAAAGAAAAAGGAAAAGGCAACAGAAGAAGCGGATGATTTACCATCAATGAATCCGGCTGATTCCAATCCGATTGTAGAAGATATTGAAGCAGCGAAAGCTACAACGATAACACTACCCGAAAGTGCGGTATCGGTTACTGGCAACACACCTATTTTAGAGAATGGTAATGAATAGCCCGGCTTATGAAAATGGTGACAGGTACAGAATTGAAGTCGCAGTTATAAATTGCTAAGGCGTTTTAGGATAGATATTTTTTAGGGCTGGCAAGTTAATGTTTTCGTCCACGAAAACTACGCCACCAACGGCGACCCGACCGCATGGAAAACGGCAAGCCTAATATTGAAGCCCTAAAAAATAGATTAGTACCAAATAATAGAAAACGGATATGACATATCAGGAGAATAAGAACAAAGGCGGTCGCCCCAAAGCCATAAAGGGCAAGGTGCGGACAAAGACCATATCCACGAGGCTCACGCTTGCCGAGTGGAAAGCGGTCATGAAACGGATAACCGATGCCGGGAAGAAACCGTCACACTTCCTGCGCGAACTGTTACTGTACGGCAAGGTCGTAGCGGCAAGGACACAGGAGGACAGGCAGCAGATAAGGATGCTGGAGGGAGGGTGTAACAACCTGAACCAGTTGGCGAAGATGGCACACCAGCAGGGCTTTCCCGGAACTAAAGGCAAAATCATGGCTTTGCTGGACGAGTTCAACAAAATCATCACGAGGATATGATGGGCGATTTGAAGAAACGGGTGAGTTTCGCACGACTGGTGAACTATGTGAATAACCCGAAGAAGGCAAGGCTTATCGACAGTAAGGATGTGAGGCTTGACGACAACGCTGCCATTGCAAGAAGTATGCAGGGGCAGGCTGACGACAAGCCGGGACGTAGGCTGAAAAATCCGGTATATCATATTTCACTGGACTTTGCCCACGAGGACACGCCCAAGCTTACGGATGAGTTGATGGCTGAAATCGCCCGTGAGTATATGCGGCGCATGGGAATAACGGACACCCAATATATCGTGTGCCGTCATACTGATACGGAACACCAGCATTTGCATATCGTGGCCAACAGGGTGGACAATAATGGGAACACCATCAGCGACCGTAACGATGCCGTGCGGAATGTGGCGGTATGCAAGGCTCTCACAAGGGAATATGGTCTGCATTTTTCCAAAGGAAAGGAGAAAGTGAAGCGTGACCGTTTGCGTGGCAAGGATAAGGTGAAATACCAAATCTATGATGCCGTCAAAGCGGCTATGCCCCATTGTCGCAGTTGGTCGGATTTGTGCGACAGACTGGCAGGGCAAGGTATCGGAGTGCGTTTCAAATACGACAGGAGCAAGGGAGAAATCGTTGGCGTGTCGTTCACCAAGGACGGAATCTCATTCAGCGGCTCACGAATAGACCGGGGCATGGGCTTTTATAGGCTTGACAAGTCGCTTGGAAGCCGTATTACCGAGGGCTTGGAATGGCAACCACGCTACCAAGATAATGAGGTGAATGAACGGATGCAACCAATCCGGCAGGATGTGATGGCTGACAATCATACAGCGCATACTTTTATAGGGCAACTGTCCCCAATCGGAACGGAAGCAGACAGCAGCGGTGATAGTCCTGTTGAATCCGGTTCTGACATCGTACAAGTAACCATTGCTGCACTCATGGAGCTGTGCGTACAGCCACATCAAGCCAAGGTTTCATCCGGTGGCGGAGGTGGAGGAAACGAAAGCGGCTGGGGAGAGAGCGATAACGAAAAAGACAAACTTAAACCAAGAAGGAGAAGAAGATGAACGACAAACAGAATATAGCCGACCTTATAGGGGCTTTGGCAGAAGACATCGAGGAAATCAAGAAGAAACTGGATGCACAGGGCGGCTCGGACAAGGACGAGGCACTAAAAAAACTGGCTGTAAGGCTGGAGCCTGTTATACGTTTCTTTGGTGGCAATACACCTGAAAACATCGGCGAGATTTTCGGGAGCAAGGAAGCCATAGAGAAATCCAAGAAATCATTGTGTGACGGGGTAATTGTGAGCATGGAGGAATATACCGATGCCACCAACAGGGATATGTGCAAGCGTGGCATACCTACTATCAAGGATTTGCTTCGCAAGATACTGGAAATGCAGGCTGAACTTTTGAAGAATAGTAAGCAATCTTCGGAAAAGTTGCAGCCAAACCAAGGCTGTATGCCGAAACTTTGGCTGGCTATTCGTCCGGGCAAGATACTACATGTAATAAGGCGGCTATGGGGCAAAGTTCCAGATGGCTGGTACAAGAACCCTTATGCGTGGACTGGCATCAGCTGTACAATCGTATTCTTTACCCTGTTTACCGTCAGTTGGGTACGATGGCATGAATACCGGGATGAAAACAGACGGTTGAAAACGGTTGCCGACAAGCATCTGGTTACTTCGGTTATGCTCAATGAATTGCATCCAAAATTAGCAATAACTGTTGGAGCATACGAAAAGCTGGTGGAAGCAGTCGGAGTAGATTCCACACTGGCCATCTTCAATCGGCAGGTCAAGACAATGAGAGAAGCAGAAAATCAATTCAAACAACAATAGTAAAGTGAATGGCATCTATCAAAGTAAAATATCGTCCTTCCACCGCAAGTGGCAAAGAGGGCAGCATATACTATCAAATAATCCATGGACGCATAGTCCGCCAAATCAAGACGGAATACCGCTTGTTTGATACGGAATGGAACAAGGACACTTCTTTCGTGAGAATTATGCCAGAAATAGGCGAGAGCAGGAAGAACTATCTTCGTGAAGTGGCAGAACATATCGATTGGGACACCAGACGGCTGAAAGCCATAGTCGCACAATGCGACAAGCAAGGCGGTTATTCGGCAGATAGTATCGTTGAGAAATACAACAGACAAGTGGGCGAACAATCGCTGTTCAGTTTTATGCAGGGTATCATCGGACAGTTGAAGCAGCTCGGCAAAGTCCGCACATCAGAAACCTACACTGCGGCATTGGCTAGTTTTATGAAATTCCGTGAGGGGCAAGACATACTCTTGTGTGAAATAGACAGCAATACCATGATGCTTTATGAAGCCTGGCTCAAAAGCAAGGGCATCTGCCCCAACACGACCTCCTTTTACATGCGCATACTCCGTGCCGTTTATAATCGTGCCGTAGAGAAGGAACTGACGGAGCAGAAACACCCTTTCAAGCACGTTTACACGGGTATCGGGAAAACGGTAAAACGCGCTATTCCGTTGAAAACTATCAAGCGTATCAAGGAGCTTGACCTTATCCTGAAACCGCATCTGAAGTATGCAAGGGATATGTTTCTCTTCTCGTTCTACACCCGTGGTATGTCGTTCATAGACATGGCTTATCTAAAAAAGTCGGACTTGAAGAATGGAACCATCACATATCGGAGAAGAAAGACCGGGCAGCAACTTACCATCAAGTGGGAGAAATGTATGGAAGACATCATCGCCAAGTATGGAACGAATACCGCTACCCATTATCTCCTGCCGATAATCACCAATCCGTGTTTCGATGAACGAACACAATACCGTAATGCCATCTGCCGTATCAATGTGGCATTGAAAGAAGTCGCTCGTTTGGTTGGACTGCACATACCGCTCACAATGCACGTGGCGCGCCATTGCTGGGCGAGTGTTGCCAAGAGTAAGAATATCCCTCTCTCAGTCATCAGTGAGGGCATGGGACACGATTCGGAAGAAACTACGCGCATCTATCTTGCATCACTCGACACAAGCGTGGTGGATAAAGCAAACAGCCTTATTCTGAAAGATTTTTGACCGGGTATTTATGGTGAAGTGTGTTGAGCGAGAAAACGAATCTCTTGATAAGAGTTATAGTTGATATTGCAAAGGTATGCATAATATTTCAAATACCGTGTTCATTCCTCATTTATAATGGTATATGAAAGGCAATTTGTGTGAATTTGCTTTGCAAATCCAACAGATTTTACCAGTACAGCACTGAGTATTAGAGTTTATTCCTTTGAAATAGCTCTCTTATCAAGAGATGAATCTCAAGGAAATACTACATAAATTTCGTACCGAATCATTCACAGAAAGGGAGAAAGGTACAAAGTTCGAGCGACTGATGCGTTCATGGTTATTAACAGACCCACGCTACAACAAACTTGACTCGGTCTGGTTGTGGGAAGATTTTCCGGGGCGAAAAGACTTCGGAGGTGCTGACACAGGAATCGACCTTGTTGCCAAAACTGAATTGGGTGACTATTGGGCCATCCAGTGTAAATGCTATGCTGAGAATACAATCATAGATAAACCTGCTGTAGATTCATTTCTCGCCACTTCCAGCCGCACGTTCACAAACGAGGTAACATTCCAAACAGCCCGTTTTTCAAATCGTATTTGGATTTCAACCACAAACCATTGGGGAACTAATGCAGAAGAGGCTATCCGAAACCAGGAACCACCTGTTACGCGCATTGGTATGGCAGACCTTGATTCGTCTCCTGTGAACTGGCAAAAGCTGATGGACGGCCTAACCGGCAATTCTGCACTGGTGGAGGGCAAGAAACCTCGTGAACACCAATTGAATGCCATATCAAAAGCATACGTTCATTATATGGCAGATGACAAAGATAGGGGCAAGCTCATTATGGCTTGCGGTACAGGAAAAACCTATACTTCGCTGCTCATTGCGGAACAGTTGTTTGGCAATAAAGGCTTGGTACTGTTCATGGTTCCGTCCATCGCCTTGTTGGGGCAGTCGCTCAACGCATGGTCGGCAGATGCGAAGAAGCCCATTAAGGCTGTCTGTATTTGTTCCGATTCCAAAGCTTCACGCAAGGCCACCAAGGGATCTGATGATACGGACGACAGCGTGGTTGACCTTGCCGTACCAGCATCCACCAATCCACAATCCATTGCATCCCAATTAAAGAAATATCGGAATCATAACGGCTTGGTAGTCGTGTTCTCCACCTACCAATCCATAGATGCCGTTTCTGCTGCTCAACAGGAGATTTTATCCGAGACAAACGGAGAATACGGCGTGTTTGATTTTATCATCTGTGACGAGGCACATCGCACTACCGGCGTAAAAATAGCCGAAAAGGATGAGAGTAACTTTATCAAGATACATTCCAATGAGAATGTACAAGGTCGGAAACGCCTTTATATGACTGCCACGCCGCGTTTGTATGGGGAATCTGCCAAGATAAAGGCATCGGAAAAGGATTGCATTCTCTGCTCGATGGACGATAAAGCCATTTATGGAGAGGAATTTTATCGCGTGAATTTCTCATACGCCGTTCAAAATGGCTTATTGACGGATTACAAGGTGCTTGTCCTTACCGTTAGTGAAGATGATGTGCCTGACAACATAAAACAAGACATCACCAATTCTACCACCGAACTGAATTTTGACGACACATCCAAGCTCATTGGGGTAATAAACGGATTGTCAAAAATGATACAGGGCGACGACCATCGCACATGGGATGCCGACCCACGCATGATGCGCCGTGCCGTGGCGTTCTGTTCAGCCATAGGCAACGAAACAAAAGCCGGAACGTCAAAATATGTAGCTTCGGTGCTTCCAAGAATATCCGGGAAATACGAAGAAAATCTTGATTCAGAAAGCCTTTCGCATACCGTTTCAGTAACGACACGGCATATAGATGGTTCTATGAACTCGCAGGAGCGTAATGGAATCCTGCAATGGCTGGCAGAAGAGTCTGATAATGAACGTGAATGCCGTGTTGTAACCAATGTGCGTTGTCTGTCCGAGGGTGTGGATGTACCGTCTCTCGATGCCGTATTATTTCTTTCTGCCCGTAATTCGCAGGTGGATGTGGTGCAGTCGGTTGGCCGCGTGATGCGTACATTTCACAAAGGGCAATCCGATGAAAAGAAATATGGATATATCATCATCCCTATTGTAGTGCCATCCGATATTTCGGCAGAGGAAGCTCTTGACAACAACAAGACATTCGATGTGGTGTGGGCTATCTTGAATGCGCTCCGTTCACACGATGACCGCTTCAATGCGATGGTAAACAAAATAGCCCTCAACAAGCAGAATCCAAACACTCAGACAGGTACACCGTCTGTTACCATAGGCCGACCGAGTCTGGGTACAAATGACGGAGAAGCGGAAGCACAACAAATTGAGAATGCAGAAATTGCCAGACAGTTGGAACTTCGTTTCGGTGAGATACAGGATGGTATGTATGCCAAACTGGTAGAAAAATGCGGTGACCGTCTTTATTGGGAGAATTGGGCAAAAGAGGTCGGGCTTATTGCGCACAAATTTATTGAGCGTATTTCCAAACTTATTCAGTCCGGCGTACACAAAAAGGTTTTCAATGAGTACTTAAAAGGATTACAGCGAGACTTGAATCCATCAGTAGATGCCGCCCAAGCCATTGAAATGCTGGCTCAACACATCATCACCCGACCTGTATTTGATGCTCTGTTTTCAGATTACCAGTTTGTCAATAACAACACCGTGAGCCGTTCCATGCAACGCATGATAGACCTCTTGCAAGAACAGGTTTTTGAAAAGGATACCGAGGTACTGGAAAGATTCTATCATTCGGTAAAGACCAATGTGGGCGGTATTGATAATTTGGAGGGTAAGCAGACAATCATAAAGAACCTCTATGAAAAGTTTTTCAAAGGTGCGTTTCCGCTTACAGTGGAGAAACTGGGTATTGTTTATACACCGATGGAATGCGTGGACTTCATCATCCGTTCTGTGGACGACATTCTTAAAGCAGAGTTCAAGACATCTCTAACCGAACAGAATGTACATATCCTCGACCCATTTACCGGAACCGGTACCTTCATTACTCGTTTGTTGCAATCCGGACTTATCCGTTCTGAGGATATGGAGCGCAAGTATCAGAATGAAATCCATTGCAATGAAATTGTGCTGCTGGCCTATTATATCGCCGATGTGAACATTGAATCGGTATTCCATGACATTACCCATCGAAAAACTTACCTACCATACAGCGGTATCTGCCTGACCGATACGTTCCAGTTGGCAGAGAAGAAACACAACGAACTTTTCACGGAGTTCTTTCAAGACAATTCCAAACGGGTAAAGAAGCAGATGGCTACACACGTGAGGGTGATTGTCGGAAATCCGCCGTATTCCATTGGACAAAAGTCCGCTAATGACAATGCGCAGAATTTGTCTTATACATATCTTGATAAACGTGTGTCGGAAACATATGCTGTGAAGAGTTCGGCTACTTTGAACAAATCTCTTTACGACAGCTATGTAAAGGCGTTTCGTTGGGCTTCCGACCGTATTCCACAAAATGAAGGAGGTATTGTTGCATTCATAAGTAATGGTGCATGGATAGACGGAGCTGGACAAGATGGTATGCGTAGATGCTTTGAAGATGAATTTACTTCCATCTATGTGCTGAATTTACGTGGCAATCAACGCACGTCCGGTGAACTATCGCGTAAAGAAGGAGGAAAAATCTTTGGAAGCGGTTCTCGTACTCCCATTACGATTACTTTCCTTGTCAAAAATCCAACAAAGAAAGGTCAGAAGGCAGTTATACATTATCACGATATAGGTGATTACCTTACTCGTGAGCAGAAACTCAAAATGGTAAAAGAATTCCGTTCCATTTCCTCGCAGAAATTGGAATGGAAAATTATCACACCTAATGATAAGGCTGATTGGATTAATCAACGTGATGGGTTATTTGACAATTTGATTCCATTAGCACCTGAAAAGAAATTTGCTCTGAATGCTCAAAGTATATTTAGCACTTATGCCATTGGTGTAGCAACCAATCGTGATGCTTGGGTGTCTGGATTTTCAAAAGATAAGGTTACAAGCAATATGCGTTCTATGATTGATTTTTACAATCAGCAAATAGACGAAAATAAGTTATCAACAGATACGACAAAAATAAGTTGGACTGTGAATCTAAAAAAGGATCATGAAAGTAAAGTGAGACATAGTCTAAAAGAAAATGCTTTTGTGGAAACATTTTATAGACCATTCAATAGAATTAACTTGTATTATCATCGACCTTTTATAGAACGACCGGGGGTATGGAGACAATTATTTCCAACCAGCAGCAATCCCAATCTTGTTATCGCTGTAAGTGGAATTGGTCAACAAAAGCCATTTGCATCATTGATTACAGATAATATTTCTGATTTGCAGGTTGTAGATAAAGCACAATATTTCCCTCTTTATTGGTACGAAGAAAACAAGAATCCCCAAGCAACACTCTTTGATGATGCGGAAACAGACAAATATATTCGCCGGGACGGAATAACCGACTGGATTCTGAAAGAAGTCCGTAGCCGTTTTGGAGGTTCAAAAGCCATTACCAAAGAACATATATTCTACTATGTGTATGGTTTACTTCATTCCAAGCAATACTGTGAACGATTTGCCGATGATTTGAAAAAGTCATTGCCACGCATTCCCATCGTGGATAACGTACAGGATTTCATGTCCTTTTATAAGGCTGGTAAAGAACTTGCCGACCTGCATCTGAATTACGAACAAGGTATCAACGAGCAGGTTGTTGGGCAAGATAGAGATTGTCTGTTTTTCGCTGCAATGCCTATGTTAGCTCATCGTGCTTATGGCGTTGATGTAAATGGCGATATGGATATTTGGCAAAACAACTGGACGAACGAAACATACCAATACTTTGCAGTTGATAAAATGAGGTTTGCCAAAGTCCGTGACAAAAATGGAAAACTCGTTGCTGATAAAACACACATCGTCTATAATGACCATATTGCCATTGAGAACATCCCATTCAAAGCATACGAATATGTCGTTAATGGTAAATCCGCTATCGAGTGGATAATGGAACGCTATGCCGTCACAATCGACAAAGCGTCCCAAATCAAAAATGATCCAAACGACTGGTCGCGAGAACACGAACAACCCCGTTATGTCCTCGACCTGCTTCTATCGGTTATTATGCTCTCTTGTCAAACAGTAGATATAGTAAACACTTTGCCAATATTAAGATTTTAATTATATCGTTTTGTGAGCTTAGGGGACTTGAATCTATTTTAATTGTTGGAGCATTGATTTTCACGATGAGAGGTATTGGAAAATCAACTCCAACAATTAAAGCATCTCCTTCTTCCAATATAGGAAGAAAAGAGAGAATATTTCTCTCTGCTGCGGCAGATGCAGCACCTTCAACTGCCTTTTTATTTTGCTCATTAATATAAAGAATAAACCATATTTACGGGCTTCTTTTGATAGGCATATCTTCTATCCTTTCTATCTATTTTCTGAAACGAGATATAATTATGTGGAAGCTCACGAAATCTATTGTACATTTACTTTTAAATATCTTCATCAATTTTTGCATGAATAGCCTTCAGGTATGCATTGATATCTATCGCAGGAACAGTACCAATGAACTTTAAATAGTTTACAAGCTGAAGAAAGAATGTAAAAAGAGACACGTCCTTGTCGCTAAACTTAACCTCTTTTACTTCGCGGCTTTCATACACTTGTCTTATATACTTGCGATTATCCTCGATACTGCTGGTTGGGGCTATGCCTTCAGGTTCTGTTTCGTTATAATCAACATAAAAACTGCCTGTATCACAGAGACATCCTAAATCCAATGTCTGTAGCCCTTTCAATTTCCTTAACTGCACTTTTACCGTATCGTTCCCGCTATATGAACTAGTCGTAGTTAAAATACCGCCAATTATCTTAGTTAGTGGTCGAGCGGCCGCAGTTTTTCCTGAGGCAACCATACCAATACTTGTTCTTTTCAGCGTACGAACGCTCTCAACTTTCTGGGCTGCATATTCTATATACCCTTTCACATCCTGTTTCACCTCAAATACGGCATACACGCTTTCTGCCGGTATATACATAAAGCCATCTTGTTTGAATATGAAAGGTGTGTAAATCGCATCATAAATGACTACGTCCATCTGTTCGCTAACATTGCCTGTCGAATCTATTACTATAGCCTTATCCACTTTATATCTGTCAGGAAGATAGGTTCGTAGAAACTCAATCCAATGTTGCTCCGTAGCATCACCTTTGCTGCCGGGATGTTCAATAAATTCCCTGTTTACATTCAGACTAGCCAGCATCTGGTTCTGCAAGCCATGAAATAAATCCCTTAAATCTATCATTTTCTTGTATTCTAACAATTGATTATTCATATAACAATAAAAGTTATGAGCACTAAGTCCATTACTTCTAACACTGACTATCAGTAGTAACGGATTCTCAATGGCCACTTCCTTCTCAATATCTATCATAGCCGCCAAATCTGTACTGCTATATTGTGTGGAACCATTTGGATGACTATGCCATTCGCCCACATATTGCAACCCCTCCTTGGCTAATTGTTCCCATACATTTTCCAAGCCCTTGGTAATGCGCATAAACTTTGTCCTACCAGTCAATTTTTCCACAGGCACCACAACTTTTTCTATATATACCGTATGCCTATCTGTAGAATATCGTCCCGCAAGCATTCCTCCGCTCTCATTAGGATATTCGCCCTCAGCCTGCAACTTTATTTGGTTGAATACTAAGGTTGGTATCTCTATATACAAATCATTACTTGCCAAATAATACTTCATAACTTGTTTATCTTTAAATTCAAGTCGTCTTCTGTTATATAAAAATCACTTAATGGTTCCTGCTTGCTCAACATCTTGATAATATGTTTCACGGCGACTTGCACTTTGCATTCTATGTCATTATAAGAAGCCTTAAAGGTTGGATTCCAACAACCAATGGGATTGTACATGTCGGTTTTCACATCGTGTTTAAATAAGCCATAAACCAACAAAACAGTCTCTGTTACATTAGGAGAAAAGGCACATATCAAATCTTGTGCGTGATTGGTTATTGAGAGATTAACCAATTGGGCTTTCGTCCCAATAGAATCCATTACCCGCATCAGTTGATTATCCGTAGTACAATCAAATATCACATCAAACTCGTCAAAGAATTCTGCAAGAGCACTTTTGTCCTCATGCCCTGCCGCATATGTTTTTATCACTAAGTCAGCAATAGACTTCAAACTAGTACATTCAACATGAGGCGAAATCTGCGTCAGTAAACTCGTTATATCCAAGGTTTTCTCAATTATACCTGTATAAAAAGGATATGCAGACCGGCAAACATTACCAGGTTCCTTATTGTCTATGTCATATAGAGTCAGGTTTTTCGCACCGCATCTTGTTAGAGTTTCTGCCAAAATACTTCCTATAGCCCCGACACCCATAATCAGCATTTTCTTATTAGCCAGTTCTTTGGGCATAGCTCCACGCCCAAAGAAATACTTATAGGAAATATCCACAGTTTCTGCCCATTGGATTTGCCCTTGCCTAAAATCAGTTAACCAAAGCCTATTCTTACCAGTGCCCACCCGCACTGGTTCTATCGGCAGATCATCCATGAAGAGAATCATTGCCTGCCAGTGAACGCCACCTTCGGGAATTCTATATCCACAAAACAACGGGAAGAAATCACACTTGCCTCTATGCGATACCACAAAACTATGGATATAGTTTTTCTGACTCTGCGAGAAAAGTCCCCTGATAGAATTGTAATTCTCAATAATAAACTTGTTGTATACCGATGGAATGTCGTTCAGCAGACAATATACTCCCTTAAACGACCTTAATTCTTGGTAGGACTTACTAATCCTACAGAACATTTCCGTCTTCTTTACCTGTACGCACGACACAAACTTTTGTACCACATAGTTGATAACTGGCGTGTCTTTTTTACGACCTGTTGGTAATGTCGTATAGTGTACTATTCCGTAGTCTCCTTCAGTAAAATCCTCTTGAGTCTCTGCGAAACAGAAAGTATAATACTGCCCGCGAATCGTATGATGATTCACTACCAAATGCTCGTAGTGAGCATCCTTTTCTCCCCTTACATAGTATTTCTCGACCCATTCCTTCAACTGTTTCAAGTCGTTCACAAACTGACTCTCTGCATTATCATATTCCGCAGGGTGCATGCAAAGATTACCTCCCTGCATAATGTGTGGATAATCCAGCAGATTTTTATTTTGAAAATGGATAGGTTCCATGCCCATAATTTTGAACGGATAAGTAGGACTAATCTCTACATACCATTCCAAGTCAGCATGTTCTTGATCTGTAACCACGGCAATACGGCCTTTTAAGGAGCCTGCTTCATCAATGATAAAATCTTCAATAAGACTAATACCGTGAATGGAACCTATCAATTCCTTTATTTTATCTGCAGTCATCATATTTTACTATCCGAACCGTTTTGTACTTGTAGGATAAGCAGCACCTGTATCTTTCTCTTTATATCCGCAATATTTTTCGTTTACCTTGAAGTAATAGGGCAAATATAAATCAGGATTACTGTCTATGTTGTTGAGCATGCTTTCCATATCAGATTTAAACGATTGTCTATCGTAGTCCTGCATAGTCCCCACGACATCGTTGTTCGTGTTACCTGGGTCAAAAAGGTGGAAACTACTTTCCGCGATGTGGTCACGTAGATACTCCATCGTGTATTTTAATCTTGACCAAAGACCCATATCACCATTATAACCATCTAAGGCTCTAATTACGGCCAGTTCAATAACGAAAGACTTATATTTCTTATCTTTTTGCTTTTTCCATATTTTAAGCAGACGAATAATTTGACGTTCACTCGACTTACCTTCGATATGCGAAATCTGCTTCTGGATATTCGTTTTCTGGCTTGATCCCTTTTTGAATCCCCAATGGTCTTCATTAAAACATAGGTTCAAATCATGCGAATCAAGATAGTTATCATCGCTTAGTTCTCTACCAGGCACCACATCAAGTTCAACCGGCTTTTCATCTCCCTCTTCAATAGGGAAACTTACACCGATTGAAACCTTTTGCCTACGAATAGTCACACCGGTATTCTTATATTCCTCTGCAAGGAAATCGTGTACGCTATCAAACATCTCCTGTAATGTTCCGAAAGCATTACGCTTGAACGGTTCCACCAAATCAAGGTCGAATTTCACATTAGTGGCAGTATGCTTAGCAAAACTGCCAGAGCCAAACGAAGAATACTTGTCGCAACCATAATGGTCGTGTATTTTGGCCTTAATCTCCTCTCTACGCTTTTTTACTTTATTCACGAAATCCTGCACGTGGCACATTTTGTGTGTATCTAACACTTCTCTTAAATGTTTGTTTTTGTCAAAACTCATATTTTCTATCAATGTATATTTTATAAATTAATTAATAACTCTATCACCTTATGTACCTCCGAGTATGCCTTCAAATCCTCTGGCGATTCCTTGCAGAGTTGGCACAACTTTTCTGAGTTTGATATAGCTCGTTCCAAATCACCATTCTCTGTCAGGTATTTATAGAGGTTGGTACGTATGAAATATCGTTTTGTCTTTTCATATCCTGGCATATATTTCTGCAATTCGGGAAGCAGCTGTTCGTAACTATCGTATCGTCGACAAACCACATTAGGCAAGAAGTGGAGCAAGAACCAAAATTCTGTGCAAGGGTTCGTTTCTACAAACATCACTTTTCCTGCATACTTCCTTGCTGCATATTTCTTCTTTGCCCGCTGATATAATTGCATTTCTGATGGAAACTGAAACAGCCTATCCATATCAAACAGGCATACGATATAATCATACTGCTTGTTAAGATAGGACTCTACCAGTTTCAGAATATGTTTGATATCACTGTGCTGCGGAAAATCCGGAGCAACCTTGAAAGGATAGCGACATGCAATCCTCAGAGAATCGAAATAGAACCATTCCGTTTCTCCCTCGCCTATGATGGCGACACTTTTTGTTACTGTCCGTCCCATATCATTAGTCATTCAGGTTGATATACTGACT
>ERZ827168.3459-NODE-3459-length-16088-cov-9.306805_pt1 | contig 16088 bp, 7 predicted proteins | sample MGYA00519868_ERZ827168 | MGnify/ENA primary metagenome ERZ827168 (study PRJEB31778, sample SAMEA3449271) | human gut metagenome | biome: human gut; feature: human-associated habitat; material: faeces | place: United Kingdom | collected 2010/2012 ...
GTCCCGTAAACGAGTCACAGCCTCTGGCATATTTTCCGCCGGCTGACCACGAAGAAGGTGAAATGGTGCAGTGCACCTATATAAAAATTCCCGAGGTTTCACACACTTACGGATATATAGGCTCAAGACCGTACAACATATTCGGTTTTGAACACGGTGTAAACGAACACGGAGTAATCATAGGAAACGAGGCTGTAACAGGCAGAGAAACACCTGAGCTTAAATGGGGCCTTATAGGAATGGATATTTTAAGACTTGCCCTTGCAAGATCAGACAGCGCCGCAAAGGCTGTTGAGGTTATAGGCGAGCTTCTTGAAACTTACGGAACAGGCGGAGATCCGCTGATCAGACCTCAGTATTTCAATGCCAACTATATTATTGCAGACTACAACGAGGCATATATATTTGAATCCTGCCAGAGAATGTGGGCTGCCAAGAAGATAGAGCATGTAGGTCACATAGGAAATATCTACGCGCTCAGGGATGACTATGACCTTATAGGCAAAAACGTAATCAAAGAGGCTGCGGCTAAGGGCTGGTGCAGAGATGAGGAGAGAATAAACATAGGTGAAACTTTCTCCATTTCAGACTGCGACTATGAGGACGGAGAAGCGTATTTCAGATACATCAGACAGGAAGAACTGATGAAAAACAGAGATCCGTTCACTGTAAAAATGATGATGAACAATCTGCGTGACCATTATGACATGGATTACAGAAAACCGATACAGTATGACATCGCTACTTCAAAGATGCCTACAATATGCTGCCATCCGGGCGGTATGAACGGCTGCGCATCAGCTGCAAGCGTGGTATGCTCACTTGACAAGAATTCGCCTGAACCTTTCAAAATCACATACTGGGGAAGTATGGCTCCGCCTTGTTGTTCGGTATTTACACCTAAATTCAATATCGGCTGGATGCCGGAGCAGCTGGCGGTTGCAGATGCTGTATATAACCCGGACAGCCCTTGGTGGATTTTCAACGAGCTTGAAAGATACATCTCCTTAAGTTACAACGACTTTGCTCCTATGGCGCAGGAAGTATTTCAGCCTATGGAGGACGAGCTGATACAGCAGGTTGAGCAGGCTAAGAGCGAATACGACGGCAACGATGAAAAAGACGAGCGCGATGCTTTCCGGCAAGTGCAAAAAGACTCAGGAAAATCTGAAAAAGCTGATGGCCGACGCGGGCTGCGCGGACGGCGAGGTGGTGAAGGTGAGCCTGCCGCTGGCACCGGGCAGCCGGGACGACGTGGTCTTTGCCGGGCTGAACGGCGTGAGCTTTTACTTTATGCGCGGGACGGTCTGCGAAATGCCGGCGGCGGTGGTGGAAATTCTGAAGAACTGCGGGGAGATGTGATCAGTTGACGCTTTCACAGTTGATCGCGCACGCGCTTCGTCAACTGGACGAGGACGCGGAGGACGTGAGCGAATACGAAGAGAGTTTCAAGGTATACGCGAACATGGGCTATGACATCGCGGTTCGCGAATACCTGAAACCGCGCCGGACGTTCTGCGTCGATGTGGACGAGAAAGGGAACGCGCCTGTTCCGGGCATGCTGGCCACGCGCGTGGTGGAGCTGAGGGACGAATACGGCTACGACGTGGGCTATGACCTCGACCCGGACGGGCGCGGCCTGCACGTCTGGCGGGACGACCTGGCGGGAAAGACGCTGCGCGCTGTGTGCGAAGTGGCGTTTTACCCGATGGAGGACGGGAGCGACGAGCCGCAAATCCCGGAATGTGCGCAGGCATATCTGGCGGACTACATCTGTTATCGGCATCTATCCAACGGCAATCCGGTCAAGCAGAGACAGGCGCAGTTCTATCTGAACAGCTTCCTCCGGGGCATGCAGCGGCTGAGGCCGCAGGGCATGGGCAGTGTGACGCATCGCAAGCACATTTACGATGTTACGGATGCGAGGTATTGCAGGTGAAGGCGTTGGCCGCCTGCGGGGACTCCTTCCGGTCACTGAGGCGGCCACCTCCCTCGGGGAGGGAAAATATCGAATGAAAGAACGAAGGAGGGAGCAAGGGTGAGCATTTCAGACAGCGATTATCAGGGGCGGTTCACAATCCCCACGCCGAAGGGCGTATATCAGGCGGCGGGCGACACGAACATCAACACCGACTACGCCTACCTTGCGCAGAACATCCGCACGGAGCGCGGGCTTTTGGCTTCGAGCTACGGCACGAGCCGCGCGTTTCCGGCGCTGGGCGCGCAGATTGAGACGCTGGCGCGGTTCTATCGGCGCACAAGGCCGGACGACGCGGACGTATACGTTGCGGCGGCGGGCGGCGCGATTTACACCTACACGATGGGCACGGAGGGCTGGGTGAAGCGCTCGGAGGGGTACAAGAGCGACGTGTGGTCTTCCGTCACCTACGAGACGACGGAGGGCGGGGCGACGGTGGATATCCTGATCCTCTCCAACGCGAAGGACGGCATGATCGCGGTATACGGAAGCGACCTTCGGGTGGAAAAGAAGGCGCTGACGATTGGCGACGCATACGCCGAGGTGAAGTTCGCGACGCTGGGACGGCACGCGGAGCGCATCTGGGGAACGGGCGCGGAAGGATACCCGGACAGCATCTTTTATTCGCGGCCATACGACCCGTTCAACTGGACGAATGTTGCTGAAACGCCGGAGCTGGGCGGCGGCGTGATTAACCAGCCGACATGGGACGGCGACAAGTTTATCGCGCTGGAACCCTTCGGCGGGTATCTGCTGGCGGTGAAGGAGCAGACGATCTTCGAAATTCGCGGCACCGACCCGAGCAGCTTCACGATCACGGAGGCCTACGGCACAGATGGCCCCGTCGAAGAGCGGAGCATCTGCACGGACAGGACGAGCATGCTGTACCTGTCGCAGAACGGAATCGGCCTGTACGACGGAAACACGCTGCGGCTGCTCAGCCGGGACGCGCTGTATGAAACGATGCGGATGCGCATGGAGGGGATGGACAGCGCGGCGAGAGCCTGCGTATGCAACCACATCTACTATCTGGCGATGTGCATCAAGGAAAGCGAGAGCGACGTTCTGAGCGAAAACAACACGGTGCTCGAATACGACACGGAGCGCGGGACATTCATGGTTCGAAAGGGCATGCGTGTCAAGGACTTCTTTTCCGTCGGCGGGACGGTGTACTTCACGCAGGCGGACGAGCCGTTTGAAGTGATTCGATACGGCGACCCGGAGAGCGGCGGCTATCTGGGCGCGCCGATGGAATGTCTATGGGAAACGCCGTGGCTCGATCTGGGCAAGGCCTACATGAAGCGCGACTTTGTGCTGCGGTTTACCGCCGACGCGGACGAGAACGACGTGCCGGTTGAAATGACGATCAAGACCGAGCGCAGGGAAAAGACGCGGGTGGTTCTGCTGCAAAGGCAGAGGAAGGACTACCGGGTGAAGATTCAGGTGAGCGGCGTTCGGATGAAGCTGAAAATCAGAAGCCACGCGAAGGCGGCGGGCTGGCGGATTTACGGCGGGGTGCAGGCGGAGTATTCGCTTGACGAGGTTTAACTCCTTCCGGTCGCTGCGGCGACCACCTCCCTCGAGGAGGGAGGTATGGGGATGGTTAAAAGAAGGTATGCGATGAACAAAAGAGGCGTAAAGGCGCAAAGAAGACCTCCCTCTTTGATGGAGGTGTCAGCGAAGCTGACGGAGGGAGTTTATCATGGCATTTAAGCAACCGAGAGTTCCGCAGGAGACGGGCGGGACGCTTGCGGCATACGTTCGAAACCTGACGATGTTCCTGCGCGATTTCTGTATGGCGAGCTGGAACGCGGACAGGCTCAAGGACGCGGAGATCGAGAAGATCAAAAAGCGGTTAGACGCGCTGGAAGGGAAGTGAGAACATGGCGAAAAGAACGACGACGGAGACGTTTCAATCCTCGACGACAAACAGCAGAGAGCACAGTCAGAGCCAGAGCCAAAGCCAGAGCCAGAGCACGACAAAGAAGCTGCTGGACAGCGAATTGATGAACCAGATTCTCGGCGGTTTGGCCGGGAACATGACGGACAAGGAGATTGCGGCGTTTGCGGAAAACCTGCTGCGGCCGCAGCTCAACGCGGGGATTGAGGCCAGCCGACAGAATTTTGAAACGACGAAACTGAGCAAGGAGCAGGAGATCGCGAACCTCGCGGCCAACCTGACGCGCGCCATCGACGAGCAAAACAGCGCCTACCGCCAGAGCAAGGCGAACGTGGAGACGGCGGCGCTGAACCGTGGCATGGGCAGAAGCAGCTACACGCTGCAAACGCTCGCCAATCAGGGCGACGCGCTGGCGAAGGCTGTACGGGAGCTGACGGACGAGAACGCGCGCAAGACCGGGCAGATTCAAGACCAGATCACGCAGGCGGCGCAGCAGAACAGCCAGACGCAGGGACGGCTGAACACGGACTTTGCCAGCCAGTTGGCGGCGAAGGTGCAGGAGCTGAAGGACACGCAGCGCCGGGAGTACAACAGCAACTACCTGACGGCCATTTCCGCCGCGATGGGACAGCAGACGACCGGCACCCAGCAGACGACCGGCACGACCGACACGACGGGCACGACCGACACGGCGAGTCACACGACGAGCACGACGGGTTCAGGAAGTTCGGGGAGCGGCGGAAGCTCCGGCGGCAAGAAGACGACGAGCGGCACGACGGCGGCGGTGAACGTGCGGCAGGTCAACGGGCGATACAGTCCGGGCAACACGAGCAAGATCAGATAAGGAGAAGCACATGGCAAGATGGTTTGACGAGAGAGAAGCGAAGCGTCGGCAGGCCGAACAGGAAGCGGCGAGGGCGCACGAGGCGGCACAGGAGAGCCTGCGCCCGGCCAGCGAGCAGAAGGTGAAGACCGCGCCGCTTGTGGTCAATCTGGACAAGCAGACCAACCAGAGCGCGGCGCGCGTGGCGAGCCGGATTCCGGACGAGACGGAACGCGACGGCTTTCTGAACGAATACATCGCCCATGTGAAGAAGCAGAAAAGCCCGAACTACCAGAAGTACGCGCCGTCGATTGGCACGATGCGCGAGATGACGGATGCGACGGTCACGGGCGGCGTATACGCCGACACGCGGGCGAAAAACGAAAAGCAGCGGCTCAAGGAGATTGAGACGCAGAAGGCCGGAAAGACGGCCATGCTGGAGCTGGCCGAAATGCCCCTGATGGGCTTTGACGGGCAGAGCATCAACGCCAATACGGCGGACGCGGCGACGGTGATTCGCGGCATCAACGCCATTGCGGACGACACGCTTCGCGCGCGGGCGGCAAAGGCGTTTAAGACGCTGACGCAGACCGAGGGCAGCCGATTCTACGGCGAAAATGCGGACGGCGTGGGCACATTTCTTGAAAGCGCGAACCTGACCCGTGACGAATACAGGGACGCGACAGAGGACTACGCGAGCCGATTCTACGGCGACGGAAAGCACGACAAGGAAGACGCGGCGGCCTACCTCAAGGCGCGGCAGGAGATCGAGGAAAGCGCATACTCCGACTATGCGAAAAGCCAGCTGACGGCGGCGCTTGACAAGGCCTACACGGGCATCACCGGCGGGGAAACGCCTTCCGAAAGCGCAGAAGGCGCATCCGCCGAGGCGGAAGACGAAGCGCGCGCGACCGAGGAAGACCGGAAGAAAGAGAAGAAGCCGGGATTTTGGAGCGGCCTGACCGGGAAAGTGCCCGAGCAGGAGGAACAGGAAAAGGCCGAAAATCCCGCGCAGGCGAAGGCACAGAGCCGGATTGTTTCCCAAACGATGACGGCATCGACCGCGCCGGGCTTCCCGACGGCGGGCAAGGCGAACGGCAAAGCGCCGGAGGTGCAAGGCCCCGTTCAGATGACCCCGGAAGAGCGGATCGTCGCGCAGGGCGGGATGAGCTTTGCGGAATGGATGGCAACTCCTTCCGTCAGCTCCGCTGACACCTCCCTCGAAGAGGGAGGCAGGGAGCGCACGGATGAAACAGGCGCGGAAATTCGCATGCACGAGGCGCAGACCGTCGGCGAGGCGGCGGACGCGCTGCTCAAGGGACGGTATGACCAGATCGAGGGCGCGGGCAAGGATGAACTGGATCGCATGCTGGCAGAGAGCGGGAACGCGCGGCGAATGATCGGCACGCTGACGGAAGCGGACAGCCAGCGCATTATCGTCGGAAACGACATGGCCGACGCGGTGACCTACGGGAACATCGCGGCGCAGGGGCAGACGGTCAAGACGCTGTACGACGTGATGAAGAGCGATTCCTTCCCGGACGAGCTGCGGGGCGACGTGATGGCGCAGATGGTCGTATGGGCGGCGCAGGCCGAGGCGATGGAGCAGACGGGGACGCTGGGCGGCGACGCGGAGCTGCCGCTGATGGAGCGCCTGCTCACCACGGACGAACACGCGATGGACGAGCTGGCAAGCATCTACGCGGCCAGAGACGAGCTGCTATTCGACAAGGCCGACATGCGCAGGGCGCAGGAGGAGGCGAGCGCGCAGGCGCTCAGCGACGCGCGCACGGCGGCGCTCAAGGGAACGGCCAGCGAGGAACAGCTCGCGCTGGTGCGCCAAAACGCGCAGGCAGGGCAGGACGAGCTGAACGCGGACATGGGCTACGTCGGGCGGCTGGCGGCGGTGGACGACTATTTCAGGCCGGGCGCGGGCAAAAATGCGGTCAGTCCGTTTGATTCAAGCAGCGTGAAGCTGAACCTCGACGCGCAGGGCGTAATCGACACGGGCGACTATCAGGCGCAGCTCAGGGAACAGATGGACGCGCTGCTCGAAGAGGACACGCAGACGGCGCTTGCGCTGGGGCTGACGCTGGACGAATACTACGCCAAGACGGGCGGCGTGGACATGAACGCGCTTTGCGAGCGCGCGGCCAGCCGCATCAGTCAGCAGGGCGCGGCGATCACCGATGAGGAAATGGCGGCGCTGGACGTTCCCTTCGGTCAGGGCGTGGGCGCGAGCTACACGGTCGGCGCGGGCATCCGCGCGGGCGGCGAACAATGGTATCTGGATTTCAAGGACAGCCTGTACACGGGCTATTCTCAGGGCATGGTGCTCGTCAACGCGGCGCGCATCCAGAACCGATACCAGAACGAATACGGCGCATACGGCCGGACGCAGTACCGCAAGGACATTGAAAGCGCGCTCGCCAGCGGGACGCTCGACGAGAATTACGCCAATGCGCTGAGAAAGGCGCTGGCAAGCGCGGCGGACGTATACCAGCTCGGCATTGACCCGATGGATTTTGAGGGGGATTTCCTCAAGAACAGCGCGGAGGTGCGCCGGGACATCGCGACGATGGAAGGATTCATGCGCACGAACGCGACGGAGGATGAATTCAAGTGGTTCGGGCGCGTGAAGGGCATGACCTACAACGCGGTTTCGGCCGGTGTGGCGGCGGGAACGACGCTGGCGACGGGCAGCAGCCTGCTCGGCTTTAACACGGGGTACAGCGTCGTCGGGTTCAAGAACAACTTTGACGAGTATCTGCAAAAGGGGTACAGCATTGATTCCGCCCGATATCTGGGCGCGGTGAACACGGGGCTTGACTGCGCGGCGAACTTCGGCACGTTCGAGGGCGTATTGGGCAGGATGACGGGCATGAGCGCGCTGACGGAAGCCGCGAGAAGCCGGATCATCCGCAACCCGGCGGGCGCTTGCAGAGGCCTTGCGGCGATTCGAACGTTTGGCGAGGCGTTTAGCAAGGCGTTTGCCCTAAACGAATTTGACGAAGTGGTTCACGACGAATTCTTTGAAGGACTGTCGGCAAACTGGACGGACAACGCGCTGGGCGAAATCTTCCGCAAGGTGGACGCGGGCGAGGACATCACGTTCACGGACGGCCTGAATATGGCGCTGAACTTGCTGAATCCCAAGAACCTTGACGTGAAGGGCGCGGCGGAGGGCGTTGTCAGCGGCGCGGTGGAGAACGCCATCGGCGCGGTGCTGTTCTCCCTGTCCGGCGCGGCGGGAAGCGGCGTGGGCACGCTGCGCGGCGTGAAGGCGGCGCAAGACCTGATGAACGGCAAGCGGACGGACGTGGAGAACGTCATCATGGACGTGACAAAGACGCTGGGCGACGAGCAGGCCTGCGCGCTGCTCAACGACTATGCGCGACAGCAGAAGGAAAGCAAGGCCGTTGCCGAGGAAATCATCAGCGGGCAGGACGAGCGCGGCAGCGCGGCGCACGCGGCAAAGGCCAAGCAGCAGGCCGACGAGGCGCGCGCACAGGCGGAAGCGGCGCAGACGGCGGCGGACAACAGCCGGGCGCAGTTCGCGGAAGCGAGCGACGCGGTGATGAACGGCGACCTGACGCGGCAGAAGGAAATGACCGAAGCGCGCGTGCGCATGGGCGAAAACCAGAAAACCGCGAACGAGCAGGGCGCGGTCGCCGCGCGCAGAACGGACGAAATGCAGCAGGCGGCGGCACAGCGGCTGGCAGAGGCGAGACAGGCGGGCAGAAAGGCCGTCGTCGCGGAGGACGCGGCGGCGCGGGAAGCCATGCTTGACGACCGGGAAGCGCGGATGCAGGCCATTGACAACGAGATTGCGCAGCTCGACGCGCAGCAGCAGGCGGCGGAAGAAGAATTCTACGCGGCGACGCAGAGCTATACGGAAGCGGAAGCCATGGGAATGGACGAGGAAACGCTTGGCCAGCTCGACGCGCGGATGAACGAGATCGGCGCGCGGCTGATGACGCTTTACGACCGCCGGGAAGCGCTGCAAAACCCGGAGGCTTACGAGGCGCGCCGGAAGGCGGAGACTGAAATCGCCGAGCGGGAGCAGCAGGCGCAGGAAGAATACCAAAGGCAGACCGAGCGGGAGCAGACACAGAGCGAGATGGACGAGATCGCCCCGGTGGTCAGGGACATTCGAAAAAAGCGCATCTGGCTGAACGAACAGCAGATTGCCGAGGTGCTGCACACGACGGGACTGCGGACAATCGCGCAGGTGAACCGCCAATACGGCACACAGTTCCGCGTCAACCGCAAGAGCGCGGACGTTGACCTTGACAGCGGCTTTTTCCGCGAACTGGCGGCGCAAATCCCTGGACGGATGGACGAGGCGAGCGCGCACCCGGAGACGGAAATTCTGAATCTGCTGGACAGGAGCGGCGAGCTGAAAGGCAAGCTGGGCGGGATGGAGGCCAGCATCGGCGCAGTCGGCGCGGAAGACTATCTGAACGCCGATGTTTCGCGCGGCAACCTTGACCCGGTGACGCAGAAACTCGCCAGCAGCCTGAAACAGAAGACGGGGCTTGAGCTGATCGTCATGCCGCTGGCAGACAAGGTTCGCGGCTTCTACGACCGAGAGAACGGGCGGCTGATTCTCTCAAGCCGAATCGGCGCGGGCGAACAGATGCGACAGGTGGTCATGCACGAGCTGACGCACTACATCGAGAGCACGAAGAACTATGCGGCCTACGAAAAGGCGGCGCTGGAAGCGGCCTATCGCGGCGATACAGAGGCGATGGACAGAGACGCGGCGGAAATCCGCAAGACCTATGAGGACGCGGGTCTCCCCTGCGACGTGAACAAGGAGCTGGCCGCCGCGGCGACGGAAAAGCTGATGGCTTCCCTTGGCGCATGGGGCAGGACGGGCAGCGAGACGCTGGTATATGACCTGCTGGGCGCGAAGCAGTCCTTCCCGATTCGGGTCTACAACAAGCTGACACAGTTTTTAGCCAGACGCAAAGCCCAAAAGGCAGGCGGCGCGGCGGCAGAAAACTACAAGGCGCTGGTCAGGGCGCGGGATGCGCTCAGGCAGGCCATTCTTGAAGCCGGAACGTGGAAAAAGGGCATGGGCGGCGAGGACGCGACCATCGAGCTGTTCGGAAAGACCGCGCCCGTAGAGCGGGAGGTCACGCGCGGACAACAGACGGAGATGGAATATGCCATCAGACGGGATGAAAAGGGAAAGCCCGTCGTTTCGGTTGAAGAGGACATTCTTGCGGGCGTTCCTCAAAAGGACTGGGCAAGAACCGTCAAGCAGGCGCTGAAAGAAAAATTCCCGAACGGCGTAACCGTCGGGAGCAATCAGATTCAGATCACCGGCAAATCTCGAAATGAAATCACCAATTCGAAAGATACGATGTGGCTTAAACGCAATCAATCAGACGTATATGCCGACAAGATGCGCGCGGCAAATAACGCGGACGAGATTTTGCAGGCATCGACCGATTACGTTAGCGAAAAACCTGCGCACGAACGGACGGATAATATCGTGGACTTTGGACGTGGGAAGGTTCAGCTTGAGGTTGGCGGCCAGATGTATGACGCGGATGTAGTCGTTGGGACGAAGAAAGACGGTTCGATGCTGCTCTATGATTTTGTCGGAATGACAAAAAAAGAGATGCAGCGTACCGCCGGACGTCAAAGCGCCCCACACGATAGCCGTGCTGCATCTCTTTCTAACACTAGTGTAACACAAAATGACACCAGCGTCAATCCCTATGATATGCCAAACGACGTGGAATATGCCGTCGCCCCGCGCCAATTCGGCAACCAGACGGCGCAGGAGCTCGACGTGCTGACCGACAGCGTGAAGGAATTCCTTCGCGGAGACCAGTACGAGACCGTGACCAACCGGGAGCAGGTGCAGCGGGCGAACGACGATATCAACGCGCGCGGCATTGACGCGGTGGTAAACGACCTGCTGGCGCGGGACAGATGGACGGCAGACGACCACGCGGCGGCGGCGGTGGCCTGCATCCGGGCGCAGAACGAAGGGCTGATGACGACGGCCTATGTGATCGCGAAGGCCTATGACGAGCAGGGCACAAATGCCGGTCAGGCGCTGCAGGCCAGACAGATCATCGGAAAGCTGACTGCGGAGGGCGCGCTGGTGGAAGCGGCGAAGAAAGCCGACCACGCCAACGCGAAAAAGGGACTGGTGGACGGCGATATCCCCGTCGGCAGCCAAGCGCCGGTGAAGGGATGGCGCGACAGACAGCAGAGAAGCAAGGAAGGCGACGAAAGGGAACAGAACGTCAGCCAGACGGGCGAGTTCGACCCGGACAACCCGTTCAACAAGGGCAGGACTTCCGTTTTGCCGCAGGAGGCTGTGACGGGCGCGAGCGGCGCGGCGGGCGACGCGGTGCAGGGCAGCTTCATTGAAAGACCGCTGCCGCCGGTGCTCGAAAAGGTCTATACGGCGGCGGAGCTGATTCAGCGGCAGATTGACAAGCTGCCTTCCGACGTGAGTGATGACAACCCGTGGAACATGCCGCTTGAAAGCTGGAAGACGGAACTCATCGACCAATACGGCCTTAACGGGACAAAGCTGGTCGGCGACACATACAGCTATGCGACCGTGAAGGAACGCATGCTGGCGGCCATTCTGGCAACGGACAACAATGTGCGCGGCGACGGGCTTTTGACGCTCTGCCAGCAGCTCGAAGCGATGAAACAGGGGCTTGCGGTGGTGACGGAAGCCGACCTGAACTACATCGCGGGGCAGATGAGCACATTCCTCTATGCCGAAGGCGCAGACCTTGAGGGCATGCCGGTGACGACGGAGGGCAAAACGGCGCTGCAGCGCGTCTATAACGCGCAGGCCAACGTCGTACAGGACAGCATGATGGGAAAGGTCAATGCCCTTGGATATACCAACATGCTATCCGGAACGAAGACGTGGGTCAAGAACATTTCCAGCAACATTCTCATTCGCCCGCTGGAGCTGGCGAGCGAGAAGATCGGCGGCGCGATTGAAAGAAAATATATCACCAAGCGGACGGGCAACCGAACGACGGACGCGCCGAACCGCGCGGAGCGGGCGGCAGGCCGGGAAGCGTTTGACGGCGAGATCGGACAGACGATGGTGGACTATTTCGTGACGCATGTGGACACCGGCCACGGAAGCGGCTTTGACCTGAACCACAACAACCGCACCTTCAACAACGAATGGCTGCAAGCCTACAAGAACATCGTGGATTTTGCCATGCAGGCGGGCGACCGTCCGTTCTGGGAGCAATGCTACACGGAAGAGCTGGCCGTCATCAAGCGTCTGGGAACGAAAATCCCCGATACGCAGCGCGTAGACGGACGCGAGGTCAAAGTCCTGCGCGACATGACGCTTGAGGAAATGAAGACGGAAGCGGCGGTTCGCGCGACGGAGCGCGTTTTTCAGGAGGACAACAACATCGTCAGCGCCATCAACGGCGCGCGGCAGGAAAGCCCGATGATCGACCTTATGATTACGAGCATAATGCCCTTCCTCAAAACGCCGACAAACGTCGCAAGCCGCATGATGCAGTACAGCCCCATCGGACTGGCGCGGGCAATCATCCAATACGGCCTATGGGACGGCAAGCGCAACGGCGGCGCGAACTTCGACCAGCGAAAGTTTGTGATGAACCTCGGGCGCGGCCTGACGGGAACCGGCGTGGCCGTCGTCGGCGCGCTGCTGGCCAGCCTCGGCGCGATTCAGCCCGGACGCGAGGACGAGGAAGACAAAAAGCTGGGCGTAATCCGCAAGGCGCAGGGCAGGAGTTACAGCACATATTTCAAGCTGGGCGACTGGGAAATCCCGCTTGACTTTGCGCAGCCTTCGAGCGGGCCCCTGTACATCGGCGCGAAGATCGCATGGGCGATTGAAGAGATGGGCGGCGACGTGAACGCTCCGGCGCTGATCGGAACGGTGCTCTACGGTTCGGCGCTGGAAACGGGCAACCAGTTGTTTGACAACTCGTTCCTTTCCGGGTTCAGCGCGCTGTTCAGCGGCTACAACGACGCGGCAGGCATCGCGAGCAACATTGCAGAGAACATCGCGGAGAATCAGGCGAGCCGCCTGACCCCTTCGGCGATTCGCGCGCTGGCCAAGGTGACAGACCCCTATGTGCGGGACGTGTACAGCCAAAACGCGGTGAAGCAATTCCTCAACCGTCAAATCGTTCAGAACTGGCCACTTCTGCGGCAGACGCTGCCGGTCAAGACGGACATCACGGGCGACGCGACGCTGCAAAACGGCTATTACAACTGGGGACAGGAGAACCAAAACGCGGCGCTGCATTTCCTCAACGCTTTTGCGACCCCGTGGACGACGCTGGGCGAAAAGAACGACGCGGCGCTTGACACGCTGATCGACCTGAGCCATCGGACAGGGGAAACGAGCTTCCTGCCGGGGGAGATGGTCAGTGCGAGCAAGTACGAGGTGAGCGTCACAAAGACGCTGGCCAAGGAACTCAAGGTGGGCAAGGTCGGGTTTAACCAGTACGAGGGTTTCAAAATCCGCCTGACGGACGAGGAAAAGCGCTGGGCGAACAGCACCTACGCGGACACGCTGTTCAACGGAAGCGGCAGGGACGTGATCGGCCTGCGCGCGATGATGAGCGGAAACAGATGGGAACGAATGAGCGACGAAGAAAGGATAGAAGCGGTTCGGGACATGCAGAAAACGGCGAAAAAGCAGGTGCTGACCGAGCTGGTCAGGCGAAAGAAGGAGGCGGGCGAAATCAGATGATCGAGGCCAATTTTGAATCCAGAACGCACAAGAACGCGGCCATTGCCGGGGTTTACCAGTACGACACGGGGCAGCGGCTCAGGATGCGCGGGCTGCCGACCCCGGACGAGCTGGCCGAAATGGACGACTTCCTCGCGGGGGACGTGGTGACGGTGCAGGCGCAATACGGCTACGCGGGGGACAGCCAGACGGAAACGCGCATCGCGTCCTTTGACGCGGAAACGGGCTGCTGGATGGCGGATATCCCGGACGTGTATCTGAAAAGAAGCGGCGCGGTGAAGGTATTCGTCTATGTGAGCTACGGCGCGACGGCGGATGAGACGCGCGCGAAAACCTGTTACGAGGGGAGTTTCACGCCCATCAGCCGCCCCGCGCCGAGCACACAGGTCACGCCCAGCCAGAGCAACGCATGGGACGCGCTGGTGACGGAAATCAACCTGACGCTCTCGAAGATGAACACGGCGATTTCCGAGGCGAACGCGGCGGCGGAGGGCGCAAAGACGCAGGCGGAAGCGGCGCAGAAGGCCGGAACGGAAGCGAGCACGGCGGCGCTGTCGGCGAACACGCAGGCGCAGCGGCTTGCGAACATGAACATTCAGGCGCAGACGCGGGAATACGGCAGCGGAAGCACGGCGCAGATGGCCGACATCGACGGGAAGCTCGTGCTGACGCTGGGCGTTGAGCGCGGACAGCCGGGTGCGAAGGGGGACAAGGGCGACCCGGGCGACAAAGGCGACCCGGGACCCGTCGGCGCTCGGTTCCAGCTTTCGAACGGGATTCTGTACATTACAACGACGTGAGGTGAACCATGGCGATTACGACGAGCAAGGGAAGCTATCAGGACTACGCCTACACGGGCGGGATGCAGAGCGTCACCATTCCGCATGACGGCATTTACAAATTCGAGGTTTGGGGCGCGGGCGGGTCGAACTCGGCGCTGCATGGCAGCGGCAACTATGGAAACAACTACAACACCAATGGAAAAGGCGGGTACAGCGTGGGCTACAAGCTCTGCAAGAAGGGCGAGGTCTACTACATCTGCGTGGGCGGATGCAGCAATCCCTATAACGGCGGCGGAAGAGGAAACGCCGGTTGGGGCGGCGGCGCGACGCACATCGCCACGAAGACGGGCGAGCTGAAAAACCTGTCCGGCAACAAGGCGGCGGTGCTGCTTGTCGCGGGCGGCGGAGGCGGCACAGGGCAGGCCAACGGCGAGGGCGGCAAGGGCGGCGGCTGGTACGGCGGCGGCTATGGCGGAACACAGACTGGACCCGGTTCAGGCGGAATCAATAAAGGGTCTTTCGGACAAGGTGGACAAGGCGACTGGTATTGGGCGGATGGCGGCCTAGAAACTGGTGCTGGCGGCGGCGGAGGCGGCGGCTGGTACGGCGGAAATGGCGGCAACAGGTATATGGGCGGCGGCGCAGGCGGAGGCGGCGGAAGCGGCTACATCGGCGGGCTGCCCAGCTTCACCGGCGCGGGCGGTACGGTATACAGCCCATCCACAACGGCGGGCGGCGGAAACGCCGTCAACGCGGACGGTTCGGCGCGGGTGACATTCCTGCGCAAGAACGACGTGCCGGTGATCTTCAACGGTGAGCAAGTGGAGGACGTGGTGCTCAACGGCGTGAAGCTGACGGGGATGATGGTTGATGGAATCAGGCTATACATGAAGAAAAGGAGGGAAAAGCGATGTTTCGCGTAAGCGGAAACCAGATTTCGATTACGGCGGGCGACACGGCGCTGATGGCGATTTGCCCGGACGAAACCGGGTATGTGCCGACGGCAAACGACCGGGCGATTTTCACCGTCAGGGAGAGACCGGAACGGCGCGCGCTGATTGAAAAGACGATTGCGCCGGAAGCGGACGGGCGGTTTGTCGTCTGCTTTGAAAGTGAGGACACGGCGAGGCTGAAACCGCGCGAATATGTCTGGGATGTGCGGCTGGCGATTCAGGCCAACGTGGACGAAAACGGCGAGGTGACGGACGCAGAGCAGATCATCACGCCCTGTCCGCCGGGAATCCTATTCGTCATGGCGGCGATTGGCGAGCTATCGGGCGCGGCAAACAACGGGTTCGGTCAGCCGGTCAACCAGACGCTGAGGATTCGGTTTGAGAAGCTGATGCAGGGTCCACGCGGCGAGCCGGGGCGCGACGGCGCGAAGGGCGAAAAAGGCGACCCCGGCGCGAAGGGGGACAAGGGCGACCCGGGCGCACCGGGCGCGCGAGGCGAGAAAGGCGAAAAGGGCGAACCTGGAAGGGATGGAAGCCCGGGCGCGACGGGCGCAACGCCAAGGTTTACCGTCACGGCCGTGACGGGCGAGGCCGGGACGGCGGCGAGCGTTACGCAGAGCGGCACGGCGGAAAACCCGATGGTGGAATTTACGATTCCGCAGGGGATGAAGGGCGACACGGGCGAGAAAGGCGAAAAGGGCGACCCGGGAAAAGACGCGCCGCAGGAAGTCGTGCGGTATACGGCGCAGACGCTTGATGATGCGCAAAAGGCGCAGGCGAGGGAGAATATCGGGGCGGCGGATGAGACGACGGTTAGTTCGCTAAAGAACGATGTTGACGCTAAAATCAATCAATCCGACGCGCTGACATTAGAAGAGATTATGGCGAGCACGGACTTGTCTAAAAAAGTCG
>ERZ827168.3465-NODE-3465-length-16081-cov-4.650505_pt1 | contig 16081 bp, 14 predicted proteins | sample MGYA00519868_ERZ827168 | MGnify/ENA primary metagenome ERZ827168 (study PRJEB31778, sample SAMEA3449271) | human gut metagenome | biome: human gut; feature: human-associated habitat; material: faeces | place: United Kingdom | collected 2010/2012 ...
ATAATGCTAAGTGTAATTAATTTTTTTATTAAAGGTATCCCGCTTGAACTCAAACTTTAGCACCTAACAAAGTTAATAACAATAACTTTTGGATTGAATGAGCTTTTTCTATACATTATAACCATTACCAAATATAACATATTAGAAAAGTGAACTAAGGGTATACCTGTTCACTAATAGCCATATCTATTAGTATGTTCACCAATTAATTTAATTATAACTGATATTTTATTTTTTGTCAATAGAATAGTTAAAAAATTTTAGAAAAATAATTTAATTCATAGATAATGGCTGTAACTTGTTAGAGAGTTATAGCAATATTTTATTTTTAAGAAAAAAATAATAATATGCACTTAAAAATGCATAATATCCCCTTTTTAGTCCTATATATGGGAAATAATATTGACATATCTAAAAAAAATGATTATAATAAAAAGTGAGAGTATTCCAGTTTCACCTCCTGAAATACTCTCTGTTAAAATACAATAATTCTTTAACTAACGACAGTGCAAAAGAATACACTAAAATTGTATTTAACTATAATTCTATAGTTATTAGTATAACATAAAACTATAGATATGTCAATACCCGTGGATTAAAAAAAATTTACGGGTATTATTGTTAGTTATACCCATAAAATTCCAAATAACATAAATACTATATATGAAAGGAGTGGTTTTTATGAATACTCAATATGAGGCATTCAAAAAAGACACAAATTACACCAAAGAGGTGTGCAAAGAGGGGTTTCCTGTTATTCTTGATAGGTATACCCAAAAATCTAAGAGTGGCAATCTTATTTGTAACTTTTGTGGCTCTGGCACTGGAAAACATCATACAGGTGCTATGAAGTACTACGATGACACTAAGACTGTTAAATGTCACAAGTGTGGTTACTATGGAGATGTTTTCTCTTACTGGGCAGATGTTCACAAGCTCGACATTAAAAAGGACTTTAAACAAGTCTTAAATGGTGTATGTAGTGACTTGGGGATATCTATACCAAACTATGATAACACTACCTACAACTATCAACAAACAAAGGAAAGAAAGGTGGATAATATGCAAAATCCAAAGATGACACTATCAACTAACTATGAGCAACTAAAACTCGAAACTATTCATAATGACATAATCGAGGCTCAAAAAAATGCCAATATGTTTGACTATCTACTGGTATCCAGAGGTATTACTCAAAGCGTTCAAGAACGTTTTGGCGTTGGATATATCCCAAACTGGTCAACTGTTGATACCAGAATCAATGCAAACTTCGATGAAAGTCTAATTCCCCCATATAAGAAAAGTCCAAGATTAATAATCAAAACTAGTGAATATTCTTACTTAGCAAGAGATATTAGACCTAATCACGTACTTAATGATAGTGCAAAAGAATACACTAAAATCAAGATGGGACAAGTTCATATGCTTAACATAGAAAGTTTAAAGAATGGTACTCCTATCTTCTTAACAGAAGGTGAACTCACGATGATGAGTGCAATAACTGTTGGCTTTGAGGCTATCTCTTCTGGAAGTGTTTCCATGGTAAGTAGATTCCTTGAAGAAAAGTACTATGAAATCGTTGGAAAAGGCTCTAAATATGAAAGACCTGTTTTAATCCTTGCATTTGATAATGATAAGGCTGGAATGGACGCTACATCAAAAGCTATGGCTATATGCAAAAAGAAAAATATTCCTGCTATTAAGCTATCTAAAAAGTTCTATGATAAGCAATCCTACAACGACCTTAATGATATCTTAATGGATAATCCAGAGATACTAAGAAGTAAACTTGAAAAAGAGTTTAATAGAGCTAACAACTTCAACTATAATCATATTAGTGAGGTTATCGACAAGGAAGAAGTTCGTAAGGATTTACCTTCATTCGTTAAAGCCAAGTACAATCAACTAACTGGACAGTATAGCTATTCAATTAGTCCAAGCGAATTAGCTCAACACATCTTAGAACATGAAACTTTCAAGTTTGAACTCCAAGACAATGACGATACTGTTATCAAGTATATATATGACAAACAAAAAGGAATATATAGACAAATCTTCGATACTGAAATAAACATAATCGTCAAAGACTATATCGACCAATACGATTATACCTTATGTTCTAAACGTGTAATTCAAGAAACAACGTACATCTTAAACAGCACAAGAGGTAACTACACAAGAGAAAAATTCAACGCTAATGAGAACATAGTTTGTTTCCAAGATGGTGTGTACAACATCATGACCGAAGAATTTGAGGAAAACTCTCCTGAAAACTTATGCACTGTTCAACTCAATGCTAAATTTCAAGGACAATCCTTAAAAACACCAACTTATGATAAGTTCAGTGCTACCCTATGTAATGGCGACAAAGACCGTGAAAAGTTACTATTAGAAAATATCGGTTTAGCTGTTTCTAATGTATATGGATATCACTTCAAAAAAGCCTTTATGATGGTTGGTAGTGGTGATACTGGTAAAAGTACTATCAGAAACGTAGTAGATGATATCTTAGGTTTAGAAAACGTGTGTGCAAGTTCCATGTGTGACTTAGAACGTCGCTTTGGATTATCAGCAGTATTCAACAAACGTTTAGTTGGTAGTGCCGAAATGAACGCTAATAGTGGTGGCGAAATGAACATATTTAAATCTTTAACAGGTTCAGACGCTTTACCACTTGAAATGAAAAATAAAGGTTGTTTTAGTTATCACTTCAAAGGTATGCTTTGGTTCTGTTGTAATCATTTACCAGAGGTTTCAAGTAAGCATCAAGAGGAACTTTATAATCGTCTGATTATCTTCCCTTGTACTAACGTTGTGCCAAAGAATCAGCAAGACCCAAGGCTAAAAGAAAAGTTATTCGCAGAACGCACTGGTATCATAATTAAGGCACTTAAAGCGTTAAAAGAGGCAATCAAAAGAGATTACAAGTTCACGATACCTAACGAGTGCATTAAAGCTAAGGACGAATATATGACTGAAAACAATCCATTAGCTTTATTTATGAAAGAATGTACTACTGAAAGACCTGATAAGAATGCTATCCAAGACAATTGTACCACTAAAAAACTATATGATGTGTTTAAGGCTTGGTGCAATACCTACGGATTTTTCGCTATGAACATAATCCAGTTTAGAAAGTTATTAACGAACTATCTAAATATCGATAACATTAAAGATGTGATTAAACGTACTGCTCAAAATACTTACTATACTTTTACTTTGAATAATCGCACAAAACAAGATTTCGTTCAAGTCTATGGCGTGGATAATATACTCCCTGAAAGAATATTAGCATAGTATGATAATCGGTAATTTAATATAGAGGCTACTCAAAAAGTAACTATGTGAAAATTTCCAAAATTTTCAAAAAATTTAAAGTTACTTTATGGGTGGGGAGTTTTTTTGTCTTTTTTGGATTTACATATTTTGGTACTATACTTAACTTTTTTGATTGCTAAAAAAATATATAGACTATTGCACCTCAATTTATGGCAATAAATTGAGGTTTATTTGTTCGCTATCTTTATAAAAAGTCAAAATATCCCATGTATTTCTAATTTGGTGTGTATAGTATATTTATTCTATTTAGAAAAAATTCAAGTCTTTTCTTTTTTTAGGGGGTATTTAGAAAAAAGAAAGAAATTCTTATAATAGGTTCAAAAGGTTATCCACAAGTGCAAGTGAATAAATGACCTTTTAAAGACTACTTCATATTGCTAAGATACGCTTATAAGGACATATCGTATCCTTTATTTCTATTTTTAGTGGGCGGATTTAATTCTTCAATAATGCTCTGGAGATTATCACAAATTTCAACAGTAGAATTTATTTGCTCTGTTAGACTTTCCTTATTATTATAGTTCAAAAAGCGTGTGGAATAGTTTTCAATAGCTGTAAGGAGTGTATCAGCCTTTTTGGTGAGTTCTATATTATACCCAAAGTTTCTATCATATTTGAGCATATTTAACGCCTGAACCACTTCCATGATAATATAATAAGCATCTTCTAACTTGTTATTTAGAGTGTCCATGGTGTCCTTATTGGTGGATATAGTGTTCTCTAAATCTGAAATTTGCTTTTTATACTCACGACAGGCTATTTCAAAAGTCTTATTTATGAAATTTAGTTGAACTTGCTTATTATAAAGGTCTTGATATTTGGATTTCATTTGTTCGGCTTCGGTGATTTTCTTATTCAAAATCTTCTGTTGTTGCTTAATATTTTCCTCTTGTCGTTTGAGTTGAATCTCTTTATTATCCATATTGAGCATTTTATCACGATTGGCAACATATTTATTGTATCCACTTTTTAGTCTTTTGAATTCCTCATCATTTAGAGTATGTACAGTCGATTTTTTAAATATTCCAACTTGTTTTGTTTCTCCAATATCGGAAACTTTTTTTAGTTTGTCATTTAGTTTTTGTAGTGGTTGGAGTTCTGTTTTAGCAGAATTTAAAGCATCAGTGGTTTGTTTTAGTTCTTGTGTAACCAGAGCTTGTTCCTTTTGAAGACTATCAATAGTGGATTTGTATTCCTTGTATTCATCGACAGTAAAACTGTATCCTCTGGATTTCTTAGGCTCTGATATTGCTAATCCATGACTTTTACAAATATCTTCTAAAACTTTTCTTTCGTTGAGTCGCCATTGATGAATACTATCTTTAGCATGGTCGAAACCCATTTCTCTAAGTGCTTGTGATATACTGTTTTGAGTATCTACGCCACGCTTATAGTGTCCTATTGGTATATAATCGATGTGTAAGTGTGGAGTAGCTTCATCAAGATGAATTACCGCATTGAACACATACAAGTTGGGATTGCGTTCTTGAAAGGTCATCATATAATCAAAAAGACAGTCTGTAGCAACGCTACCATCAACAGAGCCGACTCCAGTATCGTCCATAGTTCCAATTTGAACTAAATCCTCATAGAAACTTTTTCTTTTATCAGAAGAAGTCACCACTGTATTACAAGGCTTGTGTTTGAAAGTGTATTCAAAGTAGCTTTCTTTGATTTTTCTATCGTTTCTCTTTTGTTTGGCATTATATCGCTTGATGGCTTCACCAAAGCACTTTTCATAGGCTTGTTCGATAGGTTCTTGGATAAAAATTATATTGTCTTGAGTTCGAGTACTATCTACGTTTTTTGGTTTGAATACTCTATTATTGTGCGATAAACTTCCTTTACCTTGGCAATGTGATATAGATTTTGGGTTCATTTTAAATACCTCCAAAGTATTTCTTAGATTGTGTTTTTTTTAGGTTTAGAATAATCTGTAAGAGTGATTTATTTTTTTTACTATACCACAGTTCTGTTACTCTTGTCAAGAGTAACTCCATGTTACCTATGACATTCCACTGCGTTCCATATCATAGGTAAATGGAGCTCTCCGAGGGGCAGACAGTTCCTTCTGCACTCCCTTTTTTTCTACTATAAGTTTAATTCAATAAAACTGGATTGGAAATGTTAAGAAAGATTACTTAAAATTGTAATTGCTATTTTATAGTATTAAAATATTAATCTTCTATTGAATATAAAATTATTTTATGGTACAATTTATTTTGAGGTGAAAAATTATGATAAAAATTGCTATTTGTGATGATGAACAACCTATGGTAGATGCTCTAAAAAAACGTTTCGATGATTTTTTCAAAAATGATAATATGGAATATGAAATAAGTTTGTATACTAATGGAAATCAATTGTTAGAAGATAATAACAAAAATCCATATGACGTGCTATTTCTTGATATAGATATGCCTCAAATTGACGGAATTAAAGTTGCTGAAAATATTAGAAGTGTTAATTCTAACATGATAATAATATTTGTTACTAATAAGGAAAATTTAGTATTTCAATCCATAAAGTATTCTCCATTTAGATTTATTAGAAAAGATAATTTAAATGAGGATATTCAGGAGCTATTCTTTGCCTTAAAAGAAAAAATTATTCTTGATAATATACAATATGAAGTTGTTGTAGATGGAAAGATAAAGTTTTTGAATGTTTCTAAAATAGTATATTTTGAAAGTTTTAGGCATAATATAATTGCTCATTATTTTGATACCACTACTTATAATATCAAAGAAAGTCTATCTAATTTAACCAATCAATTAGAAAAGTATGGATTTATTAGAGTTCATAAAAGTTATTTGGTTAATTATAAAAATATTTATGTTATTAATTCAAATAATTTGGAATTGGATACTAAAGAAAATATTCCAATTAGTAGATTTAAGCGACAAGAAATACAAACAAAATATAAGGTATTTTTAAGGAGGTAAAAATATTTGATTTGGAATACAGTTGAAATATTTACTAATTTTGTAGAAGCATTTTTAATTTCAAGATTTATAATAAAGTATTTTAGATGCAAATCTGGTATTAATATTGCGATGGCATACATATTTATGTTTGTTCCATTAGGAATATTAATCACTATAATTAATAATATAACGATATATGAAGGTATTTATATCTTAGTATATATTCTATATTTAATGATAGCAAGTAGTATACTATGCAAAGGCAATTTTTTGAACAAAATGTTCATAAGTTTTTTTATAGTAGTATTGATTATAATAATCAACACTTTTATTTTAACTATTTTTAGTAATTTATTCAATGAAAGCATTTATAATCTAATAATTAATGAATATCCATTAAGATTAAGTATTTTGTTTATAACTAAGTTTTTATTTTTCTTAGTTACCCAAATTATTTTAAGCAATAAAAAAGAAGAAACCTCATTGAGTACAATAGAATGGTTACTTATAATGGTTATATTCATAGTATCGTTGATATTAGCGACCACAATATTTAAATTTATGCTCCTATCCGAAGTAAAAAACAACAGTTTTTTAGAGTTATCCATTATTGAAATAATGTTTGTGGATATTGTATCTTATTACTTGATAACGGTTATTAGTAAAAAAAATCAAGAACATCAAATATCTTCCATGACTAAATTACAACTAGAGCATCAAAAGGATTTAATTGAAGAAACTAAGAAAAATTTCAAAGAGATGTCTAAAATACGTCATGACACTAAAAACTATCTGTTATGTATTGAAGAATTATTAAAAAATGGAAATATTGAAAAAGCAATTGAATATATTCAAACTTTGAACTTAGAGAAATTAACTAACACTCATAAATACGTTGATGTTCAAAATGATGTAGTTAATGCAATCTTAAATTCAAAATTTTCCAAATGTCATGATAGCAATATAGATATAGATTATAATATTACTGGTGATTTTTCCAGTATATCTGATATAGATATAAGTATTCTACTATGTAACTTATTGGATAATTCAATTGAGGCTTGTTTAAAATGTACTTTATCTCCAAAAATATTTATGGAAATCTATGAAGAAAAAGGATATTTACATATTATGGTTAAAAACACAGTGGATAAATCTATATTAAAGAGCAATCCATATTTAAGAACTACTAAAAATGATAATGAATATCATGGATTTGGAATTTTATCCATAAAAGATATAGTTCAAAAATATGATGGACTAATGGATTTTTATGAAAAAGACCTCTTATTTATTTGCCATATTCTGCTTAAAATAAGAACTCAAATGCATTTGGGGCAGAAAAAATGCATTTGGGGCAAAATCTATTGACTAAATTGAATTTATCGGTTAAGATATTACCAAGGAAAGGGAAGGTGTTCCAATGAAAATATTTTCTCTTTTAAGTAATAAAATAACCGATTTTTTATATAAAAAGGAAGTTATTTCCCAAGAACAAAAGGAAGTATATATATATGGATTTACAGTGCTATTCTTAAACATATTAGATATACTTATAATTTTGGCATTGGGAATATTGATAGAACGTTATTTAGATACAATAGTCTTTTTGATGGTATTTGGTATTACTCGTCAATATACTGGTGGATATCATGCTAAAACTGTATCAAAATGCCTTGTTGTATATATGCTAATTTATTTAGTAATAATGTTTTTATCGTCTTCTAATGTCATTCTTGTTAATGGAGCAATGTTCCAAATATTATTATGTATAGTATATATAATAGCAGTGATAATATATGCTCCAATTCAGAATGATAACAAGGTTATTTCCAATGTTGAAAGAAAAAAATATAAAATTATTAGTATAGTATCTGCAATATGTATTTCTACAATTTCTATTATTGTATATGGTATATTTCCTACAATGGCGAGTACTATATCCCTAACGTTGTTTGCAGTGACCATATTAATGATTTTAGTGGTTATTAGAAAGTGAGGTGACTATGATGAAAAAAACTTAAAAGAAAATTTTAAAATCATCACCAATTTTAGCTTTTAAATGAGGTACATGAGATATGGAAAAAATAAAAAATTATTTTCTTAATCAATTGGAATTATTGAAAAAATATTTAAGTGATACGTCAATTTTAGTTATTATATTGAGTTTTGGAAAATATATAGTAAGCTTTTTTGTGTTGTTATATGAATATTTGCAAGATAATTTAATTGGTGTCATATTAATTTTTGTTTTAGTTGTTTTATATCATTCGTATATTATTTATATTAAAAAAAACTATATAAAGACTAGTAACTTTTCTTTAGAAGATGATACTTTTTTAATTAATACTATTTTTTCGGTATTAACCATAAATAAGTTAAAAAATCCCAAAATATAAATAATGTTCATGTAACAAATTTAGTTGTTAGTTATAATATTGGAGAAGAAATTAATGATAAATCTAATTTAGATTTAAAATGGTATGTAGAGGGACATAATTTAAATGAAGATTTATATCAATATGATTTTATGTGTACTAAATCTGAATCTAAACGGAAATTTATTCCTATAATAAAGATGAATAATAAAGATATGGTTTTTGATTTTGATTTTAATAATTGTTTATTTAATCACGTTTGTATTAGATTTCCAGAAGGAAAACTGGGAAAAAATCAAAATTTTGAATTAAATATATCTTTGAACAATTATTTTCAATTTTACAAAAAAGAATGTGAAGTTTTAGTAATAAATCCTTATATGTATGGAAATAGTGTGGATAACTTAAAAATTATTATTGAATTTCAAAATCCAAATATAGAAAGTTGCAATTTAGAAGTTTATAGGGTTAATATAATAAATTTTAATAGAAAAAAAATATTTAGTTCAAGTAAGAAAATAAAAAAAAATCAGAATAAATATGAATTAAATTATAATCCTCCTAGAAAAAATGAATTTTATCTTATAAAAATAAAATCATGTCCTAAACAGAATTATTGATTACTAAGAAGTGAGGTGACTATAATGAAAAAGCTTAAAGAAAAAGTTTTCAAAGCTATTGCTAATCTTGGCTATAAGAGTGCAATAAAGGCTTGTAATACTACTTCTATTGCAGGTTGTTATCAACCAAAAGAGCCTTTTGCTCTTAAAAACCTAAAAAAGTAAGAGTAATGAACTTACTTTCTTCCTGAAATAATTGCTTAAGCAATTACTTATAAGTAAATGATAAAACATATGTTTTTAAATAAATGCCTTATTATAGGTATAGATTAGAATAAACAATTTAATAACAATCAATTATGAAAGGAGTTTTTCTATGAAAAAATTCAAAAAAATAATGGCTAGTCTTTTAGCTATTTCTTCAATGACTCTATGTATAACAGGTCTTTCTGCAAGTGCAGATGAATTAATCACGTCTGATATTGCTATAGTTGATGAAGTAGATGCTAATAGTGTTATTGCTCCAATGTCAACTAGATATTCAACTATTAGTTTTAATTTGACAGCTGTAAGTAATCCAAGCAAAACAGGAACTTTTACAGCAACAGATTCTTCTTCTAAAGTAACTTATTATAGTTGTTCAACAGGTAAGGCTTACCTATACATATATGTTAATGGGGTAAGAAAGGGTTCTTATGTTATTCCAGAAAGCAATGGACAAACTGTAACTCAAAATATTTCTTGTTCAAAAGGAGATACAATTAAGTATGTTGTTGGAGTATATTCAGGTTATTCTAAAGCTATAGGAAGCTTTACAATGTGGTATTAATTTCCGTTGTTTTATAATAAATGATAATTAATTGAACTTATTAGACAATTAAGGTAGATGTAGCTGAAATACTTCTACCTTAATTGTAATTATATTATTTCTTCTAATAAAAAAAAGAGAGGTATTCCTATGAAAAAAAATATTATTATGGTAGTTTCAGTAATAATCATAATAACAATTATAATTTTAGGCTTGAAAAATTCCAAAAAAGAAGAATATACTGAACATTTACCAATAAGATTTGATGTAGTTACTGTATCTAATCCATCTGAAGTTAATGAAATAATTGCTATTACAGATTCTTTTAAAATTTCTTATACCAATTGTGAAAATGGTTCAGCAGATATGTATGTTTTTATTAATAATAAAAATTATGAAAAGTACATAATTCCTGAGACTTCATCAAAAGTTAATGAATATGTTATTGCTTGTAATAAAGGTGATTCTATAAAAATTACAATTACTCCAACTATGGGATATACCTTAGCAAAAGGAAACTTCACAATAGACTATTAATTATCATACAAAACCACACATATTTAAGGAAGTGATAGTATGCATTTAAACTTATTTCTAATAAAAAAGTATTGGATATGTCATAAGAAACAAGCATTAATATTAATATTATCTTATATTTTGTTAATAACATTCATATTTACTTCTTTAAGTATGCTAAGAACAGAATTAAGACGCACTTATGTAGACTTATTTTCTACTGAAAATAATATTAATAATTATGGAGATGTATATTCAGGAGCATATAATTTTAATCTTATAGGAGTAAATAATGATTATGTTGAGGATTTATCTAATAGAACATATATTTCTCAATGTGAAACACTATATATTGGTGGTAAAATGGGAATTGATAGTTTAAAATACACATATGGTTCTTACTCTAATAGTATAGCTTTTGAAATGTCAGGAATTCTCCTTAAAGAAGGAAATTTACCATTAAATAGTGGCGAAATAACTATTTCAGAAAGAGTTTTAAATTATCTTCAAATAGATAGTTCTATTGGAGATACTATAACTCTATCAACATATGATTTTGATGGCAATTATTTAAAAGATGCTACATTTATACTTGTGGGTATTATTAAAGATGATGGTTATCATGCAGATTGGGAAACCGAAAAAGTTACTGAAGGTAGTTTTTTGAATTTTCATGAACCTGTTATATTAATTTCAAATTATGATATGGCAAAAGTTGAGAATCCGATGTTATGTGCTATGATTAGATTTACTTTTGGACAAAGGCTTATCTCTTTATCCAATAAGGAAACAGAAATTCTTTCAAATTTTATGGAAAATGAACTATATGTAAATTCAAAATGTATTATTAGAGGTTCATGGGATAGTTCATACTTTACTTATCTAAATAATATTTCAAACGATGAATATAATGGTTATATAAAGTCTGCTAAAAGCAATTATTATCAAGATGTTTCTTTTATAGCCTCAGTAGTTATGATAATAACACTAATAAGTTCTTTAATGACAATCATTCCTAATAGGCTAAAGTCTATGAAATTGTTACATCAAATTGGATATTCCATAAAAAAACTCCAATTAATGTTTATGTTAGAATGGTTTATATTTACAATTGTAGGATTAATATTAGGACTATCTATAGCTATGTTATTATATGAAGTAATCTTACAAGTGCAGTATCACGTATTTGGATTAGGTTTATATAGAGCATACAATGTTGAATGGGGCATTAAAATGATTACATATAATCCGTTTATATTTGCAATCATATGTACTCTAATAGGCTCTTTAATAGCATATATAATCCCATGTATAAAACTAAAAAAACTACTATCACCAAGAATTGATAACAATTCAAATTTAAAATTAAAAAGGAAAAAAAATAATATTCATGATATAGTAAAATCTATATTATATCAACCTTTAATTACTGGATTGCAGATAGTATCATTAATACTGGTTTTAGTAGTGAGTAGTAGCGCTTATATGTTCTTTTCAACTGAAAATAAAAGTAGCAAACAAAATCCACAAATATTAGCACAAGGAGATTTGTTCAATACCAATATTGGTTTGGATATGAGAACTTATAACATAGATTGTACATTACAATCTACTAATGGAACCATTGCAGGAATTATGCAAACTGATACTACTGGAATAACTAAAGAAGCTATGAATAACATCGAAAGTAGTCCGCTCTTTAAAAATGTTATAGGGTTCAAAAACATATATGGTGTTTTTTTATACTATCCTAATGGAACACATATAACACAAAACATTCAAAATATAGATGATTTATTTGCACCACAAGAAAAACAATGGTATGGTATTCAAAATTATGATATTTATACTTTTAACAACTGTATGATTGTCAGCGATAGTATAATATCTCAACTATCAAAGTATTGTAATATCAATATTGAGAAGTTAAACAAAGGAGGAATTATTGAATTTGATTTAGAAGGTGGTTCAAAGTATCAAGTAGGAGATATTCTTCCAATAGTTACAGCATATGGTAAATACAATATTAATAATGAAAGCACTTATTATTATGACCTTCAAAAAGTAACTTTTTCCAATAGTGAGATACTATCTAAAATATCTATAAATAGTTTAACTTATGAGGAAAATCCTTTATTATATAGCATTTTTTCTTCCAATTCTAAGTATATTATGGTATATTCTATGCAAGGAGCAAAATCAATAGGATTAGTAAATAGTAATGTTAGTAATGTTTATTTAACATATGCAAAAAATACCACAGATAATATTGCTTTAGAGTTTATTAATGGTACACTTTCAGCTAACATGGAAGTATCTAAGACTACACTCACAGATTGCCAAAGTGATTATAATAAATCTATGATTAAAGAATATCTAATAGTATTTACTGTATTTGGGTTATTTTTTATTATTAGCATGATAGGTTATATTCAAACTATCCGACTACAAATATATAAGAAATCCTATCAGTTTAACATCTTGCAATCATTGGGGATAAGTAAAAACAAACTACAAACTTCAATAGTATCACAAATTCTAACTACTCCGATTATCTCAAGTATTATAGCATTAATAGGAATACAAGGATTAAGAAATTTTTTAGAATATAAGTATAATTATTGGGAAATATTATACTATCAAAAGGGTGAATATACTACTGATAATCAAATAAAATATCTACTGCAACAAGCTAAATATTTTACTCAATATGAAATGTATAAAGTTCCAATAGCAAAAATATTTATAATATTGGTATTTATAATATTGATTTTCACTTGTATATGCACTTACAAGATATCCAAAAATGTTGTAAATACTAATCTTGCTGAAGATTTGAAAAAACAAGAACATTAATAAATAGGTGAGTTTTATGAAAGAATTAATCAAAACTGAAAATTTATCTAAAACCTATGGTAAAGATGAAAGTATTGTGTATGCTTTAAAAAATGCAAATGTTTCATTCTATGAAGGAGAAGTAGTAGCTATCATAGGAACATCTGGAAGTGGTAAAAGTACTCTCTTGCATTTGTTAGGTGGTTTAGATACTGCAACTAATGGAAAAGTATTCTACAATGATATTGATATTTTATCCTTAAACGATGAGAATTTATCCAGTTTTAGAAGAAAAAATATTGGATTTGTATTTCAATTTTTTAATCTAATTCCTGAATTAACTGCTTATGAAAATATTATTCTTCCGAATATGATTGATAATAGAAAGATTGATGAACAGTATATTAATAATATTACTAATATTCTAAATATATCTAATAGATTAAAACATTATCCAAACCAAATGAGTGGCGGACAACAACAACGAGTAGCAATCGCTAGAGCATTAGCAAATAATCCAGATATTTTGCTTTGTGATGAGCCTACAGGAAATTTAGATAAAAAATCCAGTCAAGAAGTAATTAATATGTTATTATTATTAAGACAAAACTTCAATAAAACTATTATTATAGTTACACATTCAATAGAAATTGCTAATCAATGCGATAGAACAGTTCAAATCTCTGATGGAAATATTATTTTATCTACTTGTTAAAATAAATATTCTCTATCAATGATATTAAATTAATTATTAAAGCATCTTGAAAATCTTATAACTTAGAATACTATTCTAAAAAATTTCAGGACATATGTTTTGGTGTTTTTATATCTATTTTCAGATATTAAAATCGTAAAAAAACACCTTGATAAATTCATCAAGGTGTTCAATGTACTAAAATGTAAATAGTCATTTGTTCAATAGGTTGTTTATTTCTGTTTCAGAAAGCTTAGTAACAGCACAAATAGTATTCATATCTAAGTTGTTTTCTAACATATTTTTTATTAGTTCAATGGTTTTTTCTTCTTTTCCCTCTTTTTTTGCATAGTTCAAAGCAGAACGCTCATTAATAATGGTTTCTTTTCGTCTTTGAATATCTCTAAGAAACTTTTCATCGGCAGACATTTGTCTAACTACTGTTATAGCTTTATTCATGATATTTGGATTAGTAGTAGTTTTTTCTAACATATCTAATTCCTCCTCATTAGAAACATTAAGAAAGTCTAACCACTCTTGAAGTTGAGTATCAGTTTTATATTGTTTAGCTTTTTTTAGTTCCAAAAAGTCTATTCTAAGTTTATTAGTTAATTTTATGTGTTCCTCACTTTCATATATTCCGAAACTTGAATGACTTTTTTTGAAATCAAATAGGTTGAAATCTATTATATTAATTGCAATGGTGTCTTTTAATGTATTATAATCTTCACCTTTACCTAACTGTTCAGAATATACTTTAGACCAATAGTAAAGAGTTCTTTCTTTATAGTTTCCATAATTATCTACTTGAATTTCAATATTGATATACTCATTTTCTACCTGAAGAAGTAAATCTAAACGACTAAATTTTTTATTCAAAACATCTGGAACTATTTCATTATCAATAATTTCAATATGCTTTATACTATCTGGTGAAATTTTCAATATCGCACATAGAAAACTTGTTAATAAATCAGAGTTATTAATATCTCCAAAAATTTTTTTAAATACCAAATCTAACTTTGGATTAGCAAATCTATCTTGCACATTCATAGGTATCAGTCTTTTCAGTTCTTTATAATTATATTATATCATATTTTGAGGATAAATGCAATTATGATATCATTAATAAAATATTCGCATAATTTATGAGTGTACCCTAAAGTAACACTCTATAAGGATATAATATTTGTAATGTTAGAATCATAATATATTCTAACATTGCAAATTTAATAATACCTATTGCTTTTTATGTTCCATATGTGGTATAATAATATTCATGGGAGCGTGATTGACTATGAATTTAGCCTACATAAGAGTATCCAGTGTTGACCAAAATGAAATTCGTCAAAAAGAAGCATTGAAAAAATATGATATCGAACGATGGTACATAGACTTTGCCAGTGGAAAGAGTCTAAACAGACCTAAGTTAAATGAAATGTTTGATTTCATGCGTGAAGGTGATACTGTATATATCTATGATTTCAGCAGAATTAGTAGAAATGTTAAGGATTTAATGGAAATCACCGACCTTTTTGAAAAGAAAAGAGTTCACTTAGTGAGTACTAAAGAAAATTTTGATACTTCTACCCCTACTGGAAAGCTAATGCTTACAATGATAGGTGCTATCAATGAGTTTGAAAGAGAAATCTTGCTTGAACGCCAACGTGAGGGTATTGCTATTGCTAAAGCTCAAGGAAAGTATAAAGGTAAACAGATGGTTATTCCTAAAGACTTTGATAAGCTCTATGCTCAGTATTTGGTTAGAGAAATTCCATCAAAATCGGAATTAGCTCGTAGATTGAAAATTAGTCGTCCACGATTAGAAAGAATTATCAAGGTTAAAAAGGAAAAAGAAGATAAATAATATTCCTATTTTCTTGATTTTTTTTTGAAAAGTACTTGTATTTTTTTAAAATATATGATAAAATGAAAAAGGTGGTTTACTAAGAATAAAAAAACACTTAGCATAATGCTAAGTGTAATTAATTTTTTTATTAAAGGTATCCCGCTTGAACTCAAAC
>ERZ827168.3467-NODE-3467-length-16074-cov-6.265934_pt1 | contig 16074 bp, 17 predicted proteins | sample MGYA00519868_ERZ827168 | MGnify/ENA primary metagenome ERZ827168 (study PRJEB31778, sample SAMEA3449271) | human gut metagenome | biome: human gut; feature: human-associated habitat; material: faeces | place: United Kingdom | collected 2010/2012 ...
GAGTGTGGCCACAACTTCGGGACACTTTGTCCACAAGTTGGAGCGTAGGACGAGGGACGGGGGCTTTCATATACCTGCCGCCGTTCTCTGAAAACAGCCCGATTTTTTGCTCATTCCCATTCGCAAAAATTCAGCCTGTTTTCCTGACGGAGCAAACGGGGCGCAAGAAGCACCGCACCCCGTTTCCTCCGTCAGCCACGCCAGCAGGTATAACACACTACACTTTGCAAGCAAAGTCGTGTGCCAAAGGGGGCACCCCTTTGGAAACCCCGGACAACAAAACAGGCGGTATGCTGCCCTCTCCGGGAGCATACCGCCGTTTGTTGTCAGCAGCCCGTTTCACGGTCTGTTTTCGCCCTTTGTAAAGTTTGGCGTCATCGGTTTCAGCGGCGGAGGCAAAAGCACCCTTGCCCGCAGATTGGGAGAACTTTATGGGGTAGAAGTGCTGCACCTGGATACCGTGCATCACCTGTCCGGCTGGAAAAGCAGGCCCAGAGAGGAGTCTAGAGCCATGGTAGAAGCATTTCTGAATACACATGATGCTTCCGGCTGGGTCATAGACGGGAATTACGGAAAACTTGCCTATGACCGGCGCATGGAAGAGGCGGACAGAATCGTAATGCTGCTTCTGAATCGGCTGGACTGTCTGCAAAGAGTCTGCCGCCGCTACCGCAAATATCGGGGCATCAGCCGGCCGGATATGACCGAAGGCTGTCAGGAAAAACTGGATGCGGCATTTATCCGGTGGATCCTGTATGAAGGCAGAAGGGGAGAGCAGCGAGCCCTGCTGCAAAAGGTCATGCGCCGTTACAAAAACAAACTTGTTTGCCTCCGTTCCCAGAGGGATATTGATCGTTACTGGAAGCAATGCACCGCCGCAGAAGCTTTGCCTGCCAAAGAATGATGCCAGCAAAAAAGTCCGGATCTTGTGCCCGGACTTTGCTGCATTTATTATTCCAGTCCGGCGTCAGCCCGGCGGATGGTATCGTCAATAAGCTTTCTGGCAGTATCTTCCAGCTTCATGGTCAGCACCGTTTGGATCACGGACTGCTGCCTGTCTTCTGGTACGCCATAAAGGGTGAAGCAGCAGCCCAGATACCGCCGCAGCTTTTGCTCCATGGGGAAGTTCGGCCCACAGGCCTTGGCCATATACCCCCGAGTGATACCGGCGGAAGCAATCTCCAGCTCATAAAAATCCTGTGCACTGGCCTGGGGCATATAGGAGCCAAAAAGGAAAGGCAGCTTTTCCGTCATGCTCCGGTAGATGAATTCGGAGGTGCTGGGCAGGGAATAGGCCGTTACATACAGTTCCCGCAGGGCGGGGTTCAGCTCAGCAATGTGCAGCTGCAAAGCCGTTTCCACCCCATACAGCAGTAGCGGGTCATTTCTGGAAGCAAAGGCCTCTTCCGTCAGGGTAAACTGATCGGCAAACATACGCTTGGTAAGGGTCAGCAGCAGCGCTTCCTTATTTTCGAATGCGGCAAAAAAGGAAGAGGGGGTAAAACCGGCCGACCGGGCGATGGATGCCGTGGTGGTCTTTTCATAGCCCTGAAATAAAAAAAGCTGAATGGCAGCCCGGAGCATTTTGTTGCGGCGTGCGATTCCCTTGGGCTGAATTCCTCTGGGCATAATTCCCTCCCCTATCTGTTAAGAACTTATTTCAGTATATCATACTTATTTTGCGCCTGCAAGCCGTAAAGCCTCTCATGGATCCGGCTCCTTCCGTGGCAGCAGCCGTGCATACTGTAAAGCATCCTTCCCGAAACGGCTGCGTATGCTGTCTAAAGCCTGTTCCATACGCTGCTGCTTTTCCTCCCGACCCGTATCGCCGAACAAAGACAGCTGTTCCTCTCCCTCATGGGAAAGGCGGGCAGCCGTTACCGTCAGCAAGCGGATGGGCGCGCCGGCCGGGACGCTTTTTTCCACGATCTCCATGGCCGTGTCCTGCAGCACCCGGGTGGAACTGGTGGGGCAGGGGAGAGGCTGCTGCCGGGAAATCACCTTCAAATTCGGATCCTTTATCTGTACCTGCAGGGTGGAAGCATACAGCTTCCGCTGGCGCAGCTGGGCGCCCACCTGATCGCAGAGCAGCAGAAGCCCGGAAAGGATCTCTTCCCGGCTGCGGATGTCCTGTGGAAAGGTCATGCCCCGGCCCATGCTCTTGGGTTCCGGATCGCTTCCGGCCAGGGCCACCGGGGAAGCATCCTCCCCTCGGGCGGCCAAACGCAGCTCCGGGCCGCTTTTCCCCAAAGCGCGGAGCAGGGCTTCCGGATCCCCGTTGGCCAGTGCGCCAATGGTGCCTATGCCCATGGTCCGCAGGCGGGCCGCCCCGGCTTTGCCCACAAAAAGCATGTTTTCTATGGGCATGGGCCACAGAAGCTCCCGATAGTTGGCCCGGCTGATGAGGGTGGTGGCATCCGGCTTTTTATAATCCGATCCCATTTTGGCAAAAGTTTTGTTATAGGAAACGCCTACAGAGATAGTCAGCCCTATTTCATCCCGTATTCGCTGCCGCAGGGTATCTGCAATGTTCTGTCCCGTACCGAAAAGAGGCCTGCTGGCGGTAACGTCCAGAAAGCTTTCGTCGATACTGAAGCGTTCCACCTGATCCGTGTAGGATTCATAGATCCGGTTGATCTGTTCGCAGAGCCGCTTATAAAGACCCATGGTGGGCGGCACCAGCAGCAGGGAGGGGCACTTTTTCAGGGCGCTGTACACCGTTTCCGCCGTTTGTATTTTATAGGCCCTGGCCAGATCGTTTTTGGCCAGAATGATGCCGTGCCTGCTTTTCGGATCCCCGCATACGGCCATGGGGACCTTTCGGTATTCCGGGTGGTCGATGGATTCGGCAGAAGCAAAAAAGCTGTTGCAGTCTGCGTGGAGGATCACCCGGTCCTCCGGTGAAAACCCTGCATCAAGAAATTCATTTTCCTGCAAAAACGGCATAAGGCACATCCTTTCTCTTTATTATAGTATAGCATATAATCCAGCGGTGGGCAAAGATTTATACACAACGGATCGTTTGTAATGAAATCAACTTTTTTTGCGGAAAAGGGATAGATACATAATTAAAATCGAAACCGAAAATAGAATAAAAATAAAATATTGCTCGTTTTTGAGAAAAAAGTTATTGCAATTTTCTATCCGCAATGGTAAGATAATAAAAACAACAGTAAATCAAAGCTTTTTCACATTCGTTTGCACCTTGAAAGAAGCATAACGTTTGACGCATTTGACTCAGAGATATATTCATGTATGCCCGCATATTGTTTTTTAAGCGGGCGGTTTTTCCCGTAAAGATTGTTTCAGGTTTATGGTTTTCCATAGGTTTCCATCCGCATATACGGATAAACATAAAAACAAAAAGGGAGGACGAATTTCAATGGCAAAGTACATTATGGCACTGGATGCAGGCACTACTTCCAATCGATGCATTCTCTTCAATCAGAAGGGCGAGATCTGCAGCGTTGCCCAGAAGGAGTTCACTCAGATCTATCCCCAGCCCGGCTGGGTAGAGCATGACGCCAACGAGATCTGGGAAACACAGCTTATGGTCTGTAAGCTTGCCATGTCCAAGATCGGCGCCAAGGCAGCCGACATCGCCGCCATCGGTATCACCAACCAGCGTGAGACCACCGTGGTTTGGAACAAGCTTACCGGCAAGCCCGTATTCAACGCCATCGTTTGGCAGTGCCGCCGTACCTCTGAGTATTGCGACAGCCTGAAGGCCAAAGGTTTGGTGGATAAGATCCGCGAAAAGACCGGCTTGGTCATCGACGCTTACTTCTCCGGCACCAAGATCCGCTGGATCCTGGAAAATGTGCCCGGCGTCCGCGCCCTAGCTGAAAAAGGCGACGTTATCTTCGGTAATGTGGACACCTGGCTCATGTGGAACCTCTCCGGCGGGAAGATCCACAAGACCGACTATTCCAACGCTTCCCGTACCATGCTCTTCAACATCAAAGAAGCCAAGTGGGACGATGAGATCCTGGAGGAGCTCAACATCCCCAAGGCTATGCTGCCTGAAGCCTGCCCCTCTTCCGGTGTGTTCGGCTATACCGATCCGGTCATTTTCGGCGGAGAGATCCCCATTGCCGGTGCAGCCGGTGACCAGCAGGCGGCTCTGTTCGGTCAGGCCTGCTTCAATCCCGGCGAAGCCAAGAACACCTATGGTACCGGCTGCTTCACGCTGATGAACATCGGCACCAACATCAAGTATTCCAACAACGGTCTGGTCACCACCATTGCCTGGGGTCTGGATGGCAAAGTGGAATACGCTCTGGAAGGTTCCGTATTCGTGGCCGGCGCCGCTATTCAGTGGCTCCGCGATGAAGTCCGTCTTGTAGAAGAGAGCCCCGATTCCGAATTCTTTGCCACCAAAGTTAAAGATACCAACGGCTGCTATGTGGTTCCCGCCTTTACCGGTCTGGGTGCTCCCTATTGGGATCAGTACGCCCGCGGCTGCATCGTGGGCCTGACCCGCGGCGTCAACCGGAATCATATCATCCGCGCCACGGTAGAATCCCTGGCCTATCAGTCCGCTGACCTGCTCTTTGCCATGGAAAAGGATTCCGGCCTGCAGCTGGAAGCCCTGAAGGTAGACGGCGGCGCCTGCAAGAACAACTTCATGATGCAGTTCCAGGCCGACATCATCAATGCCAAGGTTCTTCGCCCCAAGTGCGTAGAAACCACCGCCATGGGCGCTGCCTATCTGGCCGGTCTGGCTGTAGGCTACTGGGCCAGCAAGGAAGACGTTATCAACAACTGGGCCATCGATCGCACCTTCGAGCCCTCCATGGCCGAGCATGAGCGTCAGGAACTGCTGGATGGCTGGCACAAGGCCGTCAAGTGCTCCTTCGGCTGGGCTAAATAAGCAACACGGTTTCCATCTCAAAAAACGCACATTGAAACGAGCTTATATCCGCTCCGCTGTGATACCGGCGGCGGAGCGGAGAGCTGATAAAAAATAAGGAAAGAAAGAGGTATTGTCATGAATTTCTTCTTGAGCGAGTTGCTTGCAACCATGACTCTGGTTTTCCTCGGCGACGGCGTTTGCGCAAACGTCAGCTTGAATAAGTCCGGCATGAAGGGCGCCGGTGCCATCCAGATCACCATTGCCTGGGGTCTGGCCGTTACCATTGCCGCCTTCATGTATGGCAACACTTCCGGCGGTGCCTGCATGAATCCCGCTATTGTCATCGCCAACATCGTGATGGACAACGTGACCTTTATTAACGGCCTGTGGATGATCCTGGGCGAAATGGTCGGCGCGTTTGTCGGCGCATTCTTCGTACATATGTTCTGGAAGCAGCAGTTTGATGCCACCGAGGATGCCGCCACCAAGCTGGGCGTATTCTCCACCGCTCCTTCCGTCAAGAACACTCTGAACAACTTCTTCTGCGAATTTGCCGGCACGGCCCTGCTGTTCTGGTTCGGCAATGCAGCCGGTGCCTGGGGCCCCGATGCCTCTGCTCTGGCCGTTATCCCCACCTTCTGCATCATTATGGCTATCGGCATGAGCCTTGGCGGCGCTACCGGGTATGCTATCAATCCCGCCCGTGACGCCGGTCCCCGTCTCTATCACACCGTTGCTTTCAAGGGCGATGATCACAACTGGAGCTACGGCTGGAAGGTCGTTGTAGCCGATATCGCCGGCGCCGTGTTCGCGGCCCTGCTGTTCATGGCTCTTAAGGGTGTGGCCCTCTAAGCTGCCAGCGGTTGACCTGATCTGAGGGCCGCACCGGTATCGCGGTCTTCGTGGGGCTGTTCCCGTGTGGGCTTGATCGCCCCCTTGGGGGCAGCCCCTTTTATGTGTTATCCATCAAATTCGTATATCGAGGTAAGTGGAATGTATGATGTAATCATTATCGGCGGCGGTGTCGTGGGCTGTGCCGTGGCGAGGTTTCTCTCCCGGTTCCAGGCAAAGACCATGCTGCTGGAAAAGACCAACGACATCTGCAATGGGCAGAGCAAGGCCAATACCGCCATTATCCACGGCGGCTATGACTGCAAGCCCCATACGTTGAAGGCAAAATTCAACGTAGAGGGCAACGCCATGTTCCAGCAGATGCACGATGAGCTGGATTTTCCCATCAAGTGGAACACCTCACTCATCGTATCCTTTAATCTGGAGGATCATCCCGCCCTGGAAAAGCTTTTGCAGCAGGGCCGCGAAAACGGCTGCCGGGGGGAACTGCGCATTATCGACGAAGCAGAGCTTCGACGCAGGGAACCCAACGTGGGGAAGGATGCCAAAGAAGCCCTGCTGGTTGGCTCCGGAGGTATCTGCTGCCCCTATGAGATGACCGTGGCCTTTGCGGAAAATGCTGCCATGAACGGCGTGGAGTTCCGCCGCAATGCCGAAGTTACCAATCTTACCAAGCTGCCGAATGGAAACTGGCAGGTGGAATCTTCCGTCGGCACCTTTGAGACCAGAGCCGTAGTCAATGCAGCCGGTATTTATTCCGATGTGTTCAACAACATGGTTTCCGAGGATAAGGTGCACATTCATCCACGCCGTGGCGAGTATTACATCGTGGACAAGAAGTACGCCGATATGTTCCACGCCGCCATGTTCCAGCTTCCCACCAAGATGGGCAAGGGCATTCTGATCTCCCCCACGGTAGACGGTACCCTGCTGGTAGGTCCCACCGCAGAGGATATCGAGGATAAAGACGATAAGCGCTGCACTGCCGAAGGCCTGGCCAAGACTATCCACTTTGGTTCCATGACATGGAACAACATTCCCATGCGGGGCTTTATCACCACCTTTGCCGGGAACCGTGCCACCGGCGATAAGGGAGACTTTGTCCTGGGCGAACCTGCGGATGCAGAAAACTTCTTTAACTGCTGCGCCGTGGAAAGTCCGGGTCTGACTTCTTCTCCCGCCATCGGCAAGTGGCTTTCCGAACAGATCGCCGGCAAGCTGGGGCTGAAAGAGAATAAGGCATTCAATCCTATCCGCAAGGGTATTCCCAAGTTCCGGGAGATGACCGATGCAGAGCGGGTTAAGGCCATCGCAGCCAACCCTGATTACGCCAAGATCGTCTGCCGCTGCGAGACCATCACCGAAGCGGAGATCCGGGAGGCCATCCGCCGTCCCGTAGGCGCCCGTGATGTAGACGGCGTCAAGCGCCGCACCAGAGCCGGTATGGGCCGCTGTCAGGCCGGTTTCTGCACCCCCCGCACCGTGGAGATCCTGGCCGAGGAGCTGGGCATTTCCCCGCTGGAGGTCACCAAGTTCGGCGGCAAGTCTGTGCTTCTTAAAGAGCATCTCTTTGGGGAGGGTAAGTAAGTATGCGTAATGTAGAAGTTCTTATTATCGGCGGAGGCCCGGCCGGTCTTGCAGCAGCCATCGGTGCTTACGAAGCGGGCTGCCGGGATATTCTTATTCTGGAGCGGGAGGAAAAGCTGGGCGGCATCCTCAAGCAGTGTATCCACAACGGCTTTGGTCTCCATACCTTCAAGGAGGAGCTTACCGGCCCGGAATATGCCAAGCGCTTTATCGACAAGGTCATTGACTATGAGATCCCCTATCAGTGCGATACCATGGTCATCAATGTTACCGGCGACAAGGTCGTTACCTGTGTTTCCAGAGACAATGGACTGCAGCACTTCAAGGCTCAGGCGATCATCCTGGCCATGGGCTGCCGGGAACGTCCTCGTGGTTCCCTGGGCACACCGGGCGAACGCTGCGCCGGTATCTATACTGCCGGTACCGCACAAAAGTTCACCAATCTGAAGGGATTCATGCCCGGCAAAGAGGTGGTTATCCTGGGTTCCGGAGATATCGGCCTGATTATGGCCCGGCGTATGACATTTATGGGCGCCAAGGTACACGCCTGTGTGGAGCTTATGCCCTATTCCAGCGGCTTGAAGCGCAACATTGTCCAGTGTCTGGATGACTTCAACATACCGCTGCTGCTGAGCCATACTGTGGTGGATATCCATGGACGGGAGCGGCTGGAGGGTGTTACCGTGGCCCAGGTGGATGAGAAGCTCAAGCCCATTCCCGGCACGGAGCAATATTTCCCCTGCGATACACTCCTTCTGTCTGTAGGCCTGATCCCGGAGAACGAGCTCACCGGTATGGCCGGGGTCGAGATCGCTCCTACCACCAGCGGCGCTGTGGTAGACGAAAGCCTGCAAACTTCGGTAGAGGGTATCTTCTCCTGCGGCAACGTGCTCCATGTGCATGATCTGGTGGACTTTGTTTCCGAAGAAGCCACCAAGGCCGGCGCTAATGCGTACCTGTATGTGCAGAGCAAGCTGCCCAAAGCAGAAAAGAAGATCCCCGTTGTCATGGGCTTTGGGGTGGGCGGTATCGTACCGCAGTTTGTAAGCGATGAGGTCAGTGCGCCCGTGAATTTCATGTTCCGGCCCCGGAACGTATATAAAAATGCCAAAGTCGTGGTGGCGGTGGATGATACGGTCATCTATTCCAAAAAGTCCATGATCCTGGCCCCCGGTGAAATGGTCAACGTGAAGATCGATCCGGAAAAGCTGACCGGAGTGGCCAATGCAAAAGCCATCAATGTAAGAATCGAGGTGCCTGAAGCATGACATACGAACTGACCTGCATAAACTGCCCCATGGGCTGCCGGATCACGGCGGAGTATGACGGCAAGGAAGTGACCAACATTCAGGGGTATACCTGTGCCCGGGGCAAGGCATATGCCCAGACGGAAATCACCAACCCCACCCGCATGGTCACGGCGCTTTGCCGCATCTATGGAACGGACGAACCTTTATGTGTAAAGACCAGTCAGCCCGTGGAAAAGGCCAAGATCTTTGAGGTGCTGGCCGCCCTGAAGGAGGCGGTAGTGATCCGCCCCGTGCATATAGGCGACGTCGTCATCGAAAACGTGTGTGGGACCGGTGCCAACATCATTGCCACGGAAGAGATCTATTGATCCCGGTGCTGTGGCACTGTAATCGGTGTAAAAAAGCAGCCGTCCCTTCCGAAAAGGAGGGGACGGCTGCTGCTTTTCTGGCTGAAGAAAACAGGTAATTGTCAGATCACGATCCCGCCGTCTACCGACAGTATCTGTCCCGTGACCATGGGGGATTCCAGCAGATACAATACGGCTCGGGCCACGTCTCCCGGCTGCACATAAGCGCCCAGGGGCATGTCCGCGCGAAAGGCTTCCATATCCTCAGGAGAAAGGGCGCTGTTCATGGGGGAGGGCACCAGCCCCGGAGCTATGGCATTGACCCGGATGCCGCTGGGGGCCAGTTCTTTGGCCAAAGCCTTTGTCATGGCGTTGACGGCTCCTTTGGCGGCGGAATATACTACCTCACAGCTGGCCCCGATCAGTCCCCACATGGAGCTGATAAAAATGAGCGAGCTGTTTTCATGGAGCCGCAGTTCTCCGGATGCGCGTTTTGCCACCAGCATGGGCCCCTTCACGTTTACGTTCCACAGCCTGTCCATGGCTTCTTCAGGCACATCCTCCAACAGCATCTGGGGCAGAGCGGCCCCGGCACAGTCTATAACGGCCTGAGGCGAGCCCAGCCGCTCCCGGGTCTGCCGAAAGATAGCATCTATTTGCTCTGCTTTCGTGCAGTCTCCCTGCACAATGGTGTAGGGAGCAGAAATGGGGGAGAGGCGTTGTAAAAGCGCTTCTTTGTTCCGGTGGCAATGGCAGGCCACCGCGTATCCATGCTCCAAAAGTGTACGGGCTATAGCCCAGCCTATGGTGCCTGAAGCACCGAGGACCAAAGCGGTTTTCACGGCTCAGTCCTCATATACGCCCAGAATACGCCCTATATACTGGGTGTGAGGGTCTCCGTTCTTATAAAAACGCTGGATAAGCGCAGGTTCTTCGATAATGTGTTCGGGGATCTCCGTCCGGTGTAAAATCTTGCATTCCACATGGAACCGGCAGCCGGAAAGACCGCCCTGCCCACCGAATTTCCCTGGAAGCACGGAAAGGCCAAGCGCCTCCGCCTTATGCACGTCCCGTCCGGAGCGGCAGCCGCAGAAAGCCAGTTCCTTATCCATAACGCCCTCTTCGGGCACACTGATGGTAAAGCAGTCGCTGTCTTTCAGCAGTTCGTGTGTGTAGCGGCTGCGGCGTACATAAACCGTAGCTACCGGGATCCCCCACAGAATGCCGAATTGAGCCCAGCCGATGGTCATGGGATTATCCCTGACCATAAGGAAAGCGCCTTTGCCGTTGAGCTGCCGGGAAGCGATCTCCATCCAGTTTTCAGGAAGCATATGTATTTCCTCCGTCTTTTTTTACATAGTATATCCTATGGCGGGCAGAAAAAAAAGAGGGAAGCCGCATATGCAGCTTCAGCAAATGAAAATTTCGGGGTTATTCCTCCGTGCAGGGCCCCATGCGCCGCACGTTCCGCTGGAAAAGCATTACGATCCCCCACAGTCCGGCCACGCCTACCAACGCATAAATAATGCGGCTCAGCAGGCTTCCAACGCCAAAGATGGCGTCTACCAGGTTAAAGTCGAAAAAGCCGATAAGTCCCCAGTTAATGGCGCCGGCAATCATCAGTATCAGGGCAACTACGTTCATAAAAAAACTCCTTTCCGTTTTGCACCATGTGTATTTGTAGCATGGCAGGGAAAAGGAGTTTTTATTCGTTTTGTGTCGTTTTTTTGTTTTATGCCCAGGCATAAGGGTCGCTGCTGCGCTTTTTCTTTTCCTGGAGCACTTCCACTTCAAACCGGTCAAAGTCCACAGGCTCCATAAAGTCGGATGCCTTGAATACTGCCCGGGAAAACCGCTGCAGATCCTGATAATGCTTTTGCAGCAGCACCGGCCGGCTCAGATCCAGCTGCTGGCAGAGGAGATGGAGGATATCTTCCCAGCCTGCAAGATCAGAAGGCCGGGGAGAATCAAATTCTCCCACGGCCTCACGGACTGTTTTATGCTCGGTAATGACTTTAGCCCAAACCCGCATAGCCTTATTTGTTGATCATGGCAAACCAGGCTGCCGTATACAGGCTGGTTCCATCGCTGTACAAACCGTTAAGCGTGCAGTAGATCTTATAGGATTTGCCCACGTTTTCGGAAGGTGTCCACTTCTCGCTCATGTTTACGCAGTAGATGTTGGTCGTCTTGCCTTTGGCGGTCATGGCTTCCACGCACACTACTTCCAGTCCGTCTACCTGCTCTACAGAAACGACTTTTCCTGTAAACCGGTATGCGCCCTTGTCGTTGGGGTCAGCCATGACTTTGTCGAAGGAATACTTATAGATCTCGTGGTAGCTCTTGGTTTTGTTGTAAGCCTTGACCATGGCATCCTTGGAATCAAAGAACCGTGCCACATAGCAGCTCAGATCCTTCTCTTCATAGCCTTCCTGACTGGCATGGAGATTGATCTTATAGAAGCCGTATCCGTTGAAGGTGGCTTCGAAGCTGTAAGTGCCGTCGGCATTGACGGTCACTGCGCCGCACGCTACATCTCCATCATCACAGGAGGCGGTCACAGTGCTTCCGGGGGAAACGGTTCCGCTTACGCTCACCTGATTGGCCGTGCCTGCCCGGATAATGGACTTATCGCCGTTTACGGTAAGCGTCATCGTTTCCGGAACAAACACATAGGGATTCAAAGTGAAGGTGTATTCGCTGCTGGCGTAATTGTCCTTGCTGGCCTTGATGACTACGGTTTCTGCCGCATCGCCGCTGAGCTTGTAATCACCCTGAAAAACGCCTTCGTTATATACATTCAGCTGCTGATCGTTGGCATATACGGTAACGGTGTGGTCATCCACGGTGCCTTCAATATGCAGCACGTTGCCTTCCGCTGCCATAATGCCTTCCGCAGGAATGTTCTCAGGCACGGTAACGTTCAGATTGATCTTGGGCAGCGTCAAAGTCAGGCTCTGCACCTCCCGGCGGGTCTTGGTTCCATCAGCGGAGATCACATACAACTCCGGCGTAAAGGTATAGGTAGTGTCCTCTACCGGTGTGTTGGGATAGAAGCAGACTTTGGGTACTTCCAGTGCCAGATGAATGATCTTTTCCGGGTCGGTGTTGGTGGACTGGGAAGGATCCTGATTGGGAAGATCCAACTGTACGGTTTCACCGGGCTGCAGATATACATAGATCTTGAAGCATTCCTGTCCGGCAGCATTGAGACCTTCCTCAACAGAGGTAGCGTTAAAATCGATCTCGCCGCCGGTAACGGAACCGTCATTCTGCTGCTGGTTGTTAGCATCCTGGGTCTGCTGATCCTGGCCCTGATTCGGCTGTTCCTTACCCTGGCAGTTGAACTGCAGGAAGGAGGGAAGACGGCCTTTCAGATCGCCGCCCACCTTGTTGCAGTAGATCACGATGCATGCCATCAACACAAGGATCAGTGCTACGCCTCCCAGCAAAATGGCAACAACGTTCTCACCGCCTGGTTTTTTCTTGCCGCCATTGGCAGATTTGCGGCCCCGGGGCGGCGTGGGCTCATACTCTTCGTATTCTTCGTCCTCGTCGTCCTCATCTTCATCGTCTTCGTCGTATTCTTCATCGTCGTCGGAAGAATCGTCCTCATCCTCTTCTTCCTCGTCGTCCTCGTCTTCTTCATCCTTCTTTTTGCGGCTGCGGCCAAAAAGGAATCCCTTGCGGCGGGGCTTTTCTTCTTCCTCGTCGTCCTCGCCTTCATCGTCCTCCTCGTCATATTCGTCTTCGTCATCCTCTTCTTCCACAATGACGGGGCGGCGCTTACGGGAGAAACGGGTGGTGTTCTCTTCTGGCTCCAGAGTTTTGGCTGGAGCGGCAGCTTCTTCTTCGGTTTCTTCCGGAGCAGCTTCAGGCTCCGCAGAGGCAGCGGGCTTCTGACGGGCAGTACGGTTCATGCGGGAAGGGGCGGGCGCGGCCTCCTGTTCCTGGGGGGCAGCATCCGTTTCCGGCTCCTGAGGGGCAGGGGCGTCCTGACCTTTCAGGTTGGCGGCGCAGACTTTGCAGAAGTTGGCGTGGTCGGGATTATAGGCCCCGCACTCTTTGCAGATCATTATTGAAATCCTCCTTGGATCATATTTATACCGATGCTAAAATTATAGAGGCGTTTTATTGCCGAGACATGACGAATATGTAAACATTTTTCGCAGGTGCAAGTCATACGCATTGTCACGGACCGGTTCCTGTGATATAAATAGGAACGGCTCCAATTTGCACGGCTTTTGACGGGCCTTGCATAGAATAAAGTAAACCCATATGTAAAGGAGCGATCCTATGATATATTTTGACAACAGCGCAACTACCCGTGTGCTGCCCCAGGCCATTGCGGCGGCAGAGCAGGCCATGGGAGAGAATTTTTTTAATCCTTCCGGTGCATACGGCGGGGCGGCTCTGGTAGAAAAGCAGGTGGAAGCGGCCCGCAGCAGGCTGGCTCGTCCGCTGGGGGCTGCCAATGAAGAGATACTCTTTACCTCCGGCGGGACAGAAAGCAATAATATGGCCATCCGGGGTACCCTGCAAACCTGGCGAGGGCCATGCCGCATACTGATTTCCGCCGTGGAACATCCCTCCGTATACGAAACGGCTCTGTCCATGGCCGATGGGCAGACAGAGGTCATCGTGGTGCCGGTGAACAGCCAGGGAGCGCCGGATCTGAAGTTTCTGGCCGCCAATCTAACCGAGAATACGGCATTGGTATCCCTCATGCATGTAAACAATGAGCTGGGTACCGTTACGGATATTCCCCGGGCTTCCGCTCTGATTCGCCGCTATGCGCCCCGTGCCCTGTATCATGTAGACGGCGTTCAGGGGTTCTTGAAAGCGGATACGGATGGCCGCTGGTTCGATCTGTATTCCGTTTCCGCCCACAAGTTCCATGCGCCCAAAGGGATCGGACTGCTGTATAAACGCCGGGGCATCCGCTTTGCCGGCGGACAGACCGGCGGCGGACAGGAACAGAATCTGCGCTCCGGCACTTTGAATGTCCCCGGTATTTTGGGAGCTGCAGCGGCAGCGGAACAGTATTTTGCCAACCGGATCCAGTGGCGGCAGAACATGCGTGCCTGTAAGGAGCGTTTGTATGCCAACATGATGACCCTGCCGGATGTTCTTCTTAACGGGCCGTCTCTGGAAGAGGGAGCGCCTCATATTCTGAACCTGTCCTTTATGGGTGTACGGGGAGCAGTGCTGCTCAACGCATTGTCACAGCAGGGCGTATATGTGGCCACGGGTTCCGCCTGTTCCTCTCATAAAAAAGGAAAGAACCGGATCCTTTCCGCCTCGGGTATAGAGGGCCCCCGGCAGGAAGGGGCTATCCGCTTCAGTTTCTGCCCTTTCAATACCCTGGAAGAGGTAGATGCCGCTTCCGACATGATCGCACAGCAGGTTACATTTTTGCGTAAATACAGGAGAAGATAACAACATGGAACATGCCATTCTTATCAAGTATGCCGAGATCCATCTCAAAGGTCTCAACCGCCCGTTTTTTGAAAAAAAGCTGGTGACCAATATTCGCCATGCCCTGGGGGAGATCCCCGGGGAGATCGTCCGGGAGCAGGGGCGGGTATTTGTATATGCCATTCCGGAAGCCAGCATAGAAGAAGCAGCACTGCGGCTGACCCGTGTGTTCGGCATCCATTCCCTGTGTATTACCCGCTGCGTGGAAAAGGATTGGGAGACTATTGTAGAAAATGCAGGGGCCCTCATGGCCCCTTATGCCGGCGGCGCTACCTTTAAGGTGTTTGCCCGCCGGGCGGACAAGCGTTTCCCCATGACCAGCGAGGAGATATGCCGGGAATTGGGCGGACGGATGCTGGAAATGTATCCCATGCTCAAAGTGGATGTGCATACCCCGCAGATACCCTTAACGGTGGAGATCCGGCAGGACCGGTGCTTCGTGTATACCCGGGATATCCCCGGCTGCGGCGGGCTGCCGGTGGGCACCAGCGGCCGGGCCATGCTGCTGATCTCTGGCGGTATCGACAGCCCAGTGGCCGGATACATGATCGCCAAGCGAGGGGTCGCCCTGTCAGCCATTCATTTTTACAGCTATCCCTATACCAGCGAGCGGGCCAGAGACAAGGTGGTGGAGCTGGCCAGGATCGTTTCTTCTTATGCGGGGCCCATGGACCTGTATCTGGTACCCTTTACGGAGATACAGACCACCATCTACGATAAGTGTCCCTCCAGCGAGACTACGGTGCTCATGCGCCGCCTGATGATGAAGATCGCCCAGCTGACAGCCGAAAAGTGCGGCTGTCAGGCCCTGATCACCGGGGAGAGCATCGGCCAGGTGGCCAGCCAGACCATAGAAAGCCTGGCCGTTACCAACGATGCCGTATCTGTGCCGGTGTTCCGGCCCCTTATCGGCTTTGACAAGGAAGAGATCATCGAACGGGCAGAAAAGATCGGGACCTTTGCCACCTCCATTCTTCCCTACGAAGACTGCTGCACGGTCTTTGTGCCCCAGCATCCCGTTACCAAGCCAAAGGTGGAAAAGCTTCGGGAAAGCGAGGCGCTGGTAGACTTTGCCCCCATGATAGAGCGGGCCATGGAGCAGACGGAGGTTCTGCGGATTTCACACAATGTTTCCGATTGAACCGGCTCTTCCATGGTATACTGGACAATGTATTTTTCCAAGGAGGACTAAAGCATGAAAACCTTGCTTCGCATTATCGGCTCCTTGGTGGTGGTGCTTTGCCTGGCAGCCTTTGTGCTGTTCAAACTCAATGAGAAGGGATTTATTTCCGGCGCGCTTTCCGATTGGGTCAGTTCCATCACCGCTCATGTTATCGGCATCAAGAATGAGACAAAAGACTTTCTGGAGGAGGAGGGCATCACTCTGCCTACCGCCCGCCCCACAGATACGGCTGCGCCCCAGCCTACGGATACGCCTGTGCCAGAGATCACCGCTGCTCCGGAGAGTGGAGAGCCTCCTGTACTGACTACGGGGATTCCCGCCCTGACGGCGTCTCCCGCACCTGCCGGGAACTGAAACCAATACAGCCGCACTCCGCCTGAAACATTTTTATCAGATAATGTAAAAATTGGCTTGACATTTTCACGGCGGAGTGCTAATATACTCGAGTCGGCAGGAAATGCAGCAGAAATATCTGGGTGTAGCGCAGTTTGGTAGCGTGCTTGAATGGGGTTCAAGAGGCCG
>ERZ827168.3469-NODE-3469-length-16070-cov-2.916953_pt1 | contig 16070 bp, 14 predicted proteins | sample MGYA00519868_ERZ827168 | MGnify/ENA primary metagenome ERZ827168 (study PRJEB31778, sample SAMEA3449271) | human gut metagenome | biome: human gut; feature: human-associated habitat; material: faeces | place: United Kingdom | collected 2010/2012 ...
CCAGGCCCGATTTTGCCTCTTGACAATGTCCTGCTCATATTAAAAGGAACGTCCCTAACTGCCGGATAAAAAACGAGCGAGGATTTTGAGGTCCTCGCTCGTTTTTGTTTTAGGTGATGTTTCGACCGTGCGGCTACTTGTCGGCAGCGGTCTTTTTGGTAGTCGACTTCTTGGCCGTCGTCTTTTTGGCGGTCGTCTTCTTGGCAGCAGTCTTCTTGGCCGCCGTCGTCTTCTTTGCCGTGCTCGCCTTGGTCGTGGTCTTGCGGCCGCGGGCGGGCTTCTTCTCCTTGGTCGGGCAGTCCATGTTCACGCAGATGCGCCACGGGCCGCGCGCCGTGTTGACCACCACGATGGGGGCGCCGCTGAGCTGGCTGTTGTCCACGAAGACATTGACGTCATAGCGGTACAGCGGATCGCCCTGCGGCGGCAGGGGCGCATGGGGGACATCCGGGCCGGACTGGCCGGCCTCCCGGGGCAGGAAGGCTTCGGTGTTCTTCAGGATGTCCGCGCGCAGGCTGACAAAGTACTGTTCCAGGGCCTCGCTCTGGCAGGCCTTGAGCAGTTTTTTCTGGGCCGGGAGCAGCAGGGCGTCCAGCACCTGGGCCATGACGGTCTGTTCCAGGTTGCGCTCGTCGTCATGGAAGCTTTCCTCGGCCTTGCTCAACTGGCGCATGAAGCTGGCCATGCTCTGGACCAGGGTCTCCCCGCGCCGCTTGAGGGTCATGCGCAGGCTGTCGTCCAGATGCTCGAACTCTTCCTCGCTCAGCCGCTTGCCCTTGACCAGCGGATACAGGGTCAGGCTGCCGCCTTCGTCCATGTCGAGATGGAAGCCCTTGTGCTGGGCCACGGAGGTCATCTTGCTCAGCAGGCCGCTGCGGATCTTCTGGAAGCTGTCCACCAGCCGGGCACGCTGCTTGACGAAGGGCGCGGCTTCGAAGCGGCGGGGCAGTTCATGCAGGATGGCATCCACGGTGGAGGTCACGCACTGCTTGAACTTTTTGCCCTGACCGGCAGGCAGGGAAAGCAGGCGCGGCCGGTCGGGGTCATCGAAGTTGTGGACATAGACCAGATCCGGCGGCGTCGGCCGTTTGCGGGCCTGCGGGCCAAGATAGGAGAGCAGGGTATAGCTGCGCCCCAGATTGGCATCGCCGGAGACATAGACATTGTAGCCACAGGCCCTGATGTTCAGGGCCATGTCCAGAGCCTGCATGGCGCGAGGCTGGAAAGCGTTGCGGCTGCCCGCCCCGTTGCGGGGCAAGGGGATCTCCCGGCTGTCCTGCCAGGGGATGCGTTCGGGATCGAACGTCGCGTGCAGTCGCGATGTGGGCAGAGGAAGGATCTTGGGCATCATTACTACCGGTTTTCAGCATACAGGCGGTCAAGGATGTCCTTGCCGCCCTTGTCCAGAAGATGACGGGCCAGGGCAAAGCCCGTTTCGCGTGCCGTGGCGGCCGTACCTTCCTGCTGTTCGCGCAGGATGACGCTGCCGTCCACTTCGGCCACCAGGCCGTCCAGGATGAAGCGGTCGTCGTCCAGCATCTCCGCATGACCGGCGATGGGCACCTGACAGCCGCCGTCCAGACCGGCCAGGAAACCGCGTTCGGCTTCCACGCAGATGCGGGTGGGACGGTGTTCCATGCGGGACAGCAGTTCCAGCACTTCACTGTCATCACCACGGCATTCGATGCCCAGGGCGCCTTGGCCCACGGCGGGCACGAAGGAGGCCGCCTCGAAATGGTGCATGCGGTCCGCGGAAAGACCCAGACGCTTGAGCCCGGCGGAGGCCAGCACGATGGCGTCGTATTCGCCTTCCTTCATCTTGCGCAGGCGGGTATCCACATTGCCGCGCAGGGAAAGGATCTCCAGGTCGGGACGCAGATTGAGCAGCTGGGCCTGGCGGCGCAGGCTGCTGGTGCCCACGCGGGCCCCCCGGGGCAGTTCGTCCAGAGAGGCGTAGCGGTTGGAGAGCAGGCAGTCCACGCAGATCTCACGCTGGGGCACGCAGCCCAGGACGAGGCCCTCGGGCAGGACCATGGGCACGTCCTTGATGCTGTGCACGGCCAGGTCGGCGGAACCGTCCAGCAGGGCTTCCTCGATCTCCTTGACGAACAGGCCCTTGCCGCCCACCTTGGACAGGGGGACATCCAGGATGATGTCGCCGCGGGTCTTGATGACGCGCAGGCTGATGTTCAGGCCCGGTTCCAGGGACTCCAGGCAGGCTTTGACGTGTTCGGCCTGCCAGAGGGCCAGCTGACTGCCGCGGGTGGCGATGACGAGATTTTTGCGCATGGCGTCTCCTAGTGGCCGCAGGTGGCGCAGTTACCGCCGGAGCAGCCGGCGCAGCCGCCGGAAGAGGCGGGCATGGAAGGAGCGAAGGAGTCATCGCCGCCGTTGCCGCCGCTGCAGTGGGCGCAGCGGGACATCAGCTTGCGGGTCTCGGCCGCGCCGCAATGGGGGCAGGCGGGCAGGTCATCGCCAAAGACAAGTTCCTCAAAATCCTTGCCGCATTTGGTGCAAGTGTATTCGTAGATGGGCATGGTCGTGTAACCTCTTACTGCGGATCGACGGTCTGGATCGCCGTCACGTTTTCGAAAAGATAGTAATCCACCAGCCTGCAGACAAGATGGCCGGCGGCAAAAAGCAGTTCATGGACAAGGGAGACAGGGGCCCCAGAAGCATCCGGGACATCGATCACGAGCCCGGGCAGGGACAGGCCCGCGACAGGGCGCCCGCAAAGAGTGATGCAGGACAGGCCGGTCTCCTGCGCCAGTGCCAGCACGGGGCCCATGGCCGTCTGTGCTGTGTCGGGGAGGAATGTCAGGAGCGCATCCCCGGGCCGGGCCAGAGCCTCGAGCTGCCGCAGGGCCGCTCTGTCCGCTGTCTGCCCCCCCGGGCTCCCGGCCGGCAGCAAGATGGCCGGCAGCGCCGGCCGGTCGAGATCGAGCCGGTCAAGCAGGGCCTGGGCTGCGGCACGGGCACAAATACCGGCGGCCCCTTCGCCCAGGACGAGCACCTTGCCGTCATGGATAAGGCAACGGGCCATGTGCAGGGCCGCCTTCTGCAAAAGGGGCGTTCTTTCCTGGAAAAAGACCTCGCGCAGGCGGGCGCCTGTCCGGCTGTATGTCGTTATGATGTCCTGCGCTGTCTGCATGGTGTCGTCCTGATGGCCTGCGGCCGTACCATTTTTAAGACAAAGCAACTGCCCTGACAAGATAAAAAGCCTCTTCCCACTTGCACTGCGCGCGCCTATAACGTAGAGAAAAAGGATGCAAAGCAAAGCCCGCCATATTCTCGTGGTCCGCAAGGCCAACAGTGACCGTGCGGCACGTCTCGAAGCTGAAATAGGTGCCTGGCTGCGCGCCAGGGGACACTCTGTCACGGCCATCAGCGGAGGGTTTGACGATCCCGCCTATGCTCTTCCCGATCTGGATTTTGCCGTTGTCCTGGGAGGGGACGGCACCATGCTGGGTGTGGCCCGTCGGGTGGCAGGCCGGGGCATCCCCCTGCTGGGCATCAATTTCGGCCGGGTCGGCTTCTTGGCCGACATCCAGCCGGAGCAGTGGGAGAAGGGCCTTGCCGATTCCCTGGCAGGCATCACTCCCGAGCGTACCTGTATGGCCCTGCAATGGAAAGTCGTACGCAATGAAAGCACGCTCGCCAAGGGCGTGGCCGTCAATGACGTCGTCCTCAGCCGGGCGGCCCTCTCGAGGCTCGTCAACATGGACATCGGCGTGGACGGGCAGGAGATGTGCCGTCTGCGCAGTGACGGCGTGATCATCTCCACCCCCATCGGCAGTTCGGGCTACAGCGTCTCCGCCGGAGGCCCGCTGCTGTACCCGAGCCTCAACTGCATGGTGTTCACGCCCATCTGTCCTTTCCTGAATACCATCCCCCCCATGGTCTTTCCCCATAAGACCCGCTTCTGTATCGACCTGCTGCCCGGTACCACCGAGACCTACATCACGGTGGACGGTCAGGAAGGCCTGCTGCTCCAGGTGGGGGACCGGGTGGAGGTGACGGGGCTGGAAGACGCCGTCTGCTTTGTGGGCAAGGAAATGCCGTTTTTTGAACGCTTGCGGACGCGCGGCTTCGTGACGGATATGGCATCGGGCGCCAAACACAAGTGAGGCCCGCATGAATGGGAACGCGCCGCGCCGCATGGCTGATGTCCGGCTGGGAAAAGATGCCTGCTTCGACGCATGGCTGTACAATCTGTTCATCGACAACAACCTTGTCCATGACCTCAATCCGCACATCGTTGCCAGTCCTGAACAGCTGAAATTCATGGTGGCCGGCGGCCCCGGCAGCGTGTATCTTCCCTGTTCGGACGCCATGTTCGCCTTGCTGTGCGAGCCGACCATGCCCCGACGGCTGCAGAAAGAATACAATCGTGCCTGGCGCATCCTCGTACGCCTTGTGCGGTCCCTCGTGACGGACAGGATGCAGCGCCGGGCGCTGCTGCTGTTCTGCCGTTACCGCTTCCGCAGTGCGGTTGCCCAGCATACGCTTTTGCCGCCGCGTCTCATCAAGCGCATGACCAACATCGTCCTGGCCCAGGGGCTGGGCGATGGCGATCCCTGGCGGCAGCGCCGCCATGCGCTCAATATCCTGCAGCGCGAGATCCTGCGCTCGGAGAGCGTGCGCACCGCCCTTGAAGGCATGCCGGTAGCTCCGCTGCCGGATACGCTCGAGGCGGCCCGGGCCCGGCTGGATGCCTGCAGCCTGGTCCGTCATTTGTTCCTTTCCGCCTATACGCTGGAGCTGGAGACCGCCGTCCCCGACAGGATATTTTTGGAAGAAGAGTTCCACCGCGCGGAGCAGAAGGCTGCGGAGCTGGAAAGCTACCTGGATGAACTGGCCTCCCGGCCGCGGACCATCCTGTATCTGTGTGATGCCGACGGCGGGGTGGTCTTCGATCTGGCGGTGGTGCGCAAGCTGCTGCGCATGCAGCATCGTGTCATTTTTGCCGTCAAGGACGGTTTCTTCTTCTATGCGCCCACCTTGGATGACGTGGAAGAGGATCCTGTCCTGCGCGAGGAGCTGAAGCAGGACTATATCGTTCGTGACGCCCACCTGAGCAAGAACCAGCTGCTGCGCCATCTGCGCGAGCACCGTCTGCTGGTCATCAGCGACGGGACGCGTGAGCGGCTCAACCTGTACCGGGTCTCCATCAGTTTTTCCCGTGCCTGGAAGGAAGCGGACCTTATCCTGGCCAAGGGCTGGCGTTCGGCCGACATGCTGCTGGGCACCAGCTGCGAGTTCACCCGCGATATCCTTTGCTACTGGCATGACGGCGCGGACATGCATCTGGCCCTGCGCCGGCATGCGCCCGGGGTAAAGAAATTGACCGAGCAGGACGTGGCGGCCCATGCGGACGGCATTATCGCCCGCATGCGCGAGGCCCGCATGAACGGCCGTACGGTCATGTTCTACAGCTGCATCATCGGCAGCATCCCCGGCGAGACCCAGACCGCCATCTCACTGGCGCGGACCTTTGTGGGCGATCTGCGCAAGCGTCTGGACAACGTCCTGATCGTGAATCCTGCCGAGCATTTCGTGGAGGGCATGGACGGGGACGACCTCATGTTCATGTGGGAGCGCGTGCAGCGGAGCGGCTTCATCGACGTCTGGCGTTTCCAGGCGTTTGCTGATATCGAAGAAAGCTTCCGGCTCATGGGACGCAAGGTCCCGCCCATCTGGTCCGGCAAGGACGCCACTTTTTCTACCGGCTGCACCCAGGAGATGCGCATAGCCCTGGACGTGCAGCGGCAAAACAGGGAAATGCAGATCATCGGGCCCGATCCGGCCCGCTTTACACGGCGTGGCGAGTACGGCGTCGGCAAATATTTCGACGCGACCATCAGCCGTTCCTAACATCTGGTTCACGGAGTTTTTCATGCCTGCATATGAAGCCGTCATCGGCTTGGAAGTCCACGTACAACTGGCTACGGCCACCAAACTTTTCTGCTCCTGCCCCACCAGTTTCGGGCAGGCTCCCAACAGCAATGTCTGCGAAGTCTGCGGCGGCATGCCCGGTGCCCTGCCCATGCTCAACCGGCAGGCCGTGCACTATGCCTGTCTGGTGGGTCTTGCCACCAACTGCAGCATCCACCGCAATTCCATTTTCGCCCGCAAAAACTATTTTTATCCCGACCTGCCGTCCGGCTACCAGATCTCGCAGTTCGACCTGCCCATCTGCGAGCATGGCCATCTGACGGTCACGGTGGACGGTGCCGAAAAGCGCATCGGCATTACGCGAATCCACATGGAGAACGACGCGGGCAAGAACATCCACGCCCAGGGCGAGAACGTCAGTTATGTGGACCTCAACCGCGCCGGGACGCCGCTGGTGGAGATCGTTTCCGAGCCGGACATGCGTTCTTCCGCCGAGGCCGTGGCCTACCTCAAGGCCCTGTACGGCATCGTGACCTATCTGGGCGTCTGCGACGGCAACATGGAGGAGGGCAGCTTCCGCTGTGATGCCAACGTCTCCATCCGTCCCGTGGGCAGCACGACCTTCGGCACCCGTACCGAGCTCAAGAACCTGAACTCGTTCCGCAATGTGCAGCGAGCCATCGATTACGAGATCGCCCGCCAGCAGGATGCCCTGGCGGACGGGGAAGAGATTGTGCAGGAGACCCGCCTGTACGATGCCTCCAAGAATATCACGGCTTCCATGCGCGGCAAGGAAGAAGCGCACGACTACCGTTACTTCCCTGATCCCGACCTGCTGCCCGTGACCATCACCGATGAGGAATTCAGCCGCTGGCAGCAGGAACTGCCCGAGCTGCCTGCCGCCCGCATGCAGCGCTTCATCGCCATGACGGGCCTGCCCGAACCCGAGGCGGAAGTGCTGGTGCAGAGCCGTGCCATGGCCGATTTCTTTGAGGCTGCGGCGGCCAAAGCCGATGCCCGCAAGGTGGCCAACTTCATCCTCGGCCCGCTGCTGCGCGAGCTCAACGCCCGCTCCCTGCATGTGCAGGATTGTGCCATGACGCCCGAAGCTCTGGCCGAGCTGGTCAGCATCGTGGACAAGGGCCTCATCAGCGCCAAGATCGCCAATGACATCTTTGCCGACCTGATGGAAAACGGCGCCATGCCCGAAGCCTACGTCAAGGAAAAGGGCCTGGTGCAGATCTCCGACAGCTCTGCGCTGGAAGCGGCCGTGGACAAGGTGCTGGCCGACAATCCCGCCGAAGTGGAGGCTTTCCGTGGCGGCAAGACCAAGCTCATCAGCTTCTTTGTGGGCCAGGTCATGCGCGCGACCCGCGGCAAGGCCAACCCCGCGCTGGTCAATGAGCTGCTGGCCAAAAAGCTGGCTGGCTAGTCCGGAAACATAAAAAGCTGCAAGGGGGCGCCTGGGGTGCCCCCTTATTTTTTTGAACGCAGCTCCAATTTTATTAAAGTTATACTTTAAGGAATAGTGCGCCGGATCCGGAAGCCCTTTCATGGACAGAAAGCCCAAAATACGCTAGGCAAAAATCATGGCTTCATATTCATCTTCTCAGGAAAGGATCGATTTCGATGATCCTTTGCTGGCCAATCAGCTGTTTGGTCCCCGCAATGCCCATTTGGACCTGCTGGCCGCTGCCAGCGGTGCCCAGATAGGCAGCCGCGGTGCTTCTGTTTTTTTCTCCAGTCCGGACCATGCCGTCCTGCAGTGCCTGTACCGGCTTTTCGTGCAGCTCTATGATATGCTGCGCAACGGCATCAGCATCAGCCAGCAGGATATGTCCCGGGCCTATGCCATGCTGGCGGCCGATCCCGGGCTCAACCTGCGGCAGGTCTTCCAGGAGGCTGTCTTCGTCAATACGCCGCGCAAGACGGTGACGGCCCGCAATGTGGCCCAGAAGCAGTATCTGGATATCCTGCGCCGGAACGAAATGGTCTTTGCCGTGGGACCTGCCGGTACGGGCAAGACCTATCTTGCGGTGGCCATGGCCATCTCCATGCTGCAGCAGCATCAGGTCAAGCGTATCGTGCTGACGCGTCCCGCCGTGGAAGCGGGGGAGCGGCTGGGCTTCCTGCCCGGCGACCTGGCGGACAAGGTCAATCCGTACCTGTATGATGCCCTGCACGACATGGTGCCCCAGCCCAAGGTGGCATCCATGCTGGAAGTGGGGACCATCGAGGTGGCCCCCCTGGCCTTCATGCGTGGCCGTACCCTCAATGATGCCTTCATCATCCTGGACGAAGCCCAGAACACCACCCACGAGCAGATGAAGATGTTCCTGACCCGCATGGGCTTTGGATCGCGCGTGGTGGTCACGGGCGATACCTCGCAGATCGACCTGCCCGTCAACCCGTCTTCCGGGCGGGCCCGCTCGGGCCTCGTCCATGCCCTGGCCATCCTGGACAAGATCCCCGGTCTTGCCGTGCACCACTTCAGCAAGGCTGACGTGGTGCGCCATCCTCTGGTGGGAGCCATCGTCAATGCCTACGACAACGCCGAAAAAGACAGCTAGACCCTCCAGCATGGTGGCCCTGTGGCAGACGCTGAGAACGCGTCACCACTGCGGTCGCGGCCTGCTGGTATTGATCCTGACCCTGCTTTTCCTCTCGTTGCTGGCCGGTGCCAATCTGACGCCGGAAAGCCGCGTCTATGTGGCGGGGCAGGTGGCGGACAGTGACGTCATCGCTGACCGCGACATCCTGGTGGAAGACGTGCAGGCCAGCAAGGCCCGGCAGCGCCAGGTGCTCATGCTCCAGCCCTCGGTCTACGACCTGAGCATGCAGCCCTATGAGATGTTCCAGAACCGCATCCTTGGGATCCTGCATCATCTGAACGTGATGGCCGACCACAAGGGCTTGCAGAGCGTCAAACCTGTGCCGGAAGAAGCCGCTCCGGCGGCTCCCGAAGCGGAGGACAGCGCGCCTACTGTCGGACAGGCCGGGGAAGCCCCGGTCACGCCTGCTCCTGCCGCGCCTGTTGCCGCCCAGCGTCCTCTGCCCAGAGCCGAGGAAGATCTGGCGGACCTTCCGAGAGGGGAGGCCTCTGTCCGCCGTCTGGTGGAAGAACTGACGCCCCGGGTGGCCGAAGAGGTGCTGCCCCAGCTGGCCTTGCCGGAAGTGCAGCAGTACCTCCTCAAGACCCTGATGCCGCTGATCCGGGATCGCCTGGCCGAAGGCCTCGTGGGCGACATCCGCTCCGCCAGAGCTGGACGGGCCGGGGTCGTCATCCGCAACCTCGACAACGGTTTGGAACTGCTGCGCCCCGAAGTGACCACGCTGCCCGATGTGCAGTCCTTCCTGGCCGAGATCTCGTCCCTGCTGCGGCAGGAAGATACCCTCAACGCCCACTCCCGCCGGGCCATCAACATCCTGCTTTCCGCGACGGTCCCGGCGTCCCTGACGCTCAACCGTGAGACGACCCAGCGCCGCGGTGAAGCCGTGGTGGCCAATGTGGAGCCCGTCTTTTACCAGATCCAGAAAGGCGAGCTGGTGGTGCGCAAGGGGGACAGGGTGAGCCGCGAGCAGCAGCTCAAACTGCAGACCCTGTATAAGAGCGCTGCCGATCCCGTCCGCTGGGGCGTGGTGCTGGGGGCCTTCCTGTTCTCCCTGATCCTGTCCATCGGCTTCTTCGTGGCGCCCAGCGGCAAGCCCGGCACGCCGCTGCGCTGCAAGGACATGCTGCTCATCTCGCTGGTGCTGTTCCTGTTCAGCGTGGGGGCCAAGGGGGCGTTCTGCCTTGCCACCCGTTTCGACAGCCTGACGCTGATGGCCAACTATGCCGTGGCCTTCCCTATCGCCGGGGGCGTGGGGCTGGTGGCCATGGTCTTTGCCGCCCGCCGTTACTGCACCATGAGCCTGCTGCTCTGTTTCTTTGCCATGCTCATGTTCCAGGCGGACTACACCTTCTTCCTGTATCATTTCCTGGGCGGCATGCTGGCCACCTGGCTGGTGACCAATGCCCAGACCCGGCAGGACGTTGTCTGGAGCATCATCCCCCTGACGGTGGGGCAGTCGCTCATCTGGCTGGGCATGGCCCTGCTGGCGCAGATCTCGCCCAACGAGTTCCCCATGCAGCTGGGGGCCGTGGCCATCAACAGCCTCCTGTCCCTGATCCTGCTGTTCGCCGTCAGCCCCGTGTTGGAGCTGGCCTTTGGCTACAGTACGCGTTTCCGTCTCATGGAGCTCATGAGCCTTGAGCATCCGCTGATGCAGGAACTGATGGTGACCATCCCCGGCACCTATCATCATTCTCTGGTGGTGGCCAACATGGTGGAAGCCGGGGCCAAGGCCATCGGAGCCAACAGCCTGCTGTGCAAGGTGGCGGCCCTGTATCATGACGCGGGCAAGCTGACCTATCCCGAATACTTCATCGAGAACCAGTTCGGCGGTCCCAACAAGCATGACAAGCTGGCCCCCTCCATGAGTGCGCTCATCATCACGTCCCACGTCAAGAAGGGTACGGAACTGGCCGAGCGCTACAAGCTGGGGCAGGAGATCATCGACATCATCCGCCAGCATCACGGGACCCGCGTCATCCGCTACTTCTACCAGAAGGCCATCAATATGGGCGAGCGGCCGCGCGAATCGGATTTCAGCTATCCCGGTCCCCGGCCCCAGACCAAGGAAGCCGCCATCCTCATGCTGGCAGACTCCGTGGAGGCCTCCAGCCGGACGCTGACGGATCCCACGCCTGCCCGCATCAGGACGCACATCGATACCATCATCAAGGGCATCTTCTCCGAAGGCCAGCTCGACGAGTCCGAACTGACCTTCAAGGATCTGCATTACCTGAGCGAGAACTTCCAGCGCATCCTGACGGGCATCTTCCACCAGCGCATCGCCTATCCGCCGGCCAAGAACGAAGGCAAGCAGGAAGGCAAGGCTGCGGAAGCCAAAAACGTGGATGCCCGCCCGGCCGAAAGCAAGGCCGAAGCCAAGGGGCACGAGAACGCCCCGGCTGCCAGGGAGGCGGAAGAAAAAGCCGAGAACAGCCACAGCGGCCATCATCACGGCCGTGTGCATGACGCTGCCGCCGTCGAAGCCGCGGAGAAGCTGGAAGCCGAACAGCTGGCCCGTACAGAACAGGCGGGGCGGGAATGATGGCTGTCCGGGTCATCGATCATTGTCCGGCGGGGGCCTGGCTGTTGCCTGTGCCCCCGCGCCAGATAGGCAGGATACTGGATGCCCTGACCTCCGCAGCGCGGGAGGCCGGTTGTCCGCTGGGCCCTGTGGAAGCCCATCTGGTGGACGATGCCTGCATTGCCCGGGCCAATCAGCGCTACATGGGCTGCACAGGTCCGACCAATGTGCTGTCGTTCCCCGGCGATGAGAGCCTGCCGGGGGTGATGCTCCTTTCCCTCGATACGCTGAACAGGGAATGCCTGCTTTATGGTCAGGACCCGGCAGAGCATCTGTTGCGTCTGCTGGCACATTCCGTGGGGCACCTAGCTGGGTATGACCACGGCGAAGAGATGGATGCCCTCTGCGACTGGTGCCGGAGCAGGGCCGAGGCGGAAGTCTGGAGCTAGGTCGACCTGCTGCCGACCAGGGCCTGACAGTGCAGTTCCCGCAATTTGCGGGCGGATTCCGCTCCTTTGTTCTGCCATTGGGGCGGCAGCCCTATGGTGCGGAGCAGGGCCGTATCCTCTAGTGCCTTGCTGCTGATGTCCTGCTTGCTGTCGGCATCCACCACACTCCAGAATTCTTTCGTCAGGCCGCGCGGGGCCACTGTCCAGAGCACGTCCCGGCGTGTGCCGGGGCGCAGACGGTCATACAGCCCGGCCTTCATATGCAGCTCGCAGGCCAGCAGTCCTGCCTTTTCCCGCCGGACGGGCAGGTGCAGCCGTTTGGCCAGAAGGCGCACCAGCGCCAGCCCCCGCTGCTCATGTCCGTAGTGGTGGGGCAGTTCTTCCTCAGGAGTCAGCAGCTTTCCCAGATCGTGGCAGAAGGCCATCCAGACGGCCAGACTGTTGCCGGCCACGGCGTTCATGACCCGGACGGTATGCTGGAGCACCGAACCGCTGTGCCAGCGTACAGGCCCGGCGGGGATGCGGGCGATGGCTTCCAGTTCCGTGAACCACGGCCGCCAGAGGTGGAGCTGCTCCAGGACTTCCAGAAAGCGGCCGGGGCAGGGGAGGGCCAGAGCTTTGAGCAGCTCCCTGCCGACCCGCTCCGCCGGGATGGCCGCCAGAGCGCTTTCCGGTACCTCCGCTGCCAGACGGAGGCAATCGGGGGGCAGCTGCCAGTCCGGATGACGGCAGGCAAAGCGGGCCAGGCGGAAAAGGCGCAGGGGATCCTTGCGGAAAGCGTCGGGCGAGGCCGGGCGCAGGAGCCTGCGCTCCAGATCATCCAGCGTCCTGGCATGGGCATGCACATGCCCGTCGGCATCCAGGGCCAGCGCATTGACGCTCAGGTCACGGGCGGCCAGATCCGCAGGCAGGCTCCCACCACGGAGCGGCATGAATTCACAGCCGTGCCACAGACAGACCTGAACGCTTTTCCCCACGCGGGCGGCATCGGGATGCGCCGGCAGAAAGGCGGCATCGTCTCCGTCCACGGCATAATCCAGCTCAACCGGTGCCTGTCCCAGCAGGATGTCACGGACGGCACCGCCAACAAGGTAGGTCTTCATGACGACATCATGCCATAACGGGGCGCTGGAGCAAAGGGCCGGGCGGCCTGAGGTCTGGCGTTTCGGTGAGGTCTCGTCCGCACTGGATGTGGGGCATACCCTGGCCCGTCGCGGCCTGCTGGCGCCCTGGCAGAGCGTGCTGGTCAGCAGCCAGCGGCAGGGCAGAGGACAGCTGCGCCGGAACTGGGTCTCGCCCGCCGGCAATATCTATGCGGCGCTGCGGCTCCCCATGCAGGAGCCGTTCGCCAGTTCCGCGGCCTCCACCGTGACTGGGGCCATGCTGGCGGCCGCTCTGGGAAAGCTGGGCTTCGAGGTGCGCCTCAAATGGCCCAACGATCTTGCCGTGCTGGACGGGGACACCCCCGCCAAGGTGGCGGGGATCCTGCTGGAGGAAAGGGCGGGCGTCCTGCTGGCCGGCATCGGCATCAATGTGGCCTGGGCCCCGCCGGCCGAGACCTTGCGCGCAGGGGCCGCCATGCCCGCGAAGGCCCTGGTTTCGGGCCTGGAAAAATCACAAAAAATATTTCTTACCGCCGAGAGCCTATGGTATCAACTTGTAAACTGCCTGTTTTGCGAGTATAGTACCGGCGGTTCTCTAAAGAAAAACTGGAAGGATCTCGCCGAGAGCTTCCTGCTCTGGCGCGGGTCCTGCGTTTGTCTCGACGACGGCGATGAGGTCGTTGAGGGCATTCTGACAGGGCTGTGCCATGATGGAGGACTGTGCCTGTCGCGCAATGGCCGGCAGGAGGTTTTTTACAGCGGAAGCCTGCGTCTTTCGCATCATTACTAAAGGGCAAAAAGGCATGGCCAACAAATCCTTTGCAGACGTCCAGGAATTTCTCAAGGGCAAGGTGATCCTTGTCGCCAACCGTGGCATTCCCGCCCGCCGCATCTGTCGCTCCATCCGCGAACGCTTTGACGCCGTCGCGGCCATGACAGCCACCGATGTGGATAAAACTGCGCCGTCAGCATCCACTGCCAAGGAACTGATTCTGCTCGGACCCGATCCCCGCGCTTACCTGGATATTGACCGCATCATCGACAAAGCCCGCCAGCGCGGCGTTGTCGGTATCCACCCCGGCTGGGGCTTTGCCTCTGAGGACACCCGTTTCCCCCAGCGCTGCAAGGAAGCCGGTATCACCTTTATCGGTGCCACTGCCGAAGCCATGAACCTGCTGGGCAACAAAGTGCAGGCCCGCGCCGTGGCCCGCAAGCTGGGCATCCCCGTGGTGCCCGGTTCTGACGGGGCCGTGGACATCGCCACTGCCCGTCAGCTGATCTCCGAGATCGGTCTGCCCATCATGCTCAAGGCCGAAGGCGGCGGCGGTGGCCGCGGTATCTTCGCCATCCACAATGAAGCCGAGCTGGAAGACGCCTTCTTCAAGGCCTCCACCATGGCCCAGGCATCCTTCGGCAATCCGCGCCTGTTCGTGGAAAAGTTCCTGGCCGATGTGCGCCACATCGAGATCCAGGTCATCGCCGACATGTACGGCAATGTCTTTGCCTTTGACGAACGCGACTGCTCCGTGCAGCGGCACCACCAGAAGCTGCTCGAAGAATCGCCCTCACCGGCCATCCGCCCCGAAGAGCGCGCGCCGCTTTTTGGCGCCGTGGCCGAGGCCGTCCGCGCCATCGGCTACACCGGCGTCGGCACGCTGGAATTTCTGCGTGACCGGAGCGGAAACCTCTGGTTCATGGAGATAAACGTGCGGCTGCAGGTCGAGCATGCCGTCAGCGAAATGCTGACGCAGGTCGATCTTGTCAAATGGCAGATCCGCACGGCCGCGGGCGTCAGCCTCAGCTTCCGGCAGGAGGATGTCCCGCTTCGCGGCGCGGCGATCGAATGCCGCATCAATGCCCTCTCGCCGGGCAGGCTCCGCATGCTGCACGTGCCGGGCGGGCCGTTCGTGCGCTTTGACACGTATCTGGTGCAGGGCGTGACGATCACGCCGTTCTATGACCCGCTCATCGGCAAGCTCATCGTCTACGCCGCCACGCGCGAGGAAGCGCTGCGGAAAATGCGCGCGGCGCTGTGCGAGCTTGTCATCGACGGTGTCGAGACCAATATCGCCGAGCAGCTGCGCATCATCTCCGACCCGCGCTTCGCTTCCGGCGCATACGATCTGACCATGATGGAGGAGTAACGCCCCATGCCGTTTCTGAATTTCATCTTCCAGCCGAAAAATGAGCTGGAATCCGGCGGCCGCAGCGCGCCCGTGCAGAATGACGCCAGCGAGCCGGAAAAGACCTGCCCGAACTGCCACCGGGAGATCCCCATCAGCACGCTCTGGAGCAACCACAACACCTGCTCCTGCGGCTACCATTTCCGCATGAGTGCGCGCCAGCGCCTGCACGAGCTGGCCGACAAGGGCAGCTTCCACGAGCTGTTCAGCTCGATCGAATCCGCCGATCCCCTGCACTTCCCGAACTACGCCGCCAAGCTCGAGACCGTCCGCGCCTCCAGCCGTGAGCCGGAGGCCGTCGTCTGCGGCACCGCATTGATCGGCGGCAGCCGCTGCTGCCTGTTCGTCATGGATCCGTATTTCATGATGGGCAGCATGGGTGCGGCCGTGGGCGAGAAGATCACGCAGCTGTTCGAGTTTGCATTGCAGGAGCAGCTTCCCGTCTTCGGCGTCACGGTCTCCGGCGGCGCGCGGATGCAGGAAGGTCTGATCTCTCTCATGCAGATGGCAAAGACCAGCGCCGCCGTGAAGCGTCACAGCGCCGCCGGACTTTTTTATCTCGCCCTTCTGACCGATCCCACCATGGGCGGCGTCACGGCGAGCTTTGCCATGGAGGCCGATATCATTCTGGCCGAACCCGGCGCCTGCATCGGCTTTGCCGGTGCGCGTGTGGTGGAGCAGACGACGAAGAAGCTGCTCCCGAAGGGCTTCCAGAAGGCGGAAAGCATGCTCGCGCACGGGTTTGTCGACAGCATCGTCCCGCGCTCGGAGCAGAAACAGGTCATCGCGCAGCTGCTGCAGCTGCACTGCACAGGAGGTTCCCATGCCGATCTCAGCCTATGAGCGCGTCAAGATCGCGCGCGGCGGCAAGCGCCCCACGGGCGCGGACTTTATTGAGAGTCTTTTTACCGGCTTTTTTGAGCTGCACGGCGACCGCCGCTTCGCCGACGACGCAGCCATCATCGGCGGCGTAGCGTATCTCGATACGCTGCCCGTGACTGTCATCGCCATCGAAAAGGGCCACACCGCCCGCGAGCGCCTGCAGCGCTCGTTCGGTGCACCGAACCCGGAGGGCTACCGCAAGGCGCTGCGCCTGATGCAGCAGGCGGAGAAGTTCCATCGTCCCGTCCTCTGCTTCGTCGATACCTCCGGCGCGTACTGCGGCATCGGTGCGGAGGAGCGCGGACAGGGGCAGGCCATCGCCGAATGCCTGACGCAGACCGCCGCTTTGCAGACGCCCGTCCTTTCTGTCCTCATCGGAGAAGGCGGCAGCGGCGGCGCGCTGGCGCTGGCCGCAGGCGACC
>ERZ827168.3473-NODE-3473-length-16062-cov-5.430312_pt1 | contig 16062 bp, 16 predicted proteins | sample MGYA00519868_ERZ827168 | MGnify/ENA primary metagenome ERZ827168 (study PRJEB31778, sample SAMEA3449271) | human gut metagenome | biome: human gut; feature: human-associated habitat; material: faeces | place: United Kingdom | collected 2010/2012 ...
ATCCGCGAAGCGGCGGCTCGTTTTACACTCGTTCCTCCGGATACACCAGCTCGTCTAACTCCGTGAATCGGTCGCGAGCGTTGTCCGGAATCATTGAACATAAAATCCGCGAAGCGGCGGCTCGTTTTACACTCGTTCCTCCGGATACACCAGCTCGTCTAACTCCGTGAATCGGTCGCGAGCGTTGTCCGGAATCATTGAACATAAAATCCGCGAAGCGGCGGCTCGTTTTACACTCGTTCCTCCGGATACACCAGCTCGTCCGACTCCGTGAAGCAGTTGCGAACGTTGTCCGGAATGGCTGAACGTACCTTCCGCGAAGCGGCGGCTCGTTTTACGTCCGCTCCACCAGATACACCAGCTCGTCCGACACGGTGAATCGGTCGCGGATGGTGAGGGTGTCGGGGAGGATGCGCTCGAACCAGTCGGTGTAGTGCTTTTCCATGCCCACGCCGCGGCCGCCGAGGGTGCGGGTGGGGAAGGTTACGACCAGCCTGGGGGCGCGGAGGCTTGCGAGCAGCTCGGCGGCGCGGCCGGTTTTCTGGGCTTCCAGCACGGGCAGGAGCTTCATCAGAAGCGCCGCGTCGGCTTCCTCCGCGGGAATCTCGCTCAGCAGGTCGCAGGCTCGCGCGCGCGTATGCCAGCCGCGCGCCCGCGCCGTTTCGTTCACAAGTCGCACGCAGCCCAGATGAATGTCCATGCCCAGCGCGTTCGTCACACCCATGGAGCCCAGCAGGATCGGGTTCAGCCCGCAGGCCAGATCGAGCACGCGCGCGTCCGCGCCCAGAAACGGCGAAACGCGCCGCATCCATTCATCCGCGCCCGGCAGGCGCTCGCGCGTGGACGCGTGCAGGGACAGCGCGGCGGCGAGCGCCGATTCGTCGCCCTCGTTCCAGCGCGCAAGCAATGCCCGCGCCTTTTCCTGCGCGTCCGCCGTCATGAACGCGCCGGTGATCTGGTGCAGATGCGTGCGCGCCGCCTTTTCCGCGTCCTTCGGTTTTCTGTATCGCGGCAAAAGCTCCATAAACACGCGCCGCACCGTCTCGGGACATACGTCCCGCAGGTTTTTCGCGGAAAGCAGCGCGTCCAGCGCCGCCTGCGCTCGTTCATCCATTGCGTATATTCTCCATACGACGCGCGGCTTCGTCGCCCTCGTTCCAGCGCGCAAGCAATGCCCGCGCCTTTTCCTGCGCGTCCGCCGTCATGAACGCGCCGGTGATCTGGTGCAGATGCGTGCGCGCCGCCTTTTCCGCGTCCTTCGGTTTTCTGTATCGCGGCAAAAGCTCCATAAACACGCGCCGCACCGTCTCGGGACATACGTCCCGCAGATTCTTCGCGGAAAGCAGCGCGTCCAATGCCGCCTGCGCTCGTTCATCCATTGCGTAAATTCTCCATCAGCCGGCCGTAGAAGCGGAGGTTATGGGCGGTGGCGAGGCGCTGAGCCTGCGCGTCGCCCACCTTGAACAGGTGCTGGAGGTAGGCTTTGGAGCAGCGGCGGCAGAGGGCGCAGTCGCAGGTTTCGTCCACGGGGCCACCGTCACGGGTATGGGCTTCGTCCAGCGCGTAGTGGAAATGGTAGAATTTGCCGTCCGCGCGGCGCACGCCCTCGGGGGTGTCCATGCCCTTATCGAACACGTACAGCCGCTGGTGGCGCGCTTCGCGGGTGGGAATCACGCAGTCGAACAGCGAATAGCCCATCTTCGTCAGCCGCGCGATTTCCTCCGGGCGACCCACGCCCATGGCGTATTTCACCTTGGAATCCGGCATCGCGTCGGCGGCCATCTGGAGCACGTCGTCCAGCATGTTGCCGTTTTCGTCCGTCGGCCAGCCGCCGAAGCCGTAGCCGTCGAAGCCGATTTCCTCAAGGCGGCGGCCGCATTCCAGCCGCAGATCCCGGTCGCGCCCGCCCTGCACGATGCCGAACAGAAGCGGCCGCGGGCCCTTTCGGCCCTTGATCAGCTTGTCGTATTCGGCGCGGCAGCGCGCGCCCCAGCGCACGGTCAGCTCCACCGAGCGGCGCTGCTGCTCGATGGGGTCGTCCGGATGCGTGCACAGGTCGAGCGCCATCATGATGTCGCTGCCGTACATGAACTGGGACTGTATGCATTTTTCGGGCGTGAAGTGCATTTTTTCGTCGCCCCGGTCGGGGCGGAAGAGGATTTCCTTTTCGCGAATCTCGCCGTAGTCCGGGTTTTCGCGAATCATCGAATACAGCTGAAAGCCGCCGGAATCGGTCAGAATCGCGCCCTTATAGCCTGTGAAGGCGTGAAGCCCGCCCAGCGTCTTGATCAGTCGCGCGCCGGGCTTGGAATACAGGTGATAGCTGTTCATCTCAAGGCCGGTCAGCCCGGCGTTTTCCACGTCCTCAAAGCCCGCGGCGCGCACCGCGCCGTAGGTCGCGTCCGGGAAGAAGGCGGGCAGCGCCACGCGCCCGGAGGGGAGAAGAAGTTCCGTTACCATGCGTTCAGACGCCCTCCGCGATTCTCAGTGTCGCGCTGCGCGCGCGCGGGTTTTCCTCAAGCTCCCCGTCGGAAGCGGTAATCGGCTTGCGGGTGATCAGCGTAACCGTCGGCTTTTTGCCGCACACGCACACCGGGAACGACGGCGGGCACGTGCAGGGGTGCGCCAGACGGTGGAACGTGGTCTTGACCACGCGATCCTCCAGCGAGTGGAACGCGATCACGCACAGCCGCCCGCCGGGCTTCAGCAGGGACGCGAAATCGTCCAGCGCCTGCTCCAGCGGCTTCAATTCGTCGTTCACCGCGATGCGCAGCGCCTGAAACGTGCGCCGGGCGGGATGCGAGCCGTCGCGGGCGCGCACCTTTTTGGGAATGGCCGCGTCGATAACGTCCACCAGCTGCGCCGTGGTTTCGATGGGCGCGAGCTTTCGCCGGTCGCACAGAACGCGCGCGATCTGCGCCGCCCAGTTTTCCTCGCCGTATTCGCGGATGACGCGGGCAATGTCCTTTTCCGGCCATTCATTCACCAGCTCGCGCGCGGAAAACGGCTGCGAAGCGTCCATGCGCATGTCCAGCGGCGCGTCGCCCTGATAGGAAAAGCCGCGCGCGCGGTTGTCCAGCTGATAGGACGACACGCCCAGATCAAGTAGCGCGCCGTCGATTTTTTCAATGCCGACGCTTTTCAAAAGCGCCTTCGCGTCATGAAAGTTGCCGTGCAGCGCCTCGAAACGCGCGCCGGGCGGGGTGGCTTCGCGCACGCGCGCCGTGGCGGCGCGAATCGCGTCCATGTCGCGGTCGATGCCGATCAGCGTGCCGGTGGTCAGCCGCTTCGCGATTTCGGACGAATGTCCGCCGCCGCCCAGCGTGCCGTCCACGTATACGCCGTCCGGGCGGATGTTCAGCCCGCTTAAGCACTCGTCGAGCAGCACCGGTTTATGCTTGAATTCCTGCATGTCAGATCCTTCCGTCGTCGTCCGGCAGGAGAAGCCTGCGCACGTCGCCCGCCAGATAAATGGAGCCCGCCACCACAATCGCGCCGTCCTCGCCCGCCATGCGCCGCGCGCGCGAAAGCGCCGCGGGCACGCTCGCCTCGCTCACCGCGCGGCCGTGATAATCCTCCGCCAGCTTAAACGCGTCCAGCGCGCGCGGCCAGCTTACGCTTGTGGTCACGATTTCGTCGGCGAAGCTGGAAAAAATGTCCGCGCAAAGAGCGTGCTGCTTATCCTGCATCATGCCCGTGAGCAGCACCACGCGGCGATCCTTCAGATGTTTTTCGGCATAGGTCTTCAGCGCCCGCGCGCCCTGCGGGTTGTGCGCGCCGTCGATTAAAACATTGCCCACCCATTCCAGCCGCCCCGGCCATTTCGCGCGGGACACGCCCTCGCCGGCGCGGGACATATCGAGGTTCAGCCGGTCGAGCGCCGTGAGCGCCAGACAGGCGTTCGCCGCCTGATGCGCGCCGGGCAGCGAGATCGTCTGCCGAACCAGCCCCGCCGCGGGCAGCTCCGCGGCGAAGGTGCAGCCGTACGCGTCGGATTCGATGATTTCATATTCCGCGGTCTCAAACAGCGGCGCGCGCATTTCGCGCGCCCTTTCGCGGAACACGGCCATCACGTCCGCGTCCTGCGAAAGCACGACCGCGGGCGTTTCCGGCTTGATGATGCCTGCCTTCTCGGCGGCGATTTCGCCCGGCGTGTTTCCCAGCCGCGCCATGTGATCCATGCCGATGGCGGCGATGACGCTGACCTCCGGCGACAGTACGTTCGTCGAGTCCAGCCGCCCGCCCATGCCGACCTCCATCACGGAGAAATCCACGCGCCGCTCGGCGTAATGCAGGCAGGCCATGGCGGTCAGAAGCTCGAAGGTGGTGCATTTCACGCCCTCTTCCGCCAGCTTCTCCGCCGCCGCGCGCACGCGGCTTGCCACGGAAATCAGGTCGTCGTCCGAAATCGGAACACCGTCCACGCGGATGCGCTCGTGAAAGCGGCACAGATAGGGCGACGTGAACAGCCCCGTGCGGAAGCCGCAGGCGCGCAGCCCCGCGTCAATCAGGGCGCAGGTGGAGCCCTTGCCGTTGGTGCCCGCCACGTGAATCACGCGCCCCATGCGCGTTTCGGGATGCCCGAGCGCCTGAAGCAGCGCCCGGGTGTTTTCAAGTCCGTTTTTTTCGCCCTTCCAGCGCGCGCCGTTTACCCAGTCGATCGCGGCTTGGGCGGTCAGAAATTCGATCATGCGGATGAAGACTCCTTACAGCTTCAGTGCGGCCAGGCCGACCTTTTTGCGCACCTTGAGCATCGTGCGGTAGGCGATGGCGGAGGCGCGCTCGCGGCCGCTGACCATCACGCTTTCCAGATACGCCTTGTCGGCGCTGATGCGGTCGTATTCGTTCTGAATCGGCTCCAGCACGGAAATCACGCAGTCGGCTACCGCGTCCTTGAACGCGCCGTAGCCCCTGCCGTCGTATTCGGCGGAGATGTCGTCCATGCCGCGGCCGGTCAGCGCGCCCATGATGCTCATCAGGTTACTCACGCCCGGGCGGTTCTCCGGGTCGAACAGCACGCGGTTCTCGGAGTCGGTCACGGCGCGGCGCAGCTTTCTGCGAATCACGTCGGGCTTGTCCAGAATGGCGATGTAGGTCTCCTCGGGGTCGGACTTGCTCATCTTGCGCGTGGGCTCCTGCAGGCTCATCACGCGCGCGCCGACCTTGGGAATGTACGCCTCCGGCATCACGAACACGTCGCCGTACAGCGCGTTGAAGCGCTCCGCGATGTCGCGGGTGATTTCCAGATGCTGCTTCTGATCCGCGCCGATCGGCACGAGGTCGGTCATGTACAGAAGAATGTCCGCCGCCATCAGAACCGGATAGGCGAACAGGCCGCAGTTGATGTTGTCCGCGTGTTTGGCGGACTTGTCCTTGAACTGCGTCATGCGCGAAAGCTCGCCCATGTAGGTGAAGCAGTCCAGAATCCACGCCAGCTCCGCGTGCGCGGCAACCTGACTCTGGAAGTAAATGATGTTCTTCTCCGGGTCAAGGCCGCTGGCAAGGAAAATCGCCATCGTGCGCAGACAGGCCTTGCGCAGCTCCGCCGGGTTCTGCCGAACCGTCAGCGCGTGCAGATCCACGATGGAATACAGGCAGTCGTATTCGTCCTCAAGTAATTTAAAATTGCGCAGCGCGCCGATATAATTGCCCAGCGTCAGATTGCCCGTGGGCTGAATGCCGGAGAAAATTCGTTTTTTGGCCGTGACCGTCTGATTTTCCATGTGTGCTTCCTCCCGAACGCCGTATGGCGAAAAAATTCATACCTCATTATACACCCAATGAATCCGCGTGAAAAGCCCCCTCGCGATTTTTCCATGAGGGCAGCGCATATAAAGACAGCCCACCGAACGGCGAGGAGATGCGCCGTTTGATGGGCTGCGACTGTCTGTGCAGATTTTCGGCTACGCGGCCTTGGCGTAATCGATAATGGTGATTTCCTGCATCAGCTGCTTTACGCGCTCCGTGATTTCCTCGAGCTTCTGCACCACGTCGCCCGTGTAAAAGACCTCGTCGCATTCATTGCATTTGTAGCAGGGAATGTTTCTGATGACAAGAAGGCCAAACTCCATCTCGATCGCTTCGCAGGTCGTGCTTTTGTAGGCTTCTCTTCCGCACCTCATGCATTTCATTTGGCTTCCTCCTTCCTCGTTTTCAAATCGGCTTCCCATTTTTCAGAATCGGGGATGTGCGCGGTTATCACATAAATCAGGCCGTCGTTTAAGCTGGCGCAGATGTGCAGGCTCATTTCCCTCGATCTTCCCAAGATAAGACAGCTTGGGTACGGGAAGTCATTCGGGTAATCCTCAATTATCGTTCCCGTGTTTATCGCTTCGCATACATCTGCCAGCTTAATGCCGCGCTCCGCAAATCGTTTTCGGCTATGTGCGTTACAACGATCGTCTCAGGCTTATTCAACGTATGAAACTGCTCGATCGAATAGGCCATATCGACGCCTCCCTCCATGGATGGACAGAACAAATCTATTATATAATATAAACGAATGTTCCGTTTTGTCAAGAGGTTCAGAAAGATTGGCCGGTAGATTCGCGAGATGCAGGGTATTCTATTGAAGATTTCTGCGGAAACTTGCAAAAATCTTCAATAGATGCATTGTAAACCGGCTTCGGGTGCGGTATAATATGCCCGTAGAAGAAATTGGCGGCTGGAGGAAGAGCATGGAAATTCGAAGAGATCGATATTTGAACCGGCTTCTGGACAGGCGGCAAAACGGCCTGATCAAGGTCGTGACCGGCATGCGGCGGTGCGGCAAGTCGTATCTGCTGTTTAAGCTGTTTCGGAAGAGTCTGCTTTCGGAGGGCGTGGACGAGAGTCACATCGTCGGCATCGCGTTCGATACCTTCGAGAACCGGCGCTTCCGCGACCCGGAGGTGCTGTATCCCTATCTGAAGGAGCAGATTCGGGACGGCGGCATGTACTACGTGCTTCTGGACGAGGTGCAGCTGCTGGGCGAATTTGAAGCGGTGCTGAACGGGCTGATTCGCATGGAAAACGTGGACGTATACGTCACCGGCAGCAACGCGCGCTTTCTGTCCAAGGACGTGATTACGGAGTTCCGCGGGCGCGGCGACGAGGTGCGCGTGTATCCGCTGAGCTTCGCGGAGTTCATGTCCGTCTATCCCGGCTCGAAGCGGGACGGCTTCGACGAATACATGCTCTACGGCGGCCTGCCGATGATTCGGAACTTTCCGACGGCGGAGCAGAAAATCGCGTTTCTCAAATCATTGCTTGAGGAGACCTATATTTCGGACATCGTGGGGCGGCACAGCATCCGCAACCGGTCGGAGCTGGAGGAGCTTCTGAACATCCTGTCCTCCGCCATCGGCTCGCTTACGAACCCGGAGAAGCTGTCGGCCACCTTCCGCTCGGCGAAGAAAAAGAACATCAGCAGCAACACCATCCGGCGGTATATCGAGTATTTCTGCGATTCGTTCCTGATCGACAGCGCGCTGCGGTACGACGTGAAGGGAAAAAAATACATCGACACGCCCGTGAAATACTACTTCACCGACATGGGGCTTCGCAACGCGCGGCTGGATTTCCGGCAGCTGGAGGAAACCCACGCCATGGAGAACATCATCTTCAACGAGCTGAAGCTTCGGGGCTTTAACGTGGACGTGGGCGTGATCACCCAGAACGACACGAACGGAAACGGCAGCAGCGTTCGCAGGCAGCTGGAAATTGATTTCGTGTGCAACCTCGCCTCGAAGCGCTACTACATCCAATCGGCATACGCGCTGCCGGACGCGGCGAAGCTGGAGCAGGAGAAGCGCTCGCTTACGCTGACCGGGGACTTCTTCAAGCGCATCATCCTCACCAAGGATGCGCCCGCGCCCCACTACACCGAGGACGGCATTCTGATCATGGGCATTTACGACTTCCTGCTGAATGAAAACAGTCTGGAAAGCTGACGGGGATTTGTGCTATAATGAACGCAAAATGTGATACGGAGGCGCAGGTATGGATTTTTCCGAGCTGAAACGGTTTCTGGATTCCCTGCCCGAGATGGGCATTCCGGGCGTGGACATGACGGTGTATCAGGCGCACAGGAGCATTTTCCGGCACTCCGCCGGGTTCCGCGACCGCGAGGCGGAGGCGCCCGTGCGGCGCGACGAGACGTATTTCGCCTATTCCTGCACGAAGCCGCTCACGGTGGTATGCGCGCTTCAGCTGTTTGAGAAGGGCGCGTTTCTGATGAGCGACCCGCTCGGCGAATATCTTCCGGAATACCGGAATTTGAAGGTGCGCGAGACGGACGCGCAGGGGCGCGTGCGCGAGCGTCCGGCGAAGCGGGAAATCCGCATGGGAGACCTGTTCACGATGACGGCGGGGCTGGACTACAACCTGAAAACGCCGGAAATCAACCGTGCCGTTGCCGCCACGAACGGCCGCGCGCCCACGCGCGAAATCGCGCGCGCGATCGCCGCGGGCGGGCTGTGCTTCGATCCCGGCGCGCACTGGCAGTACAGTCTGTGTCTGGACGTGCTGGCCGCGGCGGTTGAGGTAATCAGCGGCATGCGGTTTGAAACCTATATGAAGAAAAACCTGTTCGAGCCGCTGGGCATGACGATGAGCTCTCTGCACCTCACGCCCGCGCAGGCGGAGCGTCTGGCGGCGCAATACCGCAGGGACGAGCGCGGCGTGGCGCGAATCGACGCGGAATGCGCCTATGTGCTCGGCCCGGACTACGACAGCGGCGGCGCGGGTCTGGTGACCACGGTGAACGATTACATCCGCTTCTCCGACGCGCTGGCGTGCGGCGGCGTGGGTCTGACCGGCGAACGCATCCTGTCGCCCGCGGCCATTGAGCTGATGCGCGAAAACCACCTTACGCCCGCGCAGATGACGGACTTCAACTGGCCGCAGATGGTCGGCTACGGCTACGGTCTGGGCGTGCGCACGCTGGTAAGCCGCGCCGCCGGCGGCGCGCTGTCGCCCGCAGGCGAATTCGGCTGGGGCGGCGCGGCGGGCGCGTATACATTGATCGACCCCGAACACCAGCTCAGCGTGTACTTCGCCGAGCACATGTTCAACAGTTATGAACCCTACGTCCATCCGCGCCTGAGGAATCTCCTGTACGCGGCGCTGTGAGCGTGACGGGCGTGTAGACGCTGATCGACCCCGAACGTCCGCTCAGCGTGTACTTCGCCGGGCACATGCTCAACCGCTGCGAACCCTACGTCCATCCGCGCCTGAGGAATCTCCTGTACGCCGCGCTGTAAAAGCGGCGGGCGCGTACGCGCTGATCGACCCGGAACGTCCGCTCAGCGGCTATTTTTGTCGAGTATGAGTCCCGCGTTCATCCGAATTTGTGGAATCCTCTATATGCCATGCCGCGCTTTGAACGCGGCACTTTTTTGCGGGCAATTGTTTTTTTTTTATATTGACTCATATATAATTTTATATTATAATAGAAATGGTTTCTTAGCGTAAATGAAAGAAGGAGGGTGCATTGAATGTATTGTATACTTCGCATTGCCTTTCGTAATTTTATCACCGCGTGCCGCGCTCATGCCGCATTCTTTTATCTGTCATTTATCTGCCTGATCAGCGTGCTTGTTTCTATACTGTATATTCAACAGCATGCATATTCTGTTTATAAAGATGCAGTTTCTACTTGGAAGGAAACCAAAACCCTGTACTTTTCGTGTAAGGATCCCGCCGCGGTACATCATATCGCCGCCGAGCTGAGCGATTCCCCCTCGCTTCCGAAGGCGGCCGTCATTTCCGTATCCGGCGGCCAGTATTGCGGGCTTTACTGGGACAGAAGCCAAAAAGAGGACGTCTGGCACACGCCCTATGGACGGTTTTTCACCATGGATGAAATGGAAGCCGGGGCAAAGGCCGCCATTCTGAGCACGGGTTACATAGGTCAGCTTCCGTTCGAGGAAATGGATTCCCTTTGGGAATCGGGGATTGAAGTCGGCGGCGTGCCCTATAAGATTGTTGGAAATTACTACTTGGAAACCGCGGATGTGCCCGAGGAGGTTTACAGGACGGAGCCGCTCTGCGCGCCGATCGTCATTCCGTTGAAGACCTTCTGGGACGGCGGTTTTTCTGCATCGCGGTTCCGCTGCGAGTTTACCGCGCCTGTTACGGCCGAGCAGCGCGCCCTTCTCGCCAATCTGCTGCAGCGCTATGACGAAATTCATTCGCTTTCTCTTCCTGAAACGAGCAACCGCCATACGTTCGTCTCTTATGTCGGCGGAATGGCTTCTTCCACGCTAATCGTTCTCATGGCGCTGGTCAGCTGTATGAACATTGTTCTTTACTGGCTAAGGCGCGAATTTGAGCGCTATCGAATTTACAGAATCTGCGGCGCCGGACGCGGGCAGATTGTGTTCCTGCTGCTTTTTCAGATTCTGTTTTTGATTACGCTTGCCTACCTTTGCGCGTATGGGATTGCAGGGATGCTGGTCAGCCTCATGCCTGCCGGAATTGTTTTGCCGCTGCCCGGAATCCTTTACGCCGGTATTTACCTTGCGCTGCTGCTTTTCATCGGCGCGGTCGCCCTGATCAAGGCGTATCCGCGCGTCCTTCGCGGCCGCATACTGGATCAATGAAGAGGAAGGTGCTCCATGACGACGCTCTTTATCGCGCTGAAGCTGCTATGGCGCAGAAAAGCCGCCAATTTCGTCCTGCTTCTGCAGGTGCTGGTATCGGTTGCCATGCTCGCGCAGATGTATGTGTTTCTTTTTGATCATCTGGACAACGTTCGCGCCGTGGGCGAGCTTCCGACGGAGAACGCGCTCGTTTTGCCCGTTTTTGAGTATTACCCGCCGGCATACGCGGCGGAGCGGCTGGAGGCCTCGCCCCTTGTCGAGGAGGTCGCTGCCGTCGATACAGGCGGGGGCACCTGCGGCGATACCGGCTGCAACGTCGCCATCTACGGCGACGGCATCGTGCGGCATTACACCCCCGCGCTGCAAAGCGGAGGCTGGCTGGAGGGCGAAGCGGAAATGGAAGACGGCGTTCTCCCGGCCGTCGTCTCTCAGGAGGTCGGGCTGCGGGTCGGAGACACGGGCACGGTTCGCCTGAACACCGGCGATACCGCGCGCATACGGGTCGTCGGCGTGCTGAAGCGCCCCACGCAATATCTCTATCCCACCGGCTCCGCCAGCCCGGCGTATTTTTCGGCGGATTTTGTCATCAGTCAGGAGCCGGCCGTTCTGCTGCGCGCGCGGGACGCGGCGCAAAGCGAAGCGTTTCAGGCCGCGTTCTCTTCGTCCTCTTTCCGAACGTCTCGGAACCTGTTTGTCTTCCTGCGCCCGGGAATCACGGACGCGCAGTATGATAAAGCGTTTGAGGAATGGAACCGCTACGGCGAGATTACGCCGGCCGCTTCGCTGATTTCCACCTATACGGAAAAGACCGGCGCCCTGATTACGGCCGGGCTTCTTACCTTTTGCGTATTCACGGCGCTTGCAATGACCAGCGTCGTGGGCAGCAACGTCATTCAGGCTCTGCGCAACCGCAAGCTGTTCACGGTGTATTATCTGCTGGGAATGGACTGGAGGCGAAGCGCATTCATCGAGGCCGCACGGGTCGGGCTAATGCTGATTCCCATGATGGCCATGGTTGCCGCCGCCGGGCAGGGCGGCCTTCTGATGATGGAGTGGATGACTCCGACGCGCGCGAAATGGTTCTACGGGATTTCCTTCTTCTACGTTCTGCTCATGTTCGCCTCGGTGGGCGCGGTGTTCATATGGCGTCTTACGCGGGAGGATTTATCCGCGGCGCTGAAGGCTTTACAGAAAGGAGAGTAAAAATGCTGCTTGAACTGACAGGAATCGAAAAAACATTTGCGGCGCGGCGCGGCGGCGCGTCCGTCAAGGCGCTGTGCGGCGTTGATCTTGCCGTTGACAGAGGGGAAATGATCGCCATTCGCGGCTCGTCGGGCGCGGGAAAATCCACGCTTTTGCATATCATAGGCTGTCTGGACAGGCCGACGAAGGGAAGCTATCGGCTGGACGGGAAGGACGTCGTTCAGGAATCGGCCGCCCGGCTGGCGCAGATTCGCAATCGAACCTTCGGCTTTGTCATGCAGCATTTCGCGCTGGTTGACGAGGACAGCGCGCTGCAGAACGCGGCCATTCCTCTGCTCTTCGCGCGAACCTCCCCGTCGCTGGCGAAGGCGCGCGCCCTGCAGCAATTAGACCATCTGGGCATTGCCCATCTGGCGCGGCGAAAGACCGCAACGCTGTCCGGCGGCGAAAAGCAGCGCGTGGCCATCGCCCGCGCGCTGGTCAATCATCCCGACGTCATACTGGCCGACGAGCCGACCGGCGCGCTGGACAGGGAAAACTCCGCCATGATCATGGAAATCTTCAAAACGCTGCACGCGGAGGGCAAAACGATCATCATCGTGACGCATGAGGAAAATGTGGCAGGCGCCTGCCAGCGGATCATCACGCTTTCCGACGGGCAAATCCGCGCGGAATCGCCGGATTGATCTTTTCAGGCGGCGCGGCGAGCGGAATTAACGGGATGTGCTTGATGAAGCGCGCGATCTTTGATAAAATGAGTTCAAATCTTTTGATGAACAAGAGGGATGAACAGGATGGCAAACGTCACGATGGATAAACTCGTCGCGCTGTGCAAAAACAAGGGCTTTATCTTCGCCGGATCGGAGATCTACGGCGGACTGGCCAACACGTGGGACTTCGGCCCGCTGGGCGTGGAAATGAAGAACAACATCAAAAAGGCGTGGTGGCGCAAGTTTGTGCAGGAAAGCCCGTACAATACCGGCGTGGACTGCGGCATTCTGATGAACCGCGAGGTGTGGGTGGCGTCCGGTCACGTGGGCGGCTTCAACGACCCGCTGATGGACTGCAAGGCGTGCAAGGCGCGCTTCCGCGCGGACAAGCTGATTGAGGACTTCACCGGCGGCAAGGAGACCGGCGACGGCTGGACGAACCAGGAGCTGGAGGCCTACATCGCCGAGCACGACATCAAGTGCCCCGTGTGCGGCAAAAAGGACTTCACCGGCATCCGTCAGTTCAACCTGATGTTCAAGACCCATCAGGGCGTGAACGAGAACACCGCCACCGAGCTGTATCTGCGCCCGGAGACCGCGCAGGGCATCTTCGTCAACTTCCAGAACGTCATGCGCACCACGCGCAAGAAGCTTCCGGCGGGCATCGCGCAGGTTGGCAAGTCCTTCCGCAACGAAATCACGCCCGGTAACTTCATCTTCCGCGTGCTGGAATTCGAGCAGATGGAGCTGGAATTCTTCTGCGTGCCCGGCACGGACCTTGAGTGGTTCGACTACTGGCGTTCCTTCTGCCGCGACTGGCTGCTTTCGCTGGGCATGAAGGAGGATCATCTGCGCCTGCGCGACCACGAGAAGGACAAGCTGGCGTTCTATTCCAAGGCGACCACCGACTTTGAATACCTGTTCCCGTTCGGCTGGGGCGAGCTGTGGGGCGTGGCCGACCGCACGGACTACGATCTGAAGCAGCATCAGGAGCATTCCGGCAAGTCCATGGAATACCTCGATCCCACCACGGGCGAAAAGTTCCTGCCCTACTGCATCGAGCCGTCGCTGGGCGTGGAGCGCGCGTTCCTCGCTTTCCTGGCCGACGCGTATGAGGAAGAGGAGCTGGAGGGCGGCGACGTTCGCACCGTTCTGCGCCTGCATCCCGCGCTCGCGCCGATCAAGTGCGCCGTGCTGCCGCTTCAGAAGAACAAGCTGGGCGACAAGGCGAAGGAGGTCTACGCGAAGCTGGCCAGGAAGTTCATGTGCGAATACGACGAGACCGGCTCCATCGGCAAGCGCTACCGCCGCGCCGACGAGGCGGGCACGCCGTTCTGCGTGACCGTGGACTTCGACACGCTGGAAACCAACAAGGTCACCGTGCGCGACCGCGATACCATGCAGCAGACGCTGGTGGACGTCGACGAGCTGCCCGCGTGGCTGGAAGAGAAGATGGACTTCTGATCAATTTTGAAAGCGCCGACGCGGCGGGATTTCCCGGCCCGCGCCGGCGCGCATGTTAAAGGAGGGCCTACGTCATGGATTTTGATCTGATTCGAGCTTTCGACCCGGAGCTCGCCGCGTCCTTTGAATCCGAGCTGCGCAGGCAGCGCGAAAATATCGAGCTGATCGCGTCGGAGAACTACGTGAGCCCCGCCGTGATGGCGGCCATGGGTAGCATTTTTACCAACAAATACGCCGAGGGCTATCCCGGCAGGCGCTATTACGGCGGCTGCGAGTATGTGGACGTTGCGGAAAATCTGGCGCGCGACCGCGCGTGCGCGCTGTACGGCGCGGAGCATGCCAACGTGCAGCCGCATTCCGGCGCGCAGGCGAACGCGGCCGTGTATTTCGCGCTTCTGAAGCCCGGCGACACCATCATGGGCATGGCGCTGGACAACGGCGGACACCTGACCCACGGGAGCCCCGCGAACCTGTCCGGCGCGTATTTCAATGTGATTCCCTACGGCGTGAGCCCGGAAACGGGACGGATTGACTACGACGACGTGCTGCGCCTTGCCATGGAGCACAGGCCGAAGCTGATTGTGGCCGGCGCGAGCGCCTATCCGCGCAGCATCGATTTTGCCCGCTTCCGCGAAATCGCGGACGCGTGCGGCGCGTATCTGATGGTCGACATGGCGCACATCGCCGGACTTGTGGCCGCGGGCGAGCACATGAACCCCGTGCCGTATGCCGACGTCGTGACCACGACCACCCACAAGACCCTGCGCGGCCCGCGCGGCGGCATGATCCTGTGCCGCGAGAAATACGCGAAGGCGATTGACAAGGCCATCTTCCCCGGCACGCAGGGCGGCCCGCTGATGCACGTGATCGCCGCCAAGGCGGTGTGCTTCAAGGAAGCGGCGACCGACGAATTTCGGGACTATCAGAAGCAAATCGTCAAAAACGCGCAGGCGATGGCGCAGCGCTTCCGCGAGCGCGGGATCCGGCTTGTGTCCGGCGGCACGGACAACCACCTGATGCTCGTCGACCTGTCCGACCGCGAAATGACCGGCAAGGCGCTGGAGAAGCTGCTCGACCGCGCGCATATCACGGTGAACAAGAATACCGTGCCGGGCGAGAAGCGCTCGCCGTTTATCACCAGCGGCATTCGCGTCGGCACGCCCGCCGCCACGACCCGCGGCATGCGCGAGCCCGAGATGGTCGAAATCGCGGACATGATCGCCGACGTGATCGAGCGGGGCGAGGAAGCGGTCGATGATGTGTCCCGGCGCGCGCTGAATCTGACGACGAAGTACACGCTGTACGCGTGAGGTGGACGGGGGAGCAAGCTCCCCCGCCACTGCCACCCCCTCGGAAAAGGATAGGATTTCCTGCGGAAATCCTTTTGATTGGAAGTTCGAGAGGGCTGCGGCCCTCTCGAGCTCACCCGGGGCGGAGGGGACGGATTCCCCTCCGCGCCACCCTTTCTCAGATTCCGCTGAAATCCTGCGGATTTCCGGGCGCGGAATCTGCAAGGAAGCGATTTTTTCTCCGGGGGGCAAGCTCCCCTCCGAAAAAATCAGCGCGATCCCGCCGCACAGGTCGCCGGGATCGATTGGAAGTCGAGAGGGTTCACGCCCTCTCGAGCTCTTCCGGGGCTGCTCTGATGAAGATTTTGGTTTCCGACGAAGCAGGCTGTGCTTTTGATGGCTTTGGTTTCCGACGACGCAGGCGTGGGGCGCTCCGCTCCCCTACACCCCCTCGGGTGACGGGGTGCGAGAGGGTTGCGACCCTCTCGCGCTCTCCTGGGGGTGATCTGGCGGGAACTTGGTTTTCCGACGATACAGGAGCTGTTCTTTTGACAGCGTTCGTTTTCGACGATGCAGGCTGTTTTTGAGGGATCTTGTTTCCGACGACGCGGGTTATCCTTTTAAGGGATTTGTTTCCGATGACGCGGGGCGTGGGGCGCTCCGCTCCCCTACACCCCCTCGGGCGACGGGGTGCGAGAGGGCTGCGACCCTCTCGCGCTCTCCCGGGGCTGTGCTGGCGGGGATTTGGATTTCTGACGGTGCAGGCATTCCGGCGAAGAATTTGGTTTCCGGCGAAGCAGGCGTGGGGCGCTC
>ERZ827168.3475-NODE-3475-length-16058-cov-4.177529_pt1 | contig 16058 bp, 15 predicted proteins | sample MGYA00519868_ERZ827168 | MGnify/ENA primary metagenome ERZ827168 (study PRJEB31778, sample SAMEA3449271) | human gut metagenome | biome: human gut; feature: human-associated habitat; material: faeces | place: United Kingdom | collected 2010/2012 ...
ATGCCTTGCTCCGTAAAGCGGGCGTATACCAGATGCGCGCCGTCACCCACTAAGGTGATGGGCCGGGGATCGTTTCGGATCTCCTCCGCCAGCTCGTCAAGAGAGACGGCCCGATCCGGGGTCAGCCGGGTGAGGACGCCGTTTTCCGCAGAGAAGTTGGCGTTATAGACCTGACTGCGGCGGGCGTCCATGGCGCAGACGATCAGCCCGTCGGCAAAGGCCGCGTTCCGGGCCATAGCGGCCAGCGTGGACACGCCCACGGCGGGCTTGTCCACGGAAAAGGCAAGGCCCTTGGCGGCGGAAACGCCGATGCGGATGCCCGTAAAGGAGCCGGGGCCGACAGCCACGGCAATGGCGTCCATGTCGGACAGCTTCAAGTCCGTATTTTTCAGGATGTGCTCCACAATGGGCATCAATGTGCGGCTGTGGGTCAGACCGGTATCCTGATAGCCGGAGGCCAAAATGCGTCCGTTTTCGGATACGGCGGCGGATACTGCCTTGGCGGAGGTCTCCAGGGCTAAAATTTTCATGGAAGCTCCACTCCTTTTATGGTAATGCTGCGGCCGGTGTCTCCCTCCCGGGCGATGCGGACCCAGACGGTGTCCTCCGGCAGAGCGTCCATCACGTTTTCACTCCACTCCACGGCGCAGACACCGCCGCGGGAGAGATAATCCTCCCAGCCGATGTCGAACAGGTCATCGGCGCTGTTCAGACGGTACATATCAAAGTGGAACAGAGGCAGCCGGCCGCCCTCGTACTCATTCACAATGGCAAAGGTGGGGCTGGTGACCCGGCCCTTGTAGCCAAGCCCCGCGGCAAGTCCCCGGGTGAAGGCAGTCTTGCCCATACCCAGATCTCCCAAATATGCCACCACCGCGCCGGGGTTCAGCACGGCGGCCAGACGGGCGCCGATGGCTTCCGTCTCCGCTTCGTTATGACTGTGAAATTCCATGGACACCCTCCCTTGCTGCACGTAATCCATCACATTATAGCACGTCCGACAGAAAATGTAAAAACAAAATTCAACAAGTTTACAGGTCCCTTTTTGTGTGGTATACTATCAGCGTGTCGAAAAAGTTTTTTCGCCCCGCTGAGCAAGTTTTCAGAACTTTATAAAAGTTCTGAAAACTTAGGATTTCAATGGCGCAGGACACCCTTCTTGGGTTTCCCGCGCACACTCTTCCTTTCCGTCGCGGAGAATTTACCACTTTATCGACAGTATTTGATTGTATCACAGTGCTTTTTTCTCCGCAATCCCTTATTTGTAATCTTTTACCCCCGGTTCCAAAAGCCGTTCTGCTTCAGCATGGCCTCGCACTGCTCCCGGCGGCGGGTATCGTAAAATTCGATATACTTCAAGGCGTAAATATCCGTCACGATATACCGCTCCCGCCCCGGCTGGTAAATGGTGATGAAGTCATTGCCCACGTCATAGAGGATCCCCTCCCAGGAAACCGTTCCCTGCGTCCCCACCAGAAACGTAGCCACTACATAGTTTCCCTCATTTCTGGCCAGCATGGCCTTGATGGAGCCGTTGTGGGCCTCCTCCACGCTGAGGGGGTTCTGGATCACGTCCTCTGGCAGATTTGTTCGGATCCCCGGCATATTGCCCATGGGCATCATCTGTCCACCGGGCAGGGTGACGTACTCCGATCCCTCCGGTGACTGCCAGGAGCGCGCATCACCGACGCTCCTTGCCTCCGTTTGTCCGCCGCCATTGATCTCCGCCTGCCAGTCGCTCCCGCCGGACGGGACCGGCGCTGTCTGGTAAGTATTGAAACGCTGCATAAAAACACCTCTCAAGTCTTGTAATAGGCATCTGTAGGGTTATAGAAGCAGTGATCCCCGATACGGGTCTGCCAGTAGCCCACCTCAGAGGGAAACCTGCTCCGGCACTGAGGGCCGAAGGGATTGTAAAACCACAGGGACTCCGCCACATCGGGAATGCGGTTCCCCGCGATGGCCCAGTCGGCAATGTCGAAGTGGATCTGCTCCGGCCGCATATTGAAAATATTCTGGGGGTTGTAGGCACCCCGTTCCGTTTCGGAGGCGCACACGAACTGGTAGGGCTGGAAAATGATGTTGCGGATGCTGCCCCGGCCCACCCGGGCGTATTCCCCGCCCCGGGCGTGGACCCGGTTCATCACCACGCCGGCCACCGCCTTCATTCCCGTATCCCCTTCCCCGCCCGCCTCGCATTGGATCAGCCGCGCCAGCAGCTCCCGGTCGGAATAAGCCATCGTTCATCATCCCCTGTTGCGTTCGGTCCGCGATTCTGTTTCGCTGGCCCATTCTATGCGGACTGTGGACGGCAGGTGCTTCCCCTCGTCAGCAATAAAGAAAAACCGGAACGGCAAAAGCCGTTCCGGTTCCTATGCGGTCACAAATGGGTGCTTACTTCTGCGCCATGGCCGCTTCCAGTCCGCGGGCAAACTGGTCGGGGCAGGAGGTGCCTCTGCCGCCGCAGTTGATGCCCTTCAGACGGGCAATGGCCTCCTCTGCCTTCATGCCCTTCACCAGCGCAGAAATACCTTGGAGGTTGCCGTTGCAGCCGCCTACCACCTGGAGATCACGGATCACGCCCTGATCGTCCACCTCTACCGTCATGGCCCGGGAGCAGACGCCCCGGGGCTGGAATGTATATGTCATATTGTGTTTCCTTCTTTCCTTATTCGTTTGGAAAACAGAATAACACAATTTTTTCTCTCTGCCAAGCCCGGTTTCTGATTTTTCTGCAAATATCGGAACCGGAGACGTCAATCCTGCCAGGCTTTTCCGTTTTTCTGCTCCAGTGTCAGCCGGTCCGCAATCATGGCGATGAACTCCGAATTGGTAGGTTTACCTTTGGAAACACTAACTGTATATCCGAAATATTTTTGCAAGGTCTCCAGATCGCCCCGGTCCCAGGCTACCTCGATGGCGTGGCGGATGGCCCGCTCCACCCGGGAAGGCGTTGTGGCAAACCGCTTGGCTACTTCAGGATAGAGAACCTTCGTCACCGCGTTGATGACATCCATATCCCGCACCGTGATCATGATGGCCTCCCGCAGATACTGATAGCCCTTGATGTGAGCAGGGACGCCGATCTCATGGATCACGGAAGTCACCATGGTTTTCAGACTGGGTAAGCTCTCCTGGGGCGCTTTGAGAAACAAGCCCCGCATCTTATCCAGCAGTGCGGCCGTTTCAAAAGGCTTCGGCAGAAAATACGCCGCCCCCAGTTCTGATGCTTCCGCCAGCATCCGGTCGGAGACAAAGCCGGAGACCAGAATGGTCATAGGGGCGTCTCCCTGTTTCTGCAGTTGCCGCAGCACGCTGATGCCGTCCATGCCCGGCAGCATCACATCCATAACCAGAAGGTCCGGCATTCGTTCCTTTACCCGCTTCAGAATCTCATTTCCATCCCGCGCGATCTCCACAGAAAACTCGCCTGTCTTTTCCATTTCTTCCCACAGCAGCGTGCGAAATTCCTCGCCGGCGTCTGCCAGCAATACCGTCTTACGTTGATCCATAATGCACTCCCTTTTTCCCAAATTTGCGACGGTTTTAACGGTTTCAAGTCGCGTTTTATTTAAAATAGCACGTTCTCCTAACTTTTTCAATGAATCACAGCTAAATTTTCCAACAATCGTTCGACATTTTTCACGAGACAGCCTATTTTCCAGCACTTTCCGCGTTCTTTTGTTCTTATTTTTCACAAAATATGGTGAAATCTGTCCAGCCTGTCTTCTTTTTTTGTGGTGGTTCTTTTCTTCTTCCACAAAATATGGTATGATAAGCCCAAGAAATATTTTGTCGCTTTTTCCGGATATAAAAATATTTTCGTCGACTGCAACTACCGTATCCGACAGCGGATACTCTCCCGCTGTACGCTTTTTTCGGAGGGATCATTATGGAGCTTCTGCGTCAACAGCTCATCGCCTACCGCCCGTGGAACGAGCAGGAGGAACGGGACCGGGAAGAACTGCTCCGCCGTCTTGACAGCCACGAGGATCTGTACACCAGAGCCAATACCGCCGCCCATTTTACCGCTTCCGCCTGGGTGGTCAGCCCGGACCGGAAGCAGGTCCTGATGGCCTATCACAGGCTCTATGACTCCTGGGCTTGGCTGGGCGGCCACGCCGACGGAGACCGGGATCTGCTGGCCGTGGCGCTGCGGGAGGTCCGGGAGGAAAGCGGTCTCACGGAGGTCCGCCCCGTGTCCGAGGACTTGTATTCTCTGGAAATCCTGACGGTGGACGGCCACGAAAAGCACGGCCGGTACGTTTCCTCCCACCTCCATCTCAACGTCACCTACCTCTTAGAGGCGGACCCCTCCGCCGCCATCCGTCCCAAGCCCGACGAGAACAGCCGGGTGGGCTGGTTCTCCTCGGCGGACGCTGTGGCCGCCTCCAGCGAGCCGTGGTTCCGGGAGTGGATCTACACGAAGCTGAACGATAAGCTGTCCCGTTTTTAAGCCGCTCCATCGGCGGATAAGTCAGCACATTTCCGCTCGAAACAACTCTCTGACACAGTGAATCGTGCGGAAACAGAAACCTTTTAGAGAAAACCCGCCTGTGCGGATATGCGTACCAAAGGAGGAGTGAACAGTGAAAGCATACGAGTACGTCAACATTCACATTGGAAAGTTTGTGGGCGCAGGATCGGAGGCGCACCGGGCCATTATCGACGAATACGCCGCAAGGGGCTATCGTTATGTCGGGTACATCCCCACAAATATCAACAATTACGGAAAGATAACGGACTTGGATCTTGTCTTTGAGCGGGACGCTTGACCTCTGGTTTGTGGGAGCCTCCATGCCAAAAAGGAACAGGGCGGGGAGAAATCATTTCTCCCCGCCTCGTCATTTTACTTTTTCTACACGTTTTCGCCTGCGTTCAGCATAGTTTCCATGGAAATTCCATATCCTTTTGTTGCGTCGGAAAGCAGCACATGGGTCACAGCCCCCACCAGCTTTCCGTTTTGAAGAATGGGACTGCCGCTCATGCCTTGCACGATGCCGCCGGTGGCGGCGATCAGGTCCGGGTCCGTGACGGAGATCACCATTTCCCGACCGTCAGAGGCATTTGGGAGCCGTTTCAAAATTTCAACGGCATACTCCCGCACCTCGTCCCCGGACACATTGGCCCGGATCGTTGCCGGTCCCTCCACGGCATCGCCCACCGGCAGAGCCTCGCCCGCCGCAAGGGTGCAGTCCGCCGGAAGTGTGCCGAAAATGCCGCAGTCGGTGTTGGCGCACAGAGGGCCAAGGTCGCCGGACAGGTCAAAATTGCCCCGCAGCTCCCCGGCGCTGCCGCTGCTCCCCTTCTTCACCGCCTTCACGGTGGAGGGCAGGATGGAGCCGCTGCCGAAGGGCATCAGAGCCATGGTATCGCCGTCGGTGATCCCGTGTCCCAGCGCGCCGAAAGCGCCGGTTGCAGGATCGTAATAGGTCACGGTGCCGATGCCCGCCATGCTGTCCCGGATCCACGCGCCGATGCAGCAGATGCCCTGTTCATTCCGTTCCGGCTCCACAGAGAGGGTCAGAGGGCTGCCCTGCCGTTTGATCTCCAGCGCCGTGGCGTCCGTTCCGTTTTTTTGCAGCAGGGATTGGAACTTCTCCGTGGAGGTCACGGCCTCGCCGCCGCACTCCACGATCACGTCGCCGGTTTTCAGGCCGCAGGTCCGGGCCGGAGTACCGCCCTCCGGCAGCTTTACCACCACCACGCCCCGGGCAAACAGCTTCACCCCTACGGTGTGTCCCACCGGGATCAGACTGCGTTGGACAGGCTCCGCGGCCAGAGCCGCCGTGGTACACAGCAGCAGGGCCAGCACCAGTGCCGCCCCATGCCGCAAGGGTCCTTTGGGGATCTCTTCATACAACAAGTCATCACTCCTTTGGCAGGCCGCAAAATTCACATACAAACTGTATTCTTTTGCAAAAATTCTACGTTTTGTATTGTGTTTTTCTTCCGCTTGCGGCGGTCTGCCTGTTTTTTCATCCGTGTCGCGCCGTTCCGCTTCACGGACAGACTTATCCTTCCCGACGCAGCAAAAGCAAATCCCGACAAAAAGCGGCAGCAGCGCCAGCCGGATCACGATGACGCTTTAAGCATAAGCGCAAAAAAGCAGACGCAGGAAATTCCTGCGTCTGCTGGTAGAAGCTTCAATTTGAAAATTCCATTCAATCCCGGCGATTGAAAATTTTGAAAATGTCATCGAAGGGATCTTCCTCCGGTTCAGCGGGCTTTTCCTCTGCCGGAGCAATGGGCTCAATGGGTGCAAAGGGTGCCTTGGGCTGCTCATCCTTCTCCTGACCCTCCAACTGAACGGGAGGCTTTGCAAATGTGCCGATCTTAGGCAGATCGTCAGCCGGGTTCTTGTCAAAGCCGGTGGCGATAACGGTGACACGGATCTCGTCGTCCATAGTTTCGTCGAAGGTGGCACCGAAGATGGTGAGGGCGTCGGGATGGACGGCCTGCTGCACCAGAGAGGCGGCCTGCTCCACTTCCTCCAGACCGATGTCCATAGAGCCGGTGACGTTGATAAGGACGCCCTTGGCCCCCTCGATAGAAGTCTCCAGCAGGGGGCTGGAAATGGCCATACGGGCGGCTTCCTCGGCCTTGCCCTTGCCGGCAGCCCGGCCCACGCCCATGTGAGCCATACCTGCGTTCTTCATAATGGCCGTCACGTCGGCAAAGTCCAGATTGATGAAGCCGGTGTCGCGGATCAGGTCGGAAATGGACTGCACCGCCTGACGCAGCACATCGTCCGCGATCTCAAAGGCGTTGGCAAAGGTGATCTTCTGGTCCGTGGCGTGCTTCAGCCGCTCGTTGGGGATAATGACCAGAGAGTCCACCTTATCCTTCAGCTCGGCAATGCCGCTCTCCGCCTGCTGCATCCGGCGGCGGCCCTCAAAGCCAAAGGGCTTGGTGACCACGGCCACGGTGAGAATATCCATCTCCTTGGCGATCTCCGCCACAATGGGTGCGCCGCCGGTGCCGGTGCCGCCGCCCATGCCGGCGGTGATGAACACCATATCGGTGTCCTCCAGCGCCTTGGCGATCTGGTTCCGGCTCTCCTCAGCGGACTTGCGGCCCACCTCGGGGTCGGAGCCAGCGCCCTGACCGTGGGTCAGCTTTTCGCCGATCTGGATCTTATATGTAGCACTGGAAACATTCAGTGCCTGCTTATCTGTATTCACGGCCACGAACTCCACACCCTTGGTGCCGGAGCGGACCATGCGGTTGACCACGTTGTTGCCGCCGCCGCCAACGCCGATGACCTTGATGTTGACCACGGACTCGGGGCCGGTTTCCAATCCAAATGCCATAGCGGTGCCTCCTGCTGTCTTTTGTACGAAAGGGCGGCAAGCCGCCCTGTAAATCACAAGTTATAGTGTCCCAAGCATAGTGGGATATGATTATCTATTGTATGCTATTTTCCCGGTGAGGTCAAGGGTTGCCGGAGATTTGTTTCCGATTTTTTTCGGCGTCTCCCTCCCGGCTTCCTCTTATTTTCTGGTATCCTGATCAAATATGACCTGGCCGTCCTCCTGCCGCATATCAAAGGTGCCTGTCATATTATCCTGGATCTTGTCGCTGTTGATGGCCAGTTCCAGCACCCGCAGCTTATAGGAAAAGTCCGCCTGATAGGGCATTTTCACCGTAAAGCGGTCCATATAGTCCATAGAAATATAGGACGCCTCTCCCAGATGGATGGCATCCACCTTTGCCAGATCCCCCGTTTCATCCAGCACAGCCAGCAATTCCAGCAGGCTTTCCCGCCGGGTCTCATAGGCCGTATCCACAGCGATCTGGGTTCCTACGGAGGGGGCCAGCAGCTCACAGCCGTCAACGGTGGGGTATCCCGCGGCGGTATCCGTCTGCTCCACGATCTTTCCGGCAGGACTCATCAGCCACACCGTCCCGTCCTGCGTCCAGGCCAGAGGATCGCCGCACTCCTGCACCTGGATCAGCAGGGTGTCCGGCAGCTTCCGCTGAATACGGGTGTTTTCGATCTCGATATAGGGCAGGGCCTCGGCGATGTTCCGGATCACCTGATACTTGTTCAGCAAAAAGAGGTTGTCACCGTCCTCCACGCCGCTGGCCTGACGGATCTCCGCCTCCGTATAGCGCTTCTCCCCGGTGATGACCACCGTATCCACCCGGAAAAACAGGGTGATGGCCGCCACCAGACAGCCGCAGATCAGGAATACGGACAGCAGCTTATAGAGGAAGCCGCTGCCTCCCCTTCTGCGCCGCCGCGCCGAGCCTCTCCGTCTTGCCATGGTGGTTCTCCTTTACAGTCTGTCTCTCAGGGGGAGGCCGTCTCCTCCACCCGCCGTATATCCGCGCCCAGCGCCGCCAGATCATCCTCGATGCTCTGATAGCCCCGGTCGATATGGGTAATGTCCGAAATGGAGGTCTCTCCCTCCGCTGCCAGAGCCGCTGCGCACAGTGCCGCGCCGCCACGCAGATCCGTACACCGCACGGCGGCTCCGTGGAGCCGCTCCACGCCCAGCACCACCGCCGTCCGTCCGGAAACCCGGATGTCTGCTCCCATGCGGGCCAGCTCATCCACATGGCGGTAGCGGCTGCTGAACAGGTTTTCCTCGAATACCGCCGCCCCCCGGCACCGCAGCAGCGCCGCCATCAAAATGGCCTGCGCGTCGGTGGGAAAGCCGGGATAGGGGGCCGTGCGGATGGGCCGGGGCGCCGTCAATCGTCCGGTACGGCGGCACACGATCCCGGCGCTGCCGCCGGTCACGTCGCACCCCGCCTCCCGGAGCACCGCCGTCACAGCGGAGAGGTGCTCCTCCCGTGCGTCCCGGAGAAAGACCTCGCCCCCGGCGGAGGCCGCCCCGCACAGGTAAGTGGCCGCCGCGATGCGGTCCGGCAGAATGGTGTAAGTACCGCCGTGGAGGGGCCGTCCGCCCCGGATCACCACCGTGGATGTGCCCGCGCCGGTGATCTCCGCGCCGCAGGTATTCAAAAAGCCTTGCAGGTCTTCAATTTCCGGTTCTCTGGCGGCGTTGGAAAGCACCGTGACGCCCTCCGCGCCGCAGGCCGCCAGCATCAGATTTTCCGTGGCCCCCACAGAGGGGAACCCCAGCACGATCTCCCGCCCCGTCAGCTTTGCCGCCTTGCAGTGCAGGGTGCCGCCGGTATCGTCGATCTCCGCCCCAAGTGCCCGGAGGCCGGAGAGGTGCAGGTCGATGGGCCGGGGACCTAATTCGCAGCCGCCGGGGCTGGTGAGGCTTGCCTCCCCGCACCGGGCCAGGATCGCCCCCAGAAAGATCACGGAGGACCGCATCTCCCGCATCAGCGCGTCGGGAACATCGCAGCCGGTCATCCCGGCGGTGTCCACCTCCAACACATCCCCCCGCCACCCGGCCTTGCAGCCCAAGGCTTGCAGGATACGGATGGACGCCTCCACATCCCGCAGACGGGGACAGCGGCGCAGCACCACGCTTCCGCCGGTGAGAATGGTAGCTGCCAGAATGGGCAGCACGCTGTTTTTCGCTCCCTGTATGGTAACTTCCCCTTGGAGGCGATTCCCGCCCCGGATCAGCAGTCGGCTCATATTATTGGTCCCTCCCGATGAAAATGGTATCACGGGCCATTCTATGGGGAAAGAGCAACTTCGGTTCCTGCCGCCGCTTTATCAAAAGGGCTAAACGCCTGCCGTTTTCTCGGATACAGGGCGCTTTCGCCGTCTATTTTTCGGTTTCTTTGATACTTTATCACGGCGATGGGCCGGTGTAAAGTCCGAAACAGTAAATTTACAGCAACTCCTGAACGGTTTCGTAAATTCGCTGGGCCGCATCCCGGATGCCCAATTCCGCCATGGCCGACGCCATGGCTTCCCGCCGGACATCATCATGCAAAATGCCTGCCGCCGTCTGAAACAGCGCCTGCCCGGAGGAATCCTGCTCCAGCAAAACCTCCACGCCGCCGTGGGTCTCCAGCGCGCGGGCGTTTTTCTCCTGATGGTTGTTGGTCACATAGGGGGATGGCACCATGATGGCCGGCACGCCCAGCGCCGTCAGCTCACTGACGGTGGAGGCTCCCGCCCGGCAGATCACCAGATCCGCCGCCCGCATCACCGGGGCCATGTCATAGATGTATTCCCGGACCTGCAGGGAGGGGTGGTGCTTCAGGTCCACGCCCTTCTCCGCCAATGTCTTCAGCACGGCAGCATATCCGCTCTTGCCCGCACCGTGGATATGGTGGAACGGCTCCTTCCCCGCCTCCAAAGCCAGCATATCCGCCATCTGGGCGTTCATGCCGGAAGCGCCCAGAGACCCCCAGAAGGAGACGATCAGCGGCCGTCCGTCATTGACGCCCAGCTTTTCCTTGGCCGCCTCCTTGGTCAGGGTGAAGAAGTCCTCCCGGACCGGGGTGCCGGTGACGGCCACCTTCTCCGGGTGCTTGTAGTGCTGGCGGCAGGATTCAAAGCCTACCATGATCCGCCCGGCGTAAGGCTCCAGCAGCTCCGTGGTCAGTCCCGGCACGGCGTTGGACTCATGGACCGCCGTGGGGATGCCCATTTTGGCGGCGGCCTTCACGGTGGGATAGCTGGCGTAGCCGCCGGTGCCGATCACCGCGTCAGGTCGAAACTCCTTCAAAATAGCCCGGGCCTCTGCCGGGGAGCGGACCATATTGTAGAGGGACACCAGATTGTGCTTGATCTCCGCCGGCTTGAGGGAGCGGTGAAAGCTGGAGATGTGAACGGTACGGAATTCGTATCCCGCCTTGGGGATCAGGTCCTTTTCCAAGCCACGCTCCGCCCCCACGAACAGTATTTTGATCTGCGGGTTCTTCTCCGCCATCAGCTGCGCCACGGCAATAGCCGGGTTCACATGGCCCGCCGTGCCGCCGCAGGTGAAGATCACCCGGTCAATGCGCTTTTCCACCAGCAGCGCCCCTTTCCAAAAAGATGTCAAAACAGGCCGAAAAGGCAGGTGTTTACCCTGCCTAAGGCTATCAAGAAAACGGTAAGGAAGGATGTGCGCGGGAAACCCAAGAAGGGTGTCCTGCGCCATTAAAATCCAATATTTTCAGAACTAACAGTTCTGAAAATGTGTCAGCGGGGCGAAAAATCTTTTCGACACGCTGAGGCAGGTGTTTACCCTGCCTTTGTTGGCTTCATTTGCCTGGATACGCTCAGGATCACGCCCATCTCCGCCAGCTGGATAAGCAGGGCGGTGCCGCCGTAGCTGAAAAACGGCAGAGAGATACCGGTGGTGGGAAGCAGTCCCGTCACCACGCCAATGTTCAAAAACACCTGCACCGCCAGCTGTGTGGTAAAGCCCACCACCAACAGCGTGCCGAACCGGTCACGGGTGTGGAGGGCGATCCAGTAGCCCCGAAGGATCAGCGCCGCAAACAGCAGCATGATGATCCCGGCCCCCACCAGCCCCAATTCCTCGCAGGCGATGGAGAAAATGAAATCGTTGTGCTCCTCCGGCAGAAACAGGAATTTTTGCCGGCTCTTACCGAGGCCCAGTCCCCACAACCCGCCGGAGCCAATGGTAATGAGACTCTGGGAAAGCTGATAGCCCTTATCCGCGGCATCTGCCCAAGGGTCCAGCCAGTATATAACGCGGGATTTGTTATAGCCGATGACAAATAAAGCCACATACACCATGCCAACCGCCGCGCCAGCGGCAGTGCCTACCCAGACCCAGTTGATACCGCCTACCAGCATCATAGCCGCACCGGCGCCCAAAATCAGGATTGCGCCGGAGAGGTGGGGCTCAACAGCCACCAGGCCTGCCACTACCACCAGAATAAAGGCGTAGGGTAGCACGCCGTAGCGGAAGCTGCGCATTTTGTCCTTTTTTCGGGAAATACTGTCGGCAAAGTAGGTAATGATTGCCACCTTGGCGATTTCCGAGGGCTGAAACTGAATACCGATCTTCAGCCATCGGGTGGCACCCTTGGCCGTCACCGCGATGGGGTTGTGGGGGATGATGACCAGGATCAGGAAAATCACGGACACATAGATCAAGGCTCTGCCCGCGCCGCGAAGCCGCTGATAGTTGAATTTACTGACCAGCAGCATCACCGCCGTACCCAGCACGGCGAAAACGCCCTGCTTTTCAAAGTAATACAGCGGGTTGTGGCGGGAGGGCGCTTTCTCATAATAGGCGGAGGGAAAGCTGGCGGACAGGAGGATCACCAGACCGATGGCCGTCAGCAGCATGACCAGCAGACAGAAGGTCAGGTCGATGGGACCTTTGGCCAGTTCCCGGCTCTCTTCCATTTTTTCCCGGCGGCGCTGCTTGCGCTCCTGAAGGGCCAGCTTCTCCTGATGGGTCAGGGGACGGCGGCGGGGCCGTGTCTGGGTCATGGATGTTTCCTCCTTTCTCTCCGAATCAAGTCAAGGTCTTACCGGTTTACAGATAGCGGCCCCGGATGCCGTAATACGCCAGCAGGCAGAACACTGCCGTAATGGACACAAAGACCGTTACGATCTTCACCTCGCTCCAGCCGCACCGCTCCAAATGGTGATGCAGAGGGGCCATTTTGAAAAACCGCTTGCCGTGGGTGGCCTTGAAGTATCCAACCTGTATAATATCGGACAAAGTTTCCAGAATGTAGATGATCCCCACCGGAATCAGCACCAGCGGCATATCAAAGGCAAAGGCAAGCGCCGCCACCGCGCCGCCTAAAAACAGGCTGCCGGTGTCACCCATGAAGCACTTGGCGGGATGGCGGTTATACAGGGCGTAAAAGCCCAGCAGACTGCCGCACAGGGCGGAGGAAAAGATCCCCAGCGTGGTGAATTTCCAGATCATAGCGGCGCCCATGAAGAACGCCATGACCACAGCGGTGACGCTGGAGGCCAGACCGTCGATGCCATCGGTGAGGTTCACGGAGTTGACGCAGCCCACGATGACGAAGGCGGCGAAGATCAGATACATGATCCAGTTCACTGTCAGCGTCACGTTGACAAAGGGGATATAGAGATCGTTGGTCAAAAGGCCCTCATACCGCATCAGGCACAGGAACACCACCGCCGCCAGAAGCTGTAAGACAAACTTCTGCTTGGCGGTCAGGCCCTCGTTCTGGTGCTGGCGGACCTTGCGGTAGTCATCCACAAAACCGATGAGCCCGAAGATCAGGGCGAACAGGTACACATACAGATGGGCGAAGTCCCCCGTCAGCATCTGCTGCCAGCCGCAGGCAAAGGTCACGATGCCGCTGCCCAGAATAAAGGCAATACCGCCCATGGTGGGGGTGCCCGCCTTGGAATTGTGCCAGGTGGGGCCGTCCTGCCGGATCTCCTGTCCGGCCTTCAGCTTCCGCAGCTCCGCCAGTACGAATTTGCCCAGAATCATGGTCAGCACACAGCCGGCCAGTAACGTCACATAGATACTCATGCTTTCTCCTTATCCCGGCCCCGGTGGTTTTCTCCGTCAGGGCCTTTCTCTTGCTGACCGTCCGGTACACATCCGGCCGGCATTTTTGCCGCCACACGCGGCTGTATTTGTGAAATGGGGATGCCTAAAGTCTGCCGATGCTCAGCGTCCGCTGTTCAGGTGCTCCGCCACGATCTCCCGCTCATCCATGTGGAACTTCTGGTGGTTCACTTCCTGATAGGTCTCGTGGCCCTTGCCGCACAGAACGATCACATCATCCTTCTGGGCGTGGTCCATGGCCCAGCGGATGGCCTCCACCCGGTCCTCCACCACTTCGTAAGGGGTGTTGCTGCCGTCAAAGCCCGGCAGAATGTCCCGGATGATGGCCGCAGGTTCTTCGGTCCGGGGATTGTCGGTAGTGACAACGGCAAAATCGGACCAGTCCGCCGCCGCCTTGCCCATGCGGGGGCGCTTGGTCTTGTCACGGTCGCCGCCGCAGCCGAACACAGCCACAGTGCGGCCCTTGGCAAATTCCTTCACCGTTTGCAGCACGTTCACCATGCTGTCCGGCGTGTGGGCGTAGTCAATGAGGATGGTATAGTCCTTGCCGGGGGTGGGGACTACCTCCACCCGGCCCTGCACATGGGGGACCTTGGCCAGAACAGCAGCGCTGTCCTTCAGGGAAATGCCCAGCGCCAGTGCGGCCCCCAGCACATCCAACGTATTATACACCATAAAGCCGCCGGGGATATTCACCCGGATGGGTACCCGCTCGGTTTTTGTCACCGCGTCAAAGGCAATGCCGTCAGCAGACAGCACCACGTTTTCCGCCCGGAGGTCCGCCTCGGACTTGACGCCGTAGGTGCGCACCTGACAGGTGGCATCCTTCAGCAGCCGGGGCGTCCACGGATCGTCACCGTTCACCACGCCGACGCCGCAGTTCCGGAACAAAATGGCCTTGGCATCGCAGTAGTTTTCCATCGTTACATGGAAATCCAGATGGTCCTGGGTCAGATTGGTGAAGATGCCCACCGCATAGTGAACGCCGTAGACCCGGTCCAGACACAGGGCGTGGGAGGAGGTCTCCATCACCGCATAGGCGCACCCGGCGTCCGCCATCTCCCGGAAGAGCCGCTGGACCTCAAAGGATTCCGGCGTGGTGCGGTCCGTAGGGATGACCTCCTGCCCGATCATGTTCTGATTGGTACCGATAAGGCCCACCTTGGCCCCCCGTGCCTGCTCTAAAATAGCCTTCAACAAATAGGTGGTGGTGGTCTTGCCGCAGGTGCCGGTGACGGCAATCATGGTCATCTCCTCGGCGGGATGGCCGAACCAGTTGGCCCCGATCACCGCCAGCGCACGGCGGGAATCCGCCGTTCGGATATAAGGGCCATCCCCCTCCGGCAAATTCTGGCACAACACCGCCGCCGCGCCCTTTTCCAGCGCCGTGGCGATATACTTGTGGCCGTCTGTGGCGTAGCCGGTCATGGCTACGAACAGGTCGCCGGACTGGGTAGCCCGGGAATCATAGCTGACGCCGGCGATCTCCATTTCCAGATCCACCGCGCAGGACGCGACAGGGACGCCGTTGAGCAGTTCCCGCAGTTTCATATCGTATTCCTCCATTTGATCGGTATTGTTTCACGAAAGTCCACCGCCCCCCTCACAGGGCAGTCGGCGGCTGTATACAAAGCACTCCTTGGCTATTGTAGCAGGTTTTTCCGGAAAGCATACCGAAAATGGTGTCATAAACCTGGCAAAAAGTGCGGTAAGGGGCGGTCAGTCCGTGGTTTTCGCGCCGAAACGCACCGTGACCACGCTGCCGGCAGCCAATTCCGTCCCCGCCTCCGCGCTCTGGGAAATGGCGGTGACGCTGCCGGTGCTGCCGCCGGTGCTGGTGGCGCCGGTGACCTTCATAATGAGGCCCGCATTGGTCAGGGCCTTGTTGGCCTCCGCCGGGGTCTTGCCTACCACGTTGGGGACGGTGCTGGGGGCATTGGGCTTCTCCACGCCCAGATAGAGCACGATGGAAGCATTATTGGGCACGATGGCGCCGCCCGCCGGGGTCTGGTCCGTCACGGTATCGCCGCTTCCCACGGTGGTACAGGCAAAGCCCGCCGCCTTCAAAGCTGCCTTCGCGTCCGCTGCGCTCTTGCCCACCACATAGGGCACGGCGGCATCGGCGCCCGCCAGCTCCGAGGCGCTGTAATTCGGTTCAATACCCAGTGCGGGCAGGATCTCGCCCATGATCTGACCGGCCACGGGAGCCACCATGGTACCGCCGTACACGGCGGTGCCGGTATCACGGCGAGGGGCGTCCATAGTCAGGAGCATGATGTACTTGGGATCGTCTGCCGGGGCGAAGCACATGAAGGACACCACCACGTCGCCCTTTGGGTTGTCGTTGGTCTTGGTGCCGGTCTTATCGGCGGTGCCGGTCTTGCCGCCGATGCGGTAGCCCGCCACCCGGCCATTTTTGCCGCTGCCGGAGGAGACCACATATTCCAGCGCCTCCCGGACAATAGCGGAGGTCTCCTCGCTGATGACCTGCCGCACCGGAGTAGAGTCATGCTGGGACAGAACGTTGCCGTCCTCGTCCAGCACCTGCTCCACAATGTAGGGCTGATAGAGATAGCCGCCGTTGACGCAGGCCGCCTGAGCCCGGATCAGCTCGATGGGCGTCACGTTGAAGGTCTGGCCGAAGGAGTA
>ERZ827168.3476-NODE-3476-length-16054-cov-7.545472_pt1 | contig 16054 bp, 19 predicted proteins | sample MGYA00519868_ERZ827168 | MGnify/ENA primary metagenome ERZ827168 (study PRJEB31778, sample SAMEA3449271) | human gut metagenome | biome: human gut; feature: human-associated habitat; material: faeces | place: United Kingdom | collected 2010/2012 ...
CGATGAGCGTGCTCTCACGGGATGAGGTGGGCAGAAGACTCACATCCCGCCAACCGGGATGTGCGGAAAGAAAAGCGTCCGGGTTGAGCCATGCGCCGTCGAACCGCTCGAACACGTACTCGCCGTTGCTGGGCGTGGTGGGCCAGTACATCAGCTGATGCGCCCGGTACGAGCAGCTGTCTACGCAGTCGATGCCCCATTCCTTTGCCAGCAGACGGGTCAACGCCAGATATTCCTCCGGGGACACATCCCGCGTCAGCGGCGTGATGATGCGATATCTCGGCGCTTCCGGCGTGTGGCTGTGGGTAGAATACAGGCAGGAGGCGTACTGGTTCAGCATCCGATAACGTTCCAGAAAATCCGGATCAGCGCTGTCGATGTCGTGGGTCAGCATGGAGCGGCATTCCACATTGGGCGCTTTTCGCCGTCCCTGTTTGAGCCAGCCACCCACCATGCCGCCCTTGTCCTTGGCCCGGTCGCGCTCGACCTTGGACAGCTTCGGATATTCCTCCACCGTTTCCGGAGTGCGGATCGTGTTCTTCAGCCGCTCGCACAGAGCGTCGAAGGTGATGGTTTTATTCGACCAGACCTTGGCAAAGCAGCTGCTGCCATAGGCGATCTTCAGTTCTCGCATGATACCTGTACCTCCTGACAGTCCTTCGTGAAGTAGCGGATGGTCTTATTCCGGCTTTCGGCCTTTCGGATTTCCGAGGCCATGCCCTGTGAAATCGTCTCGCCGAACACCCAGACCTCGTTGCATTTGGTGAGCAGCAACCGGCTCATAAACAGCGCCTGCTGCCGCTGCGCCAGATCTGTGTCGTCCATGAACTGCGGGAACAGCAGGTGAGTGGCGATGGGCACGCAGTTTTTCTGCACCGCAAACCGGCAGTACGCCTGTGCCCGCCTGACGTTCTGCTTTACGTCGCCCGCGTAAGGGGAACAGATATACACAATAGGCCGGTAGACGGCATAGCTTGCCCGCAGCTGCTTTACCGCCTGCTTTTCCTGCTTGCGTTCCTTTTCAATGCCGGTGAACGCCTCGTACACCGTAGGATCATGGTAGCCTTCGTGGTTGTATTTTGAAAATCGCATGTGCGCCTCCTTAATCCTTCTTGTAAAATGCACACTCATAGCCGTCCGCCCGGAGCACCAGCCCTTTCGCCCATGGCGGCGTTCTGCCCATCTGCTCACAGACAGCATCCAGAGATACACGGGGATCGGCTTCGAGGATGATTTCGTCGTGAACGTGCGCCACAATATCACAGCAGCGCAGCGTGCGCATGGCGTAGCACAGCAGATCGCGGCTGATGCCTTGCACAATGTTCTCCACGAACTTGGGGCCGTAGGACTCGATGCGCTCCCACTTTTTCGTTGCGCCCACGCCCATATAGGTCACAGCCGGAGAGCCGAACTGGTTCTCGCCGATCCGGGGCTTGGCGTAACACAGGTCTCTGCCGGAGGGCAGATGAATGAACAGCATTCCGGACTGTACATGAAAGCGGATGCCGTGGGCATAGGTGGAGGTCTTATCACGAACTGCCGTCATAACCGCTTCGTCCACGTCCCACCACAGCCGGGTGATGTGCGGGTTGGCGCTGCGCCACTGCCTGACCAGAGTCGGTAATTCTTCCTTGGTCAAGCCCATTTCCAATGCGCCCATGGCCTTCAGCGCACCCACCGAGCCGCCGTAACCGAGGGCCAGCTCGGCGATTTTACCCTTCTGGCGGAGATGGCCGTTAACGCCATGCTTTTCTACCGGCACACCGAACATCTGGCTGGCGGAGGCGCAGTAAATATCGCCGCCGCGCTCGAACACCTTCATGCGCCACTGCTCACCGGCCAGCCACGCAATCACGCGGGCTTCCACCGCGCTGAAGTCGCTGACGATGAGCTTTTTGCCCGCGCTGGGGATGAAGGCGGTGCGGATCAGCTCGGACAGCACGTCCGGCACGGAGCCGTACCGTCTTTGAATGGTATCGTAATCGCCGTACCGCACACGTTCTCTGGCTTCAGCCAGCTCCTCCATGTGGTTCTGGGGCAGGTTCTGCAGCTGCACATTGCGCCCAGCCCAGCGTCCGGAGCGGTTGGCCCCGTAGAACTGGAACGCGCCGCGCACACGCCCTCCGGCACGGGATACCGGCACAGACGCTTTTGAATGCCCATCTCCGTTTCCACATCCCGCAGGTTATACGCTTTGAAAAGCGTCCATTTTTCCGGCGCGTCCTGCGGCAGATTACGAGTGCGACCGCCGTTTGCTTTGGTGGCAGCACAGGGCTGACAGAAGTAGCGGATCAGCTCCTTGCCTTTGCTCAGCTTCTGCTTATCCAGCGCCAGCGCCGCGCCCACACCCATCAGGGACAGAGGCAGGCCGAGGTATGCCGACCAGATCATGGTGCAGCGCCACTGTGCCGGATCGAGGAACTCGTCGTTCGGCATTCCCAGATACCGGGACAGGCACACGCGCTCAAAGTTGGCGTTGAAAGCCCACTTGATAACGCGCTCATCCGTAAGCGCCGCGAGGATTTCCTCCGGGATACGCTCGCCGCTGGCCAGATCGACCACCTGCACAGGATTGTCGTCCACCGAATAGCCAAGCAGCAGAATCTCAAAATCCGGCGCTTCACTGTAGCGGTAGACCGAAGATTTATTCAGGTCAACACTGGAATAGGTTTCTATATCAAGGCTGATGTGGTTCAATGAGGTTCACCTCCATAGAGAAAGGGCGGCGGGAATGCCGCCATGGGAAACCCGCCGCCTCGGTCGTGTGTCAGCTGAGGAAATCCTCATCGTCGTCCACCGGCTCAAACTCCTCGCTGGCCTTGGCCCTGCCGCCCAGCGAATCGCCGTCCTTGAGCTTCTGAATGTTCCCCAGCCCGGCAGCGACGCCGCGATTGCCGTTGGAATTATAGCCGTAGAAGGTGACGGTGATCCTGCCGTAGCAGCCGGAGTACACCTCGGTCTGGTCAAGAATGGGCTGCACCTGCTTGTCCACCACCTGCGGCTTCTCGCGGCTGTTGGCGTTCAGGAAATAACAGCCCGCATACGCTTCGTCCTCCGGACGGTCAATATCGCCGTCCCGCAGGGGCAGCTTCAGGTTCGGGGGAATCTTGCCACCCCACTTGGGCAGAGATTCCTGCTTGGCCACCTCGATGGCCGCCTTGATGGCGTTGACCGTCTTGGTATCGGACTTGGGGATAATGGCGCTGACGCTGTATTTCGGCTCGCTGCCGTTGACGCTGTCCGGCTCCCAGCAGTGCAGGAAGGAAAAGCGGCACGGGATCATGACCTTCTTGGGATTACTGAACTGACTCATATTCATACCTCCATGAAATCATCTTGGGCGGTGCTGGCAGTGACGGCCTCGCGCCGGTCAGATTCCGGCACCAGCGTCAGCTTGCCATGGGGTTTCGTGACGTACTGGCCGAGAATGGAGCGGAACTGCTCCTTGCCCATGAGCTTCTCCATCTCGCCAATACCAATCAGGGTTTTCTTGTAGATGTCTTTGTAACCGGCGGCGGTCGCCGCCTGAGCCACATCGGCCTCGTCCGTGTACTTGCGGATGCTGCGTCCTTCGACCACCTTGAAGCCGGGCCACGCCTTGCCATGGTTGACGGCCTCGTCCTGCGCGAAGGCGTACACGTCTGCCGCCCACTTGGACAGCTCGTCCGCTTTGCCGATGATCTCGGAAATCTCCGCGTCGGACAGCAGCGCGGGCTGACGGAAATCCATCTTGGCCAGCGCCAGATAGCTTTCCGCACGGGCACGGCACTGGGTTCTGGCGCGGCAGAAGCGGCACCATGTGCCAGCGGAGAAATCGCCTGCGCCGATGAGCGCCTGCGCACCGGCAGGACGGAGCACTTCGTTGCCCCAGCGCTTCAGGTATTCGGGCGAAACGCTCCACGTGGAGGAATTGCCGAGGCGCGGCTGGAAGATGGTCATGCGCACCGTCTCGATGTCGTAGAGCGCCTCGGCCATGTGCAGCACGCCCAGCCCATAGATCATAAGCTGCGGGTTTTCCTCCGCGTGAACCTCCACGCCCTTGCCCAGCTTCAGGTCAATGACGTGCGCTACTTTATCGGTGATGATGACCATGTCTGCTGTGCCGAAGCAGCCATCCACATACTCGGAAGCGTCGATGCGCTGTTCCACCAGCAGTACGGGGCTTTGGCATTCCCGGCGAGCGTCCTCGATTTCGCCAATGACGAAGGACACATATTCATCTACCGCTTCCAGTAGCTCGTCCTTGTAGTATTCGGACGTAGGCCGGGTGGTGCGCTGCTTTAAGTGCTTGCGAATCAGGTGCTCAGCCAGCGCGTGACCTGCCGTGCCCTCGGCGGCGTATATGCTCTCGCCTTCTTCAAACTGCTCTTCCAGCAGCAGGGAAGGCGGGCAATGGATGCGGCGGTTGGCCGCCGAGGGAGAAAATCTTGCGTGTGTATCCGGCATTACAGTTTCCTTGCCTCCTCCATGAGCGCGGCGTAATCCTCCGGCTTCACCCCGGAGAGCTTACCTGCGTCGTACTTATACAAAAGCGCCTTGACGGCCTGCGTCTTGCCCTCGCCGCTCTTTTCAGCCAGCAGCGTGCGCACCTGATCGATGGTGATCTGAGGCGCGGTGTGCTTGGGCGGCGTACTGTCAACCGGCTGTGCAGGCGTTTCCTCCGGCGATCCCGTGCCTAACTGAATGAAATCCGCAACAGCCTGAAGGCTATCTGCCAAAGCACGTACATCCTGTACCACATCCAGCAGGAGCTTGATCTTGCTCATATCCTTTCCTTTCTGCACCAGCGTCAGGCTGGTACCTTCGGCATTCCAAAGCTGGTCAGGATGCTTTGCATCGTTTTTTGCTCATCCGGCTGCAGTCCGGGCATGAGCTTGCGAAGCAGGGCTTCCTGATCACTGTGCAGGTAGCGGCGGCCATAGTAGTATCCGTCCGCGACACGAACACCGCCGCCGTTTCCCTGTACCGTAAAGATGGGTGCGGAGCAGCTGAGCGTCTCGATATCCCGAAGGACAGTGCAGCGACTAACGCCGAATTCTGACATGAGGTTGGCGACGGTTTCCTATCGCCGATCCGACAGCAATTCCAGCATCGCCTGCCGCCTGTCGAGCGCACTCTGCATTTCCACACCCCCTTTCGCTTTGGTAGCTTCATGATAGAAAACAAAGGTCGCACCTAATGAGATGTTTGAAAAACTTCTTTTTGGGCTTTGAGCCGCAGTCAAAGGATGAAAAAAAAGGCCGGAATAATGCTGGACATACTCGTCCAGTCATTACTCCGGCCTTAGTGGTGGCGTTCTCCCCGGTGGTCAGTCAATAAAGGCTACAAGCAGCCCGGCTTCTCCACCCTTGACATCCGGTTCCGTCGGCGTTATGGTAGAGAAAAGGCGGCATCGGTCAGACCGCTACCGCCTCATACCAGTTTCTGCTGTTTGCTCTCATAGAGAGCGTTTACACACAATTCGGGATAGACCCCCTGATTTCTCATTTACTGTTTTATAAATACTTCTGGAGTTCATCCTGTCAAATCCTTGGCTTTTTTCATAGAATCCGAGACGGTTCTGAAAGATGCCATATCATATTCTTATATCTGAGAGGTCGTTATTCTTGAGTATCGAAATGCTTTCGCTTCTTTTTCATTTTATATTCACTCTTCAAAATGGTATGGCTTAATTTGCTTAACAACATCCATCACCGTGCCGTCTCGTGCTTCAATGATCGCAACAATCTTATCTTCAAACTCCACAGGATCCGGTGCGCCTACGATATCGTACGCAATCTTACAAAGTTCGTGAATCGTCAACGTTTCAATACCTGCTGCATGAAGCGACTGCTGGATATCCTGCCGTTTTGGATTTACTGCAACACCGTAGTCTGTCACAACAACATCAACCGAATCCCCCGGCGTCGTCACCGTCACCACACGCTCGCAGATCGTGGGCATTCTTCCTCGAACAAGCGGCGTAACAATAATGCAGCACTTGGCTCCTGCCGCAGTATCCGGATGGCCTCCGGGCGCTCCTCTTAAAATCCCGTCAGATCCGGTAATAACGTTGACATTGAAATCTGTATCGACTTCCAGCGCAGAAAGCACGACAAAATCCAAATTGTTGACAAAAGCGCCCTTGTTCAACGGATTGGCATATTCGTCACAGCTGATTTCAAAATGATTCGGCGTACTGTTGAGTGATTCAATCGCGCCCGTATCGAAATCCTGTGTATCGGCAATATGACGAATATATCCTTCTTTCATCATATTCACCATCGGGGTAGAAATACCTCCAATGACGGAGTTGATTGAAATGTCCGCCTCTTTCAGCTTTTCTTTCAAAAAGAGCAGCGTTGCAATTGAGGGGCCGCCAACACCTGTCTGATAATTGAAACCATCCTTGAAAAACGGCGTTGCTGCCATCACTTCCACGCAACTTTCCGCAATAGCCAATTCCCGCGGATCAGAAGTAATGCGGGCAGCAGCACTGGCAATCTTCTTTGCATTTCCGATCGAATCAACCAACGCTACATAGTCCACGTCAATACCCTGAATAGAACAGGGCTTATTGGGGAAGGGAACCAACGTATCCGTAATCACAACCACTTTATCGGCATAGCGTGCATCCGTAACCGAATATGCCAAACCACCGCAATTATTCTTTCCGCCTTTACCACTTGCGTTACCAAATTCATCGCTTGAAGAAGCGCCAATAAAGGCGACGTCAATATGTATTTTACCCGTCTCAATGGCTCGAATGCGGCCGCCATGCGTTCGAATGATTGCCGGTTCTTTCAATTTTCCTTGCGAAACCACCTCGCCAATGCGCGCACGAATACCACTCGTTGTTAAACCGGTTACAATTCCCTGTTCGATGTAATCTGCAACAACATCCGCTGCACCGCCAATAGATGTGGTCGCCAAATGAATATCTTTCAACCCCATGTCGGCAATTTCGCGCATCACCTTATCCACAATGTAATCACCATCGCGAAAATGATGGTGAAAGGAAATCGTCATGCCGTCGCAAAGACCTGTTTTTTCAATGGCTTCGCGCAGACTGGAAACAACTTTTCCGCCTTGTGGCATCACCCTTGCCTTCACCATAGGACCAACTCGCTGATAGGTACAACCCTCTCGATACTGATTACCTTGAAAAGGCTCCCATCCTTTTTTGATCAGTTCTTCTGGAATCTCTCTACCTACTGCATTTTTCATCTTACAGTTCCCCCTTATACACGCCGGATGCTTTGGCCAAAGCTATCGTGCGCTGCGCACCCTCCACAAAGGCGATATCCAGCATCTTGCCGTTAAGCATAAATACGCCGATACCTTTTTCTGCATTCTCCCGAACAGCAGACACGACGCGCTCTGCCTCCGTAATTTCCTTTGGCGTCGGGGCAAAGATCTGGTGAACAACCTTGATCTGACGCGGATTGACAATAGATTTTCCATCAAAACCCATTTCTTTATCCAGAATGACATCTCGACGAAAACCGTCCATATCATCCAAATCAGTAAAAACCGTATCAAAACACTGCACACCCGTCGCTCGCGCTGCCATCACCATATAGCCGCGAGCCGCCTGAATATCACTGCCGCTGATCGTCGGACGCGTATGCATACAGCGTCTATAATCCCCGCCGGAAAGCGCAATGCCAAAAAGACGTGGCGAAGCTTTGCAGATTTCGACCGCGTTCAGCACCGCCCCCGGGCTTTCCAACGCCGCCATAAGCAACGTTTTTCCTTTTTCCATTCCAAATTCTTCTTCAGCCTCTTCCACAGCCTTTTCTACCTGAATGACATCCTGCGCAGATTCACATTTGGCCAAACGAATGCCGTCCGCCCCGCCCGCAACGCATACACGGATATCCTCTTGCCAGTGCGGCGTATCTAGCGCGTTAATACGCACCAGACGTTCCACCCCGCGAAAATTCACCGTTTTCAGAATATGATACAGAGAGAAACGAGCAGAATCTTTCTGATTCTCCGAAACAGCATCTTCCAGATCAATAATCAGGCTGTCCGGTTTATAGATATAGGCATCCTTAACAAGGCTCGGTTTTTGCGCGTTAGCGAACATCATTGTCCGACGCAGACGAAATTTCTCGCTCATCGGATAGTCCCTCCCCATGGAATGTTTTTTTCGCTCTGTCCACAGGCGCGGAATATCGCACATTCCACGCGCGCCTTGAGCGTACAGTCCAGTGCACCTTTATCTACTATCGTCACCCGTGCTTCGTCTACATCAAGCCGCTTAAGCGTCTCCACAACAGTCGCACGAATCTGCCTGCCATATTGATTAATAACTGAACTGGAGATATCCAACTCAACGGATCCTTCGTGCAGTTCAACCGTAACCAGCGCATCACTGGATTCCAATGTTCCTGCAACCGCAGATTGTTTGATTTTCATAGTTTCACCCTCGCCATCTCATTGCTTAATCTGCTGTTTTTTTCTGCCGCGCAGATACTGAATCAGCGTATAGCCGTACAGAATAACAAAAGCCGCAAAGAGCACGCAGAAAATCGGACGTTCAAAGAACTTCATAAACGATCCCTTCATCATCAATCCACGGCGTAGATAATATTCCGTATCCGAACCAAGCACCAATCCCAGAATCAACGCTGTAGTATTAAACTTGTACTTCTTAAAGAAATAACCAAAGATGCCGCCGACGATCATTACGGTTATGTCAAACAGACTTGCCTGATAGGCATAGCAGCCAGTAATGGCCAACATCATAATCAACGTACCCAAGACATAATATGGTACACGAAGCACCTGCGCAAAGATGCGGGCAATCAACAAGGAGATGAAGATCATGGCGATATTCGCCACAATCATCGCGGTAAACGTGGTAGACAAATACAGCGGCTGAGATTTTAGCAGCAACGGCCCCATCACAACACCATGAATCGAAAGCGCCGTCATCATCATGGCCGCCGCGTTACTGCCCGGAATGCCCATAGCCAGCAACGGAACCATCGCACCACCGGTAGCCGCGTTGTTTGCCGTTTCAGATGCGCAAATACCATGCGGATCACCGTTACCCAGCATTTCCGGATTCTTGCTGACCTTTGCTTCGATTGAATAAGACATCCAAGAGGCGATTGTCGCGCCTGCGCCAGGAACGATGCCTACAAACGTGCCCAAGATACCTGCACGAATCGCAGTCCATTTCAGCGACCAAAGTTCCTTCATAGAAACCATTTTGCTGATGTTAGCCTGCTTATCTTTGCTGTATGCAGAGAAATCCACCGGCGTATGAATATTGCTCAAGATTTCTGCAATGGCAAACATACCTAACATAAACGGAAGCACGGTGATGCCGTCGAGCATTCGGGTCGAACCAAAGGTAAAGCGCGGCACAAAAGAGAAACGATCCATACCCACGCATCCCATTGCTAAACCGATCAGGCCAGAGATGAATGTGTTAATTCGATTCTTGTTATCTATGAACGCCAGAATACTCAATCCGAGGAAGCAGACCGCAAACTGTTCGGCCGCATTGAATTTGAGTGCCAACTTCATCAGCGGTTGAGTCATGACAAACATGATAATTGCAGAGAACAGGCCGCCGACTGCCGAGGAAATCAACGCAATACTCAGCGCGCGGCCAGCTTCACCGCGCTGTACCATCGGATAACCATCAAGTACTGTCGCCGCACTGGATGGCGTTCCCGGAATCTTAAATAGAATTGCCGTAATACTTCCGCCCGTAATCGAGGCACAATATACGGCCGAAAGAAACGCAATGGCGATAATCGGGCCCATAGAATAGGTAAAGCTGATGCACAAAACGATGGCCATCGTTGCGCTGATACCCGGAAGCGCGCCAAAGACAACGCCGAGCGTAACGCCCAGCATGATCCAGCCCAGCACAACCGGCGAAAACACAGTCTGAATACCCGATAACAGCAAATCCATACGCTTTTCCTCCTTTTTTAGAGCAGATACTCAAGCCATTTGCTAAACTCTTCAATCGGCCCATAGCCACGGGGAAGACTGACGCCTAATCCCCACGTGAATACGGCAAAGAGCACCAGCGTGATACACAGTGCCGCCAAAATCGTCTTCAGCGGATTTCTGGCTTTAAGCAGATAAGCAATGCCCACGCAAAAAACAAATGTCGCAATCAAATAGCCAACATATGGCAGCATCCACGAGTAAATCACCAGCCATGCGCACGCAGCCAAAAGCCGCAGGACAGCTTTCTGCTTCAAAAAACTCAAATTTATCTTGAATTGTCTCTCTTCCGGCTTCATATTCTTCCAAAGATTACAGATCTTGATTGACATCAAAACGATCAATCCAATCAAGATTCCCATTGGCCAATACCGAGCCAAAAAATCGTTGCCTTGAATCGGAATCTGGGCAGAATACACCGCTAAACCGACAAATGACAGCAACAGAAATCCGTTAAATGCCAATTCTCCCATATTGATAAACTCCCTCCATGCCCATGTTTTCATGTATAAACAGAGGTCATCCGCTCAACGGGCAACTGCCCGCCGAACAGATGACCCGAAATCGTATTTTTACTTTGCAGTCGCCAACTTCAGTGCAGACTCATACGTTGCCTCGATAACGCTGGCCAGCTCTTCCTGCGACCACACATAATCATTGGTCATGCCATTGGTAGTCAACCATTCGACCCATTCCGGATTCTGAGAAGCGCGCTTGATTGCCGCTTCCATCGAGTCAATAGCCGCTTGCGGAGTTCCTTCAAGCGCGGTGAATACGCGGTAATAACCCAGCGTAGACTCGATGCCCAGCTCCTTGGTGCACGGTACATCGGGATAAGCGGCATTGCGCTGATCTGCCATCACCACAGTCGCATCCAGATCACCAGACTGCACATAAGCGCCAACATCGCTCCACGTGTTCACACAAAGATCGATGTCTCCAGAGATAACAGAAACATAACCTTCGGAAGAATCGGAAGTAATCCAGTTGAACTTGATGCCCGCACCAGCCTCAAACTCGCTGACAATTGCACCAGAGATGCCGTTCGGAGAGTCAACTGCAATGCTAACTTCACCCGGATGCGCCTTGGCATAGTCAATCAGCTCCTGCGCATCCTTCCACGGTGCATTAAGGCGGCTGATAATCATGCCTTCCGCATTGACCAGACCAGAAACCGGCTTGATAACCTTCATCGGATCAAAACCCGTAAACAGACCTTGCGCCGCAGAAATAATGACAGTCGGTGCAGTGAACTGATAGGAATAGCCTTTGTTGGTGGAATTGTAACTCCATGTATAACCGGTTACGCCTGCAGTACCGCTTTTGTTGAGGATAGTGATCGTCGTGCCCAGTTCCTTTTCCAGATAAGTTGCAAACTTGCGGATCGTTGTATCCAGTCCACCGCCTTCACCGGCAGGCACCATGATTTCGACTCGTTGATCCCATTTCCAATCTTCCGCTAACGCACCGCAAGTCATGGAAGTGAGCAGCAACATCGCCATCATCAATGCAAAGATTCCCAGATACTTTTTCATACATACTCCTCTTTTCTTTATTTATTATGTCTCGTAAGACATTGGTTACACCTGAACATCCATTAAAACCAGCGGCCGGTGCTGCTGGCACCCATACAAATCTTCATCCAAAAAATCACCAGATGGCGCCTTGCGCGGCATAGAGAATTTAACCGCATTGGCCAAAGGCAAATCATAGCGTTGGAGCCGACTCTCATCTATATGATATAATGCCGCAACTCGCGCTCGATCCAACGCTCCGCTTTCCAGCACCCTCTGATACATATCATGATCCGGAAAAAGAATATCCATCGTCACCACAAATGGTCCGGCATTTTTGGAACGGATCAGCTTAGCCAATTCATATAGTTTTTTCATATCCGACATGTTTCCCCTCCTTAAAGATCATAATATGTAAATCGGCACGTTTCCAATGGATCATCTACTTCGATCACATGATTTAGGCAGAAGCTATATGTTTCGCCATTATGTCTGGTTTGCAGATCCGGCGGCGAGAAGGGAAACGCCGTTTGACTCTGTGCGCCCGTCCATTCAGGAATCGGTACATGGAGCGCTGTATGCCAAACATTAGAGATAATACCGTCCGCATCGGCCGGATTGGACGCCACAATATCAAACAGCACACCCACCGTTTCAGTGTTTGGATCTTTCGAATTTCCATATACAACTGTTCTAAAGCGGTAGCTGTCTGGGCTCAGCGCCATACCACGTTCAATCTTTTCCTGAGCCTGTTTCTTCACATCATCCAGCCACGTATCAAACGAACGAAGAATTAACGGATCCGATACGCCTGCGATAGCCACCCGACGATAGCCTTCAAACTTAACGCCTTCCAGCTTGATCGTATACGGCGTTCTAATCATTTTCGTGCCCGTGATTTTTACTCTGCGCTCCGTTTCCGCCTCATAATGCGATTCATCCGTGAGCATTACACACCCCGGTTCCACCAAACGGAACGGATTGGAGTTCTCATACAACGTGTGCGAAACGATAGACACCGGCGAAACTGCCATTTCCGAATCACCCGGCTCGATGCTGACCGAGTCATCGCGAACCCATGCCAAAATACTACCGTGGCGGGTTTCAAACACCGTAGACAGCGTACCACATTCCAGCACTTTGCCCGCATGCCACGCGAAACCGTTATCCAACCCATAATACTTGGGTACAGCAGCGTAAATCGCTGTATCAGATGAGCGACCGGCAATAATGACCTGCGCGCCTTCTTCGATCGCCTTAATATATGGTTCTGCACCAATGACGGAAATGCAACGCGTCAACTCAGCCAGTTCCTTTTCGGTGAAGTCCGGCGCATTTTCTAACGGATGCAACTTTCCGGCATTCATGTAATGCTCGAGCTGTTCCCTGGTAATTTCTGTTTTGATTTCTGCCAATTTAAAATGAATTTTCTGCTCAGATGCAATCTTTTTAACAATGTCGATCATCCAATCCACGTTCGGATCCGCACCAGCTGTTCCTGCCGATCCAATCAAAACAGGGATACCGCGTTTAACTCCTTCAGTAATCATCAACTCCAAATCACGTTTGGCAGCCTTGCGATTCATGCGTGGCAACCCGGCGCCGGGGAAAAAAGGACCGGAATCTGACGTGCCCGAATCGCACCCAATTACATCCGGATTTTTTTCCAGCGCTGCATAAAAACCTTTTTTATCAAACGACGATCCCAACATGCCTGCCGCAGCAAGCACACATACTTCATCTCTTTTTTCAGGTTTCACTGCCGATCCTCCTTACAATTTTTTCGCCTTTTTCTTGTCGTTCCTGTATCTTATGCCTCAATTATAGCATTGACTTTAGAGGAAAGGAAGTTTATAATTCTTTTATCGGTATAAAAAGCCTTTATATCGCCTTCCTTTAAAGGAGATTTATTTCGTATGGATAAAACCGATTGGCTGATTCTTCAGGAAATTTTCAAGGAAAAGAGCATTTCCAAAGTAGCAGATAAACTATTTGTTTCTCAGCCCGCCATTTCTTATCGTTTGCAAAAAATGGAAAGCGAGTTCCAACGTTCTCTATTTATCAGAACAACAAAAGGCGTACAATTTACGGAGGCTGGCCTTCGTCTACACAAATATGCTTATCGAATGCTCCTATACGATGCGGAGATCACCTCCGTCGTACAGTCCGATCCTTCGGAATATTCCGGTCGGATCTGCATTGGCGCAACCGCATCCTTTACCAGCTATTTTCTGTGTAAGCAGCTTCATGATTTTTGCAGCATTTACCAAAATATCAAGATAGATGTCGCGCTTTTTCCATCCATTACGCTATTTAATATGTTCAATTCCGGCGAACTAATGGTCGCTTCCATTCGGGGCAACCGGTTTTTAACAAAGGATCAGCATAGCTATCCGATTTTTACAGAGCCCCTTTTAATCATTGCCCGCGAACCAATCACCATGGATTATCTTAAGACTCATCCTTTCATCCAAAACTCTTCCGAAACGCACCTACCCATTGATGATTTGATTAGCGAATGGTTTTCTCACACTTTTGATAAACCTCCCATTTCCTCTCCCGTCCAAATCTCCGGTGACTCCCGGATTATGGTTGAACTGGTCAAAAATGGATTTGGCTGGACTATCATCTCCAAATCCCGTCTGATCGACTCCGATTCTCTATACTATCTGCCTATTTTTAAACCAGATGGATCCCCTTACCGATATCTCACTCAGCTTTTTTATACCCACGAAGCAGATCATTTGGAAAATTACAGAGTCTATTTGCAGCATTTTAAAAAGTATTTTACAACTCACTATGGCGACGCCTTAGAATAGACCCCCGCTAAAAAAGCAAAGCATAATGCAACACATGTCGTGCATCAGCTGGCGTATTGACAATGCCGAGCCGATTAGCCTGACTTCTGTGGCTGAAGAATTAGGGGTGACCGCCGCCTATCTGAGCACGGTTTTTCACCGGGAAATGGGTTCCAGCTATTCTCAAACCCTTTTGCGGATTCGTATGGAAAACGCCGCAAAACTGCTCTCCGATACCCAACTCAAGGTTCGAGAGATCGCACAGGCTGTTGGCTTTCCTTCTGCCAAACATTTTACTCACGTATTCGGACAGTACTTTCATTGTTCTCCGGTAGAGTTCCGAACCCGGAAAATGAGAATGCCCCTGTAGTATGGCGAGCGGAAAGGCCAGGTTTATCATAAAAGGATGCTATTAAGAAGCAGCAAATGATTTGACAAAACTTAAAAACGCGCCCTTTTGACTGCAACGGGGTAAAAAAATACAGGCGCGGAAAGCGATTTTGCCTTCCACGCCTGTTTGCATGATAGAAATGATGATTGTCTCGGGATACCTTTTCAAGAAAATGCCTGAAAAACCCTTTGCCATCAGGGCTTTTGAGCCGCCATGGGGTAAAAGAAAAGTACCAGCCTTTGTATCAAAAGCTGGTACTTAATATGGTCGAGGTGACAGGATTTGAACCTGCGACCTTTTGGTCCCGAACCAAACGCGCTACCAAACTGCGCTACACCTCGAAAATGGAGCCAATGAAGGGACTCGAACCCTTGACCTGCGGTTTACGAAACCGCTGCTCTACCGACTGAGCCACATTGGCGTTTAGTCTCGCAAGATCACGCATCCGCCTGACGAGAATAGATTATATCAGAATCCGCGCTTCTTGTCAATACATTTTTTATTCTTTTTTCACCTGTTTTTGAAAATTCTGTCGGTCAGCCCGAAAAAGCGGTTTTCACTGTTTTCCCCCGCGCGCAAATATGGTATACTACATCAAAAGGAGGTCTGCCGCTTGAAGGACAACCGCATCAATTATGACTTGGAGCGCAAACTGCGCCGCTATGCCATCGGCAATCTGATGAAATACATCGTCATCGGTCAGGGCATCGTCTTCGCGCTGATGTATATCTGGCCGACGCTGGGCTACCGGCTTTATTCTCTCATCTCGCTGACCCGCGCGGGGCTCATGCGCGGGCAAATCTGGCGGCTGGTGACGTTCGTGTTCACGCCGCCGTCCAGCTCGCCGATTTTCATTCTGTTCGCGCTGTATTTCTACTACATGATCGGTCTCGGGCTGGAAAACCAGTGGGGCAAGGTCAGGTTCAACCTGTATTATGGGGTCGGCATGCTCGGCTCGATCATCGCCGCGCTGATTACCGGCTATGGCAGTAACATGTTCCTCAATCTGTCGCTGTTCTTCGCCTACGCCGCGCTGTATCCCGACGAGCAGGTGCTGCTGTTCATGTTCCTGCCGATCAAGATGAAGTATCTCGCGCTGGCCGACGCGGCGCTGTATCTGTATTATTTCATCGTCGGCGGCGCGTCCACGCGGGTGACGATCGTGCTCTGTCTGCTCAATGTCTTCCTGTTTCTCGGCGGAGACATCATCAACACCATCCGCCGCGAATCGCGCTACTGGAAAACGCGGTATAATTTCCGCAAGGCCATGAGAAAGTAACCTCAAGGAGCTGTCAAGCCTAAACCGAACATTTCAAGAAACAAACATCTAAGCATCTTGGGATATGGGGCTTTGCCCCATCGCCCCACCAAAGGGCTTTCCGGTCGCCCTTTGG
>ERZ827168.3479-NODE-3479-length-16039-cov-11.948261_pt1 | contig 16039 bp, 16 predicted proteins | sample MGYA00519868_ERZ827168 | MGnify/ENA primary metagenome ERZ827168 (study PRJEB31778, sample SAMEA3449271) | human gut metagenome | biome: human gut; feature: human-associated habitat; material: faeces | place: United Kingdom | collected 2010/2012 ...
TCTTGCGGTGCCCGGCATAAAGCTCCAAATGTCGCTTTCTTGCCGACCGCGGCGCTTCGTAATGCTCGCTTATTCGTCCACCGGACGTGCTCGCAACCTCACCCAAAGCAGGCGCTCTACCAAACTGAGCCACATCCCGAAATATTAAATTGTAACAATAACGCTTTGGTCGCCCTCTTGCGGTGCCCGGCATAAAGCTCCAAATGTCGCTTTCTTGCCGACCGCGGCGCGAAAGAGCATACTCGTGATTGTTGTTAATTATATATCAAAACACGGATTTTGTCAATTAAGTTTTTAAATATATATTTCGCCGCCGCCAAGCAAAATGTCACCATCATAGATTACGGCAAATTGACCGGGAGTTACAGCACGCTGGGGCTCAGAAAATGCAAGGTTGTAATTGCCGTTTTCGTCTTTAGACAGAACAGCATAAGCCTCTTTGGCGCTATATCTTAATTTGGCTGTAACCTTAATACTTTGATTAAGATTATCAAATGCGGAAAACACCGCGTTTTTTATTTTTACATTTTTTGAAAAAAGGTCGTCGCTGTTGCCTAAAACGACGGTATTATTTGCCGCGTTTTTATTGGTTACAAACATAGGCTTGCCAAAACTGACGTTTAAGCCTTTTCTCTGGCCGATTGTATAGTTAATTATTCCGTTATGCTTGCCGATAACTTGACCGGAAGTATCAACAAAATTACCGCTAGGAAAATCGCCGCATCTTTTTTTTAAAAACTCGGCATATTTACCGTCAGGGATAAAACATATATCCTGGCTGTCTTTCTTATTTGCATTTAAAAAGTTGTTTTTTTCTGCAATTTCCCGAACTTCGCTTTTGGTTAAATCGCCAAGAGGAAAAACTATTCTTTTTAGCTGTTCACTTGTCAACATATATAAAACATAGGTTTGATCTTTATTTACATCTTTGGGTTTTTGAATTAAATATCTGTCGCCGCTTTTTACTATGCGGGCGTAATGCCCTGTGGCAATATAGTCAAAACCCAAAATATCCGCGCGTTTTAACATGGCGTCAAACTTTATGTGTCGGTTACATTCGATACAAGGATTTGGAGTAAGCCCGTCAATATATTTTTGTGAAAAATCGTTAATTACCTGTTGCTCGAAAATCTCTTTAAAATTAAATACATAGTGTCTTATATTAAGCCTTAAGCAAACGCTCCGCGCATCTTCAACATCGCTTAAAGAACAACAGGTTTTTGTTAACTTTTGCTCATAATCCTCGCCGTCATAAAGTCTAAGCGTTGCTCCGGAAACATCGTAATTGTTTTCAAGCAAAAGCTTTGCTGCGACAGAGCTATCCACCCCGCCGCTCATGCCGCAGAGTACTTTTTTTGGTGCGTCGTTTTTGTTTTGCAAAATAAATTCGGGCATATTTCTCCTTGAAAAAACAATGTAAATTATGTTATTATTGGAACAATATAATATAGTAATGATATTTTAACATAAACGGAGCAAAAATGGAATCTTTTTTTAAACGGAAAAGAATAATAATTTTTATAATTGTTTCAGTTTTTATAATAATATTTTGGTATTATAATAACAATACAATTGCCGTAAACAGGGTAAAAATTACGAGTGATAAAGTAAAATCCAAAATTACCTTTGTACAGCTTTGTGATTTGCACGGCAAAGTATTCGGAGATAATAATGAAACACTTTTAAACAAAATATCTAAAATTTCACCTGATTTTATTTGTGTTACAGGGGATATGTTTACAAGAAACGATGTGAACGGACAGAATGTTGCGGTTTCTTTATTAAAGCGCCTTAGTGAAAAGAATAAAGTGTTTTTTGTGCGTGGCGAGCACGATGGCAGCGAGAAATTTCTTGAAGAGCTTAATAATGTTGGCGTTAATGTTTTGTCAGACCAAAAAAAGAGTATTGAAATTAATAATAACACAATAGATATTTACGGCATAGGTGCTGTATATTTCCCCGAAAGTTATAATTTAGATAATGTATTTGACAATCCCGATCCAAATCATTATAATATTCTTATGGCGCATATATTGAATTTTGAAGCATATAAAAGCTTTGGTGCGGACATAACGATAGTCGGCGATACCCATGGCGGTCAGGTTAGATTGCCGTTTATAGGGCCTGTTATATATGAAAACACATGGTTTCCTGCATTTAATTACAGTGGCGCTGTTTATGATAAAGGTAAGTACAGTGTTGACGGATTTGATTTTTACGTATCGTCGGGACTTGGTTCATATCCATACGATATAAGACTGTTTAACCGCCCGGAAATTGCTGTCTTTGATATTTTACCAAAAGGGGAATAGTATTTATGTTTTGTAAGCATTGCGGAAAAGAATTGTCAGAAAATGATAAGTTTTGCATAAATTGCGGAAGCCCGGTATCAATAGAGTCCTCTGCTGTAGTTATTAAATCAAAAAAAGAGGATAAGGCGGCTTTACCGCTTTATAAACGCTGGTGGTTTTGGGTTATTATCGCTGTTACCTTGATTGTTTTAGTGTCTGAATTTCTCGATCTTTTTAAGGAACAGCAAAATACAGACAATCCTTATAATAACTATCGCCAGTTTGAAGAAATTCCGGATGATGAAGAAGAACTTTCCAAAGACCTTCAAGATCTTTTTGACAGTTTTAATTATTGAATAAAATAAAAAGACGGGATACCCGCCTTAAAAAATAATTTTTATTAAAAATAGTATTACAGATATTATGCTAACGGCTATAGCAGTTAGTACGCATCTGTTGATAATTACCTGTCTCTTGCGCTTTTTTCGGGCTTCGCTTTTGTGCGTAAGCCCGTATTTTTCTATAAGGCTGTCTGCCTCCATTTTTAATCGGTATGGGGGAGTATCGACATATTCCGGTTTTAAAAACATTATTACCTTTTCAAAATATCTGTTATCGGTTTCGTTTATTTCAATAATAGATCTGTTAACTCCGCGCAACATAAAAACAAACCTCCAAAATCATTTGTCTTTATTTTGGACGGTTTGTTTTATTTTTATTCTAAGCTTTTAATAAACGCATCTATCGAATCGTCGTCTTTTTGATTAAAATCCTTATCGGTTTTATATAATGACCAATATTGCACAAGTGACAGGTTTTCGTCAGGATTTACTTCTTTAAGTTCAGAAAGCGCTTCAACTTCGGTAAAATCCTTACAAGAATAGGTTTCAAAAGAAACGTTATTGTCGGGGTATACACCGCCTTCGCGAACCGGATATTCATGTTTCATTACTGTGCCGTTTAATGCATAAAAAACATGTTGTTTATTTAAATTAAAGCCAAGTTTTAAAGGTTTATTAATGTTTTTTTGTGTTATTGTGGCGTATTTATGCCCAAAATAAATTCTTTCATCTCTAAGATCGGTATATGGCCAAACGGATATTTGGCGGTTGTGTAGAAGCCCGGTATCTTTTGTATTAAACGGGATTATTTCTATACCGTTTAGCGCCGATACCGCAATAGCCCAAACAGCAAAACGCCGCGGAGTTTTTGCTGTGTTTTTTATTGTGCTTGTAACTTTAACCTTTTGTCCGTCATATTCAACCGTAATTTTATATGCTACATTATTGCTGATTTGCGGTAAAGGTGTAAAGACTGCCCCGGTATCTAAAAAACGGTATTCAACCTTTTCGTTATCGGGATAATAGCTTCCCGGTGTGCTTTCAGGGCTAAACCACAGCCTTTGGCCGCCGTAATTATACCAATAAGCGCCTTTGTAATAGTACTCATCGAAAGTTTTTCCAGACATCTTTTCTTCGGATTTATGATAGGTGTCGTTTAAAAGGTTTTCTCCGCCTACAAAGCCATATCTAATAATTCTCGGACCAATATCCACAGTAACAATTACTTCGGTAATTCCGTCAGAAATTTTAACTGCATTTCCAAAATCCTTATAATTTATCAATTCTTTTGTAATCATTTATTTCACCTTTAAAAATTTATATTTGTAATCAGCAGCTGCTGCATGCTTGTTTTTTAAACAAAGGCCGTAAATATCGGTAGAAAAAGCCTCTAACTGCGCCATTCTTTTGGCTTTATCGCTAATTTTTTCAGCATCTTTTAGTGAAGTTAATATGGGGATAGTTTTATCTTTTGCATTTTTAATGATTTCTAATCCACGCGTATTGGCACCAAGCGGGCGTATATACGGCAGCGGCAAAAGAGAATCTTCCTTATTTATGTTTAAAAAGCTTGAAAGCACTATGCGCCTTAATCTTGCTAATGTGTACCTTTTTGTTTTTGCTATACTATAAAACTCATCTAAAGTAGTCGCATTTGCAGCAGCCGCGGCAATGCGGTTTTCAAGGCCTTCGCTAATATCCGGAATACTTTTAAAATCTTCGGCGGTTTTTTGACGTAAATTTGCAAGTAAAGCCAAGTTTAGTTCGTTAATATCGGCAATATTTCCGCTTTTTATTTCTTTAATAAATATTTCGTAAGCGGATTTTGGCATAAAGTTTTGGCATTTATCTAAGTTTGCTCTAATAAAAGATGAACTGCAAATATTAGATGTCGCATTTTGTGAATCATGCTCGGCACCCACTCTTTTTACGGGAATAAATTCAATTTGTGCGTTTTGTTTCGCCGCGGCCAACATATATTCTACTGCAAGTGTATCGTTGGGATTTTGAAGTATTTTTGAATCGCTTCCGATTATTGAATTTACTGCGCTTTCACGTATTGCCGCAAAGGTTTTACCGCTGTTTAAAGATGTTTTTAATATTTTGTTGTAATTTTCCGATTGTAAGCATTGTACTACGGCATTTAGCTTATTGATATCGTTGCACTCGCTGCCGAAAATTAATGCATCACAAAAATTTTTTAATATTGCAATTGCACCTTTTGAAAAGGTCATGGCAGAGGCCATCGAAAAAGGTACAGGAAGCTCTGCAACCAAATCTGCGCCACATCCAAGCGCCATTTTAGTCCTTGTAAACTTTGATACTATTGCTGCATCTGCCCGCTGTACAAAATTAGAGCTTAACGCAACTGCAATGTGTGTTGCATTTAAAGCTTTTGCCTGTTCAATTAAATAATAATGTCCGTTGTGAAAAGGGTTGAATTCGGCAATTATACCAAAGGTTTTCAAAAAATCACCATCTTTGTAAAAAAGGCTTGAAAATACCTTAAAAATACGGTAAAATGTTTTATTGAGAGTAATCTATAAGTATTATAACTTAACGTTAAATTTTGTGCAATATTTTTTTGGGAGAAGTGTTATGAAAGTATTAGTAGTAAATGCAGGCAGCTCGTCCATGAAATATCAATTATTTGATATGTCAAACGAAACTATGATTGCAAAAGGAAACTGCGAAAGAATAGGAACCGATGGTAAGATAAGCCATAAATCGGCTGACGGCAGGGAGTATTCGGCAGAGATCCCGATGCCCACCCACGCTGAGGCGTTTGAATCTTTGGTTTATGCACTGACAAAAAGCGAAGCAAAAGTTTTAGATGATTTGTCTGAAATTGCGGCAGTAGGCCACAGAATAGTTCAAGGCGGCTCTATTTTTAAGGAATCTTGCCTTGTAACCGAAAAGGTAATCGAGGATATCGAAAGCCTAATTCCTCTCGCTCCGCTTCATAATGCGGCTCATGCGCTCGGAATTAAAGCTTGCCGTAAAGCTCTTGGCGATAAAGTTCCGCAGGTAGTTGTATTCGATACGGCTTTCCATTCAACAATGCCCGAAAAAGCATACATCTTCGGCGTGCCTTACGAATACTATGAAAAGTATGCCGTACGTCGCTATGGTTTTCATGGAACCAGCCACCGCTATGTAAGCGACAGAGTAGCCGAGCTTGAGCATAAAGATAAAAAAGATATGAAAATCGTAACGTGCCATCTTGGTAACGGATCTTCCATTACTGCAATTAAAGATGGAAAAGTTATAGATACTTCTATGGGCTTAACCCCGCTTGATGGTATTATTATGGGAACAAGAAGCGGAACACTGGATCCTTCTGTTGTTACATTTATAGCCGAAAAAGAAGGGCTTAAACCTAACGAAATGTCCGACTATTTAAATAAAAAATGCGGAGTTTTAGGTATAAGCGGTGTATCAAACGATAACCGTGATGTTACAGATGCTGCAGCCGCAGGTCATAAACGCGCACAACTTTCACTTGATATACTTCATTACCAAATTGCAAAATTTATCGGCGGATACGCCGCCGCTATGAACGGACTTGACGCTATAGTATTTACCGGTGGTATCGGCGAAAACAACTATATTACCCGTGAGCTTGTTTGCGACTATTTTGATTATCTCGGTGTAAAGCTCGATAAAGAATTCAATAAGGCGCACAACAAAATTAAAGGTAAAGACATAAAGATTTCCACGCCGGATTCCAAGGTTGCTGTTTATGCTATTTCTACAAACGAAGAGCTTGTCATTGCAAGAGATACTGTTGCTCTGGTCGGCGGTAATAAATAATGAATTTTAACGAATTAATTAAAAACATAGATAACGGCTTTTTTGACGGCGATTTTTTAAAACTTTACGGCGAAACCAAAGAAGCTAAAATCCGCTTTAAAAAGACCGCTTCGGGATACTCGGACAGCTTTAATACTAAAGGCGATGTTTTCCTGTTTTCGGCTCCCGGAAGAACCGAAGTAGGCGGGAATCATACCGATCATCAGCACGGGAAGGTTCTTGCAGGCAGTGTTAATCTTGACACTATAGCTGTTGTTTGTTTGAATGACGAAAATGTCGTTAGAATTAAGTCCGAAGGCTATCCCTTAGATGAGATTGATTTAAACGATCTAGCCGCAAAAAAGGAAGAAGAAGGCCACGCAGCTTCTCTTTGCAGAGGTATTTGCAGCTTTTTTAAAGAGCGCGGGTATAACGTATCCGGTTTTAATGCATATACTACATCAAACGTGTTAAAAGGTTCGGGGCTTTCATCCTCAGCCGCATTTGAAGTTCTTATTGGAAATATTATTAACGATCTTTTTAATGACGGCAAAGTTTCTGCTGTCGAAATTGCGCAAATTTCTCAAAAAGCCGAGAATATTTATTTCGGAAAACCAAGTGGTTTATTAGATCAAATGGCATCGTCTGTTGGCGGTTTTACAGCGATCGATTTTGCCGATCCGGCAAATCCGGTAGTAGAAAAAATTGATTTTGACCTTGCCGGCAATGGATACAGCTTGTGCATAATTAACACCGGAGGGTCTCATGCCAATCTTACGGACAGCTATGCGGAAATAACGCGCGACATGGCAGAAGTTTCGGCTGTTTTCGGCAAAAAGTATCTGCGCGAAATCAGTGAAGAAGATTTCTTCAATAACATAGTTGAAGTTAAAAATAAGTGCTCAAGCCGCGCGATTGTAAGAGCAATACATTTTTATAACGACAATAAAAATGCAGAGCTTGAAAAAAATGCGCTTAAAAGCGGCGATTTTTCCGAATTTTTAAATTTAATAACTGCTTCGGGGAACTCTTCGTTTAAATATTTGCAAAATGTATTTGCAACTTCTGCACCTAAAGAGCAAAATTTATCACTTTGTATATGCCTTGCAGAGAGATATCTTAAAAACAAAGGCGCCGTGCGTGTACACGGCGGCGGTTTTGCAGGCACAATTCAGTGCTTTGTAAAAAACGATATGCTTAATGGATTTAAAGAGTATATCGAAAAAGTATTCGGAGAGAACAGCTGCTACGTTTTAAATATACGTCAGTTTGGCGGATATCAGTTGAAAGGATAATTTATGGCAGAGTTAAGATATAATCCTCTTATTAAAGATTGGGTAATGATTGCGTCTAACAGGCAGGCACGTCCAAATATGCCTAAAGACTATTGTCCGTTTTGTCCCGAGTTTAAAAAAGTACCCGAAAATTTTACGGTTTATAAGTATGATAATGATTTTCCGGCGTTGTCGCAACATCCGCCAAAACCGGATGATGTTGCAAACGAGTTTTTTAAAGTAAAACCCGCATATGGCAAATGCGAAGTTATTCTATATTCGCCCGATCACCATGCAACTCTACCTGATCTTTCGGTCGATCATATTACAGAACTGGTTGATCTTTGGAGCGATAGATTTGAGGATTTGCGCAAAGATGAAAAAATCAAATACGTTTTCATTTTTGAAAACAGGGGAGAGCTCGTAGGCGTTTCCATGCCGCATCCGCACGGTCAAATTTACGGCTATTCTGTAGTGCCTAAAAAAATCGAGCTTGAAGCGGCATCCGCTAAAGAGTATTACGCCGAAAATGATAAATGCCTATATTGTGACATGTTGTCTTATGAACAAAAAGACGGCAGACGTATAATTTTTGAAAATGACTCGTTTGTTGTTTTTTTGCCCTTCTTTACAGAGTATCCATACGGCGTATATATCATGTCTAAAAAACACATTAATTATATTTCTGAACTTGATTCATCCGACCGTAAGTGTTTAGCGGAAGCTCTGCGCGATACAGTTGGGATGTTTGACAGTCTTTTTGATTATAAGTTTCCGTATATGATGTGCATGCATAATGCTCCGGTAAACTGCGAAGATTATTCTAAAGAATTTCATTTTCATATCGAGTTTTTCCCGCCCATGCGAAGTGCTGACAAACAAAAATTTAACGCGTCAAGTGAGACTGGATGTTGGGCGCACTGCAATCCTACAGCACCCGAAGAAAAGGCTGTAGAACTAAGGGCGGCGTACGAAAAGTTTAAGGGAGGAACAAAATGATTTCATTAGTAGTTCACGGACAAAACTATGCTTTAGACGTAACCGTTTGCGGGCTTATCATTGTTTTTTCTGTTTTAATTTTGCTTGTAATAATTATAAGTGTTTTCGGGAAAATAATGGACAAAGTTAACGGCAAACCGTCAAAGAAGAAATCCGAAACAATAAAACCGTTTGTAGCGGTGCCGGAAGTAAAAGCGGAAAATGACGAAGAAATTGTAGCCGCAATTTCTGCCGCTGTTGCCACTATGTATGAAGGCAGTGATAAAACACCGGTAATTAAAACTATTCGGCCAATTGCTAAACGCTCCGAATGGAAGCATAGCGGCGTTGTCGAAAATATGCGTTCATTCTTTTAAGGAGGGTTTAAAATGGAAGTTTTTAATAGCTTATGGAATACAATCAGCGGTATTCTTTCCGAATCGGGACTAATGCAGTTGTTTGTGGGAGACGGTTGGAAAAATTTAATTATGTTGGCTGTTTCATGCTTTCTTATTTATTTGGCAATTGCCAAAAAATTCGAACCGCTTCTTTTATTGCCTATAGCTTTTGGTATGCTTTTAACAAATCTGCCGGGTGCCGGTATGTTCCATCCGGAATTATGGTATAGCACCGATCCGAATTTTGTAATAAGCTATAGCGACGTTCTTCATAAGGGCGGCGTTTTAGACATCCTTTATATCGGCGTTAAAGCGGGGTTGTTCCCACCGTTAATCTTTTTAGGTATTGGCTGTATGACCGATTTTGGTCCGTTAATCAGCAATCCTAAATCGTTCTTACTTGGTGCCGCAGCACAGCTCGGCATATTCGTTGCGTTTTTAGGCGCTTTGGCTTTAAATATGAGTCCTCAGCTTGCAGGTGCTATTGGTATTATCGGCGGCGCAGATGGCCCTACAGCTATTCTTGTAGCGTCTAAGCTTGCACCTAATAAACTCGGTGCAATAGCTGTGGCAGCGTATTCATACATGGCGCTAATACCGTTTATTCAAAGGCCTATAATGCTCGCTCTTACTACCAAAAAAGAGCGCCTTGTAAGAATGGAACAAACAAGGGTAGTATCTCGCACCGAAAAAATCATTTTCCCAATAATGGTAACAATTGTTGTATCTTTAATTCTTCCTGCGGCGGCTCCGCTTATCGGCATGCTTATGCTTGGTAACTTAATGCGTGAAAGCGGCGTAGTTGAAAGAATAAACAAGACAGCTCAAAACGAGCTTATGAATATTATAACAATATTCTTAGGTCTTTCTGTTGGTGCCACAACAAGTGCCGCTACATTCTTAAATCTTGATACATTAAAAATAATTTTAATGGGACTTGTAGCTTTTGCCTTTGGTACGGCCGGCGGTGTTTTGCTTGGTAAACTTATGTATATTATTACAAAGGGCAAGGTTAATCCGCTTATCGGCTCTGCCGGTGTGTCGGCTGTTCCAATGGCGGCAAGGGTGTCGCAAAAAGTCGGCCAAGAGTGCGACCCCGGCAATTATCTTTTAATGCACGCTATGGGGCCTAATGTTTCGGGAGTTATCGGTTCGGCTGTTGCCGCCGGAATACTTCTAAGTATGATCCCTGCTGTATAAAAATATAACGCCTGAGTTATTCAGGCGTTTTTTTATTCAATTCCTTCGGGGAGCTCGCCGTATAAATTAAAGCGGAAAAGCATTGTTTCATCGTCCGGATCTGTGCAGCGAAGAGTTGCTTCCGCAACGCTTGCTCCTTTTAAAATGTTTGCTATACCGACAATTTGGCTAAGCTTTGAACGCAGATTAAGCGAATCTCCATCCGGGGTTTCTAAAAATACATCGCCTTTACAAAGATCAAGTATTTTAATGAATTTGTTAAAATCTATATCCCGTAACTTTAAATCTTTTTCCATAATATTTTCACTCCTTAATACATAATTATTATAAAATAACATCAAATATCTGTCAATTTATTTTTCTGTAAAATAATAGTTGAAATTAAAAAAAGTATGTGTTATAATCATTAAGCTGTTAAATGCCGCTGTGGTGGAATAGGCAGACACAAGGGACTTAAAATCCCTCGGTAGCAATACTGTACCGGTTCAAGTCCGGTCAGCGGCACCACGTCGGAATGGACTATGCTCCATTCAAAAACCCCAGCCTTTTGGCTGGGGTTTTCTCATAACGCACCAGCCGTCGCAAACTACAAAAGTCCGCCACGTAACCGTGCGAACACGTGTAGTTCGCGACGGTTTTTTGTTATATAGCCTTATTTTATAGCAGGGGAAATAAAAAAGCACCTTACTGGGTGCTTGCTTTTTTTATATCGTTAATTATTTGAATTAAGTGTTGGTGAACATCGCTTGGAAGACCCTCTAAATCTACCATGTTTATTTTGTTTCTGCCAAGTAAATAATCGGTGGAGGTGCCAAAATAATCTGCTAACGATACGAGCATTTCAATAGATGGCTGAATGTTGTTGTTTTCCCAGTTTGAAATGGTTTGCTTTGTAACACCCAGTACTTTTGCAAGTTCGACTTGATTTATACCGCGCGCCAGCCGCAATGATTTAATATTATCGTTAAGCATAAGTATCCCTCCGTCAAATATTACAATACTATTATAGTATTCCTACTTGACAAAATAAAAATACTATTGTATATTAATAATTGACTTTTAATGGCATGTAATTAAAATTTTCGGCATAACAGCATAATAAACATTATGCAGCAAAATATATAAGGGGATTAATCTATGAATTTGCAGGAATACGGAGAAAAATTCAGGCGTGAATTGCTTGACGATAAAAGTGAAATTACTATATCTGGGATTGCAAAAAGAATAAATGGATTAAAGGTTAACGGGCAACCCATTTCCGAGCAACAAAAAATGCAACTGCTTGAATATATACAATATGAACATACGTCGGACGGGAAAAGAGCAGTTAAGGAATCTGATAATTCAAGTTGGATTAAAGCTATGAAACTGTTAAAGCAAAAAATCGAAAACGGTAATAAATAAAATGGAGAATTGTACTATGGAGCTTTTTATAGCAATTTTATCAGCAGTTGCCACAATTGCAGCTGCGGCATCTGCAATCTTTACATATTTCAATGGAAAAAAGATGGCATATGGCAATGTGGAACTTCAAATACGAACGATGATTTCTGAGGTAAAATATCATCAAAGCGAGATTATGGTTAAGTTGGCTGAAAATCCAGATGACAAAGTTCTTCAAGGAATATACGACTCGCTTACAGAGGATGTATTAAATGCCTATGATGAAGCTTGTGCCAAATACAATGATAAAAAGGTTGATAGGGATAGATTTAAGAAAATGTATTTTCATGAAATAAGGCAGCTGGTAGAGAATGAGAAGTTGTCTGATAAATATAACAGTATTTCATCGAGATATACTGCCACCCTTAAAGTATATAAAGAATGGCATCAGTCCGAAGGGTAACAGGGGGGATAAAAGAATGATGCTGAGAGATAACCTTGTTGATAGTGTTTTGGAAAAACTGAAAGATGATTTTCCTCGGCAATCTTTTTCTGTTGAGAAAGATCCTAAGAATAATTCGACGAATTATATTGTTGAAAATGAATTTGGAGATTTTTACGCAAACGGCAAAACAGAATCAGTAATTATTAAATGTTGCCAGTTTAAGGCAGTTGTTACGATTTTCACTTGGAACAACGAAAGTGAAAATGCTTATATTGTCTTTACAGGACTTGAGCTCGGATTTGTACCGTACAAAATGGAAATCATAGTTCAAAACCAAGAACAGGATTCGTACATAGTAAAAAAATGCAAAGCTGCAAATGACAGACTACAAGAATTTAATACCCCTGTTGTGCAGAGGTTCAATAGTTACAGCGATTTAATAGATTACTTGGCTACAGCCATTTCAAAGTGGTTTGGCCTTAAGGAGGAACAAGTTTGAAGGTCCAAACATGTAGAAAGTTTATATGCTTAATACTGTGTGTAGCGATTATGCTTAGCATGAGTACTCAGGTATTGGCTGGCGACATTGCCGATGATGTTGACTATTTGAGGTATAGCATAAACAATGGCGAAGTTACAATAACAGGTTATAAAAATAACCCTGTAAATATTACAATTCCCTCAACAATTGAAGGCTATCCTGTGACAACTATAAATGATGCCTTTTATGAATGCGATTCTTTACAAAGCATAGCAATACCTGCCAGCGTAATATCAATAGATATATACGCTTTTTATTACTGTAGCAATTTGCAAAGCATAACTGTTGCAACTGATAATACCGTTTACCATAGCAACGGTAACTGTATTATTAAAACCGCTCAAAAACTACTTGTTGCAGGATGTAAAACAAGCGTTATACCGACCGATGGCAGCGTTACAACAATAGGTGAATATGCCTTTAGTGGTTGCATAGGTTTAAAAAGTATTACCATTCCATATGGCGTAACTTACATTGATTTCTGTGCTTTTAGTGATTGTGATGGTTTACAAAACTTAACAATACCAGGCAGTGTAGCACAAATAGGTTTTGCTTCTTTTCATCTTTGCACAGGGTTACAAACAATATTCTTATCAGATGGTGTGGAGTATCTTGACGAAAATGCATTTAGCAGATGTACAAACTTGCAAACTATATATATCCCTGATAGCTTAACACATATAGGATATGATGCCTTTGATGGTTGTAATAGTTTAAAAGATATTTATTATACTGGCACAGCAGAACAGTGGAACAATTTTGAAAATAGACCAAGCGGTACGGTGCATTATATATGTAAATCTAATCAACATGTTTACGATAACGACTGTGATGAAATCTGCAACACTTGCGGGTATGTTAGAACAGCACCACATTCCTACAGCGAATTATGGTCGCATGACGGAACGCAGCACTGGCACGAATGCATAGTTTGCGGTAAGAAAGATTTAACTGCTCATGTATTCGACAATGCCTGTGATACAACTTGTAATATTTGCGGATATGAAAGAATTGCACCACACGCATATAGAGAGGTTTGGCCAGAAGGTAATAGAATTCACTGGCATGAATGCACCGTTTGCGGTTATAAAACAGACGAAATAACATGGTCATGGGATAGCAATGCGCATTGGCGTGATTGTATGATTTGTGGCAAGACTGGTTGGGGTACACATACTTTGGATTTTGACGAGTATAATCCTTGCCATTTTTATTGTAATGATGGTTGTGGATATAGCGAAGAAAATCACTCATACAGAAAAACGTGGTCGAACGACGATACCCAGCACTGGCACGAATGCAGCAGATGCGGTGATAAGAAAGATTTAGCTGCTCATGAGTTTGACGATGAATTTGATAATACCTGCAATATTTGCGGCTATAACAGCCATATACATTCTTATAGTGCATCTTGGTCTAAAGATAATACGCAACACTGGCGCATATGCACCGTTTGCGGTGATAAGAAAGATTTAGCTGCTCATGTATTCGATAATGCCTGTGATACAACTTGCAACACTTGCGGGTATGTAAGAACGGTAGGACCGCATGCATACAGCACAACATGGTTAACAAATAGTGCGCAGCATTGGCATGGATGTACAGTTTGCGGTAATAAAACCGATGTGGCTTCACACAAATTTGACAATGCCTGTGATACAACCTGCAACACTTGCGGTTATGTTAGAACAATAACTCATTCTTACAAAACCACATGGTCAAAAGACAGCACGCAGCACTGGCACGAATGCACAGTTTGCGGTGATAAGCAAGACCTTGATAACCATGTTTTCGACAATGCCTGCGATACAACCTGCAATACTTGCGGATATGTTAGAACAATAACCCATTCTTACAGCAATATCTGGTCACAAGACGAAACACAGCACTGGCATAAATGCACAGTTTGCGGCAATAAAAAAGATTTAGCTACTCACAAATTTGACAATGCCTGTGATACAACCTGCAATATCTGCGGTTATGTTAGAATTGTTGAACCACATGCATACAGCACAACATGGTTAACTAATAGCGCGCAACATTGGCATGAATGCAGTATTTGCGGCGATAAGAAAGATTTAGCTGCTCACGTATTTGACAATGCCTGCGATACAACCTGCAATACTTGCGGATATGTTAGAACTGTAGGACCGCATTTTAGGAAAGAGTTTTATTATCCTTGCTCAATTTGCGGTAATTATGAAACACGCATTACAGCACACGGTGAATTTGAAAGCGGTGCAAAATGGTCTTTAGACGGTAATACAAATACCTTGTATTTATATGGTGGCGCAACCGACGGTTATAAAACCGCTTCTGCTGCACCTTGGTATTCTTACAGCAATTCCATTACAAGTGTTTATGTTGAAAAAGAAGTTACGAAACTTGGAAATTATTTATTTAACAGTTTAAATAATTTAACAAAGGTTACGATTCTTAACAACGATATTGCTTTTGGGTATTATGTATTTAACGATAATGTTAACCCAACCTTTTATGGCCCGAATTCTGGCAATTTAAGAACATACACAACAAACAACAACTATGTGTTACAAAAAATTGCCAACCCATGCACACCGATTAACCCAGTATTGTTAGTTAAAACAAAGACATCACTGGTTTTTAACAGCGTTTCCGGATATGAGTACAGTTTAAATGGTATTGCGTGGCAAAAAAGCAGTGTGTTTAACAATGTGCCGTTAGACGCGACTTATACCGTTTATCAGCGCCTTGCAGAAACTTATGAATATGCGCCTTCGGAAAAAAGTGAGGGCTTAACGGTAAGCACATTAAAACTGCCTGATACACCCAGTAAACCGACTATTGAAAGCTATACGTGCAATTCGGTTACTTTAGTTCCCGATGAGGCTTTTGAATACAGTTTAGATAAAAACACTTGGCAAGCATCAAATATGTTTACAGAACTTAAAACAAATACCGTATATTCTTTTTATAGAAGAACTGTACCGCAAGGTGAATACGTAGAATCTAATGCAAGCGAAGCCGTTAAAATAATATTTGTTGCTACCCCTACTATTGATAGTTATGGTAATGGTACTGTAACTTTGAACAATATTGCAGAATTTCAATATAGTAATGATAATATTGTTTGGCAAGATTCAAATGTATTTACAAAACTTATACCGGAAGAAATTTACGAATTCTATCAGCGCCCTAAGAACACAATTGGAATAAATATAGTTTATTTGGACGATAGCGGAAATATTTCAATTGCACTTTCGCACACTCAGACAATAGCCCATGCATATTCAACTGATTGGTATAAAAACGAAACCAATCATTGGCACGAATGCACCGATTGCGGTGATAAAATAGATGTAGCAAATCACGTATTTGACAATGACTGTGATGCTACTTGCAACGTTTGCGGATATG
>ERZ827168.3480-NODE-3480-length-16032-cov-9.453777_pt1 | contig 16032 bp, 16 predicted proteins | sample MGYA00519868_ERZ827168 | MGnify/ENA primary metagenome ERZ827168 (study PRJEB31778, sample SAMEA3449271) | human gut metagenome | biome: human gut; feature: human-associated habitat; material: faeces | place: United Kingdom | collected 2010/2012 ...
TCTTCCGGCGTAATTATCGGCTCATGGCTGTGTTTCACATAATACTGCGGCACCTCGCCCTCATTGACCTTCCTCTTTTTTGTGAGGAAATCGACCGTGAAGCATTTCTGAAGGAGTGCAGCGCCCTTGTATTTCTCGTTTTGAAGGATGCTTTCCACTGTACTGGTCTGCCAGCGTTGTTTTCTCGATGGAGTCGGAATCCCATCTGCTGTCAGTTCCTTTGCAATGGCCCCCGGCGTCAACCCCTCCATGAATCGAGTATAAATCCGGTGGACAACGATCGCCTCCTCCGGAACGACTTCTGGAAAACCGTCCGCTCCTTTGCGATAGCCGAGGAACTGCTTGTATGGGAGGTTGACCTTTCCATCGGCAAACCGTTTTCTCTGTCCCCAGGTAACATTCTCGGATATGGAGCGGCTTTCTTCCTGTGCCAAGCTCGACATGATGGTAACTGACTTTGTCAGAACAAGAGGTACAATATGAAATCGATAGAATTATTCAGCGGAACGGGCGGGCTTAATTACATGTAAAAGCAAAAATCCGACTGCCACAAACAGTCCCATCACCGCCAGATAGTCCAGCAGGAAAGCGATGAGCGGCTCGGAATAATCAAAGAACACGAAATGGCTTTTCAGCAGCAGGTAAAGTCCCACATCCCGGCGAACGAAGGTCACGACTCCGTAGGCAGCGAAAGAGTATCCGGCAATTCGGAGCGCCCATGTGCGTATTTTGCTCGGCTGCAAGTGCTTCCGTGCCATGGTCAGAAGCATATTCCAGTGCATTCCCAAATGCAGGCTCATACAGACGAAGCCCCAGAAGGCGCAAAGAATATGCAGTTTTCCGGCCAGTTCATAGCCACCGTGCCTAGGGAGAAACGCAAACACATGGCGGGACAGCACAATGCCGCTGATCATGGAGCCGACCATGCACAGGAAAATCAGCCCTGCCAGTGCTGTCTGCACGACGCGCAGGGGAGTGTAGCGCCCCCGCGGAACAGCTTGGATCCATCGGTGGTTCAAAATATGGTGCGCCACGGACAAGGCAAACATTCCCATGCCGATCCACTCGTGGGCTGCCTCACCCACAAGGCCATAGGCCATCAGAAGCAGCATGGACACCGACATGGCCGCATCCACGGCGATTTTTATTTTGAGAATTGGTTTCATGTTCTCATCCTTTGCTGTGAGAGATCACCCAGTTCAAATTGTCCGGGTCGTCAAAGACCACATTGGCTCCGCCGTGGTAGTTATAAATGCCCTTTTCGTTGAAGAAGGCGTTGTCGGGTGTTTCGATACGCAGAACTTTGTCGATGTCGGCACCGCTCCAACCGGCGTTTTCATAGGCGTCGTGAAGATTTTCGTAGGCCGAGCGGGCCTTGGCGCTGCCGTAATACTCGTCGCCGTCGGCCATGTAGATATAGATTGCCACACTATTTTCCGCAATGGGTGCATAGCTGCCATCCCACTGAGAAGCGCCGTGGAGATAGGCGGCGTACAGGTCGGGCCGCATGGCCACCGCACGGGACATGGTCTCGCCGCCTGCGGAATACCCGGCGGCATAGACCCGGCTGGTATCCACGGCAAAACGATTGATAAAGTATTCCGTTAGTTCAATGGCCTGCCGGGCGGATTTTTCACCCCAGTCAGTGAGCTGTGCAGAAACCACGACCATCTCGGTGTCCAGCCTTGTCCATGCGGTAAAGCCATTCCAATTCAGATTGCTGCCGGAAGAATCTTCACCGAACCACATCATGTTATAGCCCGGCATAACGACCATCATCGGAAACTTGCGGCTGCCATCGTAACTGTCTGGCAGATAATAGCTGTAATGGATGTCACCGTCCGCGCCGGAGAAGATTTGCTCTGCAAACAGGCCAGTCTGAACCGGCTCCGATGTGACAGCCGATGCTGTGCTTTCCAACGGTTCTTCCGTCAGTTCGGCACTCGGTGCAGGCGTTGTCTCCGGCTGGGTCGGCGCTGCTGTACCGGCTCCGCACCCCGCGAGAGTCAGTATCAACACAAGAGTCACAGCAAGCGAAAGAAATCGATTCACTTCTGCTCGTCCACCGGCGGAACCATTTCCGCGTACTTTTTGAGCATTTCCGGGGTGCTGGTGTAGTAGCGCACGTTCTTGTTGAGGGCAGCGACCTGCGCCATTTCGTCCTCTGTCAGAGCAAAGTCGAACAGGTCAAAGTTGGACTTGATATGGTCGGGGTTCTTGGATCCGGGGATGACGATGTTGCCGCTCTGGATGTGCCAGCGGAGAATGATCTGAGGCGCGGACTTACCGTACTTCTTGCCAAGCTGAGCAAACAGCGGCTCCTGAAGCAGTGCCTTGTCGCCGTGGCCCAGCGGATACCACGCCTGCGGCACAATGCCGTTCTCCTTCAGAAAGGCTTTCAGCTCCGGCTCCTGATGGTAGGGGTGCAGCTCTGTCTGCAAGACAGCGGGCTTTACTTCGCAGATAGAGAGGATTTCCTCGATCTGCTCCTTTTTGAAGTTGGACAGACCGATGGCACGCACCTTGCCCTCCTTGTACGCCTTCTCCATCTGACGGTAGCCCGCCACATAATTGCCTGCGGGCTGGTGGATCAGCAGCAGGTCGATGTAGGGAGTGTCCAGACGGGCAAGGGTCTTTTCTACCGCGTCCGGCTGCTCATAGAAGCTGGGCCACAGCTTGGTTTCGAGGAAAATCTCCTCCCGCTGCAAGCCGGACTTCTTCATGGCGTGGCCAACGGCCTTTTCGTTTACATAGGCGTTGGCGGTGTCGATCAGGCGGTAGCCGTTCTGCAAGGCGCTGACGCAGGAGGCCTCCGCCTCGTCCGGGGTCAGAAGAAAGGTGCCGATACCGGCCATGGGCATTTTCACGCCGTTATTGAGAGTTGCGTATTCCATAAAAGATTCCTCCTTAAATGTTCTTTCCAAGTTTCGTGGCTTCGTTTTTATTGGTCGCCATGCCGCCGTAGGTCATACCGTAGAGACCGGCGAAGCGCTTCATGGTGTACTCGCCCGCATCCAGCATCCATTTCTCCGGAGCTGCGCCCTGAAACACAAAATACAGTTTGCGTCCGGACAGTTCGCCGTCCTCCACCTTGCCGTAGAAACGATCCAGCACGTTGCGCACGCTGCCGCAGATGTTGTGCCAGTACAGGGGTGAGCCGATGACGACGATGTCCGCCTGCTTCATGGCACCAATGACAGCATCCAGTCCGTCACCGGGAAGGTTCTGGCCGTAAGTGCCGATGGTATAGTCCGTGAGGTTCAGGGTCTTATACTCGTGACCTTTCAGCAGCTCCGCTGCCAGCGCGGCGGTGTTGCCGTTCTTGTTGGGACTGCCGTTGATAAATAAAATGCTCATAGCAATGCTCCTTTACACATTCTTTCCCATTTCATAGGCCTGCTTCATAGCGAGGGTATTTTTCACCTTGCCCGGCTCATAGACGCCACTGCCGATGATAACACCCTTTTCTACTGCACCTTCCACGCAGTCGGCATAGCCTCGGAAGCAAGCCAGTGTGGTATCAGCGGACGAATGGGCTTCGTCTGCCATAGTGACGATGTAGTAAAACTCCTTGTTCTTGACCTCCAGCCATCGAGCCACCGTGCGGTCAATGACCGCTTTCAGTTGGGCGTCGATGGAGTAGAAATAGACCGGACTGGCCAGCACCAGCACATCGGAATCGATCATCTTTTGCAGGACTTCGGCCATGTCATCCTTGTGAACGCAGGCTCCGCCGTGGTCACGGCAGTAGTAGCAGGCGGAACAGGGGTGGATCTTCTTGCTTGCCACACGGATCTTTTCCACCTCGTTACCCGCTTCCTGTGCGCCGCGTGCGAATTCGTCACACAGAATGTCCGAGTTGCCGCCTTTGCGCGGGCTACCGGACAGGATCAAAACTTTCTTGCTCATGGTAACCTGTCTCCTCATTTCAGTTTTCGTTATCCTTCTTCCCTCACCGGCTCACACCACCGGCTACGGCAGTTTTCGCCGGGCACCTCTACCGCCAGATGGGAAAACCAGCTGTCCGGCGCAGCGCCGTGCCAGTGCTTGACGCCGGGGGCAATGTTGACAACATCGCCAGGGTGTAGCTCCTGCGGCTCCTTGCCCCATTCCTGATAGTAACCGCGCCCGGCCACGCAGATAAGGATCTGTCCGCCGCCTTTGTCCGCCTCGTGGATGTGCCAGTTGTTGCGGCAGCCGGGTTCAAAGGTCACATTGAAGATTTTGACCTGCTCCGTGGAGACTGGCGCAAGATAGCTCTGCCCGCTGAAATACTGTGCAAAGCCGTCATTGGGCGCGCCGATGGGGAAGACCATACTGTTCTGGTGCAGCTGCTTTTCATCAGTGTTTTCCGCATCTGCCCAGATGTCCTTTGCCATTCGGAATGCCGCCCAAGCCTTGGGCCAACCCGCATAAAACGCAGCGTGCGTCAGGATTTCCGCAATTTCGCTGCGGGTGATCCCATTTTCTTTTGCCATTGCCAGATGATGACCGAAGGAAGTATCCGTCAGCCCCTGCGCCATCAGCGCTGTCACGGTGATGAGGGAACGGTCGCGTGCGGAAAGCTCGCTTTCCCGGCTCCAAACCTCACCGAAAAGAACATCATCATTGAGCTGTGCGAACTTCGGCGCAAATTCACCAAGCACATCTCTGCCTGCTGTAATTTTTCTCATAAAGCAACACCCCTTATCTGTGAAAGTTTGTGAAAATCAGTGGTTCCTTCTGAGGCAAGCCGATCTGCTCCTTACCCAACTGAAAGGACTTCATCATAAACGCCATGTTGCGCCCCAGTGTCCGCATGGTCTGCAAGCCCTCAGCATCCTGCGCTACTTCCTCGGCAGATCCGCCGTAGACCATGTTCCAATACTGGCTGGATGCTACCGGCATCCCGGTCATGGTGAAATACTTGTTCAACACATCGAAGGTGGCGGTGTTGCCGCCCCGGCGGCAGGTGACTACCGCCGCCCCCACCTTCATGGTCTTGTCGATGCCGAGGGTGCTGAAAAACAGTCGGTCCATGAAGGAGATGGCTCCGCCTGCGGGGGAGGCAAAGTATACCGGGCAGCCGATGACAAAGGCATCTGCCTCTGCCAGCTTTGGCGCGACTTCATTGACCACATCGTCAAACACGCATTTGCCTGTCTGGGCACATTTGCGGCAGGCAATACAACCGCGAATGTCCTTGTTGCCCACATGGAGCAGCTCAACTTCGATGCCCTCGGCCTCCAGGGTGTTTTTTAGTTCGGTCAGGGCGGTATATGTGCAGCCCCTTGGATGGGGACTACCGTTTACTAACAGTGCTTTCACCAAAATCACTCCTTATGCGAAAATTGTTTCCAGCCATGCGGCGTAGTCCTTAACCCAACCACCATCGGAGCCGAAGCCGTGAGGCCAGCCGTTCAGCACGATGCGCCCGGTGGAAATGCCCATTCCGGAGATCACATCATATTGCTGCTGGAACTGACGATAGAAGGGATCCTCGGTGCCGTAGACATAGAAGGTCGGCGGCAAATCGCCCTCGATCAACCAGCTTGCATCCATATTTCCCACGCTGAGGCGGCCATAGAAGGAATAGATCATGCCTGCGGCGGAGGCATAGGCGAGAACGGCGTCCAGCTCGTCCGGCACATAGGTGCTGTCCAGCGCCGTGCCGGTCACATCTTCGTCATAGTGCATCAGAAATTCACCGGCCTGAATGCCGCCCGCCGAAAAGCCCATGACGGCAATATCATCTGGATCAATACCATAGACCTCCGCATTTTTGCGGACAAAGCGGACGGCTCTCGCCACATCCAGCGCACCTTCCTCCTGCGTATAGGGAGACAGGCGGTAATCTACGATGAAGGTCTGAAAGCCCAGCTCTCGCAGTGCTGCGGCGGTGGGCAGCGAATCGGTGTAGTTGCCCCGGAACTGATAAGCGCCGCCCGCCATCAGCACCACCGCGCCTTTTGGCTTCACGCCCTCCCGGACGGGGATAGCGGTGACATAGGGGCGGAAGTTCCAGTCATCGAAATATCCGGTCATGTCCTGCGTAAATTTCGTCCTGGCGGGGACATTGCCCTCCTCCCAGAGATAGAGCACTTGAATGTTTGCAGGGTCTGCTGCCGTGTTCAGCACGGTGTTATTACCTGCCGGTTCCGGCATCTTTTGCAGCATGGCTGTGCGGGAATAATCGGAAATCTTGCCGCTGCCGAAGTTGTATGCATCAGGAAAATCGCCCGGCGTGGCTACGGTGTCCGTCGAAGATCCGTTACGCAGATCATCGATGGGGGTGGTAGAAGCAGAACTGCTTTCGTTTGGTTTCGTTGTCATAGCATCCTCAATAGCCGCAACGCCGTTTTCCAGCTCACCGCCGGGAGTCCCGACGGACTCCCGGCCACAGGCGGTCAGCGACACGACCATGAGAATTGCAAGCATTGCGGCGAAAACTCTGTTCCTACGCATTACAGACCCAGTCCATTGACCCAGGACTGCACATCATCACTGGAAACGCCGGAGGAGAACCGCTGGCCTTCCTGCCACTCGCCGGTACCGGCCATGTCGGCCAGCAAACTGCCGCTCTGACCCATGCCGGAGGAGGAAGAAGTGGCAAAGGGGATGACGGTCTTGCCGGTGAAATCATTGTTTTTTACAAAGGTGTCCACGGGCCACGCTGCGATACCCCACCAGATGGGATAACCGATGAACACGGTGTCATAGGAATCCCAATCGGGAACTTCAGTGGTGGTCAGGGGCACATCCCGCAGGGACTCGTCGTCATGTTCACGGCTGACGCGGCTGTCGGGGTTCGTCCAATCCAGATCATCGCTGGTGTAGACTTCAGTGGGAACAATCTCAAAGAGGTCGGCACCGGCGGCCTCTGCAATATCCTTGGCCACCCGCTCGGTGTTACCGGAAGCGGAGTAGTAGACCACCAGCGTCTTGCCGGTTTCGGGCTGAGTCTCCGGCTCGGATTCTGCGGGAGCGGTCGAGGAGCTTTCAGACGGTTCCGTGGCGGGCTGTTCGGTCGGCGCAGAGGTTTCGGGCTGCGTGGTGGAAGATGCAGGCTTGTTGGCAGAGCCGCAGGCGGCAAGGCTAAGTACGAGCACGACGCTCAGCAGTAGTGCAGTCAGTTTTTTCATGATAAAATCATCCTTTCAATTCAATTTTAGTTTTATTTACATTCGCAGAGAATGTCATATATTTCATCGTGGGTCAACTTTTTGCAGCAGCCGGGGGTGAGAACGGTGGAATCCGCGATGGCGCGAAAATCGGTGTCATCGGGGATACCCAGCTCTGCAAAGCTGGTCGGCAGACCAATTTCCTTGATAAACGCAGCCAGCGCGTCGATACCGGCAGCAACCGTCTCTTCAATGCTGCCCTTGGGTGCGACACCCCAGACATTCTGCGCAAACCGTGCAAACCGCGCCGCGCCGGACTTGTAGATATGGCGGTACAGAACGGGGTGGATCACCGCCAGACCTGCACCGTGGTTGCAGTTGGTGTACGCGCCCAACTGGTGCTCCAGCATATGGCACTGGAAGTCCGTGACTTTTCCGATCTTCAGAACGCCGTTCTCTGCCATCGCGGACGCCCACGCCAGCTCACTGCGGGCATCGTAATTCTCCGGGTCGGTCAGCAGAACGCGGATGTTGCGGATGACGCTGCGCATGACGGCTTCGTTAATATCGTCGGACAGGTTGTTTTCATCCGGCTTGCCGAAGTAGGTCTCCATGGCGTGACTCAGGGTATCAAAGGCACCGGAGATAACCTGCTTCATGGGAACAGTCAGCGTGTAGCTGGGGTCGAGGAAGGCAAAATCCGCCTGTGCGCCCCAAAGGGCGCCCTTGATTTTCTTTTCCTCGTGGGTGATGACGGCCCCGTTGTTCATCTCGCTGCCGGTACCGAACACCGTGACGATGGTGCCGAGGGGGATAAACTCCGTTGGGAATGTGTGCTTGGTGTTCTCCAGTTCCCAAATGTCCTCGTCCAGTTTGGCCTGTGCGGAGATGACCTTGCAGCAATCGGACACGCTGCCGCCGCCCACGGCGAGAATCAGATCGACGTGATTTTCACGCGCCAGCTTCGCGCCCTCCTGCACCTTGGCATAAGTGGGGTTCGACATGATACCGGAGAACTCCACGATGCGCTTGCCTGCGGCATTCAGGATACCCATGATCTCATCGTACACGCCGTTGCGCTTGATCGAGCCGCCGCCGTAGGCCAGCATGACGGTTTCGCCGTAGTTCCCCAGCAGACTGCCGAGATACTCTTTCACGCCGCCCTTGCCGAAATACACCTTGGTCTTGTTTTCAAAAATAAAGTTGTTCATGTTCCGTTACCTCCTGTTAGTTTTCAAACTTTGCCGCCCATTCTTTCACTTGCTGCTCCGAACCGGCTACGCTGCTGCCACGAACGGAAAGTGCCTCATCGGTCAGCACGGTTGCCTCCGGTGTCAGCTCTGCAATACGGTTTAAGCTGTTCGCTCCATTGGAACTGCCGTTGTGGGAGAAAAACGGAATGATGGTTTTTCCGGACAGGTCATATTCCTCCAAGAAACTCCAGACCGGTGTTGGCAGGTCGTACCACCAAATTGGAAAGCCCAGATAGATCACATCGTAGCCCGCCATGACCTCCGGGTCGATGTGGGTGGATAGGGCCGGACGAGTTTCGTTATTCAGTTCTGTCTGCGCACGGGAAGCGGTGGAATCAAAATCATCGCCATAAGGCTCCTCGGTCAGAATCCGGAACAAGTCTCCACCCGTCTCCTCAGCGATCCAATCTGCCATCTGCTGACCGTTTCCCGACCAAGAAAAATAGGCCACCAGCACATTGCTGTTTCCGCTGACCTCTGGTTCCGGGTCACGGTCTATGGCGGTATGCGAACCACCCGTCAGGCGAAGCAGTGTGAATACGCCGCCAGCGATAATGACGAGAACCGCCGCAATGATGAACCAAGTTTTCTTTTTCATCTGTCATCCTCCATAGTTATTCCATTTGCCTTTCCCAAAAGGCAACGGCATCATTGATCCAGCCTTCGGCGCTGGTTCCAGTCCCAAGTCCAAAGCCGTGACCCAGACCGGAATACACATGAAACTCCGTGTCGATCCCGGCCTGCTGCATGGCTTCGAGTCGCGCCTGCATGACCCGCCAGTTGGCGATGCCGTCCCTGTCACCGACACAGGCATAGGTGGGCGGATCGCTTTCGGAATACTCGCTCAGTCCCGTGTACTGCATGATGACCGCACCGGGACGGGGCAGATTGCCGCCGCCAAAGGCTTCTGCACCGTAAGACCCAAGCCACGCCGCCATTCGCGCTCCTGCCGAGCCGCCCCATAGGGAGTAGCAATCGGTGTCCACTTCCAGTTCGTCCGCATGGTCAAAGATGAAGCGGATGGCTCTTGCCAGGTCCTCGCAGGCGGTCTGTGCGCCGGGGCGATAAATGAGAGCGAAGGCGTTGTAGCCCTTTTGGGAAAGCTCCAGCGCATGAGGGAAGCTGTCCTGCATGGCGCCCACATAGGCAAAGGCGCCGCCTGCATTGCAGATAGCGAACTTCTCGCCGGGGATTCCCTTGAAGAAAAACAATCCTGTATCTTCTTTGGCAGGGTCAGCCGCCTTTTTCTCGTCGGTGTAGATGTCATAGAAGATGGTTTGGCCGTCCGCTGCCCGCTCTCGCAGGGTGTTCACGATCTCCACCGTTTCGTCTGGATCAATATGGCTGTAGTAGGTCAGTTGAAGTTCTTCCAGAGTGTCGCCGCTGTAATAATACTCGTCCGTTGGAAACAGCAGCCGCCCGAAGCCGTCAAAGGACGGAGCATTGATGACATCTTCGATTTTTGTATTGCGGGTAAAGGATTCGGTTTTATTTTGCACGGATTCGTTCACTTCCTCGTCTACCGCGCCAGAGCTGCATCCGGTCAAGAATAGCATGACGCATAGAACTATTGCCATGTATGAGACTGGTTTCATGGTATCGACCACCTTTTGTTTTCTGCCATTATTATAAGAAAAGCGAGACTTCCGCGGAAGTCTCGCTTTGTTCATCAGTATATACCTTTGGGTTATAATCAGCCGTACAGTTCTTTTCTGACGACCTTCGCCGCATTCAGAAACCGCCGTACCGTAGGCGTCGGCTCCGGGGAATGGAGGATGCCGTAGGGGATGTTGTGTTCCCATTCGACAGGAATGACCTTTAGAAGCGGATGGACATTCGCCCAGCCAGGAATCGCCAGCAGCACATCGTTGGTGTTCTCGCAGCGGTTGAACACGTCCATGCTGTAAAAATCAAAATCCACAATGTGAATTTGCGGGTGGTGCTGCCACAGATCGTCCCGAAGCTGATCGACATAGTGGCTCCAGCCGCGGTGCATCAGCAGCAGATTCTCCCCATAGAGGTCAGAAACTTGCAGCTTGTCTTTGTCCGCCAGCCGGTGGTGGATGGAGACTGCACAGCAGAAGAGCCCCCGCGTCAGCTCCAACCCGGCACAGCCCCGCAGGTGCAGCATGGTCTCATCAAAAATACCGCCTACAATATCAATGTTTTTGCCGAGATTGGCAAGAATTTCCCGCGCATTTTCCGGCGTGTTCTCAAAGGGCACGATCTGGAATTTAATATCGGGGTGCAATGCTTGCACTCTCGACCAGAGATCCATCAAAAGCTGTGCGGGCGTCATGGGAGACGAGCCGATGCGGAGGATGTTTTCGTCCTCCTGCATGGCGTTCTTCGCCCGAGTCACGGAGTCCCGGCAATACTGGATGATATATTTTGCATCCTGGTACATAGAGCGCCCAGCTTTTGTGAGTTGCAGCCCCCGGTGGCTACGGTCGAAGAGCTTCACGCCGAGGGATTCTTCTAAAAGATTGATTTGCTTGATGACAGCCGTGGGCGTGATGTAGCTTTCTTCGGCGGCTTTGTTGAAGCTGCCTGCATCCGCCACGCGCAGAAAAGTTTCAAGCTGTGGGTTATACATGAAGCACCTCCTTTATTTTATAGCATTCCAAAATGTTTCAATGCCTCCGTAATGGCTCTTTCCTTTTCCAGTGGGCATTGTGGCTGCCTGGCATCCTCGGATTTCGGTTTATTATAGTTCTCGCGCTCGATAATGCCGTGTTTCTGCTTTACCTGTGCGATATAAAGACTACTGACCTTCAATCCACTGTGTTCCAGAACATAATCCTTGATTTGCCCATAGGTTGCCAGTCCTCTTTTATCCTGCACCATTTCTTCCACATCCACATCAATGTTGATATGTGTTACCGGGTTTCTCAGAACTAAGAGACATACCGTCTCGATATATGCATCGTTGTCCAAACTCAAGCTCATATCTTCCGCAATGATTGGGAGCTTGAATTTGATGGACTTGAGCCACTGACCGTTGGGCTGCCGTTCCTCATAAATCTGGACTTCGGAAAGCAGCGATTCCATAAGCTGCCGCTTTTCCTGATCGTCCATGACGGAATAGAGCTTATCAAAGTAAATCAGCACCTTGTAGATGTTGTCGCCTGTCAGCTTTTCCGCCTCAATCGCCATCTTCTTAGCTCTGGCGGCAACGAGCTGGTTTTCTGTATCCTCGATCTTATCATACATCTTGTAAAGTCGGTCATCAAGGTCTGCTTTGCGTTTGATGTAATGCTTATCGTCCGGGTCGAGGGAATCAATCTCATCCATCAGCCGAGCCTTTACGGAGTAGCTCTGGCGAAGCTGCTTTTCATGCGCCGCAATCTCCTGCTCAATGGAAGAGGTATCCACCTTCATGCTGATTTTTTCCTGCATCATGGCGGCGAATTTCGGATTGCTTACCAGTTTTACGATAACCTCCGCAACGGCGCTGTCCAGCAGTTCTTCATTGATCTGCTTCTTGAAGTCGCATTTATGACCGCGCGTCATCGCACGGTGCTTACAGCCATAGTAATAAAAATCCTTGTATTTTGAGCCGTCCGCCTTATGTTTGATGCTTTTGTTTCCATACATTCCTACGCCGCAGACCGGGCATTTCACAATACCGGACAGCAGATGTATTTTTGTATCCTTGCCCCTGTTGACGTGTTCGTATTTTTCCGCTTGCGCCAGCAGCTTGACCTGCGCCTCGTGCCATAGTTCTTCGGAGACAATTCCCTCATGCAGTCCGTCAACCAGCAAATAGTCATCCTGTTCCACAAGCCGGTAATCATTTCTTGTGCCATGCACCTTCTCCGTTCGACGTCTGCCATAGGCGATTTTCCCGCAGTAAACCGGATTTTTCAGAATCCTGCGGATCAACGCAGAATCAAACAGGGGATTTTTCCCGTTTTGCCTTTGGATTTTGTGAATCCCGTGGGTCGCAAGATATTTTGCAAGACCGTTTGCACCGGTATCCGTATGCACATACTGGTCAAAAATCACGCGGATTGCCGCTGCTTCTTCCTCATTGATGAAAAGCTGCCCTTTTTCCAGCCTGTAGCCATATGGCGCAAAGCCGCCATTCCATTTTCCTTCACGGGCTTTCTGGATTCTGCCCTCCATTGTCTGCACACGGATATTTTCACGCTCAATTTCAGCCACAGCCGAAAGAACGGAAATCATCAGCTTTCCCGCATCCTTGGAGGAATCAATCCCGTCCTCCACGCAAATCAGGTTAACGCCAAAATCCTGCATGACCTGTAGGGTAGACAAGACATCTGCCGCATTTCTGCCGAAACGTGAGAGTTTGAACACCAGTACATAGGACACGCCGTCTTTACCAGACTTGATATCCTCCATCATGCGGTTAAACTCTACACGCCCTTCAATGGACTTGCCGGATTTACCGGCATCCTCATACTCACCGACAATCTCATAGTCATTGTACTCGGCAAATGCTTTCATTCTGGCTTTCTGAGCATCCAGAGAATATCCGTCAATCTGCATGGCGGTAGACACGCGAGTATAGATATAGACTTTTATCTTTTCTTTTTTCATCGCATCTTCTCCACCCCAGCTTACTTTTTATCTGTTTTCTGCTCCAACAACTTGATGGAATCCAGATAATCGCGCTCAACTTCGCTGAGGGTACGGGCTTTGTATTTTTTGTATTCGCCGGTTGCCTTGTCGATAGCCTGCTTATGGCTGACGCTTCCATTGCCAACCAGTAACTGTTCTCCGCTCATGGTCAGAATCCGATCCAGATGTTCCGCCCAATCCTGCATGGTCATTGCCTGCTCTCGCTCTGCCTGTCGTTCCGCAAAATCCAGATAGCCGGACACAAGCTGCCCCATAGCACGAAGCTCTTTCTCGTTCAGATAGTTCTTGGCAACTACCGCCTCTTTCAGCGTGGGCTGACTGCCCGCAAAGGTGGTCAAGCCCATAAATTCTTTCTCCGCATCGGCGCGTGTGTAAATGACCTCCGCCGCGGTTTGTCCATGAATGGCATAATGAATCTTGTTTTGGACTTTCTTGAAAAACTGAATGGAGATTTCCGCCTTGGGATCATAGTCAATACTGGTCGCGTAGATTTCAAGCACCTGTCGATAAAACACCTTTTCGGAAGCGCGGATATCGCGGATACGCTCCAGCAGCTCCTTGAAGTATCCGCCGCCGCCCAGATTTTTCAGGCGCTCATCATCCAGAGCAAAGCCTTTTCGCATATACTCCTTCAAAATCCCCGTTGCCCAAATACGAAACTGCACGCCGCGCTGAGATTTCACACGGTAGCCGACAGAAATGATAACATCAAGATTATAATAATCGACATCATACACTTTTCCGTCGGCAGCAGTGTGGGCAAATTTTGCCCATACTGCTGCCTTTTGAAGCTCTCCCTCTTTGAAAATGTTTCGCACGTGCTTGCCAATCACACTTCTATCACGCTGAAACAACTCTGCCATCTGGTCAATGGACAGCCAAACCGTATCGCCGTCAAAGGTCGTTTCAATTTTCGCCAATCCATCTTCTGTTGTATAGATAATCATCTCGGACGGATTGTTATTTTTATTCTTTCCATTCATGTCATTCACTCCGTCAAGTTTATGCGCCTCAATGCAGGGACACTTTTTTCTCCCCACATTGAGTTTGGACATCAATTGCACGATAATTATATCATGCCGTTTCTGTGTTTTCAATGCTTTCCTCTGGATGTTCCAAATTATTTACAGTTTCTTTGTCGCCAAAAGAATACGGCGGTTCCGGAAGGTTGTCCAAATCCAGAACTGTCGCGTATTTTTCTATCAGATTTGCAAGCAAATCGGCAAGGCCGCTCCATTCATCCTTATTCCAGTGCGCTATACTGATCAACCTTCCTTTCCCGGTTGCCCCGCTGTGTGTATGCCTTGATAATATCCGGCGGAATCCGCTCAAGAACAGCCTGCGCCGCCTCGTAATCACTTCTCAGTTTGGCATCTTGCAGTTTTTTGATGGTACTCTGCTGCTGACTTTTTTCCAACTTATCCGTCAAGCTCTCGTTTTCTGCTTTTAATACAGCCTTTTCTGCTTCCACCGTGGCAAAACATTTCTGATACTTCTTCATCTGTGCCTCCATTGCGGCAACATCCGGAATATACTTGTCCAGAAACGCCATGACCTGCGATGTGCGCTCCTTGTAGTTGCTGAACTTCACGTCTGAAAGCAGCGCATCCAGCCGCTCCGCCTGCTTCGTCAAACGAGCCATCTGCTTGAATACCCGTGGTGGGATATGGTCACGTCCGGTTTCGCTGGCGCTCTCGCCTCGCTCCAAATCCGGGTATTTTTTGACCATATGCTCCCAAAATCTGTCCTGCCATTGCGTTAGCTTCTTCTTGTTGCCTACGATTTCTTTGGCACAGAGCCGCCCATCCGCTGTCAGCGGGACAAAAGAAAGGTGCATATGGGGCGTTTTCTCGTCCATATGCACCACAGCAGATATAATGGTTTTCGGGTCTTGGTGTTCCCTGATAAAGTTCAGCGCCTCCTGAAAATAGGCTTTGATTTCAGCTTTTTTCTTGCCCTTGAAGAACTCCGGCGTTGCGGTCACAAGAGCCTCCACCAGCCGCACGCTGTCCGAACGGGTGCGGCAACCGGCATCCTTGATCTGCCGTTCTGCCTCTGCACGATATTTGCGCTCCGGTTCGAGCAGGTGGAAATTCAGGTGGCTGCGGCTCTTGTCAATATCCGGATTACTGGCGTATTCCTCTTTTGTGCGCTCATTGTGCGCCTCAATATTAGAAATTTCCGGTCCTTTATACTTTGCAAAGCGGAGAATCGCAAACTGCGGCTTACTCATTTATTTTTCCCTCCGTTTCTGCCAGATCAGTTCATAACCCAGCGCGTCGGCAAGCTCGACGACCTCTTTATAGCGGATGCTCTCCCGCTGCAACTTGGCGGACAAATTGGAAACGCTGTCCGACCAGCCATATTCATCATGTAACAGGTCAACAACTTCCTGCATGGTAAAACCGGCGCGAATGATCTGCGCCTTGATTTCATTGCGTACACTCATATTCAAATCCCCTCCAAAATTCAGATAATGAAAAAGCGAAGCCGGTACGCCATTCGGCGCATCCGCTTCGCTGCATCGTGAAAAAAGCCTTACTCTCAAATCCGCTCAAAATCGCCGTTATGATGTCCTGTCCACAGGTGACACCTATCGACTTTTCTGTTCCGTGTGACTTCGCTCTAAAGCGTATGATTTCCCGCGTTTCCGCGCACCCATGTTGCTGTTCCGAGAAGTGCGATTTCGTGAAAGCATTTCTGCCATCAGGCAATTAATTTACGGATTTCACTTAGCTTGATTTCGTGCCCCAAAATATAGGCTCTGCCAGTCAGAGTTTTTCATATAGCGGCGTTTTGGGAAAAACGCTGCGTACATACGTACACGGCGCAGTCGCAGAAAAATCACCGCCAGTCCTCCGGTACGTACGTATGCTCTGAAATGTCGGAAAACCCATTTATATTAGGTCTGGCAATCGCTTCAATACCGAAGAAGCCCCATACACGCCGTCCGGCAGCGTTGGTGATCTTGTTGCAGTATTCAAGAATGTATTTGCTTTGGTTCGCAATCACACTCTCACTGAAGCTGCGGCGTTTAAGCGGCGTCAGATTGTTTTCCTCGCACCACATCCGGT
>ERZ827168.3482-NODE-3482-length-16027-cov-2.670611_pt1 | contig 16027 bp, 20 predicted proteins | sample MGYA00519868_ERZ827168 | MGnify/ENA primary metagenome ERZ827168 (study PRJEB31778, sample SAMEA3449271) | human gut metagenome | biome: human gut; feature: human-associated habitat; material: faeces | place: United Kingdom | collected 2010/2012 ...
CCCATGAGGTTTCGGCTTCGAATTCCATTCCTCCGTAATCGGCCCTGACACGTATGACTTCCCTGACGCATCCTTCGGAAAATGCTTCCAGCATCCTCCCGGCAATCAGGGAGTAGATGTTCTGCCCGTCCTTGCAGACATCGGTCTGCAGATGGTAACAGCTCACGGGCACAAAATCCCTGTTCTCAAGATAACGGCGGCAGACCAATGCCAGCGTGGGTGTCTGCACCCGTCCGAGCGAGTGGTTGCCCATGCCGGCGGCTATCCCCAGGGCGATGCTCGCGTTCACGCCCAGTATCCAGTCCGCTTCCCTGCGTGCCCTCGCCGCCTGGGCGAGGTTGTCGAAGTCGCTGTCCTCTCTCAGATTTTTGAAACCGTCCAGGATGGCCTTTTCCGTCAGGGAGGATATCCACAGGCGCAGGGCCGGTTTACGGTAACCGAGATAGTCCAGGAGATCCCGGCTGACCAGTTCTCCTCCACGCCCCGCGTCCGTGGCTATGACAAGCCCGTCGGCGTTTTCAAGCAACCCGCGGAGCACTTCCAGTTGCCGGGTGGCTACCGGGTCGGTGACATACCCCTCCTCCGTCCTGACTTGTCTGACAACGAGACGGAACGGGACCGGAATGAGGGGAAGCGCCTGCCGTTCCACACGGGCGGGTCCGTAAGCGGACGGTGGTGCCTGTGCCAGCAGGTGGCCGTAAGTTCATGTGACGGCATACCCGTTGCCGTAAAGATATCCTTCCGCCTTTTCACTGGCGCCCAGTACGGAGGCGATGCTCCTTGCCATGGCTGGCTTGTCTGTAAGTACGATTCTCATAATTTTTGTTTTTATCAGGTGAATAATTGGTTACATGCTCATGCCTTTGTTTTTGGCCTTTGTCTTTTTGACTTTTGTGTTCCGGGCCGTTCTCTTCTCCCTTGCGGTATCCCTTCCGTTTTTTCCCGCCTTTTCGGAGAGCGGCACGGCCTCTTCCGCCCCATAGGGAATCGAAGGGGCCTTCGGGCTGTCGGCCCGGCGGGCGGGAAGCATGTCATACCCTCCCGGGCCGGCATCCAGCCTCACGTGTTCCAGAGGACGCAGATATTGTTGCCCTTTCCCGCCAGAGGCGAACTCGTAGATGACCGTCTCCCTTCCTTGCAGCAGGCTTTCGTAGTTCTGGTAATACAGGCTCTCCGGCGGCACGCCGTTCTGCCGCAGCATCCCGCAGATCCCGTCCGGGCAGAGGGCGCCGAACCGCCTGTCATGGGGAGCCATGAATATATACCTGTAGGTGGAGAGCAGCAGCCTCTCCGTGAGCAGGCTGGGACAATGCTCATAGCCGGTCATCCGGTTTATCATCCTTCCGACACGATCCAGCCTTTTGGCAAGGTCACGCGGTCTGGAATGCAGTGGGATGCTCCCCAGCTCTTCCAGCGAGAGGTTGATACGGCCGATGACCGCCCTTTCCCAGTCCGCTGTCAGGTCCGCGCGGTTCTGCCGGAAGTTGTCGCGGAGAATCCGCAGCGGGTTTCTGGTGCCGAGGAACAGCCTGACACGTTTTCAGAGTGTCGGTTCCCTGAGATTGGATGCGCTCCAGCGGATGACGTTGAAACGGTAGGCGTCCATGAACTGCCGTAGCGGGTTACGGTACGAGAAGATGTCCTTCAGTGTCCGCATCAATGCCCGTCGGCCGACAGCGCGGCGGCCCATGTCGACGGCTTCTTCCGGGGTAAGTGGTTTGTTGGTTGCCATATATGCTTACAATTTACAGTTTTACTTGTCTTCCTGCGGCATGTTTCCGTTTGGAAGAAGGTTGTTTTCTCTTTTTGCCGGTATCGGATCCCCCGAGGGTATCCGCCGGACTCCCCAGCATACGTGATATCCTGTCGGCATACCTCGTTTCTGACCGTGGCATCCCTGTTCGGACTCCCTCCCTTACTAACAGGTCGGCGGCGATCTTCCTGGAAGTCTCCCGGAGCTCCGCCATCCTCTCCCCGAGGGGAAAGTCCGGATGGAGCTCCTTTTCCCTGGATAGCCTTCCGAGTTCTTTTTCCACGGGGGCGAACTCCCTCCTGTAGCGGAACGGTTCCTCCAGCGTCAGGTGGGCGTATCCTTTTTCTGCGATGTCCTGCAGGGTCATGATATCCAGATTGCGTCTGGAAAGTTCCAGGGAGCCGGCCGTAATGAACCTGTCGAGGTTGGCTGCCGTGGGTGACAGGTCGAAGGAGGCTACCGGACGGTAATTCCCGAACACTTCCAGTCCGGGCTGGGAGGCGGGGAAGTACCGTCCGGGCTGCCGGGACATCTCCATCAGCCGTTTTGACGAGGTCTCGATGCGGAATATGGACAATGTCCCCGGTCTCTTTCCACAGGGTGAGTAGAAATTGTCGGCTATTTCCTGCAGGTATTCGCGTAGGTGGCGCGGGCCGTGCAGCCCCCTGTTGAACACCCTGACGCCCTGGTCCGTCTTTACGGCGGTCACGAGGAACCGGGCGCTCCTTCCTTGAAGGATACGTTCCCGTGCGGTCTCGTATGCCACGAAGTCTTTGTAGCCTGGCGAGTGTTCCAGCCCCTCCAGATTCCTGCGGTCCGTTTCCACACCGTGTGCCTCCAGATAGGCGGCTCGTCTCAGCGGGACGGAGTTGCCGTCCGTGATCCCGCCGTTTTCGATGATGAAACGCCATGCCTGCCTGGGTTCCTTCTCCTGCAGTCCGGCGGCAGGGGGCAGCTCCTCTTTCCGGATGCCGGCATAGAAGAGCAGCAGGTTGTCGGGGATGCCCCGGGCTTCCTCGAGTACGGCTTTACGGGCCGCTTCCTTGACGAACCGGATGAAGGGGTCTCCGCTCCGGGGCGTATGGTCCGTTATCATGAAGGAGGCTATCCGGTTGTCTGGACACAGTTCCAGACAGAAGTCCTTCAGCTCTTCTTTTGGGGGACGCGTTCTTTGCAGTCCCAGCTTTTCCAACCACGAGGCCATATTATCTTCCTATTTTAGTTTTTTTACCTGTCTTTTCCGGTTTCTTTTCCCGCCTGCGCCTCGTATCCGGGGTGGGCGAATATCCCCGCACATCGTATTCGTTCTGCAGGATGCGCCGTGCCGTATCGCTGACGGCTTGTCTCATGGAATTCCCCAGCAGCGTGTCCGCCAGTGAGGAGAGGAAGGAATGGCTCATCTGCGAGCGCAGGGAGGAAAAGCTGCAGAAATGCCTGAAGTTTCTGTTTTCCGGCATCTCGTCAAGATTTCCCGTCCTGCACAGCCTGTCCAGTATGCCGATGTTGAAGGCGGGCTCACTTTCCCTAAGCTTGAATGTCTTCAGCATCTCCCGGTATCGGGCGAGGTCGGGGGACATGTCGCACTCCACGGCGGGCTTGCATCCCCGCAGGATGTCCGCCCGGAGGAATTCCGCCCTGGCGGGGATGAAACTGCACCTGTCGTCGGGGGCAAACATCCTGCCGCACTCCCGCGCCTTTTCCACCAGCCTTGCGTTGTCCGTACTGAAATAATAGACGCCCAGTTTGTCGGTATTTCGGTGTATCGGGCTGAAGAAGTTGTCCGCATTATACTGGAGATAGCTCTCCGCCCGCTCCAGTCCCCGGCCTGTGTCGTCGAAGAGCAGCACGCCCTGTCCGGTCTGTATGGCCGTAAGCACACGGTTGCCGGTATCCTTCTCGCGGCTTTGGTGGAAGTCATGGTAGGCTTCCAGCAGTCTGCCCGCCTTCCCGTTGTGGAGCGTCCGTTCAAGCTCGCCGACGATAAAGTCCCGGCTGTCGGTCCTCCTGTAAGGGTCGGCCGTCTCATGGACAAATCCGATATCCCGCAGCCTCTGGTAGTCGTCGGAGGGCCACGCGCCTCTGTCGATTATATCCCGCACAAGGGATTCCACCCGGTTCTTATCCCCACCGGCGGCCTCGATGCAGTAGATCCTTTCCTCGGGCAGGTAGGCCCCTTTCAGCTGCTTCCTGACCTGGTTGAAGCAGAACTCCCCGAACCGGCGGTCCAGGTCGTTTGCGTCAGAAGACAGCATCCGGCAGTATTCCAGATTGTTCCTGCCGTTCAATATGAATCCGATATACATGGTGGTACTGTTTTAATTTATAATTTTCTGCCGGAAGGTTTCCGTCCGGCCCTTTTCCTTTTCTCTGATGCCTCCTCACGCTGCCCTGCCGGATGACGGATACCGTCCTTTACCCGGTAGGTCCTGATAGGGAACGGTTCACCGGATACCAGCAATTTGTTCCGTGTAAAATCCGCCATGCAGTAGAGCAGGTGCCGTGAGGCGGGGCGGTCATTCTCCGGAAGGTACAGGGCGTGGCCTTCGGAGAGCACCCTGAACTGCTCGTTCTCCAGCCTCACGTTTCCCACAAGCAGGGCGGTGTCGGGATTGCCGAGGTATTTCTCCAGCGACCGGTGTCCCCTTACGTCAAAGTCCCGGCGGAGGATATCGTCCGCCTTTTTCCTTATCTCGGATGAAAGTGCCCTGAAAGCCTGCGGGTCAAACAGCTCGGCGGCTTTCACCTGCGTCACCTCTTCGAACCGTTCGGCCAGGGGAAGTAGCTCCCTGTAATAGGTGAACGGCCGGTCATGGATATTCATGTAGCCGCGTTCCCTGATCGATAGCAGGCGGTATATGTCCTCGTTCTCCGCTCTGGAGGAGAGTTCGAAACCCGTATATCCCTTCACTTTGGAGAACAGCCCCCGGTATTCGTCGGCTGTCGGGTTCATCGCGTGGTAGAGCCTTGGCTCGAGGCTGTCGACAAACCAGGCGGGAAGGGCCTCCCGTGGAATGTATTCCGCCTTTCCCGTTCCTTCCCGGCAGGACATGCCATGTCCGCCACCGTTGATATGGGGCATCAGCTCCCTGCGCCGCCCGGAGTACTCGTAGATCTCCAGCACCCCGTCATGAGCATGCGGTTCGAAGTACCTGTCAGCGGCACGCTGGAGATATCCCCTGAGGGCCTCCTCACCGGCCTTGCTGCCGGAGAACAGCAGGTAACCGTGATTTCGGAGCACTACTTTTAGGGGTGCGGTCCTGTTGCTTTTTTCCATTGTCATCTGTTTCTTATTTTACATTTTGGGACGTGTCCCGGTCCTTTTACGTGTTTTTCCTGGCGGGCTGTACAGCCTCTTCTCGACCTCCGGTCTGATCCTGACGGTTTTCCGGTCCACAGGCGGGTTGCCGCCGAAGATGATCCGGTCTGTAGCTTGGTCCACCCACGCGTAGGCATGCGAGGGGTTGTTCCCGCTTTCGTGCGGCAGATACAGCCCGAGGCCCTCTTTCAGTACGCTCCTGTGAGGTCCGTAGAGCGGGACTCCTTCCAAGATAACGCACTCTGCCGGGTCGTCCAGTATCCTCCCGGCCGTCCGGTATCCCCGGACATCATAGGCGGAGTCCATCAGTTTCTGCAGCTGCCTCCTGGTCTCGAGGGTCTGCAGTAATTCCTCCCTGTCGCGGGCGGATTTTGCGGGTATCCGTTGCAACTCCTCCACCCGGCGGTCATAACGCTCCAGGGCATCCAGGGTGTCCGTGATATTGACGTTGCGGGCACTTATCTCACAGCCCGCATTATGGCAGAAACTGCGGAAGTCCTCCGCAGTGGGTCTCATCTCACCTCTGTAGAGGAGTTCCATCCGGTCGCCATGAGGCTTCGGGCCATAGGGGTACTCGTCCGGCCGCATCCTCCCCGGGTTGACCCAGGGTCGGTTACCAAGTTTCCCTTCGGCCCTGTAGACATGTAACGCTCCGGAATTGAATGCCGGATTGAAATAGGCGTCGGCCGTCTGTTGCAGGAACTGCCGCAGCTTTCTCCTGCCTTCCGCCGTGTCGGTAAAGGCGAGGAAGCCGCCCAAGGTCTCTATCGCTGTGTAGGTCTGCTCCATGATGTCTATAACTTTAAATTGTTCCCGTTCCTCTTCCCGTTTCTCTTTGCCCGCGCTTTATCCGTTTTTACTGCCTCCGACTCATAAGGGACGATCTTGCCGTCCTTGATCTGGTATACAGGCTTGAGCCCCGGGGGATTCTTATAAGCCATGACCCGGTCGCAGGTCTTATCGGCATGGATGTAACGGAGTCCGGGCATTTTTGCCGACAGTCCGGGGAAGTAAATCCATCTCCCTTCGAGCAGCGCCCTTCTCAAAGTGTCATCGGCCTCGTGTTCCCCGATGAGGAACGGCACGCTGCGGTCATTCAGGAGCCGTTCCAGGGTACGGTGCCCCCTTACGTCAAAATCCGTTTTCAGGATACGCCCCGCCTTGCCGTGCATGTCATCCAGTATCTTTCCCATGTCATCGCCGCCGGGATTTCCCCGGAGAAAGCTGTCCATGCGTTCCACGAACTCCCGGAACTGGTGCCGGTAGGAAAAGGCGGGGTCAAGAATGAGCTGCCGGTCGAAGTGGCGGGTAAGGGAGAGCAGCCGGTAGATATCCGCGTTGCACCCGCTCATCCCACATCCGGAAAACTCCGTGAGGTTACGGTATCCTTCAGCGGAGGGTGTCATGTCGGTAAAGAAGACCGGCTCCAGTTTTCTTTCATCGGGCAGGTCCGCTCGTACCGGGGAGTCCGTGAACTCGTACATGTATCTCCCGGTATCGGGATCTTTCCTGCAGGAGGCGTCAATCAGCGGGGCCAGGCTTGCCGGAACGGAATGCATGTCATATTGTTTGACCGGTCCCGGTTCGCTGTGTATCCACCAGTAGTTGTCCGCCAGGTGCCGGTAGAACTCCTCCAGCCCTTTCCGGCCCGCCGGCCCGTCACTGAAAACAAGTATGCCCCTTGATGTTTCCACGATATGCAGGGGCAGCCTGTAGGCGGGCTCATAGCCGTATAGCCGCGCCTTCTCGTCCTGCTGCCGGCGGAAATCTACCAGGCGGTCGATCTCTGCGGCCGTCAGCCGCAGCCGTCCGCCCGGTTCCATGGACCGTTTCAGGACGGACCTCATGAACACCACGTCACGCAGGTTGACGCTCACCACCGGTTCCAGGCCGCACCTTTGGATATGGGGCAGCAGTTTGCCTGTGATGTATTCCTTCACGGGGATGTCCCGGGATATGGAAGGGACATCGGACATACGGGGGAAGCGGTAGATCTCCAGGCGGGTATCGGGGACGAAGGCCGATATCCGGGCGGTCTCCACCCCGACATGCAGCAGGCCGAGGAACTGGTAGGTCATGCCGTCCTGATCCGGATTGACAGGGTAAAGCTGGTAGGAAATCGCAGCATGGGGCTTGTCCATGCCGGTTTCGTACCCGACGAGCAGGCACCCTCCGCCGTCCTGCCTGAACAGCTCCTCCAGTTGTTCCATGTTGTCTTTTATGGATGCCATGCCGTTACATTTTCGGGGTTATCTTTGATTTGCGTGCATAGGTCCTCTTTTCAGGCTTCTGCGTTTTCTCCGGCGAGCCGTCCTTCTGTTCCTGCCCCTGTCTGTTCTCCGGCTTCTTCGTGCTTCTTTCCCACAGGAACTCGGTCCCGCGTTCGGCGGCGCTCATCTGGATGGAGGTCCGCAGGATTTTTCCGTTTGAGGACTTGAACTCGATGGGGACCTCCTTGCCGGCCGTGTAGTCGGCGTACTCCTGCTGCGAGAGCGTATAGTCCTTGATTTTTTTAGAACAGCGCGCCTGGTCTGCCGGAAGGAAGAACATCTCGTTGGTAACCGGGTCTTTTGAAAGGTAGCACGGTTTCGTCTCCTTGCTGCGGAAGTCGACGACCAGGTCTACCAGCCTTCCGGCGTTGCCCGTCCGGTTCAAGGCGTCCAGTACGTCCTCCTCCAGCTTGTATCCCCGGTATTCCTGTCCGACTTTCGGTGCCTGGCGGATGAAATGCAGGTCGAACTTGACCGCCCCGTTCTCGTCGCGGAAGAGCGAGAGCTTGGCATCCCCTTTCTGACGTCCCAGCTCGGTGTTCATGGAGATGTCATAGGCTATGCCGGACTGTCTGCCCTGCAACAGCCTTTCCATGTCGCCTGTCTGTCTGAGCACATCTGGGGTAAGCCCGTAACGCTCGGCCTGCTGCCAGTTGATCTCGCGCTCGTTGAAAAGGTGGTTGTTGTAGATCCGGTTATCCCGGGAGAGCTCGCGTCTTAAGGACTCGTTCTCGGGGAGCTGGGCCTGCTCGATCCTACGCTTGGCTTCCTCCACCGGGGTCTTCTCCTCCATCCGGTACAGCGCATAGCGTGTCGGATGGTTGTACTGGTACATGAAGTTCTTCCCGAAGTTGGTGAAGAAATTTCCATGCCGGTCCACGCGGATAAACTGGCTCTTGTTCGTTTCATTGGCCTCGAGCGTCTCCAGCTCTCCGTTTGCCGCGATGCCCTTGACACCTTTCGCCTTCTGTTCCTTCTTGTCGTAAGCCATTAGGTAACCCTGTTCCTGAGTGGCGTTTTCGCTGCCTGTGGCAGCCGGTTTTAGTTCTTCCATAACTGTTAAATTTTAAAGTGGATAAATCGTTTCGGGAGATAAAATTACTATCTTCGTCTTAAAATATTCTGATTATGAGAAAGTTGTCATTGATAGTCATGTTTTGTCACCTTTTGTCAGTCTCCTCCTGTGTGAGGGGGGACGGTACGGCTGGCGAAAACAAGGGTGAATTGTTAAAGGAACATTCCACCGGTACTGCCGGGAAGTGAACGGTTACTTGAAGGTCCCGACATGGCCTCATTCTCCTGACGGATTATCCCGTACTCTTCCCCCTTGACAGAAGATACACCCGTTTCAGGGTCTCGTCCTCGTTCGGTATGAGGATGCATCCGGTAAAGGGAAGGAGGCTGTTCCACCAGGGAGTGGACCTGGCCGCTCCCTATGGCACCCCGGTATACAGTGCGGGGAACGGCAGGGTTGCCGAAGCACGCTACAGCCGGAGTTACGGTTGGTTCGTGCATGTCCGGCATGCGGAAGGATACTCGACACTGTACGCGCATATGAGCGGGCTGCATGTAAAGGCGGGCACTCATGTCCGTATCGGACAGCATATCGGGAATGTCGGACATACGGGAGTGGCGACCGGCAACCACCTGCATTTTGAGTTAAGGAAGGACGGTGTCTTGCTGGACCCGCTCTCATGGCCGCCTTTTAAATAACCTGTAAAACAAGCAAGCGATGAACATCGAGGAAGTAAAGAAGATTCCGCTGGAGGATTTCCTCGGGCGGGCGGGATTCTCACCTGTCAGAAGACAGGGAGACAGTGTATGGTACCTTTCGCCTTTCAGGCGGGAGCGTACCCCGTCATTCAAGGTCAGCCTTTCCCTGAACCTGTGACGTGATTTCGGGGAGGGAACCGGGGGCAGTATCATCGACCTGGCACAAAAGCTGTACGGGGTGACGGATATTCCGACCGTATTGCAGAGGATCGGAAGCGATTTTCCGGCGTTCAGGCCGGATCCTTCTCCTGCGAAAGAACGGACTGTGGCATCGGCCTTTGAGAAGCTGCGCGTCTCACCTCTTAAGAACACCGTCCTGCTGGATTATCTCGGGACAAGGGGCATTCCTTCCGATATCGCCACAAGGGAATGCGTGGAGGTACATTACCGCATGCGTGGCAAATGGTATTTCGCGGTCGGTTTCAAAAACAGGAAAGGGGGACTTGAGATACGTAATCCATACTTCAAAGGAGCGGTCTCTCCCAAGGATATCACACATGTCAGCCATAATACAGGGGATAGACGGCAGTCATCGGTACTGGTTTTCGAGGGATTCATGGACTATCTCTCGTACCTGGCCTTGAAAAAGGGGCAAGCCGTGCCGGACTGCGTGGTGCTCAATTCTGTGGCCAACCTGCCCAAGGCAATGGATATCCTTAGAAGTTACGGACAGGTCTGTTGCTTCCTGGATAATGATGAAGTCGGCAGGAAGGCGGTGGAGGAGATCAGAAAGCAATGCGGGAAGATAAGCGACAAGGCCATACATTATCTGCCACACAAGGATTTGAACGAATTTCTGCAGGAAAGAATTCGATCAGAGCGGATGACAGTGCGACAGGGGGCAAAGAATCAAGAGGGTTGAAAAAGAAAAAGGCAACTATAAGCTGTGTTCTCGATATCATGGTTGCCAGTATATATTGCTTGTGCAAAAATAAGGAGCTGATGTTTTGGACAGCTCCTTTATATAATTAAGAATTTCCGGCTTTAATAGTTACGGATCAGCAGTTCGTTGACCGTCTCCCTCTTCTCGGCTATGGAACATACCGAGCGGAAGATGCTCAGTCGTTGGATATGGAAGCCGACGTACAGGTCGTCGAAGAAGGTGTTCTCAGGATTCTTCTGACAGGGGTCGGAGTTGGAGAGCATTCATTTGCTTCCCTTCTCTCCCAAGCCCTTACAGAATCCGGCCAGTTCTATCTGGCAGTCGTCATCGAAGTCGTCCGGCATGTAGGAGGTACAGGTACCGGCCTCGTTGACGGGTTTGTAGGGCGGGTCGAAGTAGAAGAACGATTTCTCTCCCGCGTATTTTTCCGTCTGGCGGTAGTCTCCGTCCAGGATGATGACGTCCTGTAGCAGCTTGTGGTTGCAGCGGATCAGTTCCTCCTCCAGTATCCTGGCGCGGCTGCCCGTACCGAAGGTTACCGAGAGCCTGCCCTTGCGGTTGACCGAATAGATGCCGTTATAGCAGGTGCGCATGAAGAAAATGAAAAGGGCGGCACGGGTGATATCATCCGGGTGCTCCTCGTTGAATACCCTTCGCTTTTCCATGAAATAGTCCCTTCTTTCCGTACGTTCCCGGAGGGCGTGGTATTCTCCCTGGATGCCGGCAAGCAGTCCAACCAGTTCTTCCGGCGTGTCGCGTATGACGCGGTAGACATTCACCAGGCTCTCGTTCGAGTCGTTGATCACGCAACGGATATGCGGATAGGTCTGTCTCAGTCAGAAGAACAGGGCGCCGCCCCCGACAAAGGGTTCCACATAGGTTTTCATTTCTGTGATATTCTCCGGTAGTGACTGGATCAGTACCGGAAGCAGTCTTCTCTTGCCTCCCACCCAGGGGAAGCAGGGTTTGCCGGGCAGACAGCCCGCGCTGTTTTTCTTCTTTTCCATGATTCGATAAATTAAAATGAATGGTTAAAACTATTGTTACCCGTCATCTTCCGTTTCCAGCAGATGTTTCAGGTTCGGATCGTTCTCTATGCGGCGGAGCTCCTTTTGGATGATCCCGCTCACTTCCTCCTTGATGCGGTAGTAGTTACGCTCTATCTCTTCCCGCATATGGTCCTTGCCGTCCCTGCCGGTAAAGTCCGTAATCACGGGGATCGGTTTGTAGGCTTTCGTCTCTGCCGCCACCCTCGCGTTGTCCACGACGATCTCGCAGTGAAAGATTTTCTGTTCCATCTTCTCCTGGAAACTGTCGCAGACGCTTCCCACGAACATGCCCTGGGAGAGGTTGGATATTTTCGAGGCCGGTATCAGCGAGTCCAGCTGGGTGCTGATGCTGGTCGATGTGTCCTCACGGGTCATGTTGACGGACTTGCGCTGCTGGAGCACCTTCCCGAACCGTTCCGAAAGGTTCTTGGCCGTTTCCCCCAACACTTGCCCGGCAAAGACATTGCCGACGGTGTTCTGGATGACGCGCGCCTCCTTTTCACCGTAGTCGCGTACCAGCTGGCTGAAATCCTGCGCGCCCAGACAGACGGCCACCTTGTTGCTGCGGGCCGTGGCTATCAGGGTGTCGAGCCCTTTGAAATAGATCGTCGGGACCTCGTCCACCAGGATGGAGCACTTGAGCTTTCCCTTACGGTTCACCATCTTGACGATACGGGCGTTGTACAGCCCCAGGGCCGCCGAATAGATGTTCTGCCGGTCCGGGTTGTTGCCCACGCACAAGACCTTGGGGGCGTCCGGGTTATTGATGTCCAGTGTGAAGTCGTCCCCGCTCATAATCCAGTAGAGCGAGGGGCTGATCATGCGTGAGAGCGGGATCTTGGCACTTGCGATCTGGCCCTGCAGCTGCTCCATCGCCCCGCCTTTCCAGGCGTCCATGAAAGGCGAGAGGTAGTTCTCCAGCTCCCTGTACGAGGTCAGGATGGTGAAGATGTCCGAGTAGGGCTTGTTCAGCAGCTCGATGGCATGGGGAAAGGTACAGTACTTCCCGTTCTCGTAGATTTTAAGATACCATATGATGGCGGCGAACAATACGATCGGACTCTCCACGAAGAAGTCACCCTGTTTCTGTATCCATGTTTTATTTAAATTTAACATTATTACATAGGCTGACTCATAGGCGTCGGCGATGTCGGACATGAATGCTGGGTTGATAGGGTTGCAGCGGTGGCTGTGCCGCGGATCGTCGAAGTTGATTACGTAGAACTGAACGTTCGCCTTGTACTTGTCCTTATTCTTGAGCAGATGGTTATAGACGATAAGGCTCAGGTCCGGGAACTTGAAATCATAGCAGTAAAGCGCATAGCCTTTCTCTATCTGCTGCTTGATGAACTGGTTGATGACACAGTAGCTCTTCCCGCTGCCCGGTGATCCGACCACTATGCAGCCCCTTTGGGGCAATACGACATTGATCCACCCATCATGCCATTTCTTCTTATAATAGAACCGTGTGGGCAGGTTCACCGAGTATTCGTTGGTGATCAAGCGAGTCTCCTGCATGAAGGACTCGTTCTCCTCATTGAAGACGTCATCCATCAGGTGTTCCTTTAAAAGACGCCCAGTCCACATGCCTACGGTGAGCAGGCAGATGTACCCGGCGGCAAGGGCGGACACATACGCCAGGGTGGTGAGTGGAACACTCCAGCCGGCGGTGAGGAAAAGCTCGCTTCCCCAATAGAGGAATAGCCCGGCTGCCAGATAGCAGCCGATACGCCTTCATGTCATCTCCGGGACCCTCCGTCCTTTGGCGCCCATCGAGGAGAAGAAAAGGAACATCAGGCTGAAGCATTTGGTCACGGGGGAGCCGGTGAACAGCCCTGTGTCACGTTGGAAGTTCAGCAGTATCCTGTCCACCATGCCGTTGGTACAGCCGGCGGCATGGAAGAACGGATAGCAGAAATAATAGATGTTCATCACGAGGAACAGGATGCTGACCGCCCGCATGAAGTCGATGGTCTTGCCGAGCCCTCTGGAATCTTCTTGTGCCATATGGGGTATGATGGGTTGTTATATGTGAATACTTCGTTAGTTGATCCGCGGGCCTTTCCGCCCTTTCCTCTTTTTCTTCTTTCCATAAACATTCCGGGGGATGTCCTCAGACGGGTAGGGACAGGATTCCATGGAGAAGAGATCCAGCAGGCCTTCCGCAAGCCCTGCCTCCCTTGTGTCCGTATTCACGGGCGGTTCCTGTCCTGAAGCCGGCTTGTCGGAGACGGACGGGAGCGTGCCGTATTTCCGGTTGATAACCGAAGCGGAGAACTCCTTGCCGAGCGCCGATCCCTTGAAGACCGCCCTGATATTATGGTCTATATAGGTCACGCCGTAGATCACGCCCGCCCCGTTCTCCCAGAGTACGGGCACGATGCCTTTGCCTGCCAGCTCGTGCAGAAACCCTTCACGGGTATCCCGGCAGAGTGCCGTGCGGATGTTTTCCCTTGTCTTTTCCGGCAGGGGATGCTTTTTCATCCATGCCCTGCTTTGTGAGAACTTCTTTTGGAGGGCACGGTATCCCACGCTTTTCCCGATATCGCTGGATTTGATTCCGACCCCGGTACGTTTTCCCTTTCCGTCGGTCGCCGCATAGACCAGGCCGCTGCAACGTTTCCCGTCCACGACCTTATTCACTTCCTCCACGGTCACGTTGAAAAGCCCGAGCAGCGCCCTGAACTCCTTGAACGACTGGAAGCGGTAATTCTGCACGGCCGGTTTTACCACGCCCGCAATCTGGTGTTTCAGTTCGCCTTTCGTGCAGTCCACCGCGGTTATCGGCCGGGAAATCCTGTATTCCTCCCCGCGTGACTGCAGCAGGCCGTATTTCCTTTCCAGCTCCCGGCAGATGTCCGTTGAGCGTTCCCATTCCTTGTAATCCCTCAGTTTTCTTCCCTGTTCATCAATACGCAGGGAGACGATGTGGATGTGAGGACGCGCGTTGTCGTCATGGCGGAAGATAATGTAAGGCTGGTCGCCATATCCGAGCCTGTCCATGTATTCCCGCCCGATGGCTTCCAGCTGTTCGTCGGAGAGCACGTCATCGGGATGGGGATTGAGCGAGAGATGGATCACCGGCTTTTCCGTCCGGCGGTTCACGGCAAGGTAAGGTTCGAAGCTGCGCATGCATTCGGCGATGCCGACCTTTCCATCCGGTGTCTCCATCACGCGGTTTCATGCCAGTGTCCGCGCTTTCCCTTTCTCCACTTTTTCCTGATTGTAATACAGCGCCCCGTAGATGGCGGCACCGGATGTTATCTTTGCAACCATTGTTCGAACTCTTTGGTAAGACGGATGATTTCCTTGTTCAGCGATACGAGCTCCACGGTCAGCTGTTCCAGCTTGTAAAGCAGGGCGAGGGCTTTCTTTTCGGTCAGTTCCCCACTGTGGACCGCCTTGACAACCTGGTTGTAGTTCACCCCGATGCGGCGGTACTCGCTCTGCAGGTTGGTGAGCTTGATGTAATAGTCTGTGGCCGCCTTGTCGATTTTCACCACTTTCATCGGTTTGCCGAAAATGGCCGACAGGATGAACTGCGACTTGGTTACGGCACCGGAATTCTCATAGAGCCGCTCGAACTCGATGTTCTGGAACTCGTTCAGACGGAATCCGTAGTAAAAGGAATGGAGCTCGGAGGATTCCTTCGGACTGCGCCCCCCTCTTCATGTCCGGGAAGCGGCCGTTTTCTCTTTCTTGTACGCCTGTTTGATTTTAGCCATATTATTGATGTTTTTACCGGAGCAAAGTAAATGATAATTCGGATACCTGCCTAATTTCGGAAGGTGACTATTCGTGACAGGGGATGACTATTCATGACAGGGGGATTTTCCGCTCTGTCATCCGTTCCCGATCCCGCAGTTTATGATGTTCTTTTCAAAGGCTTCCCGGAGTTTTGGGAGTAGTACCGAGAGGGTTTTCTTACGTCTGGCAAGGTCCGCACGCAAATCGTAGGGCTTGGGGATTCGGATATGCAGGAACTCCTCGAATGCCGCCACCAGGGAGGCGAATGACTGGCGATTGCCGTTACCGTCTGTTATCACTCCCAGGTAGTGCAGTGAGGCGATCAGTTCCATCAGGTTCACCAGGGAACCTTTCCAACGAAGGGAGAACAGGCCTGTCCGTCCCTTGTCGGTATCGGGAACGGTATCGCGGCATTCGGGATACCGAAGCGCGAAATGCAACAGTTCTATCTCCGTCCTGACAAGGCCGGATGCCTTCATCAGATAGATATGTGTCCGGCTGTCAGCCCTGCTTCCGGCCATATTCATATAGGCGTCCAGTTCCGTCTCCATGTGGCGTAGGCGGCGCAGCCTCTTGGGGATGGGAAGCCCGCTTTCCGCCAGGGAGGCCAGATGGTCTGAAAATTCATCGTAGGCGGATGACAATACGTTTTCCATAGCATTTTTTCCTTCCAGGACGGCTTCTTGGAGATGGTTCAGCAGGCGGTGTGTTGTTGATGTTTTCATATGCTCAAACTTTAGTTTAACAATTCATGCCTTACGACAGAATATTAAAGGCGAATATGATGCCATCCGGTGGATGCCTATTGCATTTTCTTGTTAATAGTCAGATATTCAGCATGATAAAAATATCAGTTGAAAACAGGCTCAAAAAAAGAAATGTACACCGCTTTACAATAACTGTAAGGCGGATGTACATTTTATGTAAACCATGTCCGGCCGCTTGTATGACACTCTCATTTCGCTGTGGTTCCGGAAGGAGACTCACGGAGCTGGCCCGTATTGTACAACGGCCCGCTCATATAATCCGATATTTTCTCAGTTTCTCGTACAGGGAAGTCCGGCTGATGCCGAGTATCCTGGCTGCACGGGCACGGTTGCCCTCCGCCTCTTCAAGGGTCCTGAGAAGCAGCTGTTTTTCCTTTTCCGTCAGAAGTTCCGGCACAAAGTGCAGCCGGATCCTGTGGTACTCGCTTCCGTCCAGCACCCGCAGCCCATGAAAGCAGTTTGGCGGAAT
>ERZ827168.3487-NODE-3487-length-16010-cov-3.590411_pt1 | contig 16010 bp, 14 predicted proteins | sample MGYA00519868_ERZ827168 | MGnify/ENA primary metagenome ERZ827168 (study PRJEB31778, sample SAMEA3449271) | human gut metagenome | biome: human gut; feature: human-associated habitat; material: faeces | place: United Kingdom | collected 2010/2012 ...
TGTAGAAAATCGGTGCGTCCTTCACGCAGCCCTTTTCTCCATTGGGCACCGCGTCGTGATTTCTCTTAAAGTTGCTGAAGCCAACGCCATTCGCCTTCCGGGCGTAGTTGGTCTCGCTGTCCTGAGGAAGCTGGAACCAGTCGTTTGTTCCCTCTTCCGTCAGATTGATGGTCTTGTTGGCAATCTGCTCGGTGCCAAAGGCCACTGTCGTACCCTCGCCGGCAAGCTCTCTCTCGCCCAGGGTGGCCGCCATGAGGAACACACTGCCGTTGTTGTTTCCAAAGGAGGTCATGCTGTCCAGGCAGAGCCGAACCTCCGCCACATCCGTCTCGTGCTCCAGCAGGTAGTCAAAGAACTCCCATGAAGTCATCTTCTCCGGCGTCTTCAGCCAGATATACGGAGAATTTACGCCTCCATATACGGTAAAGCCTGCTTCCTGAAGCCCCTGCTTGATCGTCTCCGCATTTTTCATGTAGTAAGCGACCTGCTCTGCGACCTGCTTTCTGCCTGCCTCTGAATAGACAGCCTTACCGGCCTTCTGAACAATGTAAGGCGCTCCGTTGTACTTTGTGCCGTGCCGTCTCGCCCACAGGGAATGCAGCATGACACCATCTGACTTCAGATCCTTTGGTACGACCGTATATCCAAGTCTCGTTCCCGTAAAGCCTGCATTTTTTGAAAAAGAGCGCAGCTCAATCGCGCAGGTCCGCGCACCCTCGCACTCATAAATGGAATGTGGTACATCCTCCTCAGAAATATACGCCTCATAAGCAGCATCAAACAGGATCACTGCACCGACGTGGTTCGCATAGTCCACCCAGCCCTGCAGCTGTTCCTTTGTGATCGTCGCACCGGTCGGATTGTTCGGGAAGCACAGGTAAATCAAATCCGGTGTCTCCTTCGGAAAATCCGGAGCAAACCCATTGTCCGCGGTACATGGCATGTAGATAACATCACTCCAGCGCTCCGTCAGCGGATCATAGCTTCCGGCACGCCCTGCCATTACATTGGAATCCACATACACCGGATAGACCGGATCGCAAACTGCAATCTTATTATCCAGGCTGAAAATCTCCTGAATATTTCCGGAATCACATTTTGCACCGTCTGATACAAAAATCTCATCTGCATATACCTCGCAGCCCCGTGCTGCAAAGTCGTTCTTTGCAATCGTCTCCCGCAAAAATGAATAGCCAAGATCCGGTGCATAGCCATGGAAGGTCGCCGCATCTGCCATCTCGTCGACTGCTCCGTGCAATGCGTCGATGATCGCCGGAGCCAGCGGAAGCGTCACATCGCCAATCCCAAGCCGGATAATTTTCTTATCCGGATTTGCCTCAGAAAATGCATTTACTTTTTTTGCAATGTTAGAAAACAGATAGCTTTCCGGAAGCTTCAGGTAATTCTCGTTAATCTTAAACATAAGTTCCTCCTTTTTACACTTTTCAAACGTAAAACTATGACGCAAAGTCTGCCAGATCGATCTCTCCGTCAAAGACCACCGTCGCCGGGCCTGTCATGAATACCGTCCGGCGCTCCTTATCCCAGCGGATGCGCAGATCGCCTCCCAGCAGGCGGACCGTCACCTCGTCGCCGGTCCATCCGTTCAGGCTGCACGCTACCGCTACCGCGCATGCTCCGGTCCCGCAGGCCAGGGTCTCCCCGGACCCACGCTCCCATACACGCATCTGCACCGTATCCGAATCAATTACGCGGATAAACTCCGTATTGACCCGCGCCGGAAATGCCGGATGCCGTTCAAAAAACGGGCCGATCTCCTCGATCTTCAGTCCGTCCACATCCTCCACCGGCACGATGCAATGTGGATTGCCCATTGATACGCAGGTCACACGGTAGTCCTTTCCGTTCACCGTCATCGGCTGATTCACAATCGGCCCATCCCCGGCAGCTTTGATGGCACCGGCGTCGACCGGAATCTCCTCCGGTATGAGAATTGGCGCACCCATATCGACCTCCACCAGTTTCACCTTCTGATTTTCTACCGTCAGATGCAGCGTCTTGATCCCGCTGTCTGTCTCGACGGTAATATCCGTCCGGTCCGTCAGGCCATAATCATACACATACTTCGCCACACAGCGAATCCCGTTTCCACACATTTTTGCGCGGGAGCCATCCGCATTATAAATCTCCATCTTAAAATCTGCCACAGATGACGGCCTGATCAGCACAAGGCCGTCTGAACCGATTCCGAAATGCCGGTCACTGATCCGGCAGGATACCTGCTCCGGATCTCTGACCTGCTCGGTAAAGCAGTTTACATACACATAATCGTTCCCTATTCCATGCATCTTTGTAAATTTCATACTGTCTCCATTCCCGTCTGCATACGTTTCCATCTTGCAGAGCTTTTTCATCCGGAAGCACATCCCCAGATTTATCGATCCATCAACGTCAGCAGCATCTGCGCGGTTTCTACCAGATTCGTCCCACTGTCCATGCTCGTCTTCTGCAGATAACGGTGTGCCTCTTCTTCTGTCATATGATTGCGCTCCATCAAGAGCTGCTTTGCCTCCAGAATATCCTTCCGGTCCTGATCGCTGCGCTGCGGCGGCATTGCACGCCGCTTCTTTTTCCGGCGCTCTATCTGATGCAGCACCATATCCAGTGAGCCTGTCAGTTCATGTACCTTTAACGGCATCGTCACACTGACTACGCCTTCTGCTACACCCTCACCGATCGCACGCGCCGACGCGATCAGCAGCATGGCAAAGGAAGGAGAGAGGTTCTCATACAGCTCCTCATACATCATATCCGGATATTTATAGCCGCACACTATCACACCGGCCCCAAGCCGGTCTGCCGCAGACAATGCCTGGGCGCCGCTTGTGCAGGCCGCCGATACTTCATACCCATTCCGTATTAACAGGTTGCGGATACTCTTTACATCGTCTGCCTTTGGAAATACTACTATGACTCCCGCCATCTTTATCCTCCGTCTCCTCGTTTCGTTCTGTCTTTCCGGAACCGTTCGACTCAGATATTGACAAGATAACGATCAATCTCCCAGCTGCTTACTGCCGCACAGTACTCCTTCCACTCTTCCTTCTTTGCCTCGATATATTTTCTGCTGATGTGCTCACCCAGCACTTCCCGGATCAGCGCATCCTGCTCCAGCCCATCAATCGCCTCTGCAAGGCTCGTCGGCAGGTATTTAATCCCTGCTTTTTCCCGCTCTTCTTCACTCATCGCAAAGATATTGCCCTCGACGCTTGCCGGCGGTTCGATCTGATTGCGAATACCATCCAGACCGGCGGCCAGGCAGACTGCGATCGCCAGATACGGATTCGTCGCAGAATCCGGGCTGCGCAGTTCAATTCGCTGTGTCGTACCGGTCTGTGCCGGAATCCGGATCAGCGGGCTGCGGTTGCGCATCGACCATGCGATATAGACAGGCGCCTCATAGCCCGGTACCAGCCGCTTGTAAGAATTCACGAGCGGATTGGCGATCGCCGTAATCGCCGCGATATGCTTCATAATGCCACCGATGAACCAGTATCCCTCTTTGCTCAGATGGTTGCAGTCCTGTCCATCGTAAAAGACGTTTACGCCGTCCCGTGCCAGCGACATGTTGATGTGCATTCCGCTGCCGTTTACACCGGTCTTCGGCTTTGGCATAAAGGATGCATACAACCCATGGCGCTTTGCGATCGTCTTGACCGCAAGCTTGAAGGTCATAATGTCATCTGCTGTCTTTAACGCTTCATCATAATGAAAATCAATCTCATGCTGGGCCGGTGCATCCTCATGATGCGAAGCCTCCACGACAAATCCCATGTCTTCTAAGGTCAGGATCATGTCGCGACGCGCATTCTCGCCGAGATCGAGCGGACCGACGTCAAAATACCCTGCCTTCTCATGTGTGATTGTCGTCGGATTTCCCTCGTCATCCGTGTGAAACAGGAAAAATTCACACTCCGGTCCGACATCCATCTGATAGCCCATTTCTGCTGCTTCCTGCACCGTCCTTTTCAGCACATGACGCGGATCTCCGGCAAACGGTGTCCCATCCGGACGGTAAATATCACAGAGGAAACGCGCCACCTTTCCCTGCTGGGGTCTCCACGGGAAGATCGCAAACGTATCGAGATCCGGGCGAAGGAACATATCCGACTGCTCCACCCTTGCAAAGCCCTCAATCGAAGCCCCGTCAAACATGATCTCATTGTTCAGCACCCTTTCCAGCTGACTCGTCGTCACAGCTACATTTTTCAGAGTACCGAATATATCAGTAAACTGCAGACGGATGAACTCCACATCCTCTTCCTCAATCATTCTCCAGATATCTTCCTTTGTATATTTGCTCATAAATACACTCTCCTTTTTGCGAGCACTTCACCCTATTATAGTATAAAAGTGTCCGATTGCGCAATCCTTCTTTTTAACATTCTGCAAAAGTATGAGACAGGTCACATGAATAAAAGCGCAAAAAGCCGGACAGGGGATGCGCCATTGCATCTCTTATCCGACTTTTCTGTCTGTTGTAAAATATGTGAATACTTATCCTGCGTTCAACGTGCACCGCCTGCATTTCCCGCGGCGTCTGCATCATCGGCCTTCCGTTCAAAGCTTAAGGTATTTGAACTGCGGAAAATCGACTCAGATGAGCCTACCTGATTGACTACAACCTGATTCTCGCCCTCCGGCATGTCCTCCCGGCTGATCTTCAGCAGTCTGGACGACAGATAGGTCGTGCTCACCTTTGTATCATTGATATAGACCTTACTCCACTTTGTAAAATTCTCACCGCTGATATAATAACAGTCTGCATACGGTCTGTCAATAATCTGCTTCACAATGACATCCTCCGTCCCCATAATCAGATCACTCGCCGGGTACGGATTGCCGCCTCCGTATACATAATGGTCGCCGTAGAGAATATCGTACTGCAGAAGCTCCATCGCGTTCTGATACTCATCCTCCGTCGCATATTTGTAGCGGTTCTGATGAAACGTAAACATCGTACCATTGTGGATGCCGATCTCATCGGTGATATCCGCCAGCAGCTGATAAGCAGTCATGGACTTATCTACCTTCTTCAGCCCGAAATTATTCCAGGTCACGTACTGAGTCTTAAACAGGCTTCCGGTCTTCATGTCTGACTCCGTCAGTCCCATCGTCGGCAGGTGATCACCGAACATCACAACGATGGTTTTCTCATCCCGCTTCTTTAGCATATCAATGAGCTGTCCGATAAAATCGTCGACCTGATGAATCTGATTGACGTAATATTCCCACGCATAGTTCATACCCTCATCCTTGGCACCGGATACCCGGATCTCCGGATCATCGAGCACCTTGTATTTCGGATAATCGCCATGGCTCTCCACCGTGATCGTGTAGACGAAGTCCGGCTGATTCGGCGTATAGTCCAGACTCTTCTCGACCTCTCCGACGAGAATGTCGTCGGTCGGCCAGGTGCCAAGCGGCGTATAGTCCTGAATATCCATGAGCTCTTTGCTCGTAAAGGTATCAAAGCCCATCATGGAAAATGCATTTCTCCGGCTGTAGAAATTTCCTCCATTGTTATGAACGGCGTGCGTACCATATCCGAGCGTATGCAGATCCGACGCAATACTCTCACAGTTCGTCTCTTTGAGAATCGTCTTGTACGGATACTCGCCAAGCCCGAAAAACTGCATTCCCATCCCGGTCAGCACCTCAAACTCGGTGTTCGCCGTGCCGCCGGAAACGGTGGGAACGGACAGATAGCCGCCGATGCAGTTCTCCTGCAGACTGCGGAAGTTGGGAATCGGATCCTCCGACAGCGTAACCGTCTTCACCGTCATCGGGTCGAAGAACGATTCCAGCTGCACAAACAGGATGTTCGGCCGCTCGCCGTCCTCCTGCTCAAACGCGCCCCCGCGCAGAATCTCGCGAATCGATTCCACTGCGTCGCGGGTATATCCCTCCGGCTCGCTGGCGAAATCTCCGGTTCGCACCGACTCGATAAACTCATCAATCGGACCGGACGCGTGCTTTTCTTCCTGTTCATTCACTTTGATATCAATATCCAGCGTGCCCGCAATGTCGGCGACCTGCTTCGGCGAATAGTCCGCCGGCTTTTCAATGCCCACATTGAAAAAGCTGTAGCAGAAGCAGTAAGGAAATCCGTATTTCTTATAGGAGCTGTACAGATCCGGCTTCAGGTTGCGCGAGATGACGCCGCTCGGGCGGGTGAACAGCACAAGCGTATAAATCAGGAAAACCATCACGAACAGGCACGCGCGCAAAACGCCGCGCTGCCCCTCCCTGCGGTATCTGGGCGACTTGATCGCCAGCACCACAAGCCCGGCAATCGCGCCCGCGCCCACGACGAAGATCAGCACGATCTGCCAGATTTTGAAGTACACCGGCATCATCATGATGGCTTCCAGACCCATCTGCAGATCGACCGCCGTCAGCGGGTAGTTGTTTCGGAAGCCCAGCAGCACGCAGTCGGCTATGCCGAAGGCCAGCCACAGCACAGTGACCAGCGTCGCGCTGAACACCTTTTTGCGGAACAGCATCGCAATCGCCAGCGTCACGCTTACGATCGAGCAGCCGTACAGGAACAGGAGCGGGCTCTTGTACACAAACCGGCACGCGTCCATGAAGTTGCGCCGCGACAGAATTTCCAGAATAAACGTCAGCAGAAGCGATTCGCCGATCACAAACAGTGCCGGCGGGATCATCGCCTTTTTGCCCACGCCCTGCCGCATGCTATCCGTCCGTTTCATTTCTTTCCTCCGTTTTCAGCGGCGGCCACATAAGCGGCCGCGCTTAATCCCGCCGTCGCGCCCTCGCCGACCGCCTTGGCGATCTGGTACGGCGCGCCGGTCAGGTCTCCGGCGGCGAATACGCCGGGAAGATTGGTGGCAAACTGCCTGTTCACGACCACGCGCGCGCCCTCGGTTTCAAGCCCCGGAACGAGCACGCCGGGAAGCATGGCGCTTCTGAGCACAAACGCGCCGTCCGCCGCATAGCTTTCCCCATCCGTCTCCAGAACAATCCCCCGCTCTTTTTGCGCAAAGCGCCGGGGCTTCACGCCCTCCACGGTCTTTACGCCCTCCGGCACGCGAACGCCCTTCTTCATCACGATGCACGTAACGTCCGAAAGCTCCGAAAGATACCGGATTTCCTCTTCCGCGTCCTCGTCGTACGCCAGCGCGAGCACGGGTCTGCCCTTATACAGCCGCCCGTCGCACGTGGCGCAATAGCTCACGCCGCGGCCCAGCAGCTCAATCTCGCCCTCGATGGGCTTGAACGCGGTCACGCCGGTCGCGAGCACCACGCTCCTGGCTTCCCACATTTCCTCGCCGCTCGTCAGCGCATAAAAATCGCCCATCGGATATACGTGATCCACGTATTTCCGCTCCACGGCGATGCCCAGCGCGTCCAGATGCCGATGAAACGCCTCGCCCAGCGCCGCGCCCCCGATTTCCGGGAAGCCCGGGTAGTTGGCGATTTCCTGCGCGCTTTCCAGCTTGTGGGAAACCTCCGCCGCGCCCAGAAGCACCAGCGAGCGGTTTCTCTGCCTGACATTGATGGCCGCGGCGACGCCCGCCGGGCCGGAGCCGATGATTGCGACGTCCAGCATATCGAAATCTCCTTTAGGCAGCGCCGCACAAATGAGGTAGCCGACCGGCAAATTGTGCGGTGACGCCCTAAAACAATTTCGGGCGGACATGCTCTTCTTTTCCACATTCCGCCCGATGGGTGGCCGCGCGGGAGGCACACGCCTTCCCGTGCCAGACGCCGGTTTTGCACGCGCCTTCGTTATTTTACGCAATCAGGCGCTTTGCCAGTTCCGCCGCGGAAGCCGCGTCGGAGGAGTAGCCGTCCGCGCCGATTTCGTCGGCGTATTCCTGCGTGATGGGCGCGCCGCCGATCATGACCTTCACCTGATCGCGAAGGCCCTCGTCCTTCAGGCGCTCGATGACCTTGGCCATCATGGGCATCGTGGTGGTCAGAAGCGCGGACATGCCGATGATCTTCGCGCCGCCGCGAACCGCGTCGATAAACATTTCGGGCTTCACGTCCACACCCAGATCCATCACGGTAAAGCCGCTGCCCTCAAGCATCATGCCCACGAGGTTCTTGCCGATATCGTGCAAGTCGCCCTCGACGGTGCCGATGGCCACGGTTCCCAGCGACTGAACATTCTCCGCCACCAGCAGGGGCTTGAGAATCTCCGTTCCCGTCTTCATCGCGCGTGCCGCGACGAGAACCTCGGGAACGTACACTTCGCCGTTTTTAAACTGCTCGCCCAGATTCGTCATGCCGACGACCAGACCTTCGTTCAGGATCGTCTCCGCCTTCACGCCTTCCGCCAGCGCTTCGCGCACCAGCTGGTCTACGACCTTTCTTCTGCCGCCTTCAACCGCGCGAGCAATCTGTGCCATATCAGCCATGCTTTTTTCCTCCTTGTGGATGAGCATATATAGACATTTTCATTTTACCACGAAAGCGCCCGTCTTACAATGCCCGTAATAAATTTTATTGGAACTTTTCAGAAAAGCTCTGTTCAACCGTGATTCAATGTGATATACTTAATATATATGTACCGGGAAGCGGAGGTTTTGTTATGAATCGCATAGAGGCTCTTCGTTCAAGAGGCATCTCGTGCGCGCTGTACGACGATCCCATAAACATTCGCTACCTCACCGGCTATACCGGCGAAGGCAGTCTTCTGATCCTGCCCGACCGCGCCGTGATCATCACCGATTTCCGCTATGTCGAGCAGGCGCAGCGCCAGAGTCCGTTCTGCGACCTTGAGCGCGTCGGTGCCGACCGCGGCACCAACGCCATCCTCGCGGAGGCGCTCGCAAAGGCCGGTCTTCACGAGCTGGCCATCGAGGAAAACATCGTCACCGTCAGCCGTCTGCACGCCATGGAAAAGGCGCTGCCCGGCATTCACCTGACGGCGCTGCCGGAAACCGTGCTTGAAATGCGTACCGTGAAGGACGAGGGCGAGCTCGACTGCATCCGCAAGGCGCTGGCCATCTCCTGTCAGGCGTTCGACGACCTGCTGGGCGTAATTCACGCCGGCATGACGGAAAAGCGCGCCTGCGCGGAGCTCAACCATTTCATGAACCTGCGCGGCAGCGAGGGCAACGCGTTCGATACCATCGTCGCCTCCGGCGTAAACGGCTCTCTGCCCCACGCCGTGCCCTCCGACAAGGTCATCGAGAAGGGCGATCTTGTCACCTTCGATTTCGGCGCGAAGTTCGGCGGCTACTGCGCCGACATGACGCGCACCATCGCCATCGGCGAAATCTCGAGCGAGCTTCACGCGATTTACGACGCGGTTCTCGAAGCGCAGCTCACGTCCGAAGCGGCCGTCAAGCCCGGCGCCGTATGCCGTGACATCGACAAAATTGCCCGCGACCAGCTGGACGCCAAGTATCCCGGCGCGTTCGGGCACAGTCTGGGTCACGGCGTGGGTCTGTTCATTCATGAGCTGCCCCGCCTGAGCTTCCGCTCGGAAACCATCCTTCAGAAGGGTCATGTGGTCACCGTAGAGCCCGGCGTTTACGTTCCCGGAGTCGGCGGCTGCCGCATTGAGGATACGGTCATCGTCACCGAAGACGGTTTCGAAAACCCCGTCACGACCCCCAAACAACTGATTGTTGTTTGACCAACGCCCCGATCTTATATTCAGAGGAGGAACCCCCATGGTAACAGCTGGCGATTTCAAAAAAGGCCTTACGGTGGAATGGGATGGCGGCATCTGGACGATCGTTGACTTCCAGCACGTGAAGCCCGGCAAAGGCGCCGCTTTCGTTCGCACCAAGATTAAAAACATCATCACCGGCGCGGTCGTTGAGCGCAGCTTCAACCCCACCGATAAGATGCCCAAGGCCATCATCGAAACGAAGGTCATGCAGTATCTTTATAACGACGGCGATCTGTACTACTTTATGGACAACGAGACCTTCGAGCAGCTGGCGCTGCCCAAGGAGCAGGTTGAGGACAGCATTCCCTTCATGAAGGAGAACACCGAAGCCACGATCCGCTTCTACAAGGGCGCTCCGTTCAGCGTGGAAGCTCCGACCTTCGTCGACCTCGAGGTCATCCACACCGAGCCCGGCTTCAAGGGCGACACCGCTTCCAACACCACCAAGCCCGCCACCGTCGAGACCGGCTTCACCCTGCAGGTGCCGCTGTTCATCGAAATCGGCGACAAGCTCCACATCGACACCCGTACCGGCGAGTACCTCAACCGCGTGTAATCGCGTCGCTCACCCGGTTCACAAAAGCGGAATCGTCGCCTGCCGACGTTTCCGCTTTTTTCAAAATCTGCGTCCCCGCGGGACGCAGGCACAGGGAGGAAAAACATGCGCGATCTCACACAGAAAATCGGTTATCTGAAGGGCCTGCGTGACAGTCTGGGCGCCGACCCGAACGAACCGGCCAACCGAATCACCAATCTCATGATCGACGTGCTCGACGGCCTGACCGAGACTGTCGACGAGTTGATCAACGAGCATCAGGAACTGAACGACTACGTCGCTTCCATCGACGACGACCTTGCCGACCTCGAATCCCGCAATAAATCCGGCGATTTCCCAGAGGGCGATTTTGACGACGAGGAAGACGCGCCCGCGCCGCATAACCGCGGCCACCTGCGCGTTCTCAAGCCCGACGTAAACGAAGACGAGGAGGACGAAGAAGACGACGAAGAGGATGACGAGGATGACGACGATTTCAACCTCGCCGTAAGCCTCTGCTCCGCCTGCGGCCGCCCGTTTGCCCTGGAAATCTCGGGCTTCGCCCCCTCTCCCCTCTATGAATGCCCGCATTGCGGAAAGCACGTACCCTTCAAACTGATCACCCCGCGTACGCTTCCGACGGCGAAGCCCGTCGAGAGCTGACGAACCGTTTTTCAAAAAAAGGCCGGCATAAACCGGTCTTTTTTTTATCCTTTCTCCGTCACCTATGCGGCACTTCGAAGGAGAGCGAGCGACTCCTGCGTGGAGAATTGACGGGACGGGAGCGAACGCCGTTGTATTGCGAAGTCGATTTTCAGCGATTCTCCATCACCGCCGCGTGTGCGGCGTCTCTGATGATCGCGAGCTGCTCCTGCGTCGGCATCGTGGACGGAACGGGAACGAACGTCCTTTCGCCCGTCGCCGGATTCTTGCCGGTGTACTCATACAGCGCGGGCACAAACCGGTTTTCGCGCGCATCGCGCCCCGTGAAGAACTCATACCACGTCAGTCCCGCCAGCAACCGTCCGGCATACAGCGACAAATGGAAGCCGTCGCGCGTCAGGGGCACGCCGCCGCGCTCGGGATCGAACGCCGCGTTTTCCCGCGCGATTCGCACCGCCTCGCCCACCGGAATCATCCGCGCGCCAATCGCCTTCGTGCCCTTCCGATAGGCCTCGCTCAGGCAGGCATGCATCTGGAACCGGTTGCGGCCGTAATTTTCAAAGGCCGGATGCGTGCTGTCAAACTCATAGGCCCACGTTTCGTTCACCACGATTTCCGCCGACGGCGCGAGCGCGCGGGCGTAGTCCGCCAGCTCCTCAATGAACGGGAAATACGTTTCGGGCTTGCCGCTGAAATGGCTGGCCTGCTGCACGGTCACATAATCCCACTTTTCATCCATCAGCGCCGTGCGCACCGACGCGCGGCCGATGTTTTCGTTGTTCACGAAGTAATCATACGCCGCTTCCCCGCTCCGGACGTTTTCCATGTGCCGCTCCAGCGAGCAGCCGCCGATGTACAGGTTCCCCAGCTCAAACGTCTCCCCGCCCGCGGCGGCCGCCTTGCGCGCCCACGTCTGCGAATCCACGGAGAAGCTGTTTCCGATTGATAAAATTTTCATAAGCAACCCTCTCTTGACAAAAAAGCTCATCGTCCGTATGATGGTATCAAATGGATACCTGGAGGTACTCTCATGATCGAATTTCCCCGTCCCGTCGTTCGGCTGATTCGCACGCTCAACGAAGCGGGCTATGAGGCCTACGCCGTCGGCGGCTGCGTTCGCGACGCGCTGCTCGGCCGCCAGCCCAACGACTGGGATTTAACGACGTCCGCCCTTCCCGAGCAGATCAAGGCCTGCTTCGCGAACCGCCGCGTCATCGAAACCGGCATCAAGCACGGCACCGTCACCGTTCTGGACGGCGGCATTCCCTATGAAATCACCACCTACCGGCTGGACGGCGCGTATTCCGACCATCGCCGCCCTGATTCCGTGGAATTCGTCAGCGACCTGAAGGAGGACCTGCGCCGCCGCGATTTCACCGTCAACGCCATGGCCTGCCACCCGGAGACCGGCGTGGTCGACCTGTTCGGCGGGCAGGACGATCTGCGCGCGGGCGTCATCCGCTGCGTGGGCGAGCCGGAGCACCGCTTCACGGAGGACGCGCTGCGCATTCTTCGCGCACTGCGCTTCGCCTCCACCTACAACTTCGCCATCGCCCCCGCGACGGGACGCGCAGCCTTGAAGCTCGCGCCGACGCTGCAAAATGTGTCCCCGGAGCGCATTTTCGTGGAGCTGAAAAAGCTCCTGTGCGGGAAGGGCGCGCGGCGCGTGCTCGCCGAGTACTCGGACATCCTGTTCACCATCTTCCCCGCCCTCGCGCCGATGCGCGGCTGCGCCCAGAACAATCCGCACCACGCCTACGACGTGTGGACGCACACGCTGATCGCCCTTGAAAACGCGCCCGCCGACCCGGTGTACCGGCTCACGATGCTGTTTCACGATTCCGGCAAGCCCGCGGCGCACACCGTCGGCGAGGACGGCTACGATCACTTCAAGGGACATCCCGCCATCAGCCGCGACATCGCCGAGGCGGCGCTTTTCGCCATGAAGAGCGACCGCGCCACGATGAACCGCGTGCTGGCACTGATTACCGAGCACGATCTGCGCATTCCCGCCGAGCCGAAAAGCGTGCGCCGCCAGATGGCGCGCATCGGCTCCGACCTGTTCGAAGCGCTGTTCCCCGTTTTCCGCGCCGATCTGCTCGCGCAGAATCCCGCGATGATTCCGGAGAAGCTGCGGGCGGAGGAAGCGCTGGAACGCGTGTTCCGCGAGGAAGTCGCGCGAAACGTGTGCGTGAAAATCAGCGACCTCGCGGTGAACGGCCGCGACCTGATGGCGCTCGGTATCACCGGTCCCGACGTCGGCCGCACGCTGAAAACGCTGCTGGACAAGGTCGTCTCCGAGGAGCTTCCCAACGAGCGCGAAGCCCTGCTGGCCGCCTGTCAGACGCGCAGACCCGACGCCTGAGCCCGAAGCACGCACCGTCTCAAGCGGCGCTGTCCGCTCAATCTGAACGCCGGAGAATCCTCCGGCGTTCGACCGTCCGCTTCCTTACAGCCACAGAAGCAGTCGATTCAGCATATCGTCCATCACCTGCGTGCCGCGGGGTTCGTTGTGAATCTCGTGGCGCATGCCTGGATAGACCTGATGCTCCGTGCGCACGAAGCCAAGGCTCTTCAGATACTTTTCGCCCGCGCTCGCGCCCTTCTCGCCCGCGGCGCAGGGATCGCACGCGCCCACGGCGATGAACACCGGCAGCAGGTTGTTCACGTTGTCCCAGTTACGGCGGTCATACGCGCCGAGCATCAGCTCAAGCAGCGACAGATAGCCGTCCACCGTGCCCGGAAACGCGCAGTGCGGGTCGGCCGCGTAGGCCTCCACGAGCGCCGGGTCGGAGTTGATCCACGCGTACTTCGAATTCTCGTCGCGGAAGGCCGACGCGTAGCTTTTGAAGATCAGCTTTTCGGCGTTCTCGTCGCGATACCGCCCGCCCCGCAGGCGCTGCTTGAGCTTCAGATACTGAACGCCCGCGCCCGCCGCCGGATTGTGCGCCGGAAGCGCGCTCAGGATTACGCCGCTCAGCTCGCTGCCGTAGCGCTTCAGATAGTTGAGCGCGCACAGGGAACCCATGCTGTGTCCGTACAGGAACATCTTCTTGCCCGGATAGCGCTCCGCCAGCAGCTTCGCCGTCGAGCGAAAATCCGTCAGCGTGCCCTCCGCGCCCAGCTCATAGGTATAGCCCAGATCCTCCTCCGCGCGCACGCTCCTGCCGTAGCCGCGATGGTCGTTGATGATGCACGCAAAGCCCTTGTCGGCCCAGCGCCGCATCATCGGCAGATAGCGCTCCTTGTATTCGGAGAAGCCGTGCGCCATCAGAATCGTGCCGCGCGCCTCGCCCTCGGGCTCCACCAGCAGAACGCTGATTTCCAGCCCGTCCGCTTCAGAGGGAAACGAAAACCATGCTTCTTTCATTGCCAAAATACCTCGGAAATCCATTCCATTGAAATTGAAGGGAAGTGTTTTCTTGTTTGACCGCGAAATCCCCGCCCGCGTCCGCGCGCTGCCGGGCACGGTGTGCCTGTGGCTTGAAAATCTTAAGACCGGCGAAACCGTCCGCGTAAACCCGGACGCGCCCGTCATCGCCGCCAGCGTCATCAAGCTCGCCGTGCTGCTCGAAGCCTTCCGCCGCTTTGACGACGGTACGCTCGACCCCAACGAAACCTGCGCCGTTCGCCCGGAGGACAAGGTGCCGTCCTGCGGCGCGCTCACCTACCTGCACGACGGGCTTGAGGTCACGCTGCGCGACCTCGCGACGCTGATGATCATCCTGAGCGACAACACCGCCACGAACATCCTCATCGACCGCCTTGGCATTGAAAACGTGAACCGCACGCTGGACGCGTACGATCTTACCGGCATGCGCCTGCGCCGCAAAATGTTCGATTCCGAAGCCGCCGCGCGCGGACTTCAGAACACCGTGACCGCCGAAGGCGTCGCCCGGTTCTTCCGCCTGCTGTACGAGGGCAGGCTGGTTTCGAAGACCGCGTCCGAGGACATGCTGCGCACCCTGCTCGACCAGCGGCTGAACGGCAAGATGCCGTTTTACCTGCATTCCGCGGGAATCCGCGTCGCGCACAAGACCGGCGAGGACGACGGCGTCACGCACGACGCGGGCATCATCCTTGCGAAGGAGCCGCTGATTGCGGTATTTCTCTCCGGCGATACCGATGTGCCCGCGTGCGAGCGCGTGATTCAGGACGTCTGCCGCACGTTTATTCCAGAACGATAACGGCGATCAACACCAGATTTTCGCCGCCCGTGTTTTCCACGGCATGCCCATGCCCCGGGAAGGTAACCATGCTGTCGCCCGCCTGCACGTCGCGGAATTCCCCGTCGTCTCTCACGCGCCCTCTGCCCGCCACAAAGGCGAACATTTCCGTTTCGCCCTCATGCACATGATAGCCGATGGAGCAGCCGGGATTCACCGTTACGTGGGCGAACAGGCGGCCGTGGTCATAGAGGCCCGCCTTGTCGGTGAGCTCCTTGATGTGGATGAGACCCTTGCCGTTTTGCACGCAAACGTCCTTCGCGGGGCAGTTTCCAGATAGCGTATACATGTGCGTCCTCTCCTTGCCGTATCTCTGCCGGGAGGGACCGCCCTTGCGCGCGGCCCGCCGGAGTGATAGAATAAAACCATTGTAGCACGGCGGCGGGCTCAAGTCCAGCCGTCCAGAACGACCCCTGGAAAGGAGTTCCCATGAAGCGGAGACATCTTGCGGCGCTGATGGCGCTGGCGATGGTATTGAGCGGGTGCGGCGCCCGGCCGGAGGAGCCTCCGGCGCCGGAGCCCATAAAGATCGAGACTTTGCGGGTGGAGATCAGTAAGAATGACCAGGATCCCCAGGCCCTCCTGCAGGAGATCCGGGAACTGCCGGAGCTTCTCAAGGCCGGGTTTGACGCCGTAGCGGAGGACACCGGCGTGGAAGTGGGCGACGTGACGGTGACGGTGGGCACCTCTCCCGCCGCCACTGCCCAGGCTGTGGGAGAGGGCAGCGTGGACGTGGCGTTTTTGCCGGCGGCGGAGTTTGTCCGCGCCGGTGACGGCGCGGCGGCGGTACTGGCGGAGGCGGAGAACCATGGTCTCTCCAACGCCGGAAGCGTTCCAGCGGACTGGAACGGCAGCGAGCACGCCACGGCCCTGGTGCCCGGGGTGCGGCAGGCGGGGACTTTCGCCTTGG
>ERZ827168.3488-NODE-3488-length-16007-cov-6.207874_pt1 | contig 16007 bp, 18 predicted proteins | sample MGYA00519868_ERZ827168 | MGnify/ENA primary metagenome ERZ827168 (study PRJEB31778, sample SAMEA3449271) | human gut metagenome | biome: human gut; feature: human-associated habitat; material: faeces | place: United Kingdom | collected 2010/2012 ...
ACTACCTCTTACATTCTGTAAGAGTGACTTACCGTAAGGCAACAAACATAAAAAAGTTGTTGCCTCCTTTGAAGGCTTGATTTAGGTGACCACCAATTTTCGTAAGGAATCCCACCAAAAATAATAAATACCCATTCATTTGAAAGGAGTTATTTTATGTCTGAATTAAAAAATGGCGAATTTGGTTCAGAAGTTGAAAGTGAATCAACACTTTGGACTGACAAAAAGCGCTGTACCGTTTTTGCTCTTCCTATCTCATTCACAAAATACGAAATCACCGCATCGAGATTACTCATTCGCACTGGTATGCTTAATATCCGCGAAGACGAAATCCAACTTTATCGTATCCGTGACATTGCAATGACGCAGAGCTTGTTTGAGCGTTGGAACAAGACAGGCACACTACATATTTGTTCCACAGACTCAATGACCCCTGACATCGACCTTAAACACATCAAGAATCCTCGAAAAGTTAAAGAACTGCTTTCAAAACTGATTGAAAGTAGCCGTAAAAATCACGGAGTTTATACTTCTGAGGTTGTTGGAGAAGGTCATGGTCATATCGAACATCCATATCCCGGATTGGAACACTGTCGAGTAGTACAAGCTCGATAACCGAGGTGAAACAGCATGGCACAAACTACAATTATTTCAGACTGCCTATATAAAGGCGCTGAATACAAAACTGTTGACATTGACCTTATTGATTACAACGAGGAAAATGATTATGAAGCAAGCCATATTGAAGAGCTTGCTGATGATATCAAGAGAAATGGCCTTCTTCACAACCTTGTCGTAACACCGAAGGAAAATGGTCGGTACAAGTTGCTTGCAGGCGAACGTCGCCTTCGTGCGATTCGTCTTCTTAATGAAAATGGGGCAGGGGATAGATACAAAAACATTGCTGTTCTTGTAATTCCAAACCTTACTCCTCGTAAAGAAGAAATCATTATGGATTCTTCCAACCTTCATGCTCGCAGTGCTGGTGGAAACGAAGAGCAGCTTCGCAAAGCAACAAACCGCTACATGGATAACATCAAAGAAGAATACGGACTGACAGAAAAGGAAGCTCTAAAAGCCACAACTGAACTTTATTCAGGTAGTGGAAATACCATTCGGACCAACCGAACTATCGGGACGGGACTAAATGAACAGTTTACGGCAGAACTAGATTCAGGAAACATTGAAAAAGGTGATGCAGCGGTAATTGCTCAAATGAGTGAAGATGCTCAGGATGCATTGTTTGAAGACTATGACAATGCTGCAACTGACGACGATAAGCAGAATGTTATCGATACTGCAGTTACAGAGCATAAAGAAGAAAAGAAACGTAAAAAAGCCGAAAAGAAAGCTGTCAAAAAGCCAATTCCGGCAGCAACAGAAGATACAGACCCATATGAAGCAACTCCTGATAAAGCAGGGAAAATCACTTCTTATAAAGCTGACCCCAGAATCACAACGAGAATGGAGTATTTGAGCAAGGTAAATGGAATGATTGACCTTGTTAAAGCAATGAACAACCCAGACAATGTTGCTCAAATTGCTCGTCTTGATTCACAAGCAAACAGCGATGAAACCGATACTGTCCTTGCACGAATCAATATTCTTATTATGGAAGCAACCGCTCTCAAAAATGCTATCAAGAATTCTGATGGCGATTTTGATACAGGCATAGACCCTATTACGGGTCATCATAGCCCTCTTGATAAGCCGTGCAAAATTTCAACTGAACCAACTATCGACGACGAAATTGAAGAAATTGAATAAAATTGAAAGGATGTGAGTGACGCAATTGCGTCAAATATATGAGAAATAAATTCCTCGTATATGCATGTGTTGGATGCTTAACCGCATCATTACTACTTGTCGGATGTGGAAATAAACCTGCCAAACCAGTTTCTACCAATTCACAAACAACACAAACCGCTACGGCGGAATCGGCCACCAAAGAAACCGCAAGTGTAAATTTGAGCACTGAGGAAATTGCAATTCTGAGTACAGCAGGACATCCTGCTATGGCTGGAAAAGAATTGGATGATACTCAAAAAGCAACCTTGGACAACTGGGAAACCGCTAAAGCATACATCAAAGAAAAGTATCCAGATGTAGAATACAAAGCTACCACATATAAAGCCACTAGCAGTAATGTAAACATCCAGTTTACGACAACTGACGGTGAAAATATTACTGTAACCGTTTCAACTGATGGAAGCTGCACAGATGACTACGCTCTTACAGAGGCAAAACACCTGTTCGAAAAGGTAATCACTGAAAAATTTACCGGAAAATACGGTGAAGGAAATGTTAATATCAGCATTGATATGACATTAAAAGATGGAACAGACATTTCGACAATTTCACCTGATGAACTGCTCAAAAATGGAACACTTGTATTTAACACAACCATTACTGTTGGATGCGAGGAGATTTCTGATGCCTACGATTGGCTTACGGAAACAAACCAATATCTGGCAGACAATGGATATTCAGCCATGACGACCGTAAACTTTACTACCCCAGAATATATGTCTGATGTTAGTACGAGTGCAAGCACTTCCAACACCCGCTTGCTTTCTGCAAAATACATTTGCACAGCTCGAAAAGATGGAAACGCTAAAATTTCAATCGTGAAAGGGTAATCACTTCACAAAAAACAAGAACGAGCAGTCACCTGTATAGGCTTGACTGCTCGTTCTTGCTTGTTAAAGAAAACAAGAATACGGATTATAAATCAACGGCCAACTATTGATATTATCACTATGTAACGCAATAAATTTCGTGATACCAGAAATGAAGTCAAAAAAACAATTCATATTCACCGAATTTAAAAGGAAGCGCCGACCCTTTAGGGTCGGTTTTATTATCCTTGATTTTTAATATATTGTTCAATCGTTGCTTGTGACACCATGCCGACAGATGCCGCAAAGTATCCGTCAGACCACAAAGTATGTTCTTTCCAATAATGTTTCTTTAGCATACTACTATATCTCTTCCAGGCCATATATGTACTTTTCTGTTTTAGTAAAGAAACTATGTTTTTAATCGAATCCGTTGGATTATATTGCAGCAAAATATGAACATGGTCTTTATCGGTCTCCATTCTCTTTATATACCAATGCCTTTCTTGGCATATGTCAAAAATATATTGTTTGACATCATTATTAAAATTCCCAAATAATATCTTTTTTCTATATTTTGTAACAAATATCAAGTGAACCATTAATAAATTTTTATTGTGACGTCTATGCTGATATTTATCCATAACTATACCTCCATATAAAAAAATAAAAAACTCAATTTCTGAGTCACATTTTGAAATTTTTAAGCATATTAAATATGCCAGAAAAATTATGAAAGGTGGTGAAACATATGGCAGAAATTGAAAATGATAATATTGTTAAGACTATGAAACTCCACATCAAAGTAGCAAAAGACGATGTACAGAAATTAATTGATGTTACCACTGTGTATGCTGAAGCCTGCACTTATATCTCAGAATACATTTTCAATAATGGATTCGAACTTGGATTCATGAATCTCCAGGAAAAGATTTATCATATAGTCAGAAATAAGTTTAAATTAAAATCACAGATGACAATTTCTGCAATAAAGACCTCTGCGGCAAGATACAAATCTGTGAAAGAACAGCTGTCTCAAAAACCATATAAATATAAAGATGAGGATGGCAAATGGAATTACATTACGAAGACTTTAGACTGGCTGCACAAACCAATAGCTTTCAGACGTCCACAGGCAGACCTTGTCTTTAACAGAGATTACAGTTTTGTTAATAATTCTGTAACAGGAGAATCAAAACTCTCCTTGAACACATTAAAGAAACGTATATATGTAGACTATGACCTTCCTGATAATTTTAAGGAATATTTTAACGGAACCTGGAAATTTGGAACAGGTAAGATTGTTTCTTTAAACGGGGAATGGTATTTTCATATCCCAATGACAAAAGCAGCTGATAAAACATTTAATGTTGATAATACTGAACATTTGATTGGAATTGACCGTGGACTCAGATTCTTAGCCACTACATATGATGAAGAAGGAAAGACTGGCTTTGTCAGCGGGTCTGACATTATGAAGAAAAGAGATAAATTTCAGGCTGTTCGTGCTGAACTTCAGTCAAGGGGAACAAAATCAGCAAAACGCGTATTGAAACGCCTGGCTGGAAGAGAAAACCGCTGGATGACTGATGTTAACCATCAGATATCTAAGACACTCGTTCGCAGTTATGGAGAAAATACACTATTTGTGATTGAAGACCTTACAGGAGTAAGTTTTAGTGAAGAAAATCTGAAAAACCGTTCATCAGACGGAAAATATGAATTCAGGTCCTGGTCATTCTATCAGCTTGAGCAATTCCTGATATATAAAGCAAATGAAACCGGAGCAAAAGTGATTAAGGTTCCTGCAAACTATACATCCCAGAGATGTCCTGCATGCGGACGTATACATAAAGAAAATCGGAATCATGATACTCACGAATATGTTTGCGATATATGTGGATATCGTTCAAATGATGACAGGATTGGAGCAATGAATCTTTTTGCTCTTGGCCTCGAATATGTAAATGGTGAAGTAAATCCTCATTTTTCTAAAAAATAAATATGTTTTTGGCGGGTATATCCTGCCGAAATTAAAAAACGGGCATGTCAACAGCCCGGCGATGTGATTCCGTAATCCTGTGTACCCAGGGATGCATGCTAAAGCATAGTTTGGGAGCTTTTTCCTCCGGGAAAATGACGTTAGGACCAAATGAACGAGACACAAGCTCTATAACCTACTGTGGGAGGAGTCTAGCAAGCTCCGCTCCCTTTAGGGGCGGAGTAGTTGACAAAACCACAGGCGTGGAATTGTGTTTCTTATTCCGATGGTAAATCAATGGGGAAGCACAAACGTCGTTGTGTAGCAAATTACATAGAACGCTATTTCGATGAGTTGGACCAGTGATTTTAACATCAGCACTGAAAAAACAAAGTGGGTATAGTAATCGAGTACAAAGAAAAACTCAAAAATATATCCAGAAAATCTGCTTTGAGCGCAGCTATTGTCTTTCTCGTCTATGAGAAATGGTAATAGCTGCTTTTCTTTGTTCAGATGAAACATTTGTTAGAAAGAGGTGCTGTAAATGAATGTGTCCGTAGACTTTACTCCTATTCCTACCCGCGAAAATGTTATGAGGGTGTTTGTGGAGAACAAGAACGAAGCTGTAAAAACTTATTATTGCAGCAAAAAAACTGGGATGAAATTGTATTCAGAGAGTGTTTCCGAAGTTCCAAGTGGAGCAAAAGAAAAGAATGAGCTGGTAAATCTGATGATTGACCTTTCTCCTTCAACACATTGCAAAAAAATTGCACTTGTATATTGTGTTGAAAAAGATGAAGTCTTGACTTTCTTCTGCAACATTGAAACGGGGAAGAGCATGACATCCTTAGAAATTGCAAAAGAGCTTGGCGTTGATGAAGTGAGTGTGTGCAAGTACGCAATTGGTACGGCGAGTGGAAGTCGTCCTTTTGTGGTACATACACACGATGCTGCTTTTGCAAGAATGAATTGGCAGATTCTCACAATGTTTGCCAGTTCTGTCCGAAATGAAACCAGAAAAAAGGCAGAAGAAATTCTGCATCAATAAAATAGGAGAGTAACATAACATGGCAGAGTACGAAAAAGAAATTGATGTTTGGGCCGCACAAGGTTTGAAAAGCTTCGTAAAAGCACGACCTATGTTTACTCAGACGGGATATGATTCGAGATTGCGATTCTCGTTTGTTCAACATTCTGGTCGTCCGGAATGTAAGCAGGAGGCCGCAATCGATGTTTACCTTCCTTTTGTAAAGTCCGGTACGGATGATAAAGGTAACAGCGGTGTGTCTGCACTTGAATTGGCAAATATGCTTTGCTCCGGTATGTTGGCTAAAAAAGCGCAGATGGCTCGTGAAAAGCAGAAAAACACTGGTGCGCAGTATGCAGAAGAAATCTTTGCGTGCATTGGCGGCAGTAAAGCCGACAAAGAAACTGGAAAACCTGTGTTTAAAAAGTTTTCCATTGCTCCGTCTTCTAAGGCAGGTTTTTTCTTGTTTAGAGCCAGTTATTGCGAAGGCGAAATCAGCACCACGGGTGGTTATCAGCCGAAAAAGGGCGCACAATGGAAACACATCATAGTTTCTGTTGCAATCTCGAACGCTATTACGCTTGGCGAAGACATTAAAGCGTGGTGGGATGCGCGTAGAGCGATGGTCTTGCTGCAGGACTTGTTGAAAAATGAGAACATTCGTCAGAATTCTCCTGTTCCGCAGTCTCAGCCCACGGCTCCGGCAGCGCCTGTACCTGTTGCAAAGCAAACTCCTCCTCCGCCGCCAACAGTGATTGAGAAGAAGCCTGACCTAATCTGGACCTTTGTGGACCAGAAGTGCTTTGGACTTATGGGAACTGCTTGTTCTCCGCAGGAAGCCGTTACGATGGCAAGTAATTGCTTTAGGGCATTGAAAGCACATAGTAGCTGCTATATCTGCGAAGACAAAAACGAGGGGCTGCGCTTGCGCGACGAAATTCTCGATATAGAACACGTTGCGAAAAATCAGTACCTTCACGGCGTTGTTCTGAAAAGCAAGGATGGCGATACGAATGTGCTGAATGTAATGGTTAGCGTTCCCGGCGAAATCATTCTCGGTGGATAATGGAGGCACAGAGCATGTTCATTGAAACCGATGCATCTTTTGCGAAAGCAGAAGATGGTACGATTCGCGCAGGGGTTGCTGCTGTTCTTGTTGAGGACAAGCCGCTACTTGCAGTAGGCAAGGATATTGCTTGTAATGATAATATCGAAGCCGAACTCAACGCAGTTCTCTTTGGCTTGGAAGAAATTCCGGTTGATGGAACGAAGGTGGTTCTTTACAACGATAACCAAGATGTGATTGGTTTTATTCGGAGAGATAATTTTTGTCCGGAGCGTTATAGACCGCTGGTAAACAAAATCAAGCTTCGTGAAAAGACGAAGAATCTTGATGTTGAGTATGTTTGGCGAGATAGAAGCAACCAAGCAACTGCTGATGCTATTGCAACTTTAGCTGCAAGAAAAGGTCAGCGAATTTACTGCAGAACGTAATTTTAGGAGAGGCTCTTTCGAGAGCCTCTCCTTTTGTATTGTGAGGGTTTATAATGTCCGAGAAATTATACAAATTAAAATGTCGGCGTTGTGGTAGAGTGTTTTATGATAGACATCCTAATACGCTATATTGCAATTATCCGAGTGAAATTCCAAGTGATTTTGGACGCACCTGTAAACAGATGCGTAGGGTAGAGGGAAGAGCAAAGGTACAAGAAGAAAAAGAAGCTCTTACACAGGGACTTAAATCCGGAAATCTTGTAATGACAAGAAAATATGGGTGTATATCGAGACAAGACTATCTTCAATATTTTGATAATGCCATAAAGGAAAAATATAAGTTGAAAAGTTATGCTCAATATCAAAAATGGCGAGAAGATAACGTTGAATTGTTCTGTGAAGAATATGAACGATTTAATGAAGTTAGCGGTCTTATACAAAAGGAGGAATGATAAAAATGGCAGGAATTGCATTAGGAGTTATTCAGCTTACTTTAAACGGAACCAAAACCTCTGCAAAGGTTTATGAGGATGGAACCTGTATTACAGAAACGGGAAGTAAATTTAAATTACCTCCCGCTAAATTCGAGAAATTTAAAGAGAATCTTGAAAAAATGAAACAGGCTTCCACATCGGAACCTGTTCCTGAAAAGAAAGAACCAGTACAGACTTCACAAGAACAAAACACAAAAGAAGAACAGCAACAGCCAGAAGTACACACTCCGGCAGGAACCTCCATTCTTGGAAATATACTGAAAAGCGACAAATCAAAGCAACCAACAAAACAACAGCAAGAAAAGAAGGCTGTTCAGGAACCACAAAAGCAAAAAGTTCCAGAACCCGTTACTTCACAAAATACGCAGGAAGAACGTGGGTTGCCGCCTATTGATATGAATGCTTATCAACAGTCCGCAAAAGAACATGAAAAGGTAAATCAGTATACGCCAGATAAGGCTCCTGAAATTGATGATGCAAGTAATGACATTGAAATTGATACAGGTGCATTTTCAATGGTTACTGCATCAAGTGGAGCAGGAATGGAACGGTATACACCTGTGCGATTCATCTCTGATGATGCCTCTCAATATAAGCCAGCAACGCAAAACATCAAATCATTTGATGCTGCAATTTATCTGAGCTCGGCTTATGATAAGCGGGCACACAAAGGGTCTTTCGCATACTATATTGTGCCGCGTGAAAATGAAAAGAAACGCTGCCTAAGTGAATGTGGTCTAACAGACAATGAATTTGAATATGCCATCTATGGAGCAGTTCAGATGTTCAAGGATGTTATGCGCAATAATATCCGCGAAGTAATTATTGTCGTAGACAATGAACTCACAAAGAATGTCCTTATCCAAAATGCAATGAACATCCAAGACGGATGGGGCGAAACCCGTAAAGAGTATGTAAACCTTATGCGGAATCACAGTGGCGTTGATTTTACCCCGAAGTTTGCTGTGATGGACAAGTCTTCTCGGAGCAAACGCAATAAATCAATTTCTTATATGGATATCGTTACAGCACTGGCTAAGAATGTTCTGTATAGTTGATAACTATATGCGCGGCATTTGCCGCGTTGCCACTCGTTAAGTCAACCTTCTCGTGGTGAGTGGTGGACAGCTAATAGCTGACGGATGACTTACTTTTTTACAAAAATACTATTTAAATGGAAGGAAGTGAAAGGCGAATTTGCATTCGCCGTACCTTATGCAATCTTTAGGAACAGTCACTTTGAAGTATAAAGGCACAGATACTTCTGCCTCATTGAACGATGATGGAACCATTACGCTTATGCCGTCAGGAAAGCGTGTGAAAATCAACAATGAGCAATGGAATCAGTTAAAGCTTCAACTTGATATGAAGAACGCTCCGCCACAAACACAAATGGATGTTTACAACGGAATACAGACAGAACGCATTGATGCATTCCAGAAATACGACGATACGGCAGAACGAGCTTATAACAGGAAACAACGTGTGAAAATTGTACTTACCATCCTTTTTGCAATTCTCCTTGTTGCCGCCTGTGTGTTTTTGCTTTATACCAAAAAGCCTGAACTTCTTGGTCTTGCACCCAACAGCTACAAAGTAGTTGTTGCAAATACAGAAATTCCAGAAGGCAGCGTAATTGAAGATGCTGCACTAAGCTATATCGAACTGTCCCGTGATGAATACTCGGCACAATGTGCAGATATGTATTTGGCTTCGGATGGCTCGATGAAAACAGATAAACCAATTTTCTTTGTAAACGCCAACAATCAGCTCGTCGGAAAATTTGCTAGTAAAACTATTAAAGAAGGCGAAATCATCAAGGAATCTATGGCAACTACACAGAAGTATTCTGGTGAAGTTACGATTGATGGAAAAAAGACTACCGTTGATATGACAGAGTCTCAGCTTAATGGTGAAACAACTGTTGAAATTATCGCACGAGTCAAGTCTACAAATGGCGTAGAGCAGGAAATCCCTCTTACAACCATGAAGCTGCAAGGAAAAAGCCTGTCTCAGCTTTTAGACGGTCAAGGAACCTCGTTGATTGATAAAATGTCATCCGACTCTGATACTTCTTCAACACAAGAAGTAACGCCAGATTCCGAACTGCAGGAGGACACCACGAATGAACCACAAGAGTAATAAAGAAAAAAAGAAAGATTCAGCGTTTATCAAAAATTTCAAATCATTTATGAATACATGCTTGAGTAGAAATCAAGACATGGAAACACAACTGCGGAAAACATATTATTTTAAGTTATCCGCAGCAGCACTCCTGATGCTCGTCATTGGAATTGCATCATTGATTTCTATTCAAAGCATTACCATGATGCTACTATCAATCGCATTGTTTATCGGACTTTTTATATATCAGTTATATTGCGAGGAACAGTTTGCTAACGGAACGTACCATTATGCACTTATGGTATGTGATTCCGAAAATACAAAAACTGGGGCTTTGCAGCAAAAAGTATCTGGAAACAAAACAGTATACGAATACACTTTTGTACCTTTTGAAAGCGACGACATTGGATTTGTTCTTAATCGGACAAAGGCAGCGGGATTTTACGAAGGTGCAACGTATCTTTTTGCTTATAACGGTGAAATGTGCAATGATAATTCGATGATTGCTTATCTGAAAATTGATGTTGCAAAACGAAAAGCAAGTGCAAAGCAAAATAAGGTGGATGCTAAAATCGATAGCGTCCCGTAATAAAGGAGCAACTTTATGGGACGCTATCTTCTTTCTCTTTTATTTGCACTGGTTTCTATATGGATATCATATATATCTCAAAAGAAATGCCCATCTTATAAGATAAAAAGTTTTGGACATGTCTACGCTTTACGAAAATCTCTTAAAGAAGCTATCATAACCAAAGTATGGATGAAAAACGATTCATACTACGCAGATACAGTTATAGTAGAAACAGGTGAACTGATACAATTAAAAATAGATAAAGCATTGATGGATAAAATCCCAGATGCTAAATCTGTTGAAGAAGGAAAACCATTAGCGACCGTTTTGGTTTATGAAATCCAAAGTGATGATGAAACCAAAAGCACAGTATATGAATTAGCACCGGAAGAGATACGATTTAAATACCAGATTGAAGATAAAAGCACAAATATTTTAGAAAACAGTAAAGCAAATGAAAAACGAAAAGAAATAAAGAAATTTCTTCAACTCAGGATTATTGTTTTTACTGTAGCGTTGTCGCTCTGTTTTTCATCACCGTTTGTATCAATACTTGCATCAAGTACAGGATTGTTGATTTCTGCGCTATTCGCCACTCCGCTTTACTATACAAATCCTCAAAACGATGCTATAATAACAAAAGAACAACAGAAAGAAGCATCTGCTAAAGAGCCTAAAAAAGAAAATTTAGAGAAGCCTACCGATTTCAATGAACTTACAGAAAATGAGCAACGGTTGTGGAATGCTAATAATAATATTCGCAGAAACGTACAAAAAAGTAAGGAAGAAACAGCATATGTAGAGGAGGCACAAGAACCAAAAGCTTCCGATTTAGAACAACAGGTAGTTGAAGTTGAGCAGCAGAATAATCCAGAAGATTTCTATACAAAAGAAAAATTAGACGCAGACGAACAGAATGAAAATTCTTCTTCACCCACAAAGCAAGTTCCATCACAAGAAGAATTCGATTCAAGCAAGTTTGATTTGTTGGACGTTGACGAGCAGAGTGCTCAAGAGGACAATTTATCGGATTTGGTAGGCGCTGATGAACATATTGGTGAAAATCCGTATGATGACATAGAAGACGGGACATTAGAGTTTACGCCTCCGGATGATTCTGAAAGTCAAGAAATGGAATTTTCTCCAAATGAAGATGCTTACGAAGAAAGCAGTATTGTCGATACTGTTGAAGACGAAGAATTGATTCCTGACTCAAATCAGCCGCAAGAAAAAGCTCTGGAATTGGATGAAGCAAAAAATGCTCAAGATGTAATAGAACTTGATGAAGATATTCAAATTGAAATTCTAAACCCATCAGATGCAGTGGATAAGATTCCACCAACTGCAACTCCGATAGAAAATGAAAGTGTACAATCCATCGTCCAAGAAGAAATTGAAGTTGCAAGTGAGGACGATATTGAAATTGAACCTACAACACAATGGGAACAAGTCGATACACCACAACCGGAAAGACTAAAGAAACCAAAAAAGAAAAGTCGAATTCCGGGACGTTCAAGTGGTGGCAAAAAGCGAAAAGAAAGTGTAACAACGCTTATTTATGCTGAATACATTGATGCAGACGAAGGGACATGATTTGCTATGGGTAGAGAGAAGAAAGAAATAAACTGGAAAAATGCTTGGTTTGATGAAAGTGTTCCCCGCATGGAGGATGATGACAGAACCCCAACTTCGTCGTTATCATACAAGCAATTCAAAGAAATTGAACAACTAACAAAAACAAGTGATAAGCCATATAAAACAGTTGTTTCTTTTGTAGATGAACAAGTTGATAAAGGTAATATAAAACTTATTCATCACAATAACTGTGCCATCTGTGGAAAGCCGATTATATGCACTTCTACTGGAAAATATGTTTGTGTCAACTGTGTAAATAAACTTAGGAAAAGAATTGTTCCGGGATATTCTAATTGCGACGGATTTAAAATGAAGTGCGCAATTTGCGGATTTGAACCAGAAGCTGATAAAAGACAGTCTCAAATGGCAAGAAGAAATCTTTGCAGAAGGTGTCTTAGACGCGGAATACCAGAAAAGAACTTTTCAATGGAATATCTTCAAAAAAAATATAATGAATATATCGAAATAACGGAAAAGAGAAGAACGCAACATATAGAATCAAAGATATTAAAGAAAAGCGATTGGGATAAAGTTTTTCCCTTGGATACAAATACTCGATAATCAAATATGTTTTTTAGCGAGACTTGCAAATTCGTAAGTCTCGCTTTTCTTTTTAAGTATATTTACTAACAGAAAGGATGTTTTCTTATGAAAAAAGCATTAGTTGTAGTTACAGGTCTAATGATGGCTTTTGCATTAAATGCATGTAGTGCCATTCCAAAAGACCTTAATGATTCTCCAAAAGAAACGACTTCGGAAGTGTCTTCTGAAACCACTGTGGCTGAAACTACGTCCAATGAAAGCAAAGGAACCGATTTATATAATCAGATTAAAAATGCAAAAGACAGTGAGAAAGAACGAGAACTTGTTATCAAAAAAGTCCGTATGCAGGCACAGGTCGATGATTTGATGAAAATGCCTCCGATGATGTCAGCAGAGGAAAAGGCACAGGCAGAAATTGAAGATGAACAAAAACGTCCGTTTACCGAAGCAACCAAAGATATGATTGATTACTGCAAAACTCAAACAAACAATGCACTCTCTCAGTTAATTGCAGACTACCCATCTTCTGCATATACTGAAAATGCTGAGAATCGAAAATTGGAAAAGATTTGCAGCGGTGACACCAGTTTGGAACTCAATGGCGGTGTGCAACCTGTTCAAATTGGTTCTGATATTGGATACTGGCGGTTCACGAACTGCACATACTATAACACAGTATTCTATACCAATGGAGAATCCAATTTCGTAGAAAGTCTCTACCGTTGTACGGCTTATCATTACGTGATGAACGAAAGCAATTTAGTTGGAAACGCAATTCCTAATGAACTTACGACAGAGAACTCTACTGTTACTGAACTTAATGATGTGTTCTTGGTGGTTAGCGAAAAAGACGTGAAGCCATTAGATATTAAATCGTCTGATGATAGCAATGAAATGAGTCGAGTTGTACTTATGTTCAATTCTTATGAAGACGTTATCAATAGCTTTTCAAAGCCAAAACACACGTTCACGGAACAATTTATTGGAGAAGACTTTAACGGTACAATTATTGACGGATACCTTGGAACACCAATCGTGACTATGCCAGAACTTGTTGGAAAGTTCATTGACGTGGCAAAACCCAACAACGTAAAAGAACTGGACGACCTCCATGTTACCAACTATAAGGTTGAGTGGGTCGATAATGATGGAAGCCAAGTTCCGTATAGCATTTTGTCTACTAACAAAGAAACCGGAACCTATATTGATATTACGGATAAGAGCGATGAAGCAACAATCGTTGTTCAGGTTGCATCAAAGCCTTCTAATACAGCAGCCGAGTAATTAACTCTTTTTCAAATATATCTTTATAAAATAACAACGTGTAAAAGATGCTTTTGGACAAAAATATCTTTTACTTAACTTTCGATAAAAACGCACGCGTGTGATTATTAAATACACGCGTGCGTTTTTTTGTTTTTGAAAATTCAGTTAGAGGTCTTGCTATGAAAAAATATTTGCAATTTCACTTGCTGCAAGTATAGCACTTACAATGCTTGCGGGATGTTCTGAAAACAAGTCACAGACTGTAAAAAACGATAATACGAGCGTTACAGAAGACGAGTTTAATAGTGATGTTAATGAAGATATTGACACAGAAGCACCGTATAAAAACCCTGAAAACATAGTGTTCGACTATGATGAAAGCATCTATATCGACTTACCGATTGATGATGTTAAGGCTACTTTTAGAGGAACACAGATTTTACCGGGAAGGGATACTGCCGAAGCATTGCAAACAGCATTTAAAGATGCGTTTGTCGATGAATCGACATTTACTGTCAATCGTTGGACACCAGAGTATATTGTTGGTCCAGAAGAAGAACTGACTGTTGTTGACCATTCTAATGAGTATAAGACGGAAGAAGAACCTTCAACAAAAGATGTTGTTCCGGAAATGTATATGTTCAAGAAGATGGGTGTTTTACTACAGGAAGAGGGAACACAATTCGATTTTCTTGGAATTACAGAAGAATCCTCTTTCGACGATGTGCTAGAAACTATGGATAAGTACGGAAAACCGTATTATGGTTATAATTACACAAAAGAAACAGAAGATAGTGCAAGCAACAGAGCAGGTACATTGGACTATTTCACAAAAGACGGTTATGACATTCAGTTTAGCTTCGATGGATATGGAAAGTATCTGAATTCTGTTACTATTACCTATACTCCCGGTGAGCTATCTAGGAGAGAGGCAATGGCGAACTTGAAGAACGGTTAAAGGAATTTAAAATGAAAAGAACAATGATAATAAGCGTCTTTGCAGGCTGTGGTAAAACATGGTTGGCAAATCATCAAGACCAATATGGCTATTCGATACGGGATAGCGATAGTTCGACTTATGAGAAAACTTCTGGATGGGAAAGAAAATATATAAACAGTTTTACAGAAGAAGCAAAGTCTGGAAAATATGATTTTATCTTTGTTTGCCAAACCGAATCGGTCATTGATGAAATGGATAGGCAAAAGATTCCCTATGTAATTGTTGAGCCTGACAATATCGTATGGAATGAGCAAGAATCCGAAGAGAGAGCAAAGGAAAGGCAACTCATTAAGCAACAATGGTTCGGTAGATTTGTGCTTCGGAACAATTCGCATATCAAGGACTTCCCAAAGTGGCTGTCTCACATAAAAGACATTTACGATGAGCGAACAGGGCTTGGTTTCATTTCAAAGCATAATCCGATATCGTTTTTTGCTCTAAAGCAAGACCAGTACCTTTCTGACATTATAGATGACCTGTACTGGAAAAAGGAACATTGCGATTCCTATATAATTTCAACCTGAAATTAGGGAGGAAAAATTATGTCAATCGATTCATTTGGCGGAAATACCGCTGCAAAGCAGAATTTTTTGAACATGTACGGTGAAATGCCAAAGTCTATGCTAATCCTCAACAACTCCATATATTGTGTTGAGTCGGAAAGAAACATCTTTCATTATGCGATGGGTCTAAATAATAGTATTCTTGATACCACGAGAATCGAAGATGCTATCGAACGCAGACCATATCCCAACAAAGACTATGTACAACTCTCAAAGAGAGCTAATAGAAATGTATGCAGGACAGGATATCCCATTCTGTACGATAAAGCAAGTGACCTTTATGGTCGTAAATACATTGCATTCGACATCTGGCTTGGAAGACAGAGCAACTGCCCGCAAAAACTGTCCACGGCAGAGGATACATACCACCTGTTCATACCGTTGGATATCAACGTTACAGACGAAAAGAGTTTTGCTTCCATTCGATTGAAGCTTATGTTTAAGAGAGACTGTGTTGGATTTTATATCGAAACATCGGAAGGTGAAAACCCCAATAGCATTGGTTTGTTAAGAACGAACTGGTACACAGATGAAAAGGTGATGCTACACCCTGTAGGCACTTATGACAAGAAACTTCTGTTGGATGAAGCTTCTACAATAAGAGAACAGGGCATTTATGTGTTCCAACCAATTACAGTCAACAACCCCCACCTGAAGGAGGGGGCTTGAAATCCCGCAGAATTCCAATAAT